>Ga0102924_1000468_pt1 | contig 50172 bp, 39 predicted proteins | sample PaiPotPPM11metaG_FD_80116 | JGI IMG/M metagenome (GOLD analysis project Ga0102924, IMG submission 80116) | Iron sulfur acid spring bacterial and archeal communities from Banff, Canada, to study Microbial Dark Matter (Phase II) - Paint Pots PPM... ... | reverse complement strand
CGGCGTGCACGCCGAAGGTGTCGAGCGCGTCGTCATAGCCGAACATGCGCTTTAAGCCCGTGCAGCCCCAGTAGCAGACGATGCCGGCGGCAATGCCGATGGCGAATGCGCCCATCGGGCCGACGAAGCCGGACGCCGGCGTGATCGCGACCAGGCCCGCCACCGCGCCGGAGCAGATGCCGAGCACCGTCGGCTTGCCGCGCAACATCCACTCGACCAGCATCCAGGTGAAACCGGCGGTCGCCGTTGCGATATGGGTGACGGCCATGGCCATGCCGGCCTGCATCCCTGCGCTCACCGCCGAGCCGGCATTGAAGCCGAACCAGCCGACCCATAGCAGCGAAGCGCCGATCATGGTCAGCACGACATTGTGCGGCGGTCCGGTTTCCTTGCGCTTGCCGAGCATCAGCGCCGCCATCAATCCGGCGGTGCCGGAATTGACATGCACCACCGTGCCGCCGGCGAAGTCGAGCACGTGAAATTTCGCGTCGGCATTGGCGCTGTTGAGAAAGCCATCCGGTCCCCACACCCAATGCGCGATCGGCGAATAGACGAAAATCGCCCACAAGCCGATGAACCACAGCATGGCGGAAAACTTCATGCGCTCGGCGAATGAGCCCGCGATCAACGCCGCGGTGATGATCGCGAAGGTCAGCTGGAACATCGAATAGACCGTCTCCGGAATGGTGGGCGCCAGCGAATTCGGATTGCCGATGCCGGTCGAGATGTCGCTGAGGATGCCCTGCAAGCCTGCGCGATCGAGCCCGCCGATGAACGGCGTGCCGGCGCGGAACGCCAGGCTGTAGGTGAACAGCAGCCAGAGAATGCTGATCAGGCAGGTGATGGCAAAGCTCGTCATCACCGTGTCGCCGACATTTTTCTTGCGCACCATGCCGCCGTAGAACAGCGCCAGTCCCGGGATGGTCATCATCAGCACGATGGCCATCGAGGTCAGCATCCAGGCGGTGTCGCCGGAATTCGGGGTGCATTTTTCCAGCGTCTTGGCGTCGCAAGCCGGCGGCGCCGGAGCCGCGGCCGGCGTCGCCGCGGGCGCGGGCTCTGCTGCCGCCGGGGCCTGCGCATAAGACGAATGCAACGTCGGCGCGCTCAACGCGATGCCGAGCAGCATCGCCGCGGCGACAGCGACGAGCCGGGCGCGCGAGACTATCTTCAACGTCATGATTTCACTCCTGTGCGTGGAATTGCAGGTGAGGATTTTGTCTAGGTTTTTCGTTGGAGCATGATCTTTTCGGAAAACCGGTTCCCACTTTTCCGGATCATGCTCTAAAGCGCCGCGGCGTCGGTCTCGCCGGTGCGGATACGGACCGCATGGTCGAGGCCGAACACGAAGATTTTGCCGTCGCCGATTTGTCCGGTTTTCGCCGCTGCCGTGATGGTGTCGATGACCTTGTCGACCTGGTCGGACGCGCAGGCGATTTCGAGCTTGATCTTGGGCAGGAAGCTCACGGCGTATTCGGCGCCGCGATAAATTTCGGTGTGCCCCTTCTGCCGGCCGTAGCCCCTCACCTCGGTGACGGTCAGGCCCTGCACGCCGATCTTGGTGAGCGCGTCGCGCACTTCGTCGAGCTTGAACGGCTTGATGACGGCCATGACGATTTTCATGTGATTCCTCCTGTCGCCCAGGCGCGCTGCATCGACCGGGCGCGACCAACGACACAGCGAGCGCACAGGAACTCGCCCCCAAGCGGTGCTACCGCAGCGAAGGGAATCAAGCGCCGTGCCAACCGGCGCGCTGCCATTAATACTTTGATAACTAAGTGATTTTCAGGCAGGTGCGCGATTTCTTGGCAGACTTGGAGCGAGTATCGCCAAGCTGCCGGGCAATAAATAGCCGGTCTGCTTAAAAATTAGACGGCGCAATTTTGCGCTGCAACAACCGGCAGCTGTCAGAGCGCGTCGGCGTCGGTCTCGCCGGTGCGGATGCGGATGGCGCGGTCGATCGTCGTGACAAACACTTTGCCGTCGCCGATCTGCCCGGTCTTTGCCGCGATCCCGATCGCCTCCACGACTCTGTCGGCTTCATCGTCGGCGACCGCGACCTCGACGCGCAGCTTCGGCAGGAAGTTCACGGCGTATTCGGCGCCGCGATAAATCTCGGTGTGACCTTTCTGCCGGCCATAACCCTTCACCTCGGTGATGGTCATGCCTTGAACGCCGATGGCGAGCAGCGCGTCGCGCACCTCCTCGAGCTTGAACGGCTTGATGATCGCTACGACGAGCTTCATGGATCGGTTCCCGGACCAGCGGCAGAGGGCAGACGCACACCATACCGGCAATGCGGTGGAGACTTAAGCGCTTTGTGCGCAAGCGCGGCGAGAAAGTTCCAATCCTATCCCGTTGCGCCGCCCGGCGCGCGGCGGCGCTGCCGCAGCAGGCCTTCTTGCGCGACCGAGGCGATCAGCGTGCCAGAGCTGTCGAAAATCAAGCCGCGGGAGAAGCCGCGCGAGCCGAAAAGGTTCGGTGAGTCTTGCGCATAGAGCAGCCATTCGTCGGCGCGAAACGGCCGATGAAACCACAGCGCGTGGTCGAGGCTCGCCGCCATGATGTCTTCCGAGAACACGCTCTTGCCGTGCGGGATCAGCGCCGCGTCGAGCAGCATCATGTCGGAGGCATAGGCTAGCACGCATTGATGGATCGCCGGCTCGTCGGGCAGCCGGCCGGTAGTGCGAATCCAGATATCGAAGCGGCCGGTCTCGGACTTTTCGCCAAGATAGCGGCTGAATTCGACCGGCCGGAACTCGATCGGCCGGTCGCGCTCGTAATAGCGCCGCGCCGCTTCGGGCAAGAGCGGGAATATGCGCTCCTTGATCTCGGCTTCGCTCGGCAGCGCGTCGGGCTTTGGAACATCCGGCATCTTGAACTGATGGGTCGGGCCCGGTTCGGCGACATGGAACGATACCGACATCGTGAAGATCGCGCGGCCATGCTGGATCGCCTTGACGTTGCGCGTGGTGAAGCTCTTGCCGTCGCGGATACGGTCGACCTCATAGATGATCGGCACCTTGGGATCGCCGCCGAGCAGGAAATAGGCGTGCAGCGAATGCGGCGGTCTGATCGCCACGTCCTCGACCGTGCGGCAGGCCGCGACCAGCGCCTGGCCGATCACCTGGCCGCCGAACACCCGTTGCCAGCGCGATTGCGGCGAGCGGCCGCGGAACAGGTTCACCTCCAGCGGCTCGAGATCGAGGATTTCGACGATTTCCTGAACCGCGGAGGCCATGCCTTCTCCCGTTTACGCCCATCCGATATCGCGCTTTCTTGCATACGGGATCGATGGCCCGGTCAAGCCCGGCGGCGCCAGCCGTGATAGGATGGCGGCATGGCGCGTAGCGATGTCGATGTGCTGATTGCCGGCGGCGGGTTTGCCGGCCTTACGCTTGCGATCGCGTTGCGGCAGGCGCTCGGGCCGTCATTCGCCGTCATGGTCGCCGACCCGGCGCTTGGCAGAAGCCACGATGATGACGAGCGCGCCTCCGCCATCGTCGCGGCGGCGCGGCGGCTGTTCGAGACGCTGGGGGTGTGGGACAGCGTCGGCGGAGAAGCGCAGCCGATCCTCGACATGGCCGTCACCGACAGCCGGCTCGGCGACGCGGTGCGGCCGGTGTTTCTCACCTTCGAGGGCGAGATCGAGCCGGGCGAGCCGTTCGCCCACATGATCGAGAACCGGCATCTGATCGCGGCGCTGCTCGGCAAGGCGAAAGCTCTTGGCGTCGCGCTCAATGCGTCTGCCGTCAGCACTGTCAGTGTTGACGGTGAGCGCGCGGCCGTGGCTTTAAGCGACGGCATGGCGTGCGGTGCGAGAATCGTCGCCGCCGCCGATGGCGCGCATTCGGCGATTCGCCGCCGCGCCGGCATCGCCACCCATGGCTGGAGTTACGATCAGTCGGCCATCGTCACCAATGTCGGCCACGAGCGCGATCACGGCGGCCGCGCCGAGGAGCATTTTCTACCGGCGGGCCCATTCGCGATCCTGCCGCTCAAAGGCAACCGCTCGTCGATCGTGTGGACGGAGTTGACGCCTGAAGCGCAGCGCATCGTGGCGCTGCCGGATGATGGTTTCCATGCCGAGCTCGAGCAGCGCTTCAAGCTGCATCTCGGCGACATTGCGGTGCTCGGCGCGCGGCGCGTGCATCCGCTCGGCTTCTTTGTCGCGCGCTCGTTTATTGCCGACCGTATCGCGCTGGTCGGCGATGCCGCGCACGTCATCCATCCGATCGCCGGTCAGGGCCTCAATATGGGATTGAAGGATGTCGCGGCGCTGGCCGAGGTAATCGTCGATGCGGCGCGGCTCGGGCTCGATCCGGGTTCGGCGACGGTGCTGGAGCGCTACCAGCGCTGGCGGCGGTTCGATACGGTCGCCATGGGCATCGCCACCGACGGCCTCAATCGCCTGTTCTCCAACCGCTCCGGCGTGCTGCGCGTGGCGCGCGATATCGGGCTCGGCCTGGTCGACCGGGTGCCGAACCTGAAGCGGCTGTTCATCCGCGAGGCCGCCGGCCTGGTCGGCGAGGTGCCGAAGCTGCTGCGTGGCGAAGCGCTGTAATGACGAGTGCCGGGACGATGCCATTCAACCATATCGCGGTCATCGGCGCCGGCGCCTGGGGCAGCGCCTTGGCGCTGACCTGCGCGCGTGCCGGGCGGCAGGTCACGCTGTGGGAGCATGACGCCGCGAATGCCGAGCACCTCGCAAAACATCGCGAAAGCCTGTTTCTGCGCGGCGTGCCGCTCGACGACCGCATCGCGATTGCCGCCGATCTCGCCGATGCGGCGCGGGCCGACGCGATCTTGCTGGTGGTGCCGGCCCAGGCGGTCCGCGCCGCGGCGACCATGCTGGCGCTATTGCTTGCGGCGCCAACGCCGGTGATCGTCTGCGCCAAGGGCATCGAGCGCGGCAGCAAGAAATTCATGAGCGAGGTTGTCGCCGAATGCGCGCCGAATGCCGTGCCGGCGATCCTGTCCGGCCCGAGCTTTGCCGCCGATGTGGCGCGCGGCATGCCAACGGCGGTCACGCTCGCGGCCGCCGACGGCAAGCTTTCGCAACATCTTGCGCAGGCGATCGGCTCGGCAAGCTTCCGGCCCTATCACTCCAGCGATGTCCGCGGCGTCGAGATCGGCGGCGCTGCCAAGAACGTGCTTGCCATCGCCGCCGGCATCGTCTCCGGCCGCCAGCTCGGCGCCAGCGCGTCTGCGGCGCTGACGACGCGCGGCTTCGCCGAACTGGTGCGTTTCGGCAAGGCTTACGGCGCCAAGCCGGCGACCATGATGGGCTTGTCCGGGCTTGGCGATCTGCTGCTCACCTGCTCGAGCCCGCAATCGCGCAATTTCACGTTCGGCATCAACATCGCGCGCGGCCAAAAGCCCGGCGCGATCCATTCAGCGACCGGCCTCGCCGAGGGTGCCTTCACCGCGGCGGTGCTCGTCGACATGGCGCGCGAGCGTTCGGTCGACATGCCGATCTCGCACGCGGTCGCCGCATTGCTCGAAGAAAAAATGAGCGTCGACGAGGCGATCGAATCGCTGTTGGCGCGGCCGTTGAAAGCGGAGGAATGACGATGAGCCGGGAGATTTGCACGTGATGCCGCAGCCAGTCCTGACGTTCTGCCTGTATCTGTTGGCCGCCGGCGCCGGCGTCAGCTTCGTGTTTCAGCAGGCGGTGAATGCAAATCTGCGCACCGAGATCGGCTCGCCGTGGTGGGCGGGATTCATCAGCTATCTGGGCGGCACCTTGGCGATGCTGGCGATGGCCGTTGCGCTGCGCGAGCCATTGCTGACCGGCGCGACGATGATGCGCACATCCTGGGTGTCGTGGACTGGCGGTTTATTCGGCGCAATCTACATTGCGATCTCGATCCTTTTATTGCCGCGCCTCGGTGCGGCGCTGGTCGTGGCCCTGATCGTGCTCGGCCAAATGCTCGGCGCACTGGCATTTGACCATTTCGCCTTGCTCGGCGTGCCCGAAAATCCGATCAGCGTGACCCGTGTGGCGGGCGCGATTCTGTTGATCGCCGGGGTCGTCTTGATTCGTGTTTAAGAACTGAGTGGCGGAGGAATGACCATGGCGCATTGGCTGATGAAAACCGAGCCGGAAGAATTTTCCTGGGACGATCAGGTCAAGCGCGGCGCCAAGGGCGAGCCGTGGAGCGGCGTGCGCAATTTCGCGGCGCGAAAACATCTCCAGACGATGAAGAAGGGCGAAAAATTCTTCTTCTATCACACCGGCGACGAGAAGCAGGTGGTTGGCATCGGCGAAGTGATCCGCGACGCCTATCCGGACCCGACCGCCAAAAAGGACGAGTTATGGATCGCGGTGACCACAGGAGCGGTCGAGCCGCTGCCGAAGCCGGTGACGCTCGCTGCGATCAAGGCGGAACCAAAACTCAAAGATATGGCGCTGGTGAAATACGGTCGCCTATCTGTCCAGCCTGTGACCGCCGACGAGTGGAAAATCGTCTGCAAGATGGGCGGCATGAAGGCCTAAGCTCCCTCTCCCCGCGCGCGGGGAGAGGGTTGGGGTGAGGGGGCCTCTCCGCCGGGCTCAGAGTTGCGGCGCTCAGATTCGCTGAGAGGCCCCCCTCACCCTCGCTTCCACCTACGCGCTATGCGCTTCGGTGGACTCGTGCCCTCCGAAGCTCGCGGAGCGAGCGTAGGAGGGTCGCTCGACCTCTCCCCGCACGCGGGGCGAGGTTGTTAGTGCCTCCCGCGCCGCCTCATTCCGCGATAGCATTGCGAGAAACTACGGGAGCAATGTCATGACATTCGCCGGAATCAGTTACCTCGCCGTTGTGGTTGCCGCAGTCGCGGCCTGGCTCGCCAGCGCGGCTTGGTACATGAGCTTGGGCAGGATCTACCAGGCGGCGCTCGGCAAGACGCCGGAGCAATGCAAGGAGGAAATGAAAAAACCCGGCGCGTTCCTGCCGTTCATTTACGCCTTTATTGCCAATCTCGTCATTGCCTGGATGCTGGCCGGCGTGCTTGGCCATCTCGGCGGCGTGACGCTCAAGAACGGCGTCATCTCCGGCGCGTTCTTATGGTTCGGCTTTATTCTCACCACGCTGTTCGTCAACTACAGTTTCCACGGCCGCGAGATGCGGCTCATCGCCATCGACGCCGGCAATTGGCTGATCGTGTTGCTGGTAATGGGCGCGGTGGTCGGCGGCATCGGCGTGTGACGGCGGGACGGCGTCAGCGATCGCAAGTTTTCGCCTCGGCTGGCTCGGGCCATTGAGACATTTTAGCCCGCTTGTCCGCCGCGGAACGGCTGTCGATAATAGGCCCAAAGAGAGCGATTATGCGCACGTATGCGCGCCGCCTGGAGGACGAGATGTCGGACAAGATTTACGAGGTTCCCGCCGATTGGACGAAGCGGGCCTTTATCAACGACGCCGAATACAAAAAAATGTACCAGCGCTCGCTCGCCGATCCCAACGGCTTCTGGGGCGAACAGGCCAAGCGCATCCATTGGACGAAGCATTTCAGCAAGGTCAAGAACACCTCGTTCGACAAGCAGCATGTCTTGATCAAATGGTTCGAGGATGGCACGACCAACGCCGCCTACAACTGCATCGACCGTCACCTGCACGCGCGCGGCAATCAGACCGCGATCATCTGGGAAGGCGACGATCCGAAAGATTCAAAGCACATCACCTACAAGGAGCTGCACGACGAGGTCTGCCGCTTCGCCAACATCCTGCGCAACCGCAACGTCAAGAAGGGCGACCGCGTCACCATCTACATGCCGATGATCCCGGAAGCGGCCTATGCCATGCTGGCCTGCGCGCGCATCGGCGCGATCCATTCCGTGGTGTTCGGCGGCTTTTCGCCGGATTCGCTCGCCGGCCGTATCGAGGACTGCAAGTCGAACGTCGTCATCACCGCGGACGAAGGCCTGCGCGGCGGCCGCAAGGTGCCGCTCAAGGCCAATACCGATGCGGCGATCGCCAAGGCCGCAGGATCTGGACATTCGGTCGATCACGTCATCGTCGTCAAACGCACCGGCGCGGCGGTCGACATGGATCCGGTGCGCGACGTTTGGTACCACGAGGCCAAGGACGTGGTCACCGCGGAATGCCCGTGCGAGGAAATGAACGCGGAGGACCCGCTGTTCATCCTCTACACGTCGGGTTCAACCGGCCGGCCGAAGGGCGTGCTGCACACCACCGCCGGCTATCTCGTCTTCACCTCGATCACGCACCAATACGTGTTCGATTATCACGACGGCGACATCTACTGGTGCACCGCCGACGTCGGCTGGGTCACCGGCCACAGCTACATCGTCTATGGCCCGCTCGCGAACGGCGCGACGACGCTGATGTTCGAAGGCGTGCCGAACTATCCGAGCATGTCGCGGTTCTGGGAAGTCATCGACAAGCACAAGGTCAACATCTTCTACACCGCGCCGACCGCGATCCGCGCCCTGATGCAGGCGGGCGATGCGCCGGTGACGAAAACCTCGCGCGCCTCGCTGCGGCTTTTGGGCACGGTCGGCGAGCCGATCAATCCGGAAGCATGGGAATGGTATCACCGCGTGGTCGGCGACGGCCGCTGCCCGATCGTCGACACCTGGTGGCAGACCGAAACCGGCGGCATTCTCATCACGCCGCTGCCGGGTGCGACGCGGCTGAAACCCGGTTCGGCAACGCGGCCGTTCTTCGGGGTCGTGCCGCAGATCGTCGATGCCGAAGGCAAGGTGCTCGACGGCGCGGCCAGCGGCAACCTTTGCATCGCCGATTCCTGGCCTGGAATGATGCGCACCGTCTATGGCGATCACCAGCGCTTTGTCGAAACCTACTTCAGCACCTATCCCGGCAAATACTTCACCGGCGACGGCTGCCGGCGCGACGAGGACGGCTATTACTGGATCACCGGCCGGGTCGATGACGTGATTAACGTCGCCGGCCATCGCCTCGGCACCGCCGAGGTGGAGTCGGCGCTGGTGGCGCATCCGAAAGTGTCGGAGGCCGCCGTGGTCGGCTATCCGCACAATATCAAAGGGCAGGGCATCTACGCCTATGTCACGCTGATGACCGGCGAGCAGCCGACCGAGGCCTTGCGCAAGGAACTGGTCGGCTGGGTTCGCACCGAGATCGGCCCGATCGCTTCGCCCGATCTCATCCAGTTTGCGCCCAACCTGCCGAAAACCCGCTCCGGCAAGATCATGCGCCGCATCCTGCGCAAGATCGCCGAAGACGAGTTCGGCAATCTTGGCGACACCTCGACGCTGGCCGACCCCGCCGTGGTCGACGACCTCGTCAGCAACCGCCAGAACAAGAAGAGCGCGTAGCTTTTTTCACCTCTCCCCAAGGGGGAGAGGTCGAGCGAGCGCTAGCGAAGCGAGGGTGAGGGGGTTCGGGCGCTCGGGATTGATCTGCGGCGTGCGAACCCCCTCACCCCAACCCTCTCCCCCTTGGGGAGAGGGAGTTCGCCTTGCAAGCTGCGGCGTTTACATTTCTCGCGGCGGGAAATGCGAATGGAAATTTACAAAAACTTTACCCTGTTCGCGCCGCGCCCGTGAGCGCGCGCGCCGTTTCGACTATGGTGAATCCCGCTTAAGCACGGTTGCGTGTTGGGGATTCAAATATGCGCGTGAGACTCCTGTCTGCGGCCGCGTTCGCGGTTCTCGCCTTTGCGTTCACGGCGCCGGCGCGCGCCAGCGGCGAGATGGTGTCGGTGGCCGAGCCCTATCAGCCCGGAACCATCGTTGTGAAAACCAAAGAGCGGCACCTCTATCTCGTAATCGGCCCAGGTGCTGCGATCCGCTATCCGGTCGGCGTCGGCCGGGCCGGCATGCAATGGTCGGGCGCGTCGGTGATCGACGCCAAATACATCGAGCCGGCGTGGGCGCCGCCGCCCGATATCCGGCGCGAAAATCCGCGCCTTCCGCCGATGATCCCGAGCGGCTCGCCGCACAATCCGATGGGCGTTGCGGCGATGACGCTCGCCGGCACCGACTACGCCATCCACGGCACCAACCAGCCGAGCTCGATCGGCCATTTCGTGTCGCACGGCTGCATCCGCATGTTCAACGAGGATGTCACCGACCTGTTCAGCCGCGTCGGCATCGGCACGCCGGTGGTGGTGCAGTAGACAGACGACAGATAAGTACCGCGGCCTATGCGATTCGTCCTCTGTCCTCCGTCGTCCGTCATCCCTCTTAACACCAACTGCCACGCTTGCCGCCGTCGTAGCTGCGCGCCCAGCCGCCATTGAGCATCGCTGCCGACACGTCGGCCGTGCTGCGGGTCGCCACGGTGGCATCGACGCGGCCGCCATACTTGTCGACGCCGACCCGCGAAATGCTGACGCCGCCTTCGCCCAGGATCGTTTGCAGCGCCGTGCGCGCGGCTTGCGCCTTTGCCATCTCGTCGCCGCATCGGGCGTGCAGCTCGGCTGAGTCGATGCCGCGCAGCCGCACCTTGGTGTCGACGTCGAGCCCCGGCCAGACGCGCACGCGCGCCTCGAAGGTGTCGCCGTCGACGATGCGCAATACGTCGATCGGATAGACGATATTGGGATCGAGCCGTTTTGCTATCGGCGCTTCCGATCGCGGCGGTTCGATTGACGGCAAGGCGGCGAGCGCGGGCTGAACCGGCGCGGTAGTCTGCGCCGTAAACGGCTGCTTCAGCATCGCGCCGGCCACAACGCCCAACGCAAACATCGCCGCGGCCGCGAGCAATACGTTGCCGTGGCGCGACGGGGCGAAGGCCGAGAAGGCCGGATGGCGCATAGGCCCTAGAGTCCGCAAAAGTTGTATCAAGAAATGAATCAATCATAGAGGGTTATTACATTTCCCGCAAACCATCTACTCTAGATAGCGGTTACCCCTTGCGCTCTCTCTTAAGTTGTTGAATGATCCTTCAGGTTGAGGGATATCAGAGTTACATCACAATGGTTGTGTGTGCGCTCGTGGCCGCGGGTCAATGCGCCGGGCTGGCGGTGACCGCTCCACCCTCTCCCCCCATCACAGGGGAATCGGTCGAGCTGATTTCGGATGACCAAGCGCGCTGATATTCCGAGCCTGACGGGCCTCCGTGGTGTAGCCGCTTGGCTTGTCGTGATCGCCCACACCGATGGATATTTTGCGGCACTTCAGCCGGCAGGACTTGAATATGCTTGGCGCGTTTGCGCCAACCTAGGAATGATGTTGTTTTTCGTACTGAGCGGATTTGTCATTCATTACAACTATGGCGTCTCGGTCGGAACCTTTAGACCTGCGGCGCTAAAAGCCTTCGCGATTGCCCGCTTCGCCAGATTGTACCCGCTCTACGTTTTCACCTTCGCGATCGGCGTCGCCATGGCTGGCCCGGCTATGTTTGCCTCAGACACGTTCGCTCGAGTGTGGCCCTACTACGCTACGCTGACGCAGAATTGGACCCCGCAATTGGTCAATGGCGTCGTGATGACGACCGTTTACATTGGCGGGGCCTGGTCGATCAGCGTGGAAGTCTTTCTCTACATTTTCTATCTAGTCGCAGTTCTTCCGATCATGGCTCTCCGAAATCAGCGCGACACGCTGATTGTGATCGGTATGCTTTGTATTGGTGCGACGATTTTTTTCGGAGGATACGCCGGCGGTTTCTGGTTGAGCAGTCTTCAATTGCCACAGTGGTGGTTAGGCGGATCACCGTACTCCCGCATTCCGGAATTTTTGCTTGGGGCTTTGTGCGCGAATCTTTATTTACAATTTCGTGAGCCGCCGGGCGACCGCGAATCCCGCGCGGCATATCTGCTGTCGATCTTAGGAGGGGCATGGATTTCGGTGATCTTCGCGCTCTGCTACCGATTTCCCAATCTTCAATCCTGCTGGGGATTTGCGCCCGGCATCGCCATCCTGATATTTTACGGTGCCCGATATCGAAGTTGCCTATCCCACCTGTTAGAGAGCAGAGTCGCAATTGCACTGGGGGATGCAAGTTACAGTATCTATTTGTTGCATGGTTATGTGCTCTTTCTGATTATGCAGGGCGATCTTGCGTCCATCCCGTTTGCGATATTCAAAATCGCAATTGCTTGGGTCCTGATTATCTTTTTATCACTTGGCGTACATCGCTATTTCGAAACGCCGGCGCGACGCATCATCAGGGGGCGCCTTACCCCCGCTGACGATCATGGTCTAGCCAGCAACGTCGCCATATCCGATACAGGTTACAGCGCGGGCGCTTACCCCAAGGTCCAACACTAGGCCGACAATCATTTCCCGCTAGTGTCCCTGTTCTGAGGTTCGCTGCATTATGAACCGAACGCTGACTGAGTCATTTCAATGAGTTGTGGGCGAACTGGTGTTCAAACTGATGCGGCAAACTTCAGATTCGGGACACTAGCAAAGTATCGCCCTATAGAAGGCGATTATATTCATCACAACCAGGGAAACGTTTTAAGATCGCAGCCCGGATGAGCATGTGACCTGCTACGACTGCGATCAAAAATCCGACGCTAGCCCGTTCTTTTCCCAATCGCCGTAGCGGGTCGGGTCGAGGCCGCCGCGGCCGGCGGCTTCCTTCGGCCCGCCGGCGTTCTGACGGTCGCGCTCGGCACGGCGGGCGGCGGCTTCGGCGAGCGCGCATTCGGCGGCCGGTGTTAGCGGCCGTTTCTCCGCGGGCTGGCCAGGCTCCGCTTTGCCTGCGGGCTCAGGCGGTGGTCGATCGGTTGGCATCGCCTTTGACTTGGCGTAGCCCTGCCACGGCCGCAAGGAGCATTTTTGCGAATGAAGGCTGCGCGTAAACCGAAGGTTCGTTCGGACACCCCCGACGACGTGCCCGGCCTGGCGGTGCGGCGCCTCGCGGCAGAGATCGTCGACGGCGTACTGCGCCGGCAGCGCGCGCTCGATGAGTTGCTCGACGGCGCCCATGGCAATGCGGCGTTCGCTGCGCTGCCCGACCGCGACCGCGCGCTGACGCGGGCGCTGGTCGCGACCGTGCTGCGCCGGCTCGGTACGCTGCGGCATTTGATCGGCCTGTTCGTCGAGCGCGGGCCGCCGCCGAAAGCGCCGCGTGTCGAGACGGCGCTGTTGATCGGCGCCGCGCAAATCCTCTTCCTTGATGTGCCGGACCACGCCGCCGTCGATCTTGCGGTGCGGCTCGCCCGGGAAGACCGGCCGGCGTCGCATTTTGCCGGTCTGGTCAACGCCGTGTTGCGCCGCGTGGCGCGTGAAGGCGGCGAACGGCTTGCCGCGCTCGACTCAGCCGTTCTCGACACGCCGTTACTCGACACACCTCCTTGGCTGATGGCGCGGTGGATCAAGACCTACGGCGAGGCAACCGCGCACGACATCGCCGCCGCCAACGGCCGCGAGCCGGCGCTCGACCTGACCGTGAAAAGCGACGCTCAATCATGGGCCGCGCAACTCGGCGGGCGCGTGCTGCCGACCGGCACGGTGCGCACCGTCGCGCACGGCGCGGTGCCGGCGCTGCCCGGCTTCGCCGAAGGCGCGTGGTGGGTCCAGGATGCGGCGGCCGCGCTGCCGGCGCGCCTGTTCGGCGACATCGCCGGCCGCAGCGTCGCCGATCTGTGCGCCGCGCCCGGCGGCAAGACCGCGCAGCTTGCCGCCGCCGGCGCCAAGGTGACGGCCATCGATCGCTCGGCACCGCGGCTGCAGCGGCTGCGCGACAATCTCGCGCGATTGGCGCTGGATGCCGAGCTGGTTTGCGCGGATGTCACGGAGTGGACCACGGAACAACAATTCGACGCCGTGTTGCTGGATGCACCGTGCTCGTCGACCGGCACCATCCGCCGCCATCCCGATGTGCCGTGGCTCAAGCGCGAGGCCGACATCGTCAAGCTCGCGGCGTTGCAGCGCCGGCTGATCGAGCGCGCTGTCGCGCTGACCAAGTCGGGCGGCACCATCGTCTATTGCACCTGCTCGCTCGAGCCTGAAGAAGGCAGCGAAGTCATTGCAAATCTTCTGGCGCGCGACGACAGCGTGCGGCGGGCGCCGATCGCGGCGGTGGAGGTTTCCGGGCAAGCCGAGTTCATCAGCGCAGACGGCGATCTGCGGACACTGCCCTGCCATCTTGCCGATGCTGATTCGCGGTTCGCCGGCGTCGATGGCTTCTACGCGGCGCGGCTCGAAAAGCGGTAATATCGTATTGGCTTAGGGGCCGGTTGGCCGCGCGCCTGAGGTTCCGTTATGGTGCCGCGGCGCCCCCTCCATACCCTCCCGCGCAAGCGGTGGAGAGTAGGGAGGGCGAGCGCCCGAGGAGGGTCGAGCGCGACGATGCCGCGCGGTTCAGTCGCGAATAATGCGAAGCTGTCATGGCTCCTGCTGCGCGGCGGGCTGCGGCGGGCCGCCGGACGGCTCAACGGCCATCCAGTGTGGCGCTGGCCGTTGCCGCCGCTCAAAGCCGACCGCCTGCTGATCTCGCCGCAGGATCTGCGCACCGCCGACGCCACGCGCGCGACGGAAATCTATTCCGGCCGCTTCGCCTTTGCCGGCAAAGTCGTGGTGTGCGACGGCCGCTCGATCTTCGAGATGGAGCCGCCATCCGACGATTGGGCGGCGGCGCTGTTGGGCTTCGGCTGGCTAAGCCACCTGAGCGCCGCCGAATCCGGCATCACCCGCGCCAATGCGCGCGCGCTGGTGGATGAATGGATCACGCTGCAAGGCTCGTGGCACCCTGTCGCGTGGCGGCCCGATGTGCTGTCGCGGCGGATCATTTCGTGGCTCAGCCAGGCGGGACTCGTGCTGCAAGACGCCGATGCGCGGTTCTACCGGCGCTTTTTGCGCAGCCTGGTTCGTCAGGTGCGCTTTCTCCGCCACACCGCGGGCGACGCGCGCCGCGGCGTCGCCAGCATGCAAGCCGTGATCGCGCTGACTTATGCCGCGCTCTGCATCGCCGGCCAATCGCGCCACATCAAATCCGCGACCGAGCGTTTGCGAAAAGAGATCGAGCAGCAAATCCTTCCGGACGGCGGCCATGCCGGCCGCGATCCCGGCGCCATCGTGGAAGTGCTGCTGGAACTGCTGCCGCTCAGCCAGGCGTTCGCGTCACGAAATCTCGCGCCGCCGCAAGCGCTGCTCAATGCGATCGACCGCATGATGCCGATGCTGCGTTTCTTCCGCCACTCCGACGGCACGTTTGCGCATTTCAACGGCATGGGCGCAACGCCGGCCGAGCAGCTGATGACGCTGTTGGCCTATGACGAGACCCGCGGCGCGCCGTTGTCCAACGCGCCTTACTCCGCCTACCAGCGCCTCGCGGCCGGCGGCGGCGTGCTGATCATGGATACCGGCGGCGCGCCGCCGATCGAGATGGGTCTCGAGGCGCATGCCGGCTGCCTGTCGTTCGAATTCTCCACACCGAAGCAAAGCCTGATCGTGGTGAACTGCGGCATGCCGCCGACGGCGCGCGACGATTGGCGGCGCTTTGCGCGGTCGACGGCGGCACACTCGACGGTCACGTTCAACGAAACCTCTTCGGCCCGCTTCGTCGAGACGGCGGCGTTCCGGCGCGTGCTCGGCGGCTCGCCGATGCTGGGCGGCCCGGGCAACGTCGCCGTCAGCCGCGAGGAACGCCCCGGCGCCATCGTGCTGCGCGCGGCGCACGATGGCTATGCCGACCGCTTTGGCATTCTGCACGAGCGCACCATTGTGCTGGCCAACGACGGCACCAAGCTCGAAGGCGAAGATATGTTCTCGGACTCAGGCGGCGGCAAAATCCGCACCGGCCAGGACCGCTATGCGGTGCGCTTCCACCTGCATCCCTCGGTCAAGGCGACGCGGCTCACCGACGGCCACGGCGTCATGCTGATGACGCCGAACAAGGAAGTGTGGACCTTCAGCGCCCACGACGATCGCGTCGAGCTCGAGGACGGCGTCTATCTCGCCGGCAGCGACGGGCCGCGCCGTACCGTGCAGATGGTCATCCACGGCAATGCGAGCACCACGCCGCGCGTGCTCTGGACCTTCGCGCTGACCAGCGCCTCGACCCTCGCCACAGCCGGCGCCGCGCGCCGCACCCGCGAGGAGGAACCGAGGCTGTTGTGATGTTTTCTTTCCTTTCCTCCCCCGCTTGCGGGGGAGGAGCCGAGCGCAGCGATGGCAGAGGGGGTAAGTGTTGACGCTTGCGCCAGCGTTGAGGCCGCTTGCCCCCTCCCCACCCGCCCCCGCAAGCGGGGGAGGGAGTAGAAAGAAGGCATGACCGAAAACCTCCGCCGCGCATCGCGCGCCCTCATTTCCGTCTCCGATAAATCAGGCGTGGTCGAATTCGCCCGTGCGCTCGCCGGCTACGGCATCGAGCTCGTTTCGACCGGCGGCACACGCAAGGCGCTGAGCGATGCCGGCCTGACCGTGCTCGACGTCAGCGATCTCACCGGCTTTCCCGAGATGATGGATGGCCGGGTGAAAACGCTGCATCCGGCCGTGCATGGCGGCCTGCTGGCGATACGCGACAATGCCGCGCACGCCGACGCGATGCGCACCCACGGCATCCGGCCGATCGACCTGCTCGTGGTCAATCTCTATCCGTTCGAGGCGACGGTGGCGCGCGGCGGCGATTTTGCCGATTGCATCGAGAACATCGATATCGGCGGCCCCGCCATGATCCGCGCCGCGGCGAAAAATCATGACGATGTCGCCGTGGTGGTCGAAGCGGGCGATTACGCCGCCGTGCTTGCCGAGCTGGCGCAGCACGGCGGCAAGACGACGCTCGGGCTGCGCCGAAAACTCGCCGCCAAGGCTTACGCGCGGACGGCTGCCTACGACGCGGCGATTGCCAACTGGTTCGCCGGCCAACTTGCGGACACCGCGCCCGATTATCGCGCCTTCGGCGGCCGGCTCATCGAAAAGCTGCGCTACGGCGAGAACCCGCACCAATCGGCGGCGTTCTATCGCACGCCGGATATCCGCTTCGGCGTTTCGACCGCGCGGCAGGCGCAGGGCAAGCAGCTCTCCTACAACAACATCAACGACACCGATGCGGCCTACGAATGTGTCGCCGAGTTCGATCCGGCGCGCACTGCGGCTTGCGCCATCATCAAGCACGCCAATCCGTGCGGCGTCGCCGAGGGCGACAGCCTGCTCGACGCCTACCGCAAGGCGCTGGCCTGCGACGCCGTTTCCGCGTTCGGCGGCATCGTTGCGCTCAACCGCACGCTCGACGCCGACGCGGCGCGCGCCATCACCGAAATTTTCACCGAAGTCATCATCGCGCCGGACGCCACGCCCGACGCCATCGCCATCGTCGGCGCCAAGAAGAATTTGCGGCTGCTGCTCGCCGGCGGCTTGCCCGATCCGCGCGCTGCGGGCCTGTTCGCCAAGACGGTCGCCGGTGGCTTGCTGGTTCAGTCGCGCGACAATGCGGTGGTCGACGATATGGATTTGAAGCCGGTGACCAAGCGCGCGCCGACCAATGCCGAGCTGCGCGACCTGCGCTTTGCCTTCCGCGTCGCCAAGCACGTCAAGTCGAACACCATCGTCTATGCCAAGGATTTGGCGACCGTCGGCATCGGCGCCGGCCAGATGAGCCGCGTCGATTCAGCGCGCATCGCCGCGCGCAAGGCACAGGACGCCGCCGAAGCGGCCGGTCTCAAGCAATCCGCGACCAAGGGATCGGTGGTCGCCTCCGATGCGTTCTTTCCGTTCGCCGACGGCTTGCTGGTCGCCATCGCGGCCGGCGCCACCGCGGTGATCCAGCCCGGCGGTTCAGTGCGCGACGACGAAGTCATCAAGGCCGCCGACGATCATGGCATCGCTATGGTCGTCACCGGGACAAGGCATTTTCGGCATTGAGAAACTTATTAATCGCGGCAAGTCACTACTCGCGATCCGTCATCCTGAGGTGCGAGCGAAGCGAGCCTCGAAGGATGCCGGCCGAGGCGCCGGGGCCGTCGCCCTTCGAGGCGCGGCTACGCCGCGCACCTCAGGGTGACGGAAATAATCACACCGACGCGGTAATCCACTGCTCGAGCTTCTGCTTCGGCGCGGCGCCGACCTGGCGCGAGGCGAGCTGGCCGTCCTTGAACAGCATCAGCGTCGGGATCGACATGATGCCGAACTTGGCCGCCGTGCCCGGGTTCTCGTCGACATTGAGCTTGACGATCTTCACCTTGCCGTTGAGCGATTTGGAAATCTCTTCGAGCGCCGGCGCGATCATCTTGCACGGGCCGCACCACTCCGCCCAGAAATCCACCACCACGGGGCCGCTCGCCTTGAGCACGTCCTGATCGAACGTTGCGTCGGTTGTCTTGTCGACCATGGAAAACCTCGCTTTTTCGGAAGAGCCGTCGAATCGGGAAGTGGGGCGCTGAACGTATGAAGGCCCCCCTGAGGCGTCAAGGGACCTTCATCGCAGCGTGACTTCTCTTGGTTAGGACATTGCCAAGCGCCGCGTCCATGGCGGACGCCGGGACTTCCATAAGGCGAGGTCCTTCAGTGAAAAGCAGCGCCGCGCGCACGGTCTTCTGTGGATAAATGCGCGACAGCACGGCGCGGTAAAGCGCAAGCTGCGCCACATAGGGCTCGACCTCGTCAAGCGTGCGCGGCGGAACGCGATCGGTCTTGTAGTCGGCGATCAGGACCGCATCAGCGGCGACGGCTAGGCGGTCAACTTGGCCGGAAACGTGGATTGGCACGCCATCGGCGTTGGCGATGCGGCCGATGATCGACACCTCGGCCCGGCTGCCGGGCGCGAATATTTCGGCAAAGTTTTGGTCATCGAGGATGGCGAGGACTTGTCTCGCGATCTCTGCCTGCTCAGCCTGGAGAAAGTCCGCGGCGGCGTTCGCGAGATAACGCTCGGCAGCATCGTTGCGGCGCTCCGCCGGAATATCGGGCAGCGACTGCATCAGCCGATGCACCAGGCGGCCGCGCTCCAGCGCCTTCTGCCGCTCGGCCGCTGATGCGGCGGTGTGGGCAATGCGGCCGATCTCCTCGTCAAATGCCGACGACGGCGACAGCGGGACCGGCAAGGCGGCTTCGGCGGGCGCCAACTGCCGCAGCCAGAGCGGCAGCTCGCGCCGCTCGGATCTTCTCGAGTCGTCCGCTGCGGGCGGTGCGCACCCTGCGACACCACCGGATGCCGTCTTGCGATACCGCAAGATCTTTTCCCCGTTGTCGTCTTCCGTAACGAGCAGCGAATCGAGCGGCCCGCGCACGAGATCATACCAGCAGCGGTCCGGCCGTTTGGTTTTGCCTTCCGCACCACAGACGATCAGCCGGCTCTCGGCGCGTGTCATGGCGACATAGAGCAGCCGCCGATATTCATCTTCGGCTTCGCTGCGCGCTGCGTCCCGGGCCGCTGCGACGCTCGGCACGTCATCGTCCTTGCGCCCGGCCCAGATCACCGTGCCGCCCGCAAGCTCAAGGAGCCGCGGCGGCCGCGGCCCGGTAGGCTGTGTCATGGTGTCGGCGAGAATGACGATCGGGGCTTCCAGGCCCTTGGCGCCGTGCACCGTCATGACGCGCACCTCGTCGCGCTCGATCTCCATGTCGCGCTTGACCTCGGCGCGCGCCTCGCGCAGCCACGCGATAAAGCCTTGCAGCGAGGGCGTCTCGCGCCGCTCGTAGTCGAGCGCGAGATTGAGGAATTCATCGAGCGCATCGTTTGCTTCCGGGCCGAGCCGCGCCAGGAAACGCCGCCGTGCGCCGCCGGCGCCGAGGATTTGAGCGTAGAACGTAAACGGCGTCTCGTTGCGTGCGGCGAGCGTGAGCCGATCGAGCAGCGCGGCCGCCGCGGCGAATGTCTCGCCTTGCTTGCGCTTAAGCGCTTCGCGCAGCGATGTGCGGCCGCGATCCCACGCGATGTCGAACAGGTCGTCGTCGGTGAAGCCGAACAGCGGGCTGCGCAGCGCGGTCGCCAGCGCAAGATCGTCCTGCGGCAGCAGCAGCGCATCGGCGAGCACCATCAGGTCCATGACCGCGATATGCTCGGTGAGCACAAGCCGGTCGGCACCGGCCACCGCTACGTCCGCTTGCTTCAGCGCGCGGATGACGGCCTCGAACAGCGGCCCGCGCTGACGCACCAGGACCAGCACGTCGCCGCACCGTGCGGCGCCGCTGTCGAGCAGGCCGCGCACGCTGCGCGCGATCCGCCGCGCAAGTTTTACGCGCGGGCTGGTCTCGCTCACCGTGTCGAATGGCGCATCCCAGCCTTCGATCGGCTCCCGTGCCTCCGGTTTCAGCGGCTCCCAGATTTCGACAAGGCTGGGCGGCGCATCGGGCAGCGCAATGTGCGGTGGAACACCGTGGGTATCCGAGGTGACGCTCGTCGCCATTTCCCTGCTTTTGAACACAAGGTCGACCGCGGCAAGAATATTCTCGCCTGAGCGGAACGAGTGCTTGAGTTCGCGAAACGGAAATTCAAGTCCGATGTTGTGGTAGCGGCGCTCGAAATTGCGTCCCATTTCCGCAAACTGTCTGGGGGCCGCGTCCTGGAATGAGTAGATCGACTGCTTTTCGTCGCCGACCGCGAAGATCGAGCGCTTGGTGTCGCGCGCGCCCTGGCCAACGGTGAATTCGGCGGTGAGCCGGTCAACGATCTCCCACTGCTTGCTACTGGTGTCTTGCGCTTCGTCGATCAGCAAATGGTCGATGCCGAGATCGAGCTTGTAGTGGACCCAGGCCGCATCGACGTTGGTCAGCAGTTTTAGCGTCTTATCGATGAGGTCATCGTAATCGAGTAGGCCGCGGCGCTGCTTTTCGTGGCTGTAGCGCGTCAGCACTTCATAGGCGACGGTCAGCAGGGCGGCACTACGATTGCGGCAGGCCACTGCGTTTCGCATTTCACGCAACGCAACAACGCGGGCTTGCTCGTCGATGAGCCGTTGGGCGAGATCGGGATGCTTCTTGACGAGGCTTTGGGTGAGAAGGTTCGCGCGCGGCTGGCTTTTGGTGTCAAAAAACACCTTGAGATAGGCATTGATGCGTTCCGAACCGCTGACGTGAGCCGCCACGGTGAGACGCTCGCATTGCTCCTGGTCTCTTGCCGAACCGGCCTTGCAGATCGCGGCGACGGATGCCCATTCCAAAACCGGCAAGATCGGTCCGTTGACGATTTTCTCGTCCACGTCTGCAAGGGTGATGGTTGAATCGACGTCGAGCGACTTTGACAGGTCCGCCAGCGCGGTTTTGAAGTCGCCGGCCTTCCTGACCCACGCGTCGATCGCGTCGCGCCGGCCGATGGCCTCGCGCACGACATCGCGAAATGTCTGATCGGCCGCCGCCACCATGGCGGCGGCAAGCGCGCGGCCGAGCGCGCTGTCCGGGGCACCGGCGCCGTCAAGCAGAACGTCGAGCGTTAATTGCTCCAGAAGCTGGGTTTGCTCGGTCTCATCGAGCACGGCAAAGCGCGCGGCGACGTTGGCTTCAAACGGGAACTGATGCAGGAGCTGCGTGCAGAAGGCATGGATGGTCTGCACCTTGAGGCCGCCCGGCGTTTCGAGCGCGCGTGCGAACAATCGCCGTGCCACCGCCCTTTGCCCGGCGTCCGGCGTCACGCTCGATCGCTCGCGAATGGCGTCGTCAAGCGCGGAGTCGTCGAGCGTTGTCCACTCAGCGAGCGTGTTGAACACGCGCTTGGCCATATTGGCAGCGGCGGCCTTGGTGAAGGTGATGCAGAGGATTTTTTCCGGCGCGACGCCGTTGAGCAGGAGATTGATCACCCGCTGCACCAGCACATGGGTCTTGCCCGAGCCGGCATTGGCGGCAACCCACGCCGAGACGTCCGGATTGGAAACCTCGCGTTGTAGCAGCCGCACTTGATCGGGGATGTCGGTCGGCTTTCTCATTCGCCGCCGCCTGACTCGTCGCCGGCGCCGCCGGTGCTCGACCATTCCTTGACTCGCGCGAGATGGTCGTAATTGCCGTAGTGGGTCGTCCACATCGGATGCACGAGCGAGCGATAGGGCTCGGTCTCATCGGTGAAACGGCGGGCAAGCGTGGTGAGTTTTTCGAGCGCGTGAGCGGCCTGGAGGTCGGCCGTAGAGTCCTTGAACACAATCGGTTTGTATTCCCCGGGCGACTCGCCGCCTTTCAGCATCACGTAAACGACCGCGGCAACCGAGGAGCCGGCCGCAATGCCCTTGAAACCGCCCCGGCGCAAGATCGCGGCCTCGAGCGTGAGCTGCGGCGCTAGTCCGCTACGCACCTGCTTTTCGCTGCGCACGGCGCCGGTCTTGTAGTCGAGGATGACGTAGCCTCCCTCGGCATCGCGCTCGATGCGGTCGGCAATACCGCGCAGCTTGAAGACGCCGTCGCCGAGCTGGATGTCGATTTCGCCACGGATTTCGGCGGCGATGACGCTGACGGTGGATCGCCGCTCTAATTCCCAGCGGGCGAACCAGCGCGCAATGCGCTCGAAACGCGGCCACCAGAACGCGCGCGCCTCCGGAAAATCGTCGAGCGCGGCGAAATGCGGACGGCCAAGCGCAATGAGTTCGCCCGCCGGATCCTCCGGCAGTGCTTTGGCAAAACGCTGCGTGAAGTCGCGGATGGCGGCGTGGATGATGGTGCCGCGCTCCCCCGCGCCCGGCTCGGCGTCGATTGGATCGAGCGGGGTCAGCCGCAGGATGTGTTTGGCGTAGATCGTGTAGGGGTCGCGCAGCCAGTGTTCGATCTCGGTCACCGACAGGCCCTTGGGCCGAGCGGCGCGCGGCGGCTTTGGCGCCGGCTGCGGCGCTGGTTTCGGAGGGCCTTCGGGCCGGTCGAGTTCGCGCGCCCATGCGAGGTACTCGTCGCCGCGTGTTCGCGCTTGCTTCCACCGCTCGCCGGCGACGGCGGCGAGACGCTGGATGAATCGCGACGGCACTGTCGGCGTACCGGCGATCTTGGCTGAGTGGCTGAGGATCACCTCGCGGGCGCCGAGCAGTTGCGCAAAATCATGCGCGGAAAGGCCGATGCGGCGTTCCGGCAGATCAAGACCGAGCGACAGCCGCATCGGGCGGCTGAGCCAGGCGTCGGTTTGGCTTTCCGGCGGCCATGATCCTTCGACCAGGCCGCCGAGCACGACCCGGTCGCTCTCCGTTAGCCGCGCTTCGAGCAGTCCGAGGATTCGCACGCGCGTGCCGGACCGCGAGGGGCGGCGCACGACGCGGCCGGCAAGGGCGGCGGAGAACAGTTCGGGATAGTCGGACACATCGACCAGCAAGCGGGCGGCGGCTTGGCTCGTCGCCAACTCGTCCAGCGCATCGGCGAGTTTTGCGCCATCGGCGCCGGCAAACCCGAGCTCAGCGTCGTCTTCGCGCGACAGCGCCGCCACGACGGCGCGATGTCGAGCCGCAAGATCGCTCAACGGCAACGATTTCCCGGCGAGATTTTCAAGCGGCGACAGCGCTTCGCTTAACCTCGTCACGAGGCCCTCGGCGGCAGCAAGGTCTGACTCCGCCAGATCGATGCGAGGGTCGGATCGATGCAGCTTCGATTTGAACTTGCAGAACGCCGCCAGCGCATGCGCGAGACCGGATGTGCCGGCGCGCGGCCGGGGCCCGCGCAATATCGCGCGTTCGAGCGTCGCGACGGCGTGCTCCCTGTCCGTCATGCCAAGCCGCAGCAGCGGATGCTTAAGCAGTGCGAGCAGGGTCACCGGGGCAACGCCATTCAGCGCGGCTTCGGCGGTAAGCCGCGCAAAAATTCCGGCTGGCGTGTCGGTGAGCGCATCGCCGCCGGAATCCTCCGCCGCGATGTTCCAGCGCTTAAGCGCCGCGAGCACACGGCGTCCGAGCGCGCGGTCGGGCGTGACCAGCGCCGCGGTCTGGCCTTTTTGCGCCACCGCTTCGCGCAGCGCGACGGCAATGGCGAGCGCTTCGTCCTCGGCATTGGCGGCCTCGATCACCGTCACGGTGCTGAGCGCGCGTTCCACGTGCGCGGCGAACGCTGGATCGGCGGCTTTCTGCCGCCACATCTCGGTGGTGGCAGCCGGACGCAAGGCCTCCGACAACAGCCGCTCGCGGCCGCAGGGCTCCGCCAGAGTCCCGACGGCATCCCGCTTGATGCCGATGCGCGTCAGCAGTGCCTGCATGGCGAACTGCGGATGGCCCGGCGCCGGTGCCCCCTCCCGACCCTCCCCCGCAAGCGGGGGAGGGTCGCCGGCAATGAGCCGCCACGAATCTTCGTCGAGATTGGTGTCGAGGCCGGGCAACACGACAGCGCCGTGGGGTAGGTGGGCGATGGTCGCGATCAGGTCGGCTGTGGCCGGGATCGAGCCGGTCGAGCCGGCGGCGATCACCGGCGCGCCGGTCTTGCGCGTCAGCCGCGCCGCCTCGGCCTTGATCAGTGCGTCGCGCCGCGCGGCCGGGTCGATAAGTCCGCGCTCATCGAGCAACGCCGGCCACGCCTCGCGGGCGATCTGCAAGAACTTCAGCGTGAGCTGCCAATAGTGATCGAACAGATCGGGCACGAGATCGTCGAGGCGATGCCACGGCACGCCGCGCGTCGTCATGTCGTCGATCAGGCGGGCCAGATCGTCGGCGAGCGCACAGGCCGCGGCCGGCGTCTGGGCAACAAGCGGCGTGCCACTCGCGCCGTGCAGCTCGGTCGACGTGGCCCATGTGGTGATGAGCTGGGTCAGCAGCAGGCGCCGCTCGATGCCACGGAGCGCTTCCGGCAGTGCCAGTGAGTCGGCGGCGATCTCGCCGGCGGCGGCTTCGGCAAACGCAATCTCGTCCTCGTCGATATCGCCGATGGCGACGATGCGCGGCAGGATGGCGGCGTCGTCTTTCAGGACGGTGAGGAAGGTGTCGCGCGCCAGCCGGCAGGCGCGGCGCGTCGGCAGGTACAGTGTCGCTGCGGCGAGCGCGAGCGGATCCCGCGCCGGCGCAAAGCCGAGCTTGCCGCCGAGCAATGCCTCGATCAGCGTCGGCAAAAACGGCGCCGACGCCGGAATGGTGAAGACGCGTGGGGCCATGTTGGGTTCGCGGATAACCGCCGCGATGGTCTATCAGATTCTAATGGGCTGCGGCGAGCGCTGCTTCGGCCGCGGCAACAGCCTCCGGCGTGCCGACGTGCATCCACAAGCCTTCGAGGCGCAGCCCGAACAGGCGGCCTTTTTCGCCGGCCCGGTCGAACAGCTTGGTCACTGAGAACGCGCCGGAGGGCGCACCGGCAAACAGCGCCGGCGACAGCACCGCGGCGCCGGCATAGATGAACGGCACCACTTCCTGCTCGGCCCGCCGCCGCAGCCGGCCGTCGGGCAGCATGGCGTAGTCGCCACGCCCGGCATAGCCGATGCTTCCGGCCGTCGGCGCCAGCAGCAGCAGCGCGTCCATGGCGTCGCCATCGTACGCGTCTGCAAGCCGCGCAAAGTTGGGCTTCATGCCGTCGAGCCAGAAGGTGTCGGAGTTGATCAGAAAGAACGGCGCGTTGCCTAATTCCAGCAATGCCTTGGCGATGCCGCCGCCGGTGCCAAGCAGCGCGTCGCGCTCGTCGGAGATGATGATGCGAGGCCGCTGCCGCCTTGCAAGGTGTTGTTCCAGCGCGTCGGCGAGGTGATGCACGTTGACCACGGCGCGCTCAATGCCAGCTTCGGCCAGCCGATCGAGGCCGTAGTCGATCAGCGACTTGCCGCCGACGGTGACCAGCGGCTTCGGAACATGGCCGTTGTGCGGCCGCATCCGGGTGCCGAGACCCGCTGCCAGCACGAACGCCGTCTTCGGTATCAGTGTCTCGCCCGGCCCAGCCATCGCGATTGCTCGATTCGCGGCATCATAACCCATCTCGTGGCGGGACATTGACGTCGTACCAGGCCTTCAGCGGGGCAAGTGCCGGGTGGGACAGCGCGCGCTGCAAGTAATTCCATAGGCGGGGCATGTGACGAAGGTATTGCGGCTTGCCATCGCGGCGGTCGAGCCGGGCAAAAATGCCGAGAATCTTGGTGGCCCGCTGCGCCGCGAGCGTTGCGTAAAGCTTGGTGAATTCGGCGGTGTCGAAGTTGCCGTTATCGCTCAGCCGGGCGCGCACGTAGCGGCTCAGCAGCGCCACCTCCATCGCTTCCGGCACATCGACGCGTGCATCCTGGATCAGCGAAGCGACGTCGTACGCCGCGGGCCCGATCAAGGCATCCTGGAAATCGAGCACGCCAATCCGGGCGACGTCCTCCCGCTCCGGCAGCCACAGCAGATTGGGCGAATGATAATCGCGCAGCACCCAGGTCGGCGGCGCCGCGATCGCGGGCGCAAGCGCGTCGTGCCAAAGAGCGACGAAGGCTTTGCGCACGCCGTCATTCGGTGCCGCGCCGGCGCTGATCAGATACCAGTCGAGCAACAGCTCGGCCTCGATTAGGAACGACTCCATGTCGTAGCGCGGCAGGCGGTAGTCGAGATGCGGCGCCACCGGCAAACTGTCCGGCAGCTTGCGGCGGTGCAGCGAGATCAGCAGATCGATCGCGACTTCGTAGCGCGCCTCGATCGGCGCCGGGGGGTCGCCGCCAACGATGCGCTCCTCCCCGAGGTCTTCCATGACGATGAGCCCGCGCGCCGGATCGGCATGCAGAATCGCCGGCGCGGACAGGTTGCGGTCGCGCAAGCCGCCGGCCATCGCGACATAGGGAATCGTGTCCTCGGCAAGATGGGCGATGGCGCTGTACGGTTTGCCGTCGCGTACCGGCGGGCCGTCGGGCTTCGGCGGCGCGTTCATCAGCACCGTCGTCTGATTGTCGAGGGTCAGCCGCTCGAAGATCCGGGTCGAGGCGTCGCCCTGCATGCGGCGGCGTTGCGCCGCGCCGTATCCGGAGTCGTCGAGGAAGGCGCGGATCAGCGCGATGCGTTCGGCGCGCGCGGCGAACGCGCCGTAGCCGGTCAAGCGGACCGTGCGGCCCTCGGCGCCAAGCGCGGGCGCCAGCGTAAACGCGACATCGAAGCGATCGGGCGGCAGTAGTCCGGCGGCACGATCGGGCCATTCCAGCAGCACCACCGCGCCCTCGGGCTGGTCGTCGAAACCGAGCTCGGCGAGCTCGGCCGCGCCCGACAGCCGATAAAGATCGGCGTGCACCAGCGTGAAGCGCGGCAGCTCGTAGGTCTGGAGCAATGTGAAGCTCGGGCTCGGCACCTCGATTGTGTCGTCGCCGGCGAGGTAGCGGATGAGCGCGCGGGCAAAGGTTGTCTTGCCGGCGCCGAGATCGCCCGACAGCGTCACCAGATCGCCCGGCTCAAGCGCGCAGGCGATATCGGTCATGAAGCCGGCCATCGCCTGCTCGTTCGGCAATGTCACAGCGAAGCTCGCGCCGCCTGTGCTGGTCAGAAGCATTTTGAGAACTTTTTTTGCTTAAGCATGATCTTTTCCGAAAACCGGTTCCCACTTTTCGGGATCATGCTTTAGGCCGCCGTGAGCGCGGCGGTCTCCCGAATCGGGAACGTGCAAGTCACGGTGGTGCCCTGCCCGACAGCCGAGGCGATCGTAACCGTGCCGCCATGAAGCTCGACGAATGATCGGACCAGCGAAAGGCCAATTCCCGGTCCGCGATGCTGTGAACCGAGCGAATGCGACTCGAACCAGTCGAACACCTTTTCCAGCACGTCCGGCGGAATTCCGGGGCCGCGGTCGGTGACCGAGAACACGACGGCCTCGGCGCTGCGTTCGGCCAACAGCGTCACCGTCGCGCCGCCCGGCGAGAAGCTTACGGCATTGGCCAAAAGGTTGAACAGGACCTGCCGGAGCCGCCTGTCGTCGGCGACGAAGCTGCCGATGTCCGGCGCGGCGCGGATATCGAGCACCAGGCCGGCGCCGACCAGCCGATCCTGCACGCCTTCGGCGGCCGCCTCCATGGTGGCGCGGATATCGGTGGAGCCGAGATTGAGCTGCATGCGGCCGGCGTCGATGGTGGCAAGATCGAGGATGTTGTTGATCAGCGCCAAGAGCGTCGTCGTCGAGACGGTGATGTAGTCGAGATATTCGCGCTGCTTTTGCGCCAGCGGCCCGGTCGAGGGATCGCCGAGCAGATGGACGAAGCCAATGATGTTGGTGAGCGGCGAACGCAGTTCGTATGACACGTGGTGGACGAAATCGATCTTGATCCTGTCGGCGTCTTCCAGTGCCTCGTTGCGCTCGCGCAGCGCACGCTCGACATTCACAGAATCGGTCACATCGTGGAACGTCACCAGCGTGGCGCCGTCGGGCAGCGGTAAGGCGGTGCAATCGACCACGCTGCCGTCGCGCCGTTCGAGCCGTCGCCCTGCAATCGCCTCGCGGTTGTCGATGGCGGTCACCACCTCACGCAGCGCCTGCCAGGTGGCGTCATCGCCGTGCAGCGGCTGGCACAGCGTGGTAATTTTTTCGATGTGCGGCCGCTCCGCCAGCAATTGCGGCGACAGCCGCCACATGCGGGCAAAGGCGGGATTATGCAGCCGGATGCGGCCGTCGCTGGCGAATACGGCGACGCCTTCGGCCAGGTTGTCGAGCGTCTCGCCCTGGAAACGGATCATCTCCTCGAAGCGCCGCTCCAGATCGAGCCGCTCGGTGACGTCGTGGAACAGATAGGTGACGCCGCCGTCCGGATTGGGCGTCGTGACGACGCGCAAGGTGCGCCCGTCCGGCAGGTGCCAGGTGTATTCCTTCGGCTCGACGGCGCGGTAGGCCTCGTGAAGCTCCGTCTTCCATTGCCGGAAGTCCTGCTCCTCGGGCAGTTTGCGCGCCGTGCGCAGTTGCTCGATCACGGCCGAGTCGGCCGGATGCTGATCGAGGAAACCGGCATCGAGCTCCCACAGTGCGCGATAGGCGGCGTTGTAGAACGACAGCCGGTGATCGGCGTCGAACATGGCGACGCCCGCCGACAGTAGGTCAAGCGTGCGGCGGTGCGCGTCGACCAGACGGGCGAGCGCAACGCGCATCGTTTCCGCTTCGGTGGCGTCGATGCCGATGCCGGCGCTGCCGGTCTCGGTGCGAAAATCGAACACGTCGAATGTCCGCCGCGTACCGGCGACGACGGCGGGAAGCCGGCCGGAATAGCCGCCGCTGGTGCGGGCCTGTGCGATATTCTCGCGCGCGGCGCTGTCGAGCAGCTCCAGACGCCGCTGCACGGCATCGGCGGTATCCTTGGCTTCAACCGCACGCGCGTAAGCGGCATTGACGAAGATCAGGTCGCCCGCCGCATCGCGGGTCCACACCGGGGATGGCAGCGTCTCGATCAGCGTGCGCAGCGAGGCAACCTCGGTCAGGAGCGACTCGTGCCGCGATAACAGGCTTGCGAGATCGCGCTTGACGCCGCTTGCATCTTTGAGACGCAGCACGGCGCGGCCGCCGATGGCGCGGCCGTGCGCCTCGACCGGATGACCGGCAAGCGTCGTCAGCGTCATGGCGAAGCCTTCACCGCGCGTGCGCAAGGCCTCGACCGCCTGTTCCATGGCGCGCGCCTTGCCGGCTTCGAGCCAGGTTCCGAATGCCAGCACACGATGGGCGGCGAAGACGCCGACAATCGCCGGATCGCCGTCGATGCTCGGTTCGTCTGATGCCGCCGGCCAATCCACCAGCACCTGCGGCTCCGACAGCAGCAGCGCGTTGGCGCGGTCAAGGTCGCCGCGCAGCGCGGCAATCTCATCGCGCGACCACGCTTCCAACCGCGTCGCACCCGCGCGCGCGCGTAGCAGCATGATCGCGGTGACCACGGTGAAAAATATCAGCCCAAGCACCATGGCCAGCACGGCAATCTCGTGCCGGTCGATGCTGTCTTGCGCAGTCAGCACAAGTTCATGCAGCGCGAGCGAAGTTGGCTGATCGGCGCGGGCCGTTACCGGCAGGCCGCCGCCGATGGCGGCAACAACGGCTGCGAGGAAACCGCGTTGCCACGGATGAGCGCAGCCCCCGCTGATCCGGATCGTGTCCGGCATGCCCCATTGCCTCTACTGGCTGCCGCCATTCCGCCAGCCCCCTCCCTTCCTCCCCCGCGAGCGGGGAAGGAAGGGAGGGGGAGAGCCCGCGAATCGCTCGACTTTACTCTCAAGCGGAATCGCGCCGAAAGAGTCCAGATCGTGAACGTGAGTGTTGGGCAGACTTAAAGCCTGCGCGGCGGCGGCTCGCGTTTATTAGTCGCACTTGTCGGCAATATTCGTATCCGCCCCGGTGGAACCAAATCCGCCTTCAGCTCGCTTTGTCGGCTCTAAACTGTTCCATTCCACAAGTTTTGCATGTTGAATTGGTGCGATTACTAGCTGGGCGATGCGCATGCCGCGCCGAACTACAAAATTCTCGGAACCAAAATTGACAAGAATAACCTGCAATTCTCCGCGATAGTCCGCATCGATGGTGCCCGGCGCATTGAGCACGGTGACGCCATGACGGGCGGCCAATCCGGATCGCGGTCTGATCTGGCCTTCGCTGCCGCGAGGCAATGCGATGGCGACGCCGGTTGGGATCATCGCGCGGCTTCCAGGACCGATCTCGATCGGCGCATCGGCCGGTACCGCGGCAATGAGATCCAGCCCGGCGGCAAGCGCGCTCTGGTATTGCGGCAACGGCAAATCGGCGGCATGCGGCAGCCGCTCGATGCGGACCTCGACGTCGGCTTGCTCGCTCACCGTTTGGTTTCCTCAAGCGCCGCGGCGATCCGCTCGATCAAAGCGCGCGCCACGTCATCTTTCGATTGCGGCGGCCAGGAGTCGACCCCCGCCGCGGTGACGAGGTGAATAGTATTGACATCGCCGCCCATGATCCCGGTCTCCGGCGAAACGTTGTTGGCCAGAATCCAGTCGCAGCCTTTTTTGGCAAGCTTGGCTTTGGCATTGGCGATGATGTGATCGGTCTCTGCGGCAAAGCCGATGACCAGCCGCGGACGGCCGGAACTGCGGTGGGCGATCGTCGACAGGATGTCCGGGTTTTCCGTCAGCGCCAGGGGCGGCGTCCGCCCCGGCTGCTTCTTGATCTTTGATCCGCTCGGCTGTTCCGCGCGCCAATCGGCAACCGCCGCGGCAAAGATAGCAATATCCGCCGGCAGCGCCTTTTCGACCGCTTCGAGCATTTGCCGCGCCGTTTCGACCTTCACCACCGACAGTCCGGGCGGATCGGGAATATTGACCGGACCGGAGACCAGCACCACGTCGGCGCCGGCGGCCGCTGCGGCCGCGGCGATGGCGTGGCCCTGCTTGCCCGACGATCGGTTGGCGATGTAGCGCACCGGGTCGATCGGTTCGATAGTGGGGCCCGACGTAACAAGCACGCGCTTGCCGGTGAGCGGTCCCGTGCTGCGTACGATCGCGTCTGCGGCGGCGGCGATTTCCAGTGGCTCGGCCATGCGGCCGGTACCGGCTTCGCCGCGCTCGGCCATTTCGCCGGCGTTGGGGCCGACGATGCGCACACCGTCGGCCATGAGCTGCGCAAGATTGCGCCGGGTCGCCTTGGCCGCCCACATCCGCGGGTTCATGGCCGGCGCCAGCAGGATCGGTTTGTCGGTGGCGAGCAATACGGCGGTCGCCAGATCGCTGGCGTGGCCGCCCGCCATCTTTGCCAGAAGATCGGCTGTCGCCGGCGCAACGACGATGAGATCGGTGTCGCGCGCCATGCGGATATGGCCGACGTCGAACTCACTCGTCGGATCGAACAGATCGGTATAGGCGCGCTCGCCGGAAAGCGCGCCGGCGGCGAGCGGCGTGACGAAATGCTTTGCGGCGGCAGTCAGGATGCAGCGCACTTGTGCGTTTCGGTCTTGCAAGCGCCGGATCAGATCGAGCGACTTATACGCGGCAATGCCGCCGCCGATGATCAGCAAGATGCGTTTGGCGTCCGCCGCCACGACGCGTGATGTCTGGCGTATCGGCCGCGCCGGCGGCTCGAAGCCCTCCAGAATTTCGCCGCCGGTCTGTTCCGCCGCTTGCCGCAGGATGACGCGGACTTCGTCCTCCATCGACCGGCTGTGCCGCGCCGCACGCAGGCGGAGCAGCTTTTTCAGCTTATCGTCGAGCTGCCTGACGGTGAGGCTGGCCATAGGACTTCCGTAGTGATATCAATATTATAACACAGTGATGATTGCATTGCAATCAGTGCAATCACCAGACCCGAAGCGCGATCCAAAGCAGCAGCGCGGCGATGATCCACAACGCCGCCACGGTCCAGCGGCTGCGGCGGCTCTCGGCTTTGTCCAGTTCGGCGATGGTCTGCGGCGACAGCACGAGGCCGTCACGGGTGACCTCGTCGAGCTGATCGAGCACGCGGGCGCCGCGCTTGAGCAGGCCTGGCGCGTTGCCGACGAAACGCCCGACCTCGGCGGCGCCTTCCGCCACGTTTTCGAGCCTGCCGGCCGGGCCGAGATGCCGCGTTATCCATTCGCGCACCACCGGCTCGGCGGTGCTCCACATGTCGAGCTTGGGATCGAGCGAGCGCGCCACGCCCTCGACCACCACCATGGTTTTCTGCAGCAGCAAAAGTTCCGGCCGGGTGCGCATGTCGAACAGGCCGGTGACCTCGAACAACAGCGTGAGCAGCTTCGCCATCGAGATATCTTCGGCGCTGCGATTGTGGATCGGCTCGCCGATGGCGCGGATCGCCTGGGCAAAATCTTCGACGGAATGATGCGGCGGCACATAGCCGGCTTCGAAATGCACCTCGGCGGTGCGGTAATAATCGCGCGTGATGAAGCCGTGGAGAATTTCTGCGAGAAACAAACGCTCCTTGACGCCGAGCCGGCCCATGATGCCGAAATCGACGGCGATGAAGCGGCCGTCATCGTCGACGAACAGATTTCCCGGATGCATGTCGGCGTGGAAAAAGCCGTCGCGCAGCGCGTGGCGGAGAAATGTCTGGATCAGAACCCGGCCGAGCTTCGGCAAATCGAAGCCTTTGGCTTGCAGGCGAGCGCGATCGGACAACGGGGTGGCGTCGATCCATTCCAGCGTCAGCACCTCCTGGGTAGTGCGGTCCCAATCCACCGCGGGCACCCGGAAATCCGGATCGTTCTTGGTGTTCTCGGCCATTTCCGAGAGCGCCGCCGCCTCGAGGCGAAAGTCCATTTCGATCATGACCGAGCGCCGCAATGTCTCGACCACTTCGAGCGGCCGCAGCCGGCGCGCCTCAGCAGATAAATTCTCGGCGTGACGCGCAGCGAAGGTGAAGGCGCCGAGGTCGGTATGAAAGCGCTGTTCGATGCCCGGCCGCAACACCTTGACAGCGACGGCGCGCGGCCCGGTTGCGGTCTCGACTTCGCCGCGATGCACCTGCGCGATCGAGGCGGCGGCGACTGGCGGGCCGAAGCTCAAAAACACCGATTTGACGGGCTTTCCGAACGAAGCCGCCACCACCGCTTCCGCCTGATCTTGCGGGAATGGCGGCATCTGGTCCTGCAACCGTTCGAGATCGCGCGCTAACGCCGCGCCGACTACGTCCGGCCGTGTCGCCAGGAATTGGCCGAGCTTGACATAGCTCGGTCCGAGCCGGGTCAGCGCCACCGATAACCGCGTCTCCGCCGTATCCTTGGTCCGCCGCTCGAACAAGCGCGCGAAACGCAACAGCGGCCGCGCCGGAACCGGCACGGCGACAGGATCGATCAGGCCAAACACGCCCTCGCGGGCGAACACGAAGCCGGCACGGCCAAGACGGATGACATGCGCAGGAGCGGAGATCACAAACGCCAGCCGGAATGCAGCGCTACGATGCCGCCGGTCATCTGTTGATACGAAACCCGCACGAAACCGGCCGCGCGCAGCATGGCGGAAAAGTCTTCGGGCCTCGGAAAGCGGCGGATCGACTCGACGAGATAGCGATAGGATTCGGCATCGCCGGTGACCGCGCCGCCAAGCGCCGGGATGACATTGAACGAGTAGAAATCGTACAGCCGGTCGAGGCCCGGAACATCGACGGCGGAAAATTCGAGGCAAACGAACTTTCCGCCGATCTTCAACACGCGATAGGCCTCAGCGAGCGCCGTCTCGATTCGCGGCACGTTGCGGATGCCGAACGCGATGGTTGCGGCATCGAAGCTGCGGTTGGCAAACGGCAGCGCCTCGGCATTGGCTTCGGTGAAGGTGATCCGCCTCCCTATCTCTTCCCCGATTGCCGAGGAGGGTAGGGAGCGGGAACGCGCCGCGGCGCGCTCGCGGCCGACGGCCAGCATGTCGGGATTGATGTCGCACACCGTCACCTGGGTCTGATTGCCGCCCGCCTCGATCATGCGCAACGCGATGTCGCCGGTGCCGCCGGCGATATCGATGAGCGCGAACGGCCGATGCCGCGGCGGATTGACGGCGGTGACCATCGCGTCCTTCCAGGCGCGATGCAGTCCGAGCGACATCAGGTCGTTCATCAGGTCGTAGCGCTGGGCCACGCTGCGGAACACGTCGTCGACCAGCGCTTGCTTGTCGGCAAGCGGTACGCGGCGCGAACCGAAATGGGCCGTGTCTGCCATCGCCAAAATCCTTCGGAGCGAAACCATAGCGCGGCGCCGCCAGCGGCGCTATGTGTCGGCATTAACCATACTGTTGCGCTTTGTGATCCGTCATGCCCGGCCATAGCCGTTCGAAGAACGGCGTCGCTTCGCTCGCCTATGGTGCCGGGCATCCCAATAGAGTTGGCAACGCCTTGCAACTTTGATCGGGGTGGCCGGGACAAGCCCGGCCAAGACGGCGTAATGAATGACCAACCCTGTTGGACGAGCGATGCCAGAACTGCCCGAAGTCGAGACGGTGCGCCGCGGGCTGGAGCCGGCGATGCAGGGTGCGCGCTTTGCCAAGGTCGAGGTGCATCGCGGCGATCTGCGCTGGCCGCTGCCCAAGGATTTCGTCAAACGTCTCGAAGGCCACACCGTGACCGGACTTGGCCGGCGCGCGAAATATCTGCTCACCGACCTGTCGTCGGGCGATGTGCTGGTCATGCATCTCGGCATGTCGGGCTCGTTCCATGTTTTCGACAAGGCGCAGCGGGGCACGCCCGGCGCCTACTATCATGAACGCGTAAAACACGCCGCCCACGATCACGTCGTTTTCCATATGTCATCCGGCGCGATCGTGACCTTCAACGATCCGCGCCGCTTCGGCTCGATGAAAATCGTCGCGCGCGCAAAACTCGATGCCGAGCCGCTGCTGCGCGGGCTCGGTCCGGAACCTCTGGGAAATGAGTTTGACGCCGCCATGCTGGCGCGCGCGTGCAAAGGAAAGCAGACGAGCCTCAAGGCGGCGCTGCTGGACCAGCGCATCGTTGCCGGCCTCGGCAACATCTACGTCTGCGAGGCGCTGCATCGCGCAAAGCTGTCGCCCAAGCGCATGGCTTCGACCATTGCCACGCGCTCAGGCGCGCCGAACGAACGCGCCGAACGCCTGGTCGAGAGCATCAAGGCGGTGCTCAACGACGCGATCAAGGACGGCGGCTCGTCGCTGCGCGATCACAAGCTCACCGACGGCGGGCTCGGCATGTTCCAGCACAATTTTCGCGTTTACGACCGCGAAGGCGAACGCTGCCCCCCTCCCTACCCTCCTCCGCAAGCGGGGGAGGGTAGGGAGGGGGTTTGTCGCGGCACGGTCAAGCGCATCGTGCAGAACGGCCGCTCGACATTCTTTTGTCCGTCGTGCCAGAAATAGCGCGGAGCACCGAGATATTGCCATGAGCGCCGAAAACATCTTCGTCGAGAGCCGCGGTCGCGTCGGCCTGATCCGGCTCAACCGCCCGCAAGCGCTCAATGCGCTCAACCGCGCGCTGATGCGCGAGCTCGGCCAGGCCATCGCGACCTTCGAGGCCGACGCCAGCATCGGCTGCCTCGTCATCACCGGGTCGGACAAGGCGTTTGCCGCCGGCGCGGATATCAAGGAGATGGCGGACAAGGATTTCACCGACGTCTTCTTCGATGATTTTTGCGCGGACTGGCATCAGGCGGCGGCCGCGCGCAAGCCGGTGATCGCCGCGGTCGCCGGCTTCGCGCTGGGCGGCGGCTGCGAGCTCGCCATGCAATGCGATCTCATCATTGCCGCCGACAATGCCAAGTTCGGCCAGCCCGAAATCAAGCTCGGCATCATCCCCGGCATCGGCGGCACGCAGCGGCTGACGCGCGCGGTCGGCAAGGCGAAGGCGATGGACCTCATCCTGACCGGCCGGATGATGGACGCGCAAGAAGCCGAGCGCTGCGGCCTCGTCGCGCGCATCGTGCCGGCTGCGAATCTCGTCGAGGAAGCGATCAAGGTCGCCGAGACCATCGCCTCGATGTCGCTGCCGTCGGTGCTGGCGGCTAAGGAAGCGGTCAATCGCGCGTTCGAGACGTCGCTGGTGGAAGGCGTGCGCTTCGAGCGGCGCATCTTTCATTCGCTGTTCGCGACCAGCGACCAGGGCGAAGGCATGAACGCCTTCATCGAAAAGCGGCCGCCGAAGTTTCAGAACAGGTAGTGACTCCTGAGCCGTCATGCCCGGCACACGGGTCCGGCCTTCGGCCGGCCCGAGCACAAGCCTTGTGCCGGGCATGCCGATTATTCAGGCACGGTGCCTTCCTAAGCGAGATGGCCGGGACAAGCCCGGCCATGACGCGAAGGCGCGTCACTTCCGCACGCAGATCGCGCGCACGACCGATTGATCGATTGCGGCGTGGCTGGCGGCGAGTGCGATGCCCTGCGTCGCGAGGAACGCGCGAATACTGTCGGTTGGCAACATCGGTTTGATGGCGGCCCTTGCAAAATGACTGAGTTCGCAGCGCATGATTCGAGGCTCCAGTTTGGGAACTTGAATCACGTGCAGGGCGAGGCCATCAATACTTTGATTTTGCTTTCGCTTTCGGGCAGACCGGGACTTATGGCAGGAGTTGGTAGCCGAAAGTGTGGCATTCGCCCATCCCGCATTGCACGACGACGGAAAGGAAATTGATTGCGCAAATAAAAACGACATAGATGACGAGCCCTTGAGCTAACCGGTGGAGCGGCGAGCCCATCGCCTCCGGCGCGGAGCGCGGGCCGCCAAAGAGTGCGAGTCTGATTGCGAAGCCGAGCAGCAGCGCTACGGCAATGAAAACCGACCAAACCGGCATGTGGATGCCGAATATCGCGCTGCCGACATATTCATGACCGGGGCGGGGGAAGAGATCCAGCAGGGTCTGGCGAACCGAGATCACTAGCAGCAGGATAGAAAAGATGAGGCTGATGCCGGTTCCACGTTCCGAGGTGCCGAAATGCAATTGCTGGACGAGCCCGAAGCAGCATCCGAACATGGCGAACCGTTGCAGCAGACAGAGCGGGCATGGGATTTCCCTGAAGGCGTATTGCATGATCATCGCCACCGTTAGGATGGCAGCCAGGATCAGCAGCATGAGGACGAGAATCAGACGGTCGAGCGCGACAGCGATGGGAGCTTCGGTGCGCTCGGTTCCGCTCATGGCTCAACTGCACTGAAACGGCGCAAGGATGGGGCCACCTCGACTTGGAGCCATGGCATGCGGAAGCCGTAGTCGGGGTTGTAGATCTCCCACATGAAAAGCCAGAGGCACAGGGCAAGGGAGAGGAAGAGGCAAGAAACAGCCAAGCGCCTTAGTCCTGAAAGGTCGAGGATGAACGCAATCAATAACGTCGCATAGATGGCGGCCATCATCGGTCTGACATTCCCCAGCTGACCAGTGTCGTGGTGTGACTATACTGGCCATGCCGGGGAGTTCCTACAGGGTGCAGTGAACTTCCTGGGGAAGCGTCGCTCGGTGGCAATGTTGGTCTTGAGCTGTTGTGAAGCGCAGAATTTGATTCTTCGTTGGTAATTTCGAACTGAAAGTCGATGTCACCTGTTGGCCCATCGCGACATGTGGTCCTGAAACGGTTGTCGGTCGCTTTCGGGGCACAGCGGACTCTTGCAAGTCGCCTGCCCGGGGGCATCTACGAGTTCACGGCCTGGTCACTACCAGGCGTCATGCCCGGCCATGACGCGAAGGCGCATCACTTCCGCACGCAGATCACGCGCACCACCGATTGGTCAATCGCGGCGTGGCCGGCGGCGATTGTGATGCCCTGTGTCGCGAGGAACGCGCGAATAGTTTCAGCCGGCACCAGCACGGCCTGGCCGGCGCCGCCCGTGCCGGCGACGAGCGGCCATTTCAAGCTCGCCATTCCGGCGAAGCGGCCTTGTGGGTCGATGGCCGCCGCACCGGAAAATCCGGGTTTCGGCGCTGGATCGATGCCCTGCGCCGTCAAGTGCGCGGGCGCACGGGTCACGCTGGCTTCGCTGGCTTGCGCCAGCGGAGCGGCAATGCCGACCAAGGTGAGGTTGTCCGCCGTACCAGCATCGCCTGCCAGTGCCGCTGGCACGAGATTTTGCGCGCCATAAAGCCGCAACAACGCGACATCGTCGCCGCCATCCGCCGCGATGCGCTCGGCATGGCCCAGGCCCGAAACGGTGATGGATTGGCATTGCTCGGTCAGCTGCGCCGCGGCGAGCAGATGACCCCGGCCGCTCACCACGATCGCCGTTCCGTATTCCACGCTTCGCTTCGCGCCCGGCGGCGGACCGGCATTGGGATCGGGGAAGCCTTGGAAGGTATCGGCCATCGCCACAGCGACCGGAGCCATGATGCCCTCGGTGGCTTGATCAAACAGGATAGTGACGCCGCGCAGCTCGCTGCCGCTCGCTTGGACGCGGGTGATGAATTTTTTGAGCCCCTGCATCCCGGACATGACAAAGGAGTCGGCTTTAAGCGTGCTGTGCTCGACGGTGCGGTGGCGCGTTTTCTTTTCATCGTCGAACAGCGCCGGCAGCGCCGCCTCGTGCAGACGGAAAGTTTCGACGGCGATCTGGCCGTGCGCCGAGGCCCAGCGGCTGCCGGTGCGGGTGACGCCGCTGCGCGGCACCAGCGTGCTCGGCACGCCGAGCCGCGCGCCGGTTGCCGGGTCGTCGATGACGCGCCAGCCGACGTCTTGTTGCGACGACTTCGCCGCTGCTGCGAGTGCGGCGCGCTCCTCTTGGCTGAGAACGCCGGTCGCCTTGCCGCCGTGACGCTGTTGGAACGCTTTGACCGCTGCGACTGTCTTGTCATCGAAATCGCCGCCGGCAGTGCCGTCGTAATCGCCGAGCAAGGCAAGATCGGACTGGATGGCAAGACGGTCGGCTTCCGGGATGCCGGTATTGGCCGGCGCGGACGTGCGGTCGGCTTTGGCGCGGGTCGCGCCTTTCGGCTTGGACGTTGCGGCTGCTGCGGCGGTGTGGGCTTTTTTCGCGGCCGTCTTGGCCGGCGATTGCTGAGCGAATCCCGGCACCGCCAGCACCAGCGCGACAATGACGACGCCCGCTCCCTTCATGCCCATCGCAGCACCCGACAGCAACGGCCAAGCGTAGCCGAACGCCGTCCCAAGGCCAACGTTTGTTCGCGCCGAAGCAGTTGCGTATGGTGTCGCCATGCTGAGCGCCGACGAGCTTGAACGCTATGCGCGCCATATCGTGCTGCGCGAGGTGGGCGGCCCGGGACAGGCCGCGCTTGGCCGCGCCCGCGTGCTGGTGATCGGCGCGGGCGGGCTGGGGGCCCCTGTGCTGCTTTATCTCGCCGCGGCCGGCGCCGGCACGCTCGGCGTCATCGACGACGACGTCGTCACGCTGTCGAACTTGCAGCGGCAAGTCATTCACGCCACACCGGACCTCGGTGCGCCCAAGGTGGAGAGCGCCGCGGCAACGATCCAGCGCCTCAATCCGCACGTCGGCGTCGAGCTGCACGCCATGCGGCTCGACGCCAACAATGCCCTCGATGTTATCGGCCGCTATGATATCGTCGCCGACGGCTCCGACAATTTCGCCACGCGCTATCTGGTCTCGGACGCCTGCTACTTTGCGAAGAAGCCTCTTATCACCGCGGCGCTCGGCACCTTCGACGGCACGCTGACCACGATCCGCGCCCACGAGCGCGGCACAGACGGCAAGCCCAATCCGACTTACCGTTGCTTGTTTCCGGAGCCGCCGCCGCCCGGCACCGTTCCTGCCTGCGCCGAGGCCGGCGTGCTTGGCGCGCTTGCCGGCGTCATCGGCTCGATGGCGGCGCTCGAAGTCATTCGCGAAATTGTCGGGTTCGGCGAGGGCCTGGTCGGCCGGCTGCTCATGGTCGACGCCCGCGCCATGCGCTTTGAGACGTTGCGCTATGCCTGGGACCCGGCGAATCCGCTATCCGGCGAGCATCCGACGATCCGGGATATCTCGGCACATGCGTGAGCGTCATTGCGAGTGGCCCTCCGTAGCTCGCGGAGCGAGCGAAGGCGGGTCGCTCGCAATGACGGCCGGCCGCTACACGTCATCACCTGCGCGATCCCGTGCACCATGCACGATCGAGACAATGACAATCTCCTCATGCTCCTCGTCCACTCTGTAAACGATGATGTAAGGATATTGGATCAGCTCGCGTGTCCCTGCGACAAGACCCAGCCGACCCATGTGGGCGAGGTTCGGCACCGCCAGCCGCGTGATTTTTTCCTCGATCCGCGCAACCAGCCTGCGCGCCGCGCCGGGATTATCTTTCGCTATCCATTCGAAAATGTCGTTGAGCTCATTGCGTGCGGCGGGCTCAAAGGTGATTTTCATGATTTGGTCGAGCGGAAACGACCGAACACTTTTTCGATGGGCACCCTCTGTTCGTTGGGCGTAGCCAGACGCCGCCGGACCTCTGCAGCCTGCTCCTCGGTGAGTCGCAGATCACTGTGATTCTGCTCTTCCATCTCTGCCAGCACCCGCGCGGCATCTTCCTGCCGCTTCCGCGGCCAAGTCAGCACGCGATCGAGGATTTCTTTGACCTGCTTTCTTGTCATGATCGTCCTCTATATCAGACCCGGTGACGAAAAAATCAATTCAATATTTGGCTAGTGTCCCTGTTCTGAGGTTCGCTGCATTATGAACCGAACGCTGACTGAGTCATTTCAATGAGTTGTGGGCGAGCTGGTGTTCAAACTGATGCGGCAAACTTCAGATTCAGGACACTAGGATTCATCGGCAGACCAGGAACCTCTCCCTGTTGTGAGCGACGTATATCCCTCACCGCCCCTGCCGGTGATAAACGCTGTTCGGCCGCATGTCGGTTGCGGACGCGACACGGTTCGACATGTTGAAGAAGCCGGCGACGGCGGCGATGTCCCAGATGTCGCGGTCGCTGAAGCCTAAGCGGCGCAGTTGCTCGCGATCGTCTTCCTCGACCAGCCACGGTTCTGCGGTCAGCTTCACCGCGAAGTCGAGCATGGCGCGCTCGCGTTTCGACAATCGCGCCGCGCGATAGTTCATCGCCATCAATTCGCCGAGCGGCGGATCGCCGGAAAGCTGGCGCACCGCGGCGCCATGGGCGACGAGGCAGTAGTAGCAACGGTTGTGCGACGACACCGCAACCGCGATCATCTCGCGCTCAAGCTTGCTCAGGCCCGACGGCGCCAGCATCAGATCGTTGTACATGGCGACAAAGGCCGAGAGCTTCGCCGTATCGAAGGCATAGGCCTTGAGCACGTTGGGCACGAAGCCGAGCTTCTTCTCGCATTTGGCAAAATAGGCGGCCATGTCGGGAGAGAGCGCAGCCGGTTTAAGCTTCAGCGCAGTGACCTTGGCGTCGTCGCCGGCTGCGGCGCTGGCGCGGGCCTTCTTCGGATCGGCTTTGCGGTTGCGCGTGGCCATAGCTATCTCCTTCACAGGTCCGTTCTGCCATGCCGCCGCCGGAATGACACGTTGCGGTGGCGGATGCGCATAGGCTGCGAGTAATATCGCAAAGTATCTCCGCCGGAAGGGGAAACATGAACGTCCAGGATTTCCCCCGTGCCGTGGAGGACGGCGCAAGCCAGGCGCTGATCGGCGCGGCGACGGCGGCGCTGGCGAAGCGCCGCAAAGATATCCCGGAAACCTTCGCTGCCGGATTGTTTGGTCTTGCCGCGCCCGACGACTTGGCGCGCTACGGGCCGGACGAGCTTGCCGCCATCGCCGAGCAATCCTGGTCGGTTCTTGCCCAGCGCCGCCCGGGCGCGCCCAAGATACGCTTCGAGCCCGCGCCGGCGGCGCACGGCGTTTCGGTGCTCGACATCGTCAACGACGATATGCCGTTCCTGCTCGATTCGGTCGTCGGCGAGCTCAGTCAACGCGGCCTCGATATCCGCTTGCTCGTCCATCCGGTGTTCGGCGTCGAGCGTGACGCGGCGGGAAATCTCGTCGCCTTCAAGGGCGCGGTGAAGGACGACGGCCACCGCGAAAGCTTCATTCACATTCATATCGACGGTGTAGCGAACACGGCACAGCGTGCGGAGACTGTGCGCGCGCTCGAAGAGATCCTCGCCGACGTGCGGGTCAGCGTGCAGGATTGGCAAGCCATGCTGGCGCGGGTGCGCGAGGTCATCGCCGAATTGCGCGCCAACCCGCCGCCGCTGCCCGCCGCGGATATTGCCGAAGCGGTCCAGTTTCTCGAATGGCTGGCGGCGGATAATTTCACCCTGCTTGGCGCGCGCGATTACGTCTTCACCGGCAATACAGATGTTCTCGAACCGATGTTCGAGACCGGCCTCGGCTTGCTGCGCTCGCGCGATCTGCGGCCATTACAGCGATGGAACCAGCCGCTAACCATCACACCGGAAATTCGCGCATTCCTCGAGGAACCAAGGCTCCTCGTGGTCACCAAGTCGACAGTGCGCTCGCCGGTGCACCGTCGCGTCGACCTGGACTATATCGGCGTCAAGCGCTTCGACCGGCAGGGCAAGCTTGTTGGTGAGTTCAGGTTCTGCGGCCTGTTCACCTCGACCGCCTATACGCGTTCGGTTCGCGCCATTCCCTATCTGCGGCGCAAGGCGGACGACATCATCCGCCGCGCCGGATTCGATCCGTCAAGCCATTCCGGCAAGGCGCTGGTCAACGTGCTGGAGACCTATCCGCGCGACGAGCTGTTTCAGATCGACGAAGAGACGCTCTATCGGTTCGCGCTCGCCGTCTTGCAACTCGTCGAGCGCCCGCGCGTGCGCGTGTTGCCGCGGCGCGACCGCTTCGATCGCTTCGTGTCGGTCGTCGTCTATGTTCCGCGCGAGCGTTTCGACAGCCGGATCAGAGCGGCGATCGGCGACTATCTCGCCGCGACGTACAAGGGCCGGGTGCGCGCCTTCTATCCGTTCTTCCCGGAAGGCCCGCTGGTGCGCGTCCATTTCATCATCGGCCGCCATGAGGGCGAAACCCCGAATCCGGATAGCGCCACGCTCGACCGCGGGGTCGAGGCCATCGTGCGCAGTTGGACCGACGGACTGGCCGGGGCGCTGACCGCAGCGTACGAGCCGGGCAAGGCGCATGCGCTGTCGACGCGCTACCGGGATGCTTTCCCGATCGACTACCGCGAGGTCTATCCGCCGGCGACGGCGGTTGACGACATTCGCGTTCTCGAAGCGCTGACGCCGGAGCGCCCGCTCGGCGTCAACTTCTATCGGCAGGGCGGCGGCGGATTGGCGCGGGCGGGGCTGAAAGTCTTCAGCCTGAGCCGGCCGATTTCGCTCTCGGAGCGTGTGCCGGTGCTGGAAGACATGGGCTTCCGCGTCGTCGACGAGCGCACCTACCACATTCGGCCCACGGACGTGACGGAAGTCTGGTTCCACGACATGGAGCTCGAAAGCGCCTCGGGTCAGCCGGTTGATCTGTCCGCGTTCAAGGGCAGGCTCGAAGCCTGTTTCCTCGTCGTCATGGGCAAGAAGGCCGAAAGCGACGGCTACAATGCGCTCGTGCTCGCGATGGGGCTTGGCTGGCGCGACGTTGCGCTGGTCCGCACCATCTCCCGCTTTCTGCGGCAGATCCGCGTGCCCTATTCGCAAGACTACATGTGGGCGACGCTGCGCAAGCATTCGGGCATAGCCGCGCAGATTGTCTCGCTATTTCACGCACGCTTCGATCCGCATCTTGGCGTTACCGACGAGCAGCGCGCGGCGCGCGAGGCCGAGATCGCAGCCGCCGTCGAAGCCGCATTGCAGAGCGTCGAAAGCCTGGATGAGGACCGCATCCTGCGCCACTTCATCAATGCGGTGCAGTCCGCGATCCGCACCAATTTCTATCAGCTCGATCGCGACGGGCGGACGAAAGAGCTTATCGCCATCAAATTCACCAGCCGCAAAGTCGACGCTATGCCGCTGCCGCGGCCGCTGTACGAGATTTTCGTCTATTCGCCGCGCGTCGAGGGCGTGCACTTGCGCTTCGGCAAGGTGGCGCGCGGCGGTATCCGCTGGTCCGACCGGCCGCAGGACTTCCGCACCGAAGTCCTCGGTTTGGTCAAGGCGCAGAATGTAAAGAATGCGGTGATCGTGCCGGTCGGCGCCAAGGGCGGCTACATTCCGAAGTATCTGTCAGCCGGCGGCACGCGCGACGCAATCCAGGCGGAAGGCACCGCAGCCTACAAGCTCTTCATCTCGACGCTGCTTGACATCACCGACAATATTGGGGCCGACAGGGCAAGCGTGATCCCGCCAGCGGACGTCGTGCGCAAAGAGGGCGACGATCCCTATTTCGTTGTTGCCGCCGACAAAGGCACGGCGACGTTCTCCGATATTGCCAACGATATCGCGATTGCGCACGGCTTCTGGCTCGGCGATGCCTTCGCCTCCGGCGGCTCGGCGGGCTACGACCACAAGAAGATCGGCATCACGGCGCGAGGCGCGTGGGAATCGGTCAAGCGGCATTTCCGCGAGATGGATATCGACGTCGCCAGGACGCCGTTCACGGTCGTTGGCGTCGGTGATATGTCGGGCGACGTGTTCGGCAACGCCATGCTGCGCGAGAAGACGATCAAGCTTGTCGCCGCCTTCGATCACCGCGACATCTTCATCGATCCCGATCCCGATCCGGAACGCACATTCGCCGAACGCCAGCGCCTGTTCGATCTGCCGCGCTCGAGCTGGCAGGATTTCGATAAATCGCTGATCTCCAAGGGCGGCGGTGTCTATCCGCGCTCGGCAAAGGAAATCAGGCTGCCGGACGAGGCGCAAAAGCTGTTTGGCGTCGGCGAGCGGCTCACCTCGCAGGAGCTGATCCGCGCCATCCTTAAAGCGCGGGTCGATCTGATGTTCTTTGGCGGCATCGGCAGCTATATCCGCGCCGCCGACGAGGCTGACGAGGCAGTCGGCGACCGCGCCAACGATGCTATCCGCGTCACCGGCAGGGACATCCGCTGCAAGGTGATCGGCGAGGGCGCCAATCTCGCCATGACGCAGCGCGGCCGCATCGAGGCAGCCTTGCGCGGCATTCGGCTCAATACCGACGCCATCGACAATTCCGCCGGCGTGAACACCTCGGACATGGAGGTCAATATCAAGATCGCGCTGAGCATTCCGCTGCGCGATGGCCGCCTGACGATGGACGCGCGCAATGCGGTCTTGGCCGGGATGACCGATGAAGTGGCCGGGCTCGTGCTGCGCAACAATTATCTCCAGCCGCTGGCGCTGTCGCTCGCCGAGCGGCGCGGCATGGAGGATTTCGGCTTCCAGCAGCGGCTGATCCAGACGCTCGAAGCGCGCGGCCTGCTCGACCGCGCGGTCGAATACCTGCCCGACGACATGGCGTTGACCGAGCGCCGCCGCCGCTCACAGCCGCTGACGCGGCCGGAACTCGCGGTGCTGCTTGCTTACGCCAAGCTCACGCTCAACGAGGACCTTCTGGAGTCCGCGGTGCCGGACGATCCTTATCTCGGCCGCGAGCTCGGCCGCTATTTTCCCAAGCTGGTCGCGGAGCGCTTCCCCGATGCGCTCGAGCATCATCGTCTGCGCCGCGAAATCATCGTTACCCAGCTCGCCAACTCCATGATCAACCGCGGCGGGCCGTCGCTGATCGTGCGCATTGCCGACCAGACCGGCGCCGCGCCGGCCGCCATCGCGTCAGCCTTCGCCGCCGTGCGCGACAGCTACGGCATGACAGCGCTCAACGCCGAGATCGACGCGCTCGACAACCGGGTTCCGGGAAAGGTGCAGCTCGATCTCTATGCGGCGGTGCAGGACCTGTTGCTCGATCGCATCGTCTGGTTCCTGCGCAATGCCGATCTGTCCAAGGGCCTTGCCGACGTGGTGGCACATTATCGCCAAGGCATTGCCGCGGTCGAAGCTGCGCTTGACGCCGCGCTGTTCGAGGAAATCTCTACCGCGCGCGCGGCGCGCCAAAAGAGGCTTATGGAGGCGGGCGTGCCGCAGGCGCTTGCCGGCCGCATTGCCAATCTTGCCGCGCTGACGGCCGCGCCCGATATCGTGCTGGTCGCCGATCGCACCGCCAAGGCGATAGGCGATGTCGCGGCGACGTATTTTGCCGTCGGCAGCTTCTTCCGGCTCGATCGCATCGCCGGCGCCGCGAGCACCATTCCGGTGACCGATTACTTCGACCGGCTGGCGCTCGACCGGGCGCGGGATTCGATCGGCGATGCCGAACGCCGGCTGACCGCGGCCATGGTGGCCAATGGCGCGGCCGGTGCCGGCGCCGCCGCCGTTGAGGCCTGGGTCGCCCCGCGTCAAGGCGAGGTGGAACGCATCCGTATGGCCATCCACGAGATCGCCGCTTCCGGGCTCACTTTGTCGAAGCTTGCAGTCGCCGCGAGCCTGCTCGGCGACTTGGTGAAGACCTGAGATTCCGGCCGCGGCCTACTTTCGTGACCGGCCACAAAAAGAAAGAACCCCAAGCAGATACGCGCTTGGGGTTCTAAAGTTGTTGCCTCAACTTAGGCTTATTTGGCCCGGGCGGCGGGGGTGTCGGGGGATGGGGAGCCGCCCTGGTCGGCCTAATGGTTGAAAAATAAGTGCGCGCTTTGCGAATGCAATGCACATCACACTTTAGTGTTTGCCACTGCTTGGCCGTGCGTCAAAACGCGCAGCTTGAAATGGCGCACGGCCATTTTGCGCCGTTGCGGCGAGGCCGGCATTCTGCGCAATGCCGCAATGCAAAACCGGCTCCCGGTCGCGACATCCAGATGCCATAAACGCGATGCGATTTTACTAAATTGCGGGATCACATAAGAAATTTATTCCCGGATGGGAACCAAGCCGCGCCGTGGTGACGGCGACCCGCGCGCACCGAACTGTCCGCTCTATGCGGCAACTGGCAATCCATAACGATGCAGGTCGGTGCCGTGCGCGCCGAGCCACACCTTGGCGCGTTCGTGACCGGGGCAGAGGCGTTGCACCACGCGCCAAAACCGGGCGGAATGGTTCATCTCGACGAGATGCGCCACCTCGTGCGCGGCGAGGTAACTGAGCACGTCGCCCGGCGCCAGGATGAGCCGCCACGAAAACGACAGCACGCCGGTCGTCGAGCATGATCCCCAACGGCTCGATTGGTCGCGCACGACGATGCGCCTGACGGCAAGGCCGAGATCGGCGGCGAATTTCAGGCTCGCGGCTTCGAGGTCGCGCCTGGCCTCGCGGCGCAGGAAATCGCCGACGCGCCGGTCGATGTGCGGCGCATTGCCGGCGACGCAAAGAAGTTGCTCGCCCGCCAGGCCGGTTTCGGTCCACACCGTACCGCGCGCGCCGCGGCGATGCGCTATCCGGTGCGGCACGCCGCGCAGCGGCACCACGACGCCGGGCGCGAACGGCGCCGCTTCCGGCAGCCGGCCGAGCCGTGCCGCGATCCAGCCGCCGTGCCTTTGCGCAAAGTCGCGCGCTTCCCTCAAGGTGCCGCGCGGTGGCATCGTCAGGATGACTTCACGGGTCGCCGCCTGGATGCGCAGCGTGTAGCGCCGCGCCTGGCGATGCCGCCGCACATGCACGAGATAGACCGAATTGTCGAAGACGACGTCGATCGCCTGTGGCTCACTGGGACGGCGATAGAGCAGAGCGCGCAGCGGCATTGCGGATCATCCGGTCCCAAACCGACGCGAATTGTGCCACGATTCGGCGGACCATGCGACGGCCGTCCGTCCGGCGATCAAGCCTGCTGCAGCGCCGTGCCGTTGCGCGCGCGCCGCCGGTCGAGGCCGTTGCGTGCGCGGTGCGCGGCGTGCCCCATCGACAGGACAAAATCGGCGATGCGGGGCGCGATCTCCGAGCGGAAGCGCGAGCCGTTGAACACGCCGTAATGGCCGACGCCGGGCTGTAGCCAATGGGCCCGGCGATCGGGCGGAATGTTGACGCACAAGCGGTGCGCGGCCTCGGTCTGGCCGACGCCGGAAATATCGTCATGCTCGCCTTCGATGGTGAGCAGCGCGACGCGCTTGATCCTGGCGAGATCGACCGGCCGGCCGCGGTGGGTCATTTCGCCCTTCGGCAGCGCGTGACGCACGAAAACGGTATCGACGGTTTGCAGATAGAACTCGGCCGCGAGATCCATCACCGCCAGATATTCGTCGTAGAATTCCTTGTGCTTGCCCGCCGAATCGCCGTCGCCCTTCACGAGATTGAGGAACAGTTGCTTGTGTGCCTCGATGTGCCGGTCGAGGTTCATGCTGACGAAGCCGTTGAGCTGCAAGAAGCCGGGATAAACGTCGCGCATGAAGCCTGGATTGGGAAACGGCACCTTGGTGATGACGTGACTATGGAACCAATCGATACCGCGATGTTCGGCGAGCGTAGTCACCGCGGTCGGATTGACCCGCGGGTCGATCGGCCCGCCCATCAGCGTCATCGAAATCGGAACATAAGGGTCGTCGTCGGCTTCCATGATAGCGGCGGCGGCCACCACCGGCACCGATGGCTGACATACCGCAACAATGTGAGTGTCGCCGCCGAGCGCGTGCAGGATCGAAATCACGTAATCGATGTAATCGTCGAGATCGAAGCGGCCTTCCGACAGCGGCACCATGCGCGCGTCCACCCAATCGGTGACGTAGACGTCGTGGTTGGGCAGGAACGCCTCCACCGTGCCGCGGAGCAGCGACGCGAAATGGCCCGACATCGGTGCGACGATGAGCAGCCGCGGCTGCGGGCGGTGCGGCCGGTGCTCGAGCACGCGCTCGAAATGCGTGAGCTTGCAGAACGGCCGTTCCCAAACGGTCGAGATGTGCACCGGCACGCGCTCGCCTCCGACCAGCGTCGAGGTGATGCGCCATTCCGGCCGGCCGTAGCGGCGCGTCGAGCGCTCGAACAATTCGCAGGCCGCAGCGACGGTTTTTCCGTAAGTCGTGTAGGAGAGCGGATTGGCCGGATTCTTGAAGAACAATCGCGTGGCATCGGCCCAGGCCCGCGATGGGTTGAGCGCGGCGTGGCTCATCTCGTAGAACCAGTACAGCGGCGCCGCGGACAGCAGTGCGCTGCTGTGGCCCGGCACGGCAGGCGCGCCGCCAAACTCCCCGATCGACATGGATGTTCCTTGCCCGGATTGCTGCAGTGCAGCATTTCCATCACGATATGTCATAATGCCAATATAAAAGCAATTTCTTTCAGGCTCCCTTCACTGAGGCAGCCGGGGCTCCTTCGGCGCTGAAGGACAACGCTTTGCAGCCATTCGCGGTGCACATGGCGACTGTTGGTGGGCTCTTCTTCCTGGGGTATCGGCAAGCAAAGAGTGCGGACGGCAGAGGATAGACGACGGAGGAGGGATGAAACTTGGGACTTTATCCGTCGTCCGTCTTCCGTCGTCACGTCGGGGTTATTCGCCGGTCTGGATCAGCGAGCCGTGGCGGCGGGCGCTCTGCAGCAGCTTGAGAAAGGCGAACACGCCCGCGGCAAAGAACACGACGTTCAGCGCCAGCGCGTCGAGCATCAGGTCAGGCCGGAACGTTTTCTCGATCAACAGCGTCCGCATGCCCTCGAAAACATAGGTTGGCGGCAACAGCCAGGCCACCGGCTGCAGCCAGAGCGGCAGCGTCGTCACCGGGTAATAGACGCAGGTCAGCGGCATGAACAAAAACATGATCGACCAGGCGAGGTTCTCGGCACCCAGCCCGTTGCGCAGCACCAGCCCGGACACGAAAATTCCGACCGCCCAGCTGGTGAGCATCAGATTGATGAAAAACGCCACCAGCGCCAGGCCGAGGCCGTAGAGGTTGAAGCCGAAAAAAGCGATCGCGAGCAGCGTCACCGGAATGACGCCGACCGCAAGCCGCACGATGCTCATGACCATCAGCGCGCTGATGAATTCAAACGGCCGCAGCGGGCTCATCATCAGGTTGCCGATGTTGCGCGCCCACATTTCCTCCATGAATGAAATCGAGAAGCCGAGCTGGCCGCGAAACAAAATGTCCCACAGCAGCACGGCGCCGATGAACGTGCCGCCGGCGCGCGCGAAGAAGCCGGCGTTCTGCATGATGTAATATTGCAGGAAGCCCCAGGTGATCATCTGCACCGTCGGCCAATAGACAAGATCAAGCAGCCGCGGCCATGACGAGCGCAGCAAGTACCAGTAGCGCAGCATCATCGCTCCGGCGCGACGCGGCGAGAAACCCCCACCCTCCCCTCCCCCGCAAGCGGGGGAGGGGAGGG
>Ga0102924_1000464_pt1 | contig 50477 bp, 43 predicted proteins | sample PaiPotPPM11metaG_FD_80116 | JGI IMG/M metagenome (GOLD analysis project Ga0102924, IMG submission 80116) | Iron sulfur acid spring bacterial and archeal communities from Banff, Canada, to study Microbial Dark Matter (Phase II) - Paint Pots PPM... ... | reverse complement strand
CGCCCAGGCCGGTTTGACCTTTTACGTCGTGGGCCAAATGGGACAGCGTGTAACGTTGCGCCATGCGGCGTTCGTCGGTGATAGCTTCATCGCGTCCGGTGAAGCTGACCGGCTGAAATGAAAGGAAGCCGATCTTCTTGGGATTGTCGAGTGCGAACTGGATGATGCGTCCGACTTGTTCGTTGTTGATGCCATTGACGATGGTCACGACTGGAACGATTTCGACGCCGGCGCGATGCAGGTTATCGATAGCCTTAAGTTTTACGTCGAACAGGTTGCCGACTTTTCGGTGAGCGTTAGCAGCGTTGCCGATGCCATCGAACTGGAGATACGCGTAACGCATTCCAGCTTCAGCCGCCTGTTGCGCGAACTCGAAGCTCTTCGCGAATTCAATTCCGTTGGTCGCAGCCTGAACTGAGTTGTATCCAACTTTGCGGGCGTAGCGAACTGCGTCCAAGAAATAAGGAGACAGCGTCGGCTCGCCACCGGAGAACTGCACGCTCATCTGGCGCCGCGGCTTGATGGTGATGGCGTTGTCGAGCATCTGCTTGATTTCTTCCCACGTCAGCTCGTGCACGAAGCCGACCTGGTTGGCGTCCATGAAGCAGGGATCGCACATCATGTTGCAGCGGTTGGTCAGGTCAATGGTCAACACCGAGCCTCGTCCGTACTTCACCGTGGACGAGCCGTGCTTGTGCAGCTTTTCATCGTTGTGGGCGGCGATGTCGCGGCCCGGGAATACGTCTTCAAGGTGCTTGGAAAATTCGGTATCGACGGACATCAAGTCCTGGAAGCGGCCGTGCTTCGGGCACTCTTTAACCATCCAGATCTTGCCGTCTTCCTCGATGATGGTGGCCTTGATCTCGCCGACTTTTTCGTTCATCAGCACTTCATAAGGAAGATGGCCGTCGAGAATCTGCTGACGGATTTCGGGCACGCACTTAGGGCAGAGAGAATCAGTGGCACGCGGCCAGCCGAGCGGCGGCTTCGACTTCTGGTAAGACTTGAGCAGCGGCTTGTCCGACCATTTGGGCGTGGGCGATGGGCTCGGCTTAATGCGGTTTAGCCGGTCGAATACGAGCCACGCTCCTCTCGCGCCAAGGGTGACTGCCTTCTCTACATATTTAATAGGCTTGTGCATGCTCTAATGCCTTTCCAGTTCTGGGATAGAAAACCGTCGTTGTTCGTTCGTCGTCAGCCGTTGGCAGATACACAATTACGCGCATCGTTGGTATTTACGAATGAACACAACCAACGACCGACACAAACTATGAACAACGTTTTCCTGATTCAGCAATTCTATCCTATTGAGCCAACGTGGCTAAGGCACGCAATTGTCAATGAGAGGTAAAAAAACGGGGTTGAGTGGGTGAAACTGGCAGTGGGCGGAGCGTAAGTGATTGAGGAGATTAGGGGTTCGAAGCGCACTATCTTGCATCGTCACGCGCGAAGAAAACTGGCCTAAGTTCTCAGGGAACGGCGTTTGGCAAGTCCACGAATTCGGTATCGACGGTGCCGGCTGCGCTGATGGTGTGGACGGCGAATCCGAGTGTGCCTCCCCACGGGAGCCAGCTTGTGCTTGGGCCATCGTGCCAGGTTATATTGCCCCAGTCGAAGACTTTTGCGCTGTGCCAATGTCCGGCCAGAACGGTCTTTACTCCCAGCGCATTCAGGGCGTTCATCTCCCGTGTGCGGTACGGATCGCTGATGATCCAGTAGGGCTTGGTATCAGGAGGAAACCGGAGTCGCGGGCGACAGGGATGTGCTGGACGGCGATCGCAACATGTCCTGCCGCAATTGAGGCCTTCTCCTTGGTGACAATACTGTTCATCCAGTTCAGCATTTGAGCGGACTGGGCCTGAGTGTACGCGGGCAGCGGCGGTGGGCTGGTAGGTGAGTAGGTGTCGTAATTTCCCAGCAGTTGAGAATCGACGACGATGATGTCCACAAACTTCACGGTAAAGCGGTAGTAATCGGCACCGAAGACACTCCGATAGGTGGATACGTCGAGGGTATGGACGTCGTGGTTTCCCGGAACATAGTGCACCGGCGCTTTCAGGTTGGCGAGAATGGATTCGCCTGCAACTAGCATGACTTACTCTCGCCAATGTCTCCGGAGACGATGACCGCGTCAACGACTCGACGATTGATCATCTGCACCGCCGTATTCAGGTTGCTGGCAGCGTGGGGCGCATGCGTCGAATCACAGATGTGAGTGTCGTTGATCTGCGCAATCACTCCCTGAGCGAATGCTGGCTTTGAGGAACATACTCCTGCAACCAGGGCCAGCAACAAGTTTGCGAGTGTTGCGAACTTGCCGGTGTACTTTCCTCTGAACTGCCTGCTTTTTGGTGGGTGGACTGTGTGAGAACCAAGGGACAAAAGGTACTGCTCGACTGCGGGGCGCACGACCGGACTCCTGCAACGATCTGATAATGAGTTGCTGGAGTGCGCAATCGGCTAGGCGTCGTAATTTTTCATACGCGGTGTATATGCAAGCTAAATCCCCAAACGGTAGGCTGGACACGGGGTTTGAAGCTCAGGTTTGAACCTGCTCATTCGACCAGAACAGATTCCCCTGGCGGGTGCGGAACCAGAGGACGAAGGGCCATTCTGAGGACGGCTTCCAGCCGCTGAGGAACGCTCGTGAAGCCTACTCGTCTGATGTCTCCGCCGGGAACGTATTTCGTAACTTTCTCGACTTGGCAACGGCGAAGACTCGTCGTCGTGGAACCGTATGCCCGTCTCTTCCTGAAAACAATGTATGCCTATCGGGGCCAGGGAAATTTCCAGCTGCATGCTTTTGTGCTAATGCCCGAACATGTTCATCTACTGCTTACACCGGCAGAAGATGTCACACTCGAACGCTCCGTGCAGCTCATCAAGGGTGGCTACTCGCACGCGTTCGGAGTTGACTTCGGTAAGCACAAGGAAGTTTGGCAGAGAGGCTTCACAGATCACCGGATTCGAGATCGTGAAGATTTCGAGAAACATCGTCAATACATTCACAACAATCCGGTGATCCGCTGGCTTATGGATGAGGCGTCAGAATATCGCTACTGCTCGGCATATCCGAGATTCAAACTTGACCAGCTGCCCTCAGCGGCTAAAGCCGTAGTTGCATAGGCGCGAATCGGCACGACTGGAAGTCGTGCCCTTCCCGTCCACGCCCTTGACTTAAATCAAAATTCCGAAAGCATTGGGAGATAGAAGTTTTGGCCATGGCGTTCTCTCCTGAATATTGTGGCATAGCGCCGCAAAAACTAAACTCAAGGTCCCTCGGCTTCGCTCGGGATGACAGGTTGTTGCTGATTGAATTTATGCAGCGCTGAGGCGTTGCTCCACCCACAGGATTCGCGGGGAAGTGGCCCGCGCCACACCATCCAATCCCACTTCTCGCAAAGACGGCGAGAAATGGGGCACCCGCGGCACACCTAAGTACAACCACATACAATCCACAGATAGATTGCACCGGCACACGGTGCAGCCCGGCAGTTGGAGGTCCCGTATGAAGCTCAATCACCTGAACCTGACCGTCACCGATGTTCTCGAGACATATCACTTTCTGGAAAAACATTTCCGGCTGAAACAGTACGGAACGCGGGCGCCGAGCAAGGCGATGGGATTTATGTCGGATGATAACGGGCTGGTGCTGGCGCTTTTCCGCGGGAAAGGCGGGAAGGTGAGCTATCCGCCGGGATTTCATATTGGATTTGTGCAGGAGAGCGAAGAGCAGGTCAATCAGATTAACGTGGGGCTACGTGAGGATGGTTTCAAGGTTCCGAAGCCCGCGCGCCTGCATGGTTCGTGGACGTTTTATTTCCATGCGCCCGGAGGGATCAGGGTAGAAGTTGTGTGCTGAACGGACCCACCTCTCGCAACGGCGGCGAGATGTGGGGCACCCACCGTAAATAGTCAGATACAATACTCGTTTCTAAAAGGCTTGCGCTTGCAATGCGCGAAGCTGAAGGCTTGACCGAAGCCGAGAGGATGATGAGCTTGTGATCGTAGGAGTGCCGAAAGAAATTTATCCGGGAGAGCGGCGGGTTGCGCTGACGCCTGTTGTGGTGCCCATGCTGGCCAAGGCTGGACTGGAAGTTGCAATCGAGGCCGGGGCCGGCGTAGAGGCAGGCTATCCGGATGGGCAGTATCAGGAGAAGGGCGCGAAGGTGTTGCCGGATCGGGCGGCGGTATTCGCGCAGACAGACATTATTGTGCAAGTGCTCGGCCACGGGGCGAACGACAAGAATGGCGATAGCGATCTGCGGCTGATGCGGCGAGGACAGGCGCTGGTGGGGTTTCTACGGCCGCTGGGATCTCCAAGCAAAGACGGCAAAACTGACGCAAGCCGGGTGCAGGAGATCGCGCAAACCGGCGTGACATCGTTTGCGGTGGAGTTGATGCCGAGGACGACGCGGGCGCAGAGCATGGACGCGTTGTCGTCGATGGCGTCGATCGCTGGATACAAGGCGGTGCTGGAAGTCGCGAATGCGCTGCCAAGAATTTTTCCTATGATGACGACGGCGGCGGGAACGATTACGCCATCGCGCGTGCTGATAATTGGCGTAGGCGTTGCCGGGTTGCAGGCGATTGCCACGGCGCGGCGGTTGGGAGCAGTTGTATCGGCTTACGATGTAAGGCCGGCGGCGAAAGAGCAGGTGCAGAGTTTGGGTGCGAGATTTGTGGAGCTTCCGCTCGAAACACAGGATTCGCAAGACGCGCGCGGATACGCGAAAGCACAGGACGAGGCGTTTTACGCTAAGCAGCGCGAGTTGCTGGGTAAGGTGATTGCGGAGAACGATGCGGTGATCACGACGGCTGTGGTGCCAGGAAAGAAAGCTCCGGTGCTGGTAACGGCGGAGATGGTGAAGGGGATGGCGCCGGGTTCGGTGATCCTGGATTTAGCGGCAGAGCGCGGAGGGAATTGCGAACTGACGCGCGCGGGAGAAACGATCGTCGAACACGGAGTCACGTTGATTGGGCCGATTAATTTGGCGAGTGGGGTGCCGCATCATGCAAGCCAGATGTATGCGCGGAATTTGACGTCATTTCTTGCGAACCTGGTGAAGGATGGAAAGATGCGTCCGCCGGAGAGCGACGACATTATCCGCGATACGTTGCTGACGCAGGGCGGGGAAGTGGTAAATGCGCGGGTAAGGGAACTGCTTGGATTGCCGGGGCTCGTTGCACAGACTGGATGAAATTCAAAATCCCCACCCTGTCGCAAAAGGCGCGACAAGGGTGAGGCACCCTCTAGGAAATTGTTGGATTGTTGGGCCGTTCGCAAAGGATAGCGCGGATTTCCCAGAGAAGCAGATTCCTCACTGCTAAAGCGGTTCGGAATGACAAGATTTTTGGAACCGGAGAATCGGAATGGGTTCATCTCTGATCGATGGGTTGTTCGTTTTTATGCTGGCGGGGTTTATTGGGTTTGAGGTCATCAAACGGATCTCGCCACTACTGCATACACCGTTGATGTCGATTACCAACGCACTCGATGCGATTGCGGTTGTGGGTGCGATTGTTCTCGTGGGCAGGCACGAGAGCCGGCTCTCTTTTATTTTGGGAATCTTGGCGGTGATTGCGGCTACCAGCAATATTGTCGGCGGATTTTTGATTACCGATCGCATGCTGAGAATGTTTAAGAGCAGCCGTCCGGCAAAATCATGATTGACTTCCTGGGCAGCCAGAACTTCATCGGAATAATTTATCTGGTGGCGAGCGCGCTATTCATCCTGGCGCTCAAGTGGATGAATAAGCCTGCGACGGCGCGGCGCGGAATTTTCGCGGGCGAAACCGGCATGGTGCTCGCCATCGGCGGAACCCTGTTGCAACTTGGCGTTGATGGCAAGCTGCAGCACCTGGCGATTGATTACACCTGGGTGTTTATCGCGCTGGGGATTGGGACTGCGATTGGGATCCCGTTGGGCCTGGTGCAAATGACCGCGGTGCCGCAGCGGACCGCGCTGAGCCATGCATTTGGCGCGTTCTGCGTGACCCTGGTGGGCACGGCGGAATTTTATTTGCGCACCCCGAATGTGCCGCCATTCATGATGTCGGTACTCTGCTGCGAAGTAATTCTCGGCGGGCTGACGGTGACGGGCAGTTTAATGGCGGCGGGAAAACTGCAAGAGGTGCTGCCACAGCGGCCGATTACATATAAAGGACAGAACGTCGTAAACCTCGGGCTGTTGGCAGTGGCTGTGGGCATTGCCGGGTATCTGGTGCACGATCCCAGTGCGACCCATCTTTATCCAGTGATGGTCGGCATCGCATTGGTGTTCGGCGTGATGCTGGTGATCCCGATCGGCGGCGCGGACATGCCGACAGTGATCTCGCTATTGAATTCGTACGCGGGACTTTCCGCAGCGGCTATGGGATTTGTGCTCGGCAACAAGCTCCTAATTGTTGCGGGCGCGCTGGATGGATCGTCGGGATTGATTCTTTCGGTAATTATGTCGAAGGCGATGAACCGGTCGTTTACGAATGTACTGTTCGGAGCGTTCGGCCAAGTTGCGCCAGCGGCGGCGGGAGCACAGGAAACCAGACCAGTGAAGAGCGCGTCACCGGAGGAAGCGGCGGGAATTCTGGCGGCCGCCAGCAAGGTTGTGATTGTGCCGGGATACGGTATGGCGGTGGCGCAGGCACAACACAAGGTGCGCGAACTTTACGATTCGCTCACCAAGCGCGGAATCGATGTGCGCTTTGCGATTCATCCGGTCGCAGGACGCATGCCGGGACATATGAACGTGCTGCTAGCCGAGGCTGACGTGCCCTACGACCGGTTGATGGAAATGGACGACATTAACGGAGACTTTCCGCAAACGGATGTCTCATTAATTATTGGCGCGAACGACGTGACCAATCCGGCGGCGAAGACGGACAAATCGAGTCCTATCTATGGAATGCCGGTGCTGGACGTCGAGAGATCGCACACGGTGATGGTAATCAAACGGAGCATGAACCCGGGATTCGCGGGCATCGACAATCCTCTTTATTATATGGACCAGACGCTGATGCTTTTCGGGGACGCAAAAGCCTTCGTAAGCAATATTGTGAAAGAGCTTTCGAACAGCCACGGATGAGCTGCTGCAGGGGCTAAAGCCCAGGATATCCTTGCGCATCACGCGGCTCTAAAGAGCCGCTCTTCCACGGTGGCGCTTTCGATTAGCCTGCATTCCGATGGTTAACTTTCTTTCCATTATCGCTTTGGGGTTTTTCCTCGGGATGAGGCACGCCACCGATCCCGACCATGTGATCGCCGTGAGCACGATTGTGAGTCGCGAGCGTGAGATTTCGAAATCCGCGTGGATTGGAGTTTTCTGGGGAATCGGGCACACCCTGACGATTTTCGCCGTTGGCGCTGCAATTATTATTTTCGATTTGGTGATTCCGCAGCGGATCGGGTTGAGCATGGAATTGGCAGTTGGAATCATGCTGATCCTGTTGGGCGTGATCAACGTAGCGAGTTTTTTTCGCGGACTACCTTCATCGGCAGTTCCGGCAAATGCGGCGCACGATGCGGACAAATCCCTGCCGGCTGTCCCGCTTCCCGAAGTGTTTCACTCCCACGCACATAGTCATGGAGATTACATTCATACGCACTCGCATTCGCATGGGCCGGAGGCGCACGTGCATGTGGGGCGGAACCCGGTGGCATGGTTGGACCGCGCGTTATTCCGATTCAAGGTCTATCGGCCGCTTCGGCCTTTGATGATTGGGATTGTGCACGGGCTGGCAGGATCTGCGGCCGCGGCGCTGCTGGTGCTTGCGGCCATTCGCGATCCCCGATGGGCCATGGCTTATTTACTGGTGTTTGGATTCGGCACCATCGTCGGGATGATGGTGATCACGATTATCATTGCGTCTACTTTCTGGTTGGCGCGGGGGAAACAGCAATTTCTGCGGCGGGTGGCGATGGCGTCGGGACTGCTAAGCCTGGGCTTCGGGCTCTTCGTCGCGTATCAAATAATTGTTGTCGACGGCTTGGTGGGCGCGCATCCGCACTGGGTGCCGCGATAAGCCCTCGCCCGGCGCTGAATCCCCAACAATTATGCTAGATTGACAAAGAGTGGGCGCGTAGCTCAGTTGGTAGAGCAATGCCCTTTTAAGGCATGGGTCGCAGGTTCGAGTCCTGCCGCGCTCACCAAGTTTGAGGTCCCTCGGCTGTGCTCGGGATTTCGGCACGCGGCTCAGACGCCGCGTAAGCGCCTCAAGTTCCCCGGCCCCGTCCGGCGAGATACTGGGTCGTCCTCGCCTCTTCCGCGAACCAAATTAGTTATCTCCGCCTTTGGCAGTTCCCGACAAGGCGTTGCCTCCCTCATTAGCTGGGTGCAGAAAGCCGGTCCACGAGCTGGATGGCTAGTTTTTACATAGAAAATCGTTTTTTCCTTGACAACGTTCATCGTACTAAGCGTAAATACCCTGCAGCCGTGGGATGTGTGTTTTGAACTCCAGTAGTGGGTACTGGATCCAATTTTGAACTTTCCGAATTCTCGCCGGAGGCTGGCTATGCGAAGGGTCTCGTCGCTTGTATTTCTGCTCTGCTTGTTTAGCAGTGTTCCACTCATTGCTCAAAAAATTACCGGAACAATTTTGGGAACGGTAACCGACCCCTCGGGGGCGGCCGTTTCAGGCGCTACCGTCACCGTCCGAAACACCGGGACCGGCGCGGTTCGTACGACGACGACCAGTTCCGCTGGTAGTTATACATTTCCGGAAGAAGACCCCGGGACATACGACGTCACGGTCAAGGCGGCCAATTTCAAGGAATTCATCAGCAGGGGCGTGACACTGGACGTCTCCAGTGACGCAGTTGTGAATGCCGCGCTTGCGGTAGGCAGTGCGACCGAGCAGGTCACGGTCGAAGCTAGCAATGTGCAGGTTGAGACGGCGACTGGCGCCGTCGGCAACGTCGTGGAGGGCAACGAGGTCCGCGAGCTGCCTTTGAATGGCCGCAACTTCGTCGAGTTGACCCAGCTTGCGCCCGGCGTCTCCCCGATCGCTGGTTTCAACGTGGTGAAGAAGGGACTTGAAGGCGGAGTTGACTTCTCGGTGAACGGCAACAACATCAACGCCAATCTGTTCCTGATCGATGGCGTGAATAATAATGATATCGGTTCGAACCGCACTATCCTGGTTTATCCCTCGATTCAGGCGATTGACGAATTCAAAATTCTGCGCAACAGCTATGGCCCTGAATATGGCCAGGCAGGTGGCGCTGTCATTAATATTGTTACCCGCGGCGGCACCAACCAGATTCATGGCGGCGTGTTTTATGACGGCCGCAATGACATATTGAACGCGAATACCTACTTCAATAACCTCAATGGAGCAAAGAGGCCACCGCTGCGAAGAAACGATTATGGTTTCAATGCCGGTGGCCCGATCATCAAAGACAAACTATTCGTGTTCGAATCTGAAGAGTGGAACAAAGAGATACGGGGTTTGGGCCGGTTTGCCGAAGTACCCACGCCAGCAGAAATAACCGGAAATTTCTCTCAACTCAGACCTGGCAAGGATGCGAACGGTAATCCTTGTGATCCCGCTCCTACAATCGGCGGAGTCGTGCAGACAGCAATTCCGGCCGGGCAACTCTCCCATGCCGGACAGACCATGGCCCTAACCTATCCCAAGCCAAACATCAGCGGCGCTCCAAACTGCATCAACTGGGGACAGAACCTGGGCGCGCCGGTTCCGTGGCGGGAGGACAATGTCCGCGTCGACTTCAATGCCACCCCGACATTGAAGGTAATGGGCCGCTTCACCAACGATTCGTGGGCGCAGCCGTTTCCCAGCACGCTCTCATACTGGGGCGATGATATTTACCCAACCATTGAAGGAAGCTGGACCCAACCGGGACGCCAGGCCACTTTGAAACTAACCAAGCTGTTGGGATCGACCGCGGTTAACGATTTTCAGGTTTCCTACTCCATGAACCGAATTGGGGTTACCCAAGGCGGCACGGGCGCAAATGGCATGACTCCGGTCCAACTTCAGACAGCGATAGACACGGCGTCACCGTCCTTTTTCCCTTACGCTCAGAAATTCGGCGGAATTGTAGGCACCGGCCAGCCGCTCTTTTGGACCGCCATTGCAGGCACGCAAAACACGCAGGGCGGAAGCGGGGGTTTTGATGATATGGGCCCCTGGCACAACAACGAGCAACTGCTGGTCGCCAAGGACGACTTCAACAAGGTGATTGGAGTTCACACCTTCAAAGCCGGTATCCTGGCCACGAACAACCAAAAGAACGAGGAAGTCGATAACGCCTCGGGCTTTAACTCCCAATATTGGAGTACAACTAGCGCCGGCAACATAACCCCAGGCGGCCCAGGAAGTAGCGGCAACGGAGTCTTTGACCTGCTCTGGAGTCCACAAACGTGGGGAGGCTCTGAATCCAATACCACTGCTTACGCTACAATGCGCTGGCATGATTACGAATTTTACGGCGGAGACACCTGGAAGATCCGCCGCAACGTCACCCTGGAATACGGGGCCCGATATTCCTTCCTGAGGAATGCTTTCACAGGCGACAATAAATACGGCAACTGGCAGCCAAGCGCTTACAGTGCGGCAATTGGCGGCATATCGCCATGCAATGGTGAGCTGCTGCTTCAGATCGGCATCTCCACCTGCGCGGCAGACGGATTCGCCGGCGGAACACTCGGAGCCAATCGTGCCCTGCGTCCGAATAATGATCACATGATTGCTCCACGCCTGGGCGTAGCCTGGGACGTGAAAGGCGACGGTAAAACAGCGCTTCGCGCCGGCTTTGGCGAGTTCTACATGCGGGACGCCACTGCGGTTCTGGAGGGCGGCGCCAACGTGGCACCGTTCGTAACCGGGGTTTCGTTTATCCGACAGTTGGATGTCCGGCCCACTGGCTTGACCGCCTCAGGTACGCCGAGTCGGTCGCTGCAGTATGACAACAGGAATCCGCACACGATCCAGTGGAACCTGACGGTGGAGCGCGCACTTTTCACCAACACCAAACTGGAAGTCTCATATGTCGGAAACAAGGGATACAACCTGGCCAACTTCGGCGACGTGAATTTTCTCCCAGCGGGGCAGCGCACTAACTTCGCGCTGACAGGTGACAATACTCTCCGTCCTTTCGGGTTCGACCCTCTTACCGGCAAAGGAAACTGGGGTGCGATTCAGCAACAGCAATTCAAGTCGTACTCCAACTACAACTCATTGCAAGCGCTGTTCCGCACTCGACTGAAGGCGGTGGATGCACAGTTTGCGTACACCTTCTCCAAGTCACTGGCTAACAGCGACATCGGGGAATATAGCGGTGGCAGCAACGTCGGCAATACGTTCCTCGATCCGCTGAATCCACGCACAGAGTACGGCCCAACAACGATCGACCGGCCGCATATACTGGTAGGAAACATCGTTTACAACTTGCCTGCGCTGAGTGATCAGAACGCCTTCGTCCGAGCAGCAGCCGGTAATTGGGAACTTTCATCCATTCTCAGCTACGCCAGCGGCCCGTACTTAACCGTGCTGGCGGGCGGTTCAGGTAATACAAAAGGTGGTCTGGCAGGCACCGGGTATAACGCGGGTGATCGGCCTAACCTAGTACCCGGAGTGTCCTGCAGATCCACCGCGGGTGGCCTGAGCTGGATCAATCCGGCAGCATATACCCTGGACCACTACCAGCTTGGATCTGATCCGACAGCGGGGCGAGGAACCTGCGAAGGGCCGGGCAATGCCCAGACTGATTTCTCGGTTGGCAAACACTTCAAAATCACGGAGAGAGTCAATGCGAAGTTCAGCATGGACTTCTTCAACGTATTCAACAAAACCCAGTTCATTGCGACCTCAATGAATTTGAGCCTATCGAACGGCGGTACGGTTTGCAGCACGGCTACAGGTTTTACGCCTTGTGCCGGTTATGCGAACAACACCTTGAAATGGAGTCCAACTCAGGTGCAGGGCAACTTCGGTCAGAACAATTCGACAAGAGACCCGCGCCAGATTCAGTACAATTTGAGGATTGATTTCTAGGAAGCTAGAGACCAACAACTTTGGGTGGGGCTTGACTTAGGTCATGCTCCACCCTTTATTCTTTTCTGCACATGCCTTCCCGCAGTAATTCTCTTCTTTCGAAGCGATACTCATTTCGTTCGCACTTTACGCGATACGTGGTATATGTCTTGACGTTGGTTTCCGCATTGCCTGCGGTGTGGGCGCAGACTGCTTCTAAATCATCTAAGCCTAAAGCTGCCGAAGTCCCGTCACCGCTTAGTTCGATAGAACGCCACTATCAGGCTGCGCGGACGTTTAGCATCGGGGGGAATCCTGATCGGGCAGCGGCCGAATACCGGGCATTTCTGGCGGAGACCCTGCGGCGCATGGGTAATCTGCGCGCCAACGAGGCGAACTTCGAGTCCGCGACTCAACTGTTTGAAGAAGCCCTAGCGATTGCGCCGGAATCGCCTGAAACGCGGCGCGACTACGGCAATGCGTTATTCATGAATGGAGATTTGGATAAGGCCCAGGTCCAGGCGCAGAAGGCGGTCGACCTTGAACCCTTGGACAGTAAAGCCCAATATCTTCTCGGGCGCGTGTTTTATGAGAAGGGCGATTACAAGCAAGCGAAAGAGCATTTGGAATCCGCGGCCCAGGCCACGCAAGGCGATGTGACCTTTGCGGTCGGATATGACTTGGCGCTCACGTATTTGAAGCTGGAGGACGTGAACCGCGCCAGCCTGATGTTCGACGAGATGATGATCGGGCTGGGGAACAGCGCGCACCTGCATGTGTACTTCGGCCACGCTTATCTAATAACAGGCCACTATGAACGGGCCATCAGCGAGTTCAAGCAAGCCCTGCAGAAGGACCCCAAGATCAAAGAAGCGCATTACCTTCTTGGGCTTTCATATTTATCTCGCGACGAAGGCAACGGCTATGAGGAAAATGCGGCTGAAGACCGTGCGGAGATACAAGTGAATCCGGACGATTATCGTCCGCATTACGATCTTGGCAATATTGCGCTGAAGCTGCACCGGGTGGACGAGGCGGAGCGCGAGTTGAAGCGCGCATCGGAGATCCAAGGGGACAATCCTGATCCACTGATCGCACTCGGCGAGCTCTATATCAGTCAGCGGCGGCTTCCAGAAGCGGAGGCGGCGATGCGGAAGGCCATTGCGGTCACGAAGGACGCCTCACGCAATCAGTACCAGGTGAATCGTGCCTACTACGTGTTAGGCAGAATTCAAGTGGAAAAGGGACAACGGGAAGAGGGCGTCCAGAACCTGAAGACCGCGGCTGAACTTCGCGAGAAGACCCAGATGCCGCAGCAGAGTCGCGATTCGACCGCTACTGTCGCTCAGCAGCGACGTGCAAGCGAACAGCCCGTGAGGACGGTCGAAGATACCAACTCGACTTTGCCACCTGAGGAACAGCGGCAGATGGAGGCCTACTTCGCACAACTGAAACCTGCGATGGCCGACGCATACAACAACCTGGGAGTGGCGGCTGCGGCACACAAGGATTTTCCTGCGGCGTTGAATGATTTTCGCAAAGCTGAGGAGTGGTATCCGGCGCTCGAGACGCTGGATCGGAATATGGGGATGGCGGCGTTCTATTCGGGCAATTATCAGGACGCGATTTCGCCGCTTTATCACGTGATCGAACGCAACCCAAGTGACGAGCGCGCACGAACCGCGTTGGCGTTGAGCTATTTCTCGGAGGAGAATTATAAGGCGACGCTCGAGACTTTGCGGCCGATTGAACAGGCAGTGGCGGCAGATCCGGGAGCAGGGTCGGCTTACGCGGTATCGCTGATCAAGACGGGAAGTTACGAGGAAGGCATAGCCCGGCTCAAGGCGCTGGAACAGGGAAATCCCGAAGTTGCGGGTCTTCATACGACGATTGGCGAAACCTACGCCGACCAGGGAATCTATGCGACAGCGATTGATGAATACAGGAAGGCGCTGACGCTGGATTCTTCTCAGACACGGGCGCACTTCCTGCTCGGGGTGGCGCTTTTGCGGGACGGAAAGCCGGCTGATGCAGTTCCGGAATTTCGCAACGCGCTGGCTGCGAGCCCGTCAGACGCAATGACCAAATATGATCTTGCTTTGTCGCTGCTGCAGGCGCAACAGAAGGATGAAGCTTTGCCCCTGTTGCAGCAAGTGATCAAACAGGATTCAAAGTACGCCGACGCGTACTATCAATTGGGCAAGCTCGAACTTGAGAGCGGCGATACCAAGCAGTCGATTTCTAATTTGGAAACCGCGGCGAGTCTAAGTCCCAGCAGCGACTACATTCATTATCAGCTCTCGCTGGCCTATGGCCGCGACTCGCGGGCCGACGATGCGAAGCGAGAAATGGAGACATATCAGGCGCTGAAGACGCAGCGTAGGGGAGACCATGAGCAGCCGCGATCGAATTAGTTTTGTTGTTTTGGTTGCGACTGCCGGGTTAGTTCTCGGCGGCTCCGGATTGGGCCAGGCATCCAAGCCAGATGCGCTGCGGAGAGCGCCGTTGACCGAGGCCAAAGCTCAACTCGCAAAACACGATTTAAAATCCGCCGAAGATTCAGTCTGGAAAATATTGTCGTCTGATCCGAACAACTCAGAAGCGCTTTTGTTGCTGGGCGTGATTCGAGACGAGCAGCAACGGTATTCCGAGGCAGAGTCGGTCCTACAGAAGGTCTCGCAGCTTGATCCGAAATCTGCTCCGGCGCACATCTATCTGGGGAAAACCTATCTCGCGGAGAACAAGCTCCCGGAATCAATGGAGCAGTACAAACAGGCGGAAGAGCTTGCGCCCCGAAACATAGAAGTTCGTGTGACACTCGCCCGGCTGTACGCAGCCAGCGGGGATTTCTCATCGGCGATGGCTACCTTGGATGCGATTCCTCCGGCCCAGCTGCCGGTGGAAGCAATGCCGATCAAGGTTGGGTCCCTGCTTGCGACGGGTCGTAAGAATGAGGCGCTGCAGATCGCGGATGCAGTTAAGAACCCGACGGTCGATCTTGCGCTGGCTGAGGTGTTTGTTACATCCAAGCTGCCGGAGGAGGCGCTAAAGATGCTCAGCGCAGCAGAGGCATCTGGGAAACATCCACCCGCCCGGTTCTACTTCATTAAAGCGAAGGCGCTCGATGCGGAGGGCAAGCAGACTGCGGCTTCAGAGAATTTTCAGAAGGCAATAGCTTTGCAGCCATCCTCGGAGGAGTTCCTTTTGGTGGCGGCAGAACTGTTCGCCCGGGAAGGGAAGCACCAGCAGGCATACGAAGTCCTGCAACGCGCTTACAAGATTGATCCGGACTCGCCGGCGGTCTTGCGTCCCCTGATTATAGAGGCGTCATTTGCGGGGAAGGGCACCGAAGTGCAGGAAGCGGCCGAGCAACTTGAAGCGAAGTCGGACGACCCTAAGGATTTATTCGTGGCGGCGAGCGTCTTTCTAAAGAGCACACGCCAAGACGAGGCCATTCCACTGTTGGAGAAATATCTGGAAAAATATCCGGATGACGCCACGGCCTGGGTCGGGCTTGGGCTTGGTTACGAGGACCAGAAAAATTTTCCTGACGCGCAAAAAGCATTCGAGAGCTCGTTGAGAGCGGACCCGAAGTTTGCCGAGGCGGAATATCAGCTAGGGGTACTCACAGAGCTTTCCGGCAATTCGACTGTAGCCCTGCAGCATTACGAGCGCGCGCTCGAAATGAATCCCAACCACCTTCTTGCTATGACCAAGCTGGGGAAGCTTTATCTGGAGGCGGGGCAGTATGAGAAGGCCCGTGACGTCCTGCTGAAGGCGGAGTCGATTGACCCGCGAAACCGCGAAACCGAATATGGACTAGCGCTCGTCTACAGCAAGCTAGGAAATCACGAAGAGGCGAAGGTGCACATGGAGAAATTCCAAAAGGCCGGACCAATCGGCTCAGTCGAGAAGAAGTGAGTTCAGCGCGAAGCCGCAGGCTTCCGAGCTTCTTCGCCGGCACCCGGTTGCGCTGAAAAGGGCGTCCGCTGGGTTATTCCGCCACCTTCGACGACCGTGTAAATGAAGTCGGCGGCAAGATCGTGATAAGTTTCTTTCTTTCCACTTGGCCAGGAAATCTCGACGCTAGTCATGGATGTTTCTTTTCCTAAACCAAAATGCAGGCGCAGATCATTCTGCGAAAGATAACTGCCGCCGCTGCGGACTTCATTGATTTGATTCAAACCGCCAGCGGTCACGGTCACGCGAGCGCCGATCGCAGCTTTGTTGCTCTTGGTTCCGACCAACTTGAAGAGCGCAGCATGATTCGAATTCTGAGTGCGGTTAATCAGCAGTGTAGGCGGACCAGCGACGTTCAGGATCAGAATGTCCACTTTGCCATCATTGTTTACGTCACCGAAAGCAACTCCGCGACGCGAGAGAGGTGGCAGCTTATCGAGTCCGGCGAGTGAAGTGATATCACTAAAAGTGCGGTTGTGGTTGTTGCGAAATAACTGCACCGGTTCTTTGTAGGGCGCTCCCCCTTTAATGAGGTCCATTTGCGGATAGACGTGGCCATGCGCAACAAAAATGTCAGGCCAGCCAGTGTTCTCCGGATCGAAAAATCCTGTTCCCCAGCCCACCCAAAAGTAGGTTGGACGGGATACGCCAGCAGAATCGGCGATGTCAAGAAATCCTTTTTCGCCCTGGTTCCAGAACAAGCCGTCGGATTCCTCGGTGTAGTTGGTGACATAAATGTCGAGTTGACCATCACGGTCGAAGTCTCCGAAATCCACGCCCATTCCCGCGCGTTCTACTCCGGTCAAGCTCAATGCTGCGCCGGAAAGCAGGCCGACATCTTCAAAGGTGCCATCGTGCTTGTTGTGGTAAAGGTAATTCGGTCCGCCGTCGTTGGTCACGTATAGATCGGGCCAGCCATCGTTATCGTAGTCGGCCCAGATGCCCTGCATGCCCAGATAAGTTCCGGGATCGTCCACACCAGCTTTTTTCGAAACGTCTTCGAAAGTGCCATCGCCACGATTATGAAAGAGGAAGTCGGTCTGTCCGCTATGGCCGCGGCGAGCGCATTCCATGCTGATTCCGCGAAACTCGCAGCCCTTATTTTCGGCGTCATAAGTCGGAAGTTTGTTCATGTCGAAATCGAGATAGCGAGGTACGAATAAATCAACGAAGCCGTCGCGGTCATACTCAGCCCAGGCCGCGCCCATACTGTATCCGCCGACGTGCACGCCCGCTTTTTCAGTGACGTCTTCGAATTTGCAATTGCCGAGGTTACGGTAAAGAACATTGCCGCCGTACCCGGTGACATAAATGTCCTGCCAGCCGTCGTTGTCAAAGTCCATGACGGAAACGGACATGCCCCAGCCTTTCCGAGTTAGGCCAGCTTTTTCAGTAATGTCGGTGAAGTGAAGATCTGTATCCTGATGGAAGAGCCTGATCATAGGATCTCCGCCGTTCTGGCGGTAATGATCCACGTTCGAGCCGCCAACCATCAGGATGTCGAGTTTGCCGTCATTATCGCAATCGATGAAGCCGACGCCTCCGCTGGTGGATTCGACGATGTAGCGTTTTTCGGGCGCGGCGATATGCGAGGTGGTCAAGCCAGCGCTCGCGGATACGTCTTCAAACTTTGGGGTAGGTGGTTCTTGAGCCAAGCAGATTGTGACTAGCAGAATGGCAGCCGGAAAAACTCTCAAAGCGCGACCGGGACTTGAGATCATACGAAGTTATTTTGCGAACGGGACTTTCTGCGTGATGCTTCCGCCTTCGGTCAGGGTATAGATCATGTCCGCGGCGAGGTCCTGGTAAACATCTTTTTGTCCGCTCGGCCAGGTGACTTCGACTTTATTCATCACCTTGTTTTGGCCAAGTCCGAAGTGCAGCCGCAGGTCGTTTTGGGAGAAATAGCTGGTGCCGCTGCGTACCTCATTGAATTGAACCAGGTCGCCGCAAGTGACTCGGACCCGGGCACCAATTGCAGCTCTGTTGCTCTTGGTGCCTGTGAGCTTGAACAGCACGGCGTGATTGTCGCTTTCCGTGCGGTTAATGAGCAGAGTCGGAGGTTCGCCCACGTTCAGAAGCAGGATGTCAACTTTGCCGTCATTGTTTACATCTCCAAAGGCAGCACCGCGGCGGGAAGCTTTCGGAAGCTTATCCAATCCCGAAAGTGCGGTTACATTTTCGAAAGTGCGATTACGGTTATTGCGATACAGCATAAGCGGCTGTTTGTATCCTACGCCGCCTTTGACGAAATCCATTTGAGGATAAACGTGGCCGTTGGCGACGAAAATGTCGTCCCAACCGCTATTGCTGACATCCAGGAAGGCAGTTCCCCAGCCGACCATCGGCACGCTATCCTGAGCGATCCCAGAACTCCAGGCGATATCGGTGAATCCCTTGTCGCCCTGATTCCAGTACAAGGCATTGGGTTCATCGACGAAGTTGGTGACGATGATATCGAGCAGGCCGTCATGATCGATGTCGGCAAAATCCACGCCCATAGAGCCTTCTGCCTTGCCGTCGAGGCTGAGGGCCGCCCCGGACATGAGCCCAACTTCTTCGAAGGTTCCGTCGTGTTTATTGTGATAGAGGTAATTCGGCTGGCCATCATTGGGGACGTAGAGATCGGGCCAGCCGTCATTGTCGTAGTCCGCCCAGACGGCTTGCAGGCCATAGTAATGGTTGGGATCGTCCACACCGGCTTTTTTGGAGACGTCTTCGAACGTGCCATCGCCGCGATTACGAAATAAGTGATCCGGCTCGCCGGGAAGTCCGCCGGGACCGCACTGCACCATCACGCCGCGATAGCGGCAGAATTTATCGTTGCTGCCGAACTCAGGAAGATGGTTTATGTCGATGTAAACATAGCCGGGAATAAAGACATCCAGAAATCCATCGCGATCGAAGTCCGCCCAGGCCGCTCCGGCATTGAACGCTGGAACACTCAAGCCGGCTTTCGCAGTCACGTCTTCGAACTTGCAGTTTCCCAGGTTGCGATAGAGCACGTTACTGCCGAATCCAGTCACAAAAATATCTTCCCAACCGTCGTTGTCATAGTCCATGACGGAAACGGCCATGCCCCAACCTTTGCGCGTCAATCCGGCAGATTGCGTGACGTCGGTGAAATGAAGGTCGCCATCCTGGTGGTAGAGCGTGATCATGGGATCGCCGCCCTGCTTGTAGCGATCGACCGATGAGCCGTTTACCATAATGATGTCGAGTTTGCCGCTGTTATTGCAGTCAATGAACCCGACGCCTCCGCTCATGGATTCCACAATGTAGCGTTTTTCCGGCGAAGAAAGATGGGAAGCAGTCAGCCCGGCCCTTTTGGTAACGTCTTCGAATCGGGGAACAGGCGCAGCGGCCGGCGGAGCCTGGGCAAAGCTGGAGATGGCACAACCGAGACTCAGAAGGAAAACCCAGGCTGAACGCATGGAGTTTGATCATCTTAGCATGTGGCCAATCAGCAAAAACGACATGCGGCACACGATGTAAGATTCCTGAAGCTCGGTTCCACTTAGCCCACAACCAATGGAAACAAGGGTAATAGCGGAGCCACACAGACCGCGAACATAGATGAGAAATTGCTGAGAGTTCATGCCAAAGACTAGTTACCGCACCAGCAGGTTTGGGGAATCGGTGATTCGCGGGATGACGCGCCTTGCCAACGAATGCGGCGCGATCAACTTGTCTCAGGGTTATCCCGATTTCGATCCGCCGGAGGTCGTTTTACAGGCTGCGGAACGCGCGGCGCGGGCGGGGCCACATCAATACGCGGTCACCTGGGGCGCGCCGAATTTTCGTGCAGCCCTGGCACGCAAGCAGTCGCGGTTTATGGGGCTTGCAATCGATGCTGACGAGAACATTGTGGTCACGTGCGGCAGCACCGAGGCCATGATGGTTGCGATGATGACTGCTTGCAATCCTGGTGACAAGGTCATCGTGTTCTCGCCGTTCTACGAAAACTACGCTGCCGACGCAATACTCTGCGGCGCGGAGCCGATTCATGTGACACTACATCCGCCGGACTTTGGCTTCGATCCGGATGAACTGCGGCGTGCGTTTCAGCGAAAACCGAAGGCGTTGGTGTTGTGCAATCCTGCGAATCCATCGGGGAAAGTTTTTACCCGGGACGAACTGCTATTCATCGCAAAGCTGGCGGAAGAGCACGACACGTTCGTCCTGACGGACGAAGTTTATGAGCACATCGTGTACGAGCCGCACCAGCACACATATTTCGCTTCATTGCCGGGCATGTTCGAGAGAACTCTCTCTTGCAGTTCGCTCTCGAAGACGTATTCGATGACCGGCTGGCGCCTGGGATATGTGATCGCGTCGCAAACCGCGATCAATGAAGCGCGGAAGGTTCACGACTTCCTGACGGTGGGAGCTGCTGCGCCTTTGCAGGAGGCTGCGGTAACGGCGTTGGAGTTGCCCGACAGCTACTACAAAGATCTGCAGACGCTGTATTCAAAGAAACGAGCAACGTTCCTGGAGTATCTGGACGCAGCAGGACTCAAGTACACCGAACCGCAAGGCGCTTACTACGTGATGGTTGACATCTCCGAATTCGGATGGAAGAGCGATGTCGCATTTTGCGAGTGGATGGCGCGTGAAGTCGGTGTTGCTGCAGTTCCAGGATCGAGCTTCTTTCATGAACCGGTAAACCATTTGATCCGCCTGCATTTTGCGAAGCGGGCGGAGACGCTGGCCGCTGCGGGAGAGCGCATGCAAGGATTGAGGAGCAAGGCCGAACAGGCAACCTCCGCTTCCCGACCCTAAAGTCAGATTTGTTGACCTGAGTTGTTCGCCTAAGTAGCCCAACACTTACGCTGCCTACAGCATGTCCGGTACGGGGCACAAGTTACCTGCTCATCATAGGGGGCATCCTACAGCGAGACCCAGGGAGTCCTTTGCGTGCCGAAAATTCTGCAGATCTTCAGGCGAATCAAACAGAGCAAGAGCCGACGGAAGGATGTATCCAATGCATTCATGAAAGTCTTGGGAGCGGAGATTATTCAGTTCCCGGGAGAGCCGGAAGAATTGCAACGGCCGCAAGAGCCGCGTTTGTCCGAAGAGGCTCCAGATTATGAGACCATCACCCGCTGGCTGCAGTTGGCGGACGAACTCTTAGCTAACGAAGAGCGGGGTTCTGAGGGACGCGATCGCAAAGAAGCTTGATGGGCAAGTCGCTCCGCACGATGTGCGGAGATCATGGCGAAACACAATCTCTACAATCTTCAATTATTGATTCACTCCGCTAGCCAGCAAGCCTCCATCGACGGCGATTACGTGCCCGGTAACAAAGCTTGCAGCCTCGGAGGCAAGGAACACGGCTGCGCCTCCGAGCTCATCCAGTTGGCCGAAACGATGCATGGGTGTGCGAAGCAAGAATTCGCGGCCACGCTCGGTGCCATCGAGCAGAGCGGCATTCAGATCGGTGCGAAACACGCCGGGAGCGATGGCGTTCACGCACACGCCTTTTGTTGCCCATTCAATTGCCAGCGACTTGGTGAGAGATGCGACCGCAGCTTTGCTCGCGCAGTATGCAGTGACCTCGTAGAGCGCCAAAAAAGATGCAATGGATGCAATGTTGATGATTCGACCGTAGCCCTTCTCGATCATGTGCCGGCCGAAAATACGGCAAGCGCGCAGCGTACCGGACAAATTGGTTTCCATGATCGCGTTCCAGTCTGACTCTGGGAACTCGAGCGTGGGCATGCGTTTGGTGCGGCCAGCGGAGTTCACAAGAATGTGGACGCTGCCGAATTCGGCGGTGACCCTTTTCAGGAGATTTTCGACACTGGCGTTTTCAGTGACATCGCAAACTTCAGCGAGCGAACGGCGGCCTAGGGCTTTAACTTCCGCGGAGGCAGCGCTCACCAGTTGAGTGCGACGGCCTGTAGGAACGACGTTGGCGCCGGCTTTGGCCAAGGCGCGGGCAATGGCGAGTCCAATTCCGCTGGTCCCGCCAACTACGACTGCGGTTTTGTTTGTGAGATCGAGAAGAGGATGGCCCATAAATTTCTTTGTAAGTGTGTGAAATTATACCGTCCTGCAAGTAATTGTGACGGCTGCGCTGATGTGTGGCCAATAAAAACGCAAGTTCAACCTGACGAACTCAGAGCGGGAACGTGAGCAGTTGAGGAGCTGACGTCCTGCTTGGCCTGACTTGAGTTCTTCAGGCGATAAAGAATTTCGCCCGCATGAGGAATGAGCTTGATTCCTTCCGACTCGCGGTTTTTCCAATCGTCCAAGTTGATGGTTTTGTAATCCAGGTAGCTCAAGTTGAGGTCGCGGCTCCGCTTTTCGGAGATTGCGGTCGCGAGGGTAACTTTAATGCGCGGCTTCTCAACGCCACTTGCGGCGTCATAGGTCCCTTGCCCGTAGAGATGTATGGAGTGGGCGAGCACACCGCGCGGAACATCAGCGAAGCGCTTCGGCTGTTTCAGGAAATATTCGGCGCAGTGATAGCCGACTTTATCGAGAAAGTCGCCGTGCGAATAGCTGGCTTCGGTGATGTGCGGCGCGTAAAGAATTACTTCGCCGCCATCCGCAATGGCCGGATCAGATTTATACATGCCTTTCGCGCCGGTCCAGAGATCTGTGTACATTTCAGGTATGAGCGCCAGCACGCGGCGGAACGGGCGTTCGACCCACTGAATGTGAGTTTCAGAGGAGTGCTCCGCCGCCATCTTCCATGCGTCGCGAGCCGGCGCGAAATAGATGCCAGCGATGTCCGCCCCTTTGAGCACGAGAGCGAAACAGGCAACTGGAACCGGAACCTTGGAGGCGGCGAGATCAATCAGCGCGCGAACCGGTGTAGTGCCGGTGCCGATAATGTTGTAGCTGCCGAGCAGAGCGCCAAGCCAGTGAGTCTGATGAATCATTTCGCCGGTGCTTGCGCCAGGGAACAGATATTTATTCCCTCCGGAGAATCCGACGACCTCGTGAGGAAACACGGGTCCGCAAATCAGCACCTGGTCATAATCAAGGAGCAGGCGGTTGATTTGTATGCGGATCGATTCTGAAAGCACGCCGCCTGAAATCCTCGTGACGTCGGCAGCGGGAATAACTCCGATTTCAGTGAATGTGCTGGGAATATCCCAGCGGTGATTGAAGACATGCGCGTTCTCACACATTCCGTTGGCGACGGGGCGTCCCAACAACATGCTGAGTTGCGCTTCATTCATTGGCGGATGCGTGCCCAGTGCGACGAGGTAATCGCACGCGGCCGCCTGCCCGCCAATCTCAGCTTGAAGGATTTCAAACATCAGCGGCATGGGCATAGTGCGCGTGCCGTCGGGAATAATGATTAAAACGCGTTTTCCTTTTATGGAAAGCCGCGAAACGGCGTCCGCAACGAGTTGGCGGACTTCATCGCGAGAGAGGCTATTCTCTGGAGCGCGCTTACTGAGAATCGTCATTGCTTGTGAGGCTTAAAACTCCGGCTGAAATGCTTTCGCTTCGTCTAGAGTGATTCGGCGCTTCTCCCGGTAGGACAAGTTCGACATGTGGGCCACCACAGCCGTGCGATAACCGAGCTCTACCGGAGCATTTGGAGTTTTGCGGCTGCGCATGCAATTAATCCAATTTGCCATGTGGCTTGGGGTCGGGCTTTCTCCTGTAAGCACGGCACCATTCGGGCGATTGACCGACTCTGGATAATAACGAATTTGTTCTTCGGATTTTCCGCTGACCATGTCATTTGCGCCAGCGAAATATTCGATGGTTCCATCGCGACCCAATATTCTTTGGCCCAACCCGTATCGGCGATTGCTGAAAGTCGATTGCCAGGTCACGACGAGATCGTCCGGAAAATCAAGCGTGACGGAGATGGTGTCGGGAACCTCGCGGCCATCTTTTTCAGAAAATACTCCGCCGGACATGTAAGCGGCGGTGGGGAGCGGAAGATCTAGGAGGCCCATGATCCACGCCATCTGATGGATCATATTTTCGGTGACATTTCCGCCGGAGAACGTCCAGTACAGGCGCCAGTTCATGAACCTGTAGGCGTCGAATTCCTTGTCAGGCCTGCCATTCAGGAAGGCCGTCCAACCTACGTTCTGAGCGGTGCAGTCGGCGGAGGGCTGGCGGACCCATTGGCCTTGGCCGTGAGGAGTGTTGCGGCCCATCCAGGAATCAACTTGGGTGACCTTGCCAACAATTCCGTCTGACACCCACTTTTTTGCGTCGGCGTATGGGCCGCCGGTTTGGTGTTGCAGGCCGATCTGGATCACGCGGTCCGATTTGCGGGCGGCATCGAGGCACTTCTCAGCTTCGGGGATCGACCATGTCATCGTCTTTTCTGCATAGAGATCTTTGCCGGCGGCAAGTGTGTCGACGAAATGACGAGCGTGGATGTGTAGTGGGCTGGCAACGATGACCCCGTCGATGTCTTTCAAATCCAGGAGACGTCGATGGTCACCGAAGGTTTGAATACCGGGGACAATCTGCTTGGCCTCGCCGAAACGGCGAGTGTAAACATCGGCGACAGCGACGACTTGAGTTCCTGGCACGGTTGCGACCTGCTTCAGAAGGTCCTGGCCGCGCGAACCTGCGCCGATCATGGCTACACGAACGCGATCATTGGCGCCGAGCGCACCAGCCGCAAGTTTGGGAGTGAGAAATGCGGCGCTTGCGGCTGCTGTTTTCTTGAGGAAGTCACGTCGAGTGTTCTCAACCATGTGAACTCCTGGCGGTAATCACCGCGAGTATTTGATTTACAGTGCTCCCGATTTCTCGAGTTCTTCTTTCATGCCTGCCCAACTTTTTATCGAAGAAGCTTCCGGGGTGCCCGCGCCGTGCCAGTGAGTTTCTAGACTGACGGCGTGACGGTAACCGTCGCGCCTCAAGGCGGCGAACTGTCCAACCCAATCGATGGTACCTGTTCCCATCGCTGCCCATTCATAATCTTTTTCCGTTTTGACAATGTCTTTGCAGTGGCAGTGGCCGATGCGGTCTTTAGGAAGAAAGTTGTAAGCATCGGGGTAGGGCTTTTCGCCACGCATGGCCGCATTGCCTGGATCCCAGTTCAGCATGAGATGGGGTGATGGCACCGCCGCTAATACTTTCGCTGCTTCGGCGCCGGTTGCGGTGTTGCAGGCAAATTCATTTTCTAGAACAAGATTGAGTCTGGCTTTACCGGTCTTCTCGGCGGCGTTTTGCAGGACGTCGTTCATAGCGTGGCGATACGGCGCTTGATCTTCCAGGCGCCAAAAATCGAAGCAGCGTATGCGGTCGGTGGAAAATTGTTTAGCGAGCTCGATACAGCGATCGAGAACTTCGCCTTGCTGAGAATAACTGAAGCTCGCCCCAAATTGATCGTGCTCGGGACTAAACTTCGATTTGGGCGCGCCGGGCCAATCCACCTTAAATAAAGGACTGGCGATGTCGGTTACTTTCAGATTGTATTTTTTCAGCAGGCGTGACGCTTCAGCGATTTCAGTTACATCGAGTTTGGTGCTGCTCTTATTCCAGAGCTCGCGAATCTCCACCCATCCCATACCGAACTGTTGCGATGCGACCTCGCAGGCATGGCCGAAGTCTTGCGAAATCTCGTCAGTGATGACGGAGATCTTGAACGGCGATTTCGCGAGACGACCAGAATCGGATTGCGATGGCCTAGGCAAGGGGGCTGCGGAAAGGGAAGCACTGGCAGCGAGTGCTCCCATCCCGGCAACCATAAATTCGCGGCGAGAGAACTCTGGCGGCATGTTGCTATTTTGCCACGAACCGCCAGTCTCGTTATCCGCGCACGCGTCCTGCGGCAGTTTTGCCGTTTACTTCGTCCAGCTGACGGAATTCCTCGTCGCTTAGGCGGAGCGCCGCAGCTGCGACGTTTTCCTCCAGATGCTCCACTGAGGATGTCCCTGGAATCGGGAGCATGAACGGAGAACGTTGCAGAAGCCATGCGATGGCAACTTGAATTGGCTTCACGCGATGGGCTTGCGCGATGCGGGACAAGACCTCGTGTCCCACTCCGCCTGCGCCCAGAGGGAACCAAGGAATGAAGGCGATGCGGTTCTGTTCACAATAATCGACGACGTGCTCCCACTCGCGATCGAAGACGCTGTAGCGATTTTGGACGGAGACAATTTGCGCAATCTTCCGTGCGCGCTCAATGTGCTCGCGGGTGACATTGGAGAGTCCGATCAAATGAATCTTTCCCTCAGATTGCAAGTCGACGAGGGTCTGTAAAGATGCCTCGAAGGAAATCGCGGGATCGGGAGCATGCAATTGATAGACCTCGATGCGATTAAGACGCAGGCGCTTGAGGCTTCCTTCAATGGCTTCCCGCAAATGTTTGGGGCTTGCATCGTGGGTCCACTGGTTTGGACCGGGACGGTTCCACCCGCCTTTGGTGGCGACAACAAAGCCCTTGGGATAAGGAAATAAGGCCTCCGCGATCAGCTCTTCACTGACTGCGGGGCCGTACGAGTCTGCCGTGTCAACAAAATTGACGCCAAGCTCCACGGCCCGGCGGAGTACCGCGATAGCTGCTTGGTGGTCCTTGGGCGGACCCCAGATGCCAGGGCCAGTAAGGCGCATGGCGCCAAATCCTAAACGATTGACTGTGACTTCGCCGCCAAGTTTGATTGTGCCTGCCGCGGCTGCAGTAATGCTTTCCACTTGAGTGCTCAAGATCGCCTCCTACTAAAAGTGTGAGTACGGGCGTATGCCCTCAACATTATGTGATGAATTGTGTGCCAGTTCGTTGCAGTAGTTGTGAGTAGAACGCAGAAAAAGATAAAGGCAGTGTCACACGCCAGAAGAACGCCGTATCAGTCGTTTAGCGTCGACGAAAAGTTTGGGCCTGCCAACGAAGTGCCCCCGGGGGCGAGGACGATACGGCTGCGGGATCCGCTGATAGCATCAGCGGATAAGGCCCGCGAACCACCAGGTTTGGACAAGCCCTTTCCTCAAAAAGCAATGCAGACCGTCTGGTTTGGCGATAGCTGCTTGTTGAGCCATGATCAAGAATGACTTACATGGCTTCGAAATACTGTCCGGTATGGCTCATCTTTTGAATACAACTGACGCGAGGGTTGCGCCTGGCAGGGAGCGAGATACTAGGACAAAATACGATTCTCTCTCCTGATTTTCTCTCCTATAATTAGAGGTAATGAGAGCTGCTGCAGTAAGCAGGAAGCGAGAATTCGATCCCGACAAGTTTCTCGCGACCATCGGTGAGGGCAGGAGAATACTGGCGATTGCAAGAAAGCAGACTATCTTCACCCAGGGGGATGCTGCCGATGCGGTCTTCTATATCCAAAAGGGCAGGGTGAGACTCACGGTCGTGACCAAGGCGGGCAAGGAAGCGACGATCGCCATATTGAAGGAAGGGGAATTTTTTGGCGAGGGCTCGATGGCGGGTCAGGTGCGTCGCATGGGATCGGCGGTGGCCATGACCGCTTGCGAGACTTTGCGGGTGGACAAGAAGGCGATGATTGAAGCGCTGCATCGCGAACACACGTTTTCCGACATGTTCGTCGCGTACTTGCTGCAGCGGAATATCCGCTACGAAGAGGACCTGGTTGACCAGTTGTTTAATTCCAGTGAAAAAAGACTGGCCCGCGTGCTCCTGCTGCTGGCGCGTTCGGCAAGGAAGGGACGCCGGAATCCGTGGTGCCAAAGATCAGCCAGGAGACTTTGGCGGAGATGGTGGGCACCACCCGGTCACGAGTCAGCTTTTTCATGAACCGGTTCAGGAAGCTGGGATTTATTCACTACAATGGCGGGCTGAAAGTCCACAGCTCGCTGCTCAATGTAGTTCTGCACGATTAGCGCCTCACGCACACTGAGCAGCGAATTCCAATGGGCTAGATACGCATTTTTCTACGCGCTGCGCCAACCAGAATTACCAAACCAGTTCCCAGAAGGCCCATAGTGCCGGGCTCGGGAACGGTGGAAACCGTGTTTGCGCAAGTGGTGATGGTATTGCCCTGCAGTGTCACTGCACCATTTCGCGCCAAGGCACTGCCGCAAGTGATGGTTGCGCCGGTATTCAGGCTGATGCTGGTGAGCGCAAGAATATTTCCTTCGAACGCGGTGGTTGTACCGAGCGTGGCTGAGCTGCCAACCTGCCAAAAGATGTTCGGGTCCTTCATCGGCTTACCGGTCATACTATTGATAAAAATGATGGACGAGCTGCTGGCGGTCGTAAGCGTACTGGGTATCTGAAAAACGAACAACGCACCGGGCTTGCCCTTGAGGGTCAATGTCCCGGTCAGCAGGGCAGAACTAGAAAACTTGTATACCCCCGGCTTAAGAGTCGCATTCCCGACCGTGCCGGCGAGGGTGGCAGTGTGCTTTAGTCCGGCCGCTTTGTTGTAGGCTTTGGTCAGATCATCCTGCGCCTGCTCTGCGGCCGCGTTACATGCGTTGATCGTGCCGTGCACGGTCGGAGAGCCGGTTACCGCGCAACCTGGGCTAACACCTAGGTCTCCGTTTAGGACGGTTGTGCCGGTATTAGTTACGGTCGTGCCGGCCAGCACTGCATAGCTACCAGCGGTGCCCAGATTGATGCTATCGGCGTAAGCAGCGACTGCAAATAGCGTGAGGAGCAAGAACGAGAGAGCGAATAGACGAAAGGCGCTAGATTTCATATTTTCTCCTACCCACGGGAACTTCATCAGCAAAAACCAGAACCGGGAACCCAAGCTAGAGAGGCTGTTAGCCACGCTTATCTTCGGACTGAATTTGGAATTCCAACGATAGTGAGAGCAATTAAGCCACCGCGGCCTTGCTCGCCCGAGGACTGCTGACAGTGTCCGTGGTTTCATGAATTTGGGCTCCCGAGGCTTGCGAGAATCCGAGCGTGGAGGCTTCGGCAAACCTGCACATATGTGCACTAAAGTACCAATAAGAGTGCGCTATCGTACGGCCAACCTCGGTTCAGAAACTGGGCTTTTTCGAGACAATGGTGGGCCGGAAGGCCACGGCTCACTGCTCAATGTACTTCTGCACGGTTCAGCGCTTCGAAGTATGCGTGCGCCATGTGTCCCATATCAGTAGGGCCGGTTGTATCCCATTGAGCTGGTGGAAAATCGCGTGTACCGCCGACGGATTCAGTGGCTTTGCTTTGCCGATGTCCGCACGAAAGGCACAGCGCTCCCACCTCTCTGACGTCGGTCTCTTTTGAGATTTCATTTTCCCGTACCGCGATAGACGCTGAAACCACCGGGCCGCGGCACTTGTCACACGAATATGCAGAGAGGTGGAGGTATTGTCTTTTCATGGGGCGACTCTTTAGCTAGCAATTTTCAGATAGCGGCCCGAAGGGCGATATCTGTCCGGCCATTTCCCATGTGGGGAATTGGCATCACGGTACCCGGAAGTTGCACGTGAACGATTTCATTCCGGATCGCATACATCACCAACTCGACCGTGGAATGAAGCTTGAGCTTGAGCATGACATTGCTGCGGTGGGTTTCCGCGGTTTTCAAGGATACCCCTAGCATTGCGGCGATTTCCTTGGAAGTCTTGCCCTCACTCACGAGCTGCACGACTTCGCGTTCTCTTCCAGACAGTCTCGGCGGCAGGGCCATCGTTGGATTGACGCGATGGGGCTGCAGATAACCCGACAAGATCAGGTCGGATACTCTCGAACTGAAGCTGGACCGGTGCTGTTGCATTGCCTCTATGGCAAACGTCAGGTCATCAGGCCGGTCAGACTTGACGACCCACCCGCGCACACCGGCTTCTAAGCACTCTCGAATAACTTGTTCGGATTCCACATTGGTAAGGACCAATATTCTTTGCTCCGGATTGCGTTTCAGAATGTGCCGAGCGGCGTCAACGCCATTGAGATTCGGCATGCAAATATCCAAGATTACAAGATCTGGTTTCAACTGGATGCATTTTGTAACCGCTTCGCGCCCATCGGATGCCTCTCCGCAGACCTCCCATCCTTCGTGAGATCGAATCAGAGAAGACACACCCATCCGAAAAACCGGATGATCATCAGCCAGTAGTATGCGAAATGTGTTCATAGAACCTCCTGGGCCAGTGAAAAACTTCTCCTGTATAGACTTTCTGAATTATGGCAGTCAGAGTTGCTGAGGTCTGCTCACAATTGCTCACAAGTCAATCGGTAGTTCCCGGCGAGCATGGAGAGTTTTCTGCGTTCCAGGCTGCGCCAAGAAAGACGATCATGGCGGAAAACTCCATCCAGATCATCAGGCCGAACACCGCGGCGAGGCCGCCGTAGATGGGCCGTAGTGCATCTTGCGGACATAAATTCCGAATAGAAGATTGACTGCCCACCAGAGAATAGTGGCCGCGGCGGCTCCGAGCAGAATGGAGCGCCACGTGGTTGAGCGCCGCCGCGCAATCCGGTAAATCAACATCAGGACGAGCATTGCCAAGACCATTGCCACGAGCGGAAGCACGACCGTCCAGAAGCCGCGAACCAGCGGTGATGTGCCGAATCCGCGAATCATCCAATGCCGCAACGGCCGGCCAAAGACACTCAGCGCCACAGCCACCAGCCAGGCCACTATGGAGACAGAAAAAAGGAGCAGCCCACGAAGCTGCCGCCCAATAAAAGAATGTTTTTCGGGCTCACCGTAAATGAGGTGGATGCCTTCCATGATGAGCTTCATCACTTGTGAACCGGCGAGCAATGTCCCAAGCCAGCCGAGGATCACCCAAATCCAGGATTCACTCCCTGCCGCAGCACGAAGTCGGATATAAGCTGCAAACTGCCAGGCGGCAGAATTGTGGTGAGTCGCGCTGCGAGGTCCTGTCCGCTGGTGCCGCGCAGAGACCTGTCCATCAGGCCCAGCGCAACCAGCAGGCTGGGGAAGAAAACCAGAAACATATTGAAAGCGACGGCCTGGGAAACCATACCGCACTGGGGAATGACTCGGGCGCCGGTCCGGGCTAGTTTCCTGGCAAACGAACCTAGAGCCATTGCTCGAGCTTTAGGTCGGCCTTGGTGGATTGCGCGCGTGTTTTTTTAGCGCCAAGTTGCGCAGTTTCGGGCGCCGCATCAGCGGCGGATTTTTCCTGCGTTTTCAGGAAAGCGGCTTTCCACGCCACGCGCTTCTCGGGCGAGGTCACAGAGCGCGAAAAATCAATGATGTAGGTGACCTCGTGAGGACAGTAGATGCAGGAGGTTTTCAGAATCTCACCGGTGGGTTCGTGGTCTACGGTGAAGGGAAACGACCGCAAGCACTCCGTGCAAGTCAGGACTACGAACGGTTTGCCGTTATGATCTTTACCGTTTCGTGGAATCCATACAGGAGCGTTCTGTCCTTTGTGGTCCTTGGCGCCGGCCCGGATCAGGTTTGCGATAATTTGCAGGAGCCCGGCGGCACTTTCTCGTCCCTTAGCGTAGAAAGCATCGGCTAGGACACCATTAGGAATTTCACTGGAATCATAGGCCCCGCTGGAGGCTACAACCAGAACATCCGGAAACCTGCGTCGAACCACCGAGAGCAGCTCGAATCCGGACATTTGCGGCATGTTGAGGTCGGAAAGTATCAGATCCGGAACCTCCTGCTGCAAGTGCAAGAGCGCGTCAAAGCCATCGCTTGCGGTGGTGACCTCATAGCCTTCGTCACTCAGTAATTTGGAGATTGTGAGACGGACGGAGACGTCATCTTCGACTACCAGCGCTCGGGTTTTGGATTTTGTGGGCATCGGAATAAGACCTTTCCCAATTCGCTGTTCTACGCGGTCAGCGAATTCTGCCTGACGTTCGAACGGTTACCTTTTTCCGGACTGGGCTTCCACGGCGTCGGCCGCGGAAAGTTTCCGCTCCCTATGTGGCTCGGTACGCAAGGTACCCGAATGCAGTTCACAGGGTTCGTTGACGGCTGCGGCGCAAGTGGGACAGGGCACCGAGTGGATCTGTTTTCGGGTAAGTTCTCTGGTCTTCACTGTCCCATCATGGAACGTTCCCAAGCTGGAATGCTGCTCAATATTGCTCATGATTACCCATGGTTACTTATGGGGTAGGCCAGGCAAAGCGAAGTTGGAGTCAAGGAAATGCAGTAATGAAAATTGTGAGCAAAAGTGAACAGTTTTGGAGTTAGATTCTGGGTAAAAATCTTTGAGAGTGTAACTTCGCACTCCGAGGGAGACGCTATTGACGCCAGCAGTCACGGCGAGGAAAGTGGACGATTTCGATCCAAAGAAATTCCTTGCCACCATTGGCGAGGGCAGGACCGAAGTCGCCTTTCTCCGGAAAGAGACAATTTTCAAGCAAGGGGACGACGCTGACGCCGTGTTTTACGTCCAGGAGGGCAAAGTCAGCCTGACTGTCGTTTCCAAGAATGGCAAGGAAGCGACCCTGGGCATACTGAGCCCAGGAGAGTTTTTCGGAGAAGGCAGCCTGGCGGGGCAGCGACTGCGCATGGGCTCCGCGAGCGCCATGACTGACTGCGAAATTCTGCGTATTGACAAGAAAGCGATGATGCTCGCGCTACACAGAGAACATACGTTCTCGGATTTGTTCGTAGCCTATCTGCTGGCCCGGAATATCCGATACGAAGAAGATTTAGTTGACCAACTCTTCAATTCTAGCGAAAAGCGACTGGCGCGGCTCCTGCTGTTGCTGGCGCAGTTTGGCAAGGAGGGGGCGCCCGCGTCCGCGATCCCCAAGATGAGTCAGGAAACATTGGCGGAGATGATAGGCACGACCCGCTCGCGTGTCAGTTTTTTCATGAACCGCTTCAGAAAACTGGGCTTCATTGACTACGGCACCGACGGGATGCAGGTTCATAGTTCACTGCTGAACGTGGTTCTTCACGACTAGCTTTCGGTTAGAAATTCCAACCGGCTCAACCAAGAATGTTCCGCACGACTTGCGGTTGACTTCTTATGAAGTCGGTTCAAGCTCGGGAACGCGCAAGTCTGGCATGGGGCGGCCGGCAAAAAGATAGTGGCACGGTTTTGCCAGCCAGCGCGCCCAGCGCGCCGACCGTGATACGCGGGCACTGTCGGTGGCGATACCGGTATCTGCGTACATCTGACGATAAATTTTCGAGATCAACACAAATGCCATGCGCGCCCGCAAAGATTTTATGAAGCTGGACCGAGCCCAAATCGATTTCAGGCCGTAGAAGGTGTCCCATACGGATTGGGTTTGGCTGCGGATTTCTTCCGCGGACATGGTGGGATGAGGCCAGTAAAGCTTGGGCCTAAGCGCCTGCGGGATCAGCCACCGGCGAGTAATTGGAATGCCACCAATTTCTACGGGCGCGGCTTCCATCTGCTTTTCCCAGCGCATAAAGTCCACGGTGCCAGGGTAGGGTGTGAGCGTGACAAACTGGGCGAATGCAATTTCGGCCTGTTGCGCAGCGCGGGCGGTGGCGTCGAAAGTTGCGGCATTGTCGCTGGGCAGTCCGAAGATAAATGACCCGAGCACGTACACGCCGTGACGGCGGAATGTTTTTAGGCGCTCGATCAGATCATTTCCAGCCAGGTTGAAATCCTTGTAAATATCCTTCAGGCCCGCCGGAGTTACGGATTCCACACCGACCAGCGCGCCTTTGATATGCGCCTTGTTCATTGCCTCAAGGAATTCCGGATCCTCGGCGGCTTCCATGGTGATCTGGGTGAAGAAAATTGTGTCTGGAGGCAGTTGCGCCAGCCGCTTCATGAGAGTAAACCGCTCCTCACGCAGAGCTTTGAGTTCATTCAGCCGGGCCATGTTGTTTTGTTGCTCAGCCAGGCGAAGGTCGGTGAGGGTAACGGGATAAAAATTGTCGTCGGCCAGAGCGATGAAGCGAAACCCTATTCTTCTGAGCTGAACAATTTCTTCGATCACGACGTCGGAAGAACGTTGGCGTGGACGCTGACCATCGGTCCGCCAAACCGAGCAGAAAGAGCAATGCTTGGGGCAACCGCGAACCGTTTGGACCGAGGCCCACATGTAACTTTTTCGCGGGACCAAGTCCCAGCGTGCGGGCAGGAAAGAGTCAGCTTCGATGCGACCACCTTCGTAGACGGGCAGGGGCGTGCCATGGGTGCAGTCGGCCAATACTTTTGACCAGACCACATCGCCGTCGCCTTTCACCACTGCGTGTGCGCCACCGAGTTCGCGGGCTTCGTTGGGATAGAGAGTAGCGTGAATTCCTCCGAAGACGACATAGGCACCGCGGGCGCGCGCGAGGGCGCCGATTTTGTATCCGCGCAGAGCGTTGGCAGTGTGGATGCCAATGCCAACGATGTCTCCCGGCTCGATGCTTTCCGGATCTACGGGCGCGAGGGTTTCGTCGACGAGTGATGGATCGCCGAAACTCTCAGGGGTTGCTGCCGCGAGCACATATAACCACCGAGGAGTAATGACGGCAGTGCCGAAAGCCACCTCGCTGGGGTTGATGAGGTGAACGCGCATTCTCTTTCGTCCTCCGTTTGGGACCCTGCCTAGATGGCGAATGCGTGTGCCTCCTGAACGGCCTGTGGGGCCGACGTAGCGGTCTCCGGTTAAGACATGCAGCTTACTCCATCTAACCGGAGCACACAAATGATTAATTTCCCGCTTCGGCACAACTGGGCGATTCTCACGTTTCAGCACAACTGGATTCTGGTCAAAAGTGAACACTTTTTCGAAACGGAGAAGGATCCTTTGTTGCTGCAGCGGTCAGGACCGAACGATCGTTAAACAAAACGTGGTAAGTAGATCCCTCTCGGCTTTTACGGCCGAAACTGCCACGCATGCTGCAGGAACAGAGTTCGAGCGGGTTATCGACGTCTCTCCATTTTACTTCTCGGGCCGCGGTTCCTGTACTCGGTGCATGAGATCGCTATCGCTGGGCTTAGGAAATAAATCATTGTCCGACCCGTGCTTTTGTAAGAAACCCTGCAAGATATCGGTCGGGGCAGTCAGAAGAAAGTCTTGGTGTATGCATTCGCCGAGTTTCATGCGCGCTTGATTGCAGAGCCAGTCGTCACTGGGCAACATGAGGGCCAATGTGTCGTGAGAAAGCGTGACCTTCAGGATGTTGTGTGCCGGCAGAGAGCCGATGCCTTGAGCGTCGCCCTGCGGAAGAGCATCGAGAAAGCGATTCGCGCCCAATTGGACCATTTTTCCGTCAAAACGCACATCGGGAGCGTCGTCGTTGACACCCGTTTCAGAAAACTTCACCAGTCGCAATGAATAGGTCAGTAATTTCGCATCGCCAGTGACCGTCAGCAGGGGCTCATTTTGGTTACCGCTGAACTGCCAGGTTCCTTCGAGTGCGGGATCGTAGATGAGGTGCGGATCGTTGTCCTCGGCAATCGGGTGCAACGAATATGTCCAGCATGCCGGAAGCGCGATCAGGACCGCAGCTATGATCAATAGCTTTACGGTTCGATTTGATTGCATCGTTTTCTCCTTAAGCGGACGCTTATGGCTTTGCGACCGCCACGCCGAAAAAAAATTGATCGGTAGCAAAGGGCGATCCAGCAAGAGCAGTCAATGTCCCCGATGCTCCGTCTATGCGGAAGACGGAAAGGCCTTGGGTTCCAGCGATAGGGGACGATTGCATGCCGACGTACACGAACGACCCAGATGGATCCACAATTAATGAAACAGGCCCGCCTCCAGCAGGAAACGGTGATCCAGCGATCGATGTCAGAGTGCCGGACGTGCCGTCAATGGTGAAGGCCGATACCGTGTTATCTTGCGAATTCGCGGTGAAGAGAAATTTGCCTTTTGGATCACTCGCGATGTGCCCGGGATCTTTCCCCGCTGCAAACGGCGAGCCGGTGAGTTGAGTTAGAGCGCCTGTCGTGGAATCGACTGCGAAGCCGCTGACCACATTATTCGCGTTTGCCGTTCCAGCCATGCCGACGTAGAGAAACTTCCCCCCGCTGCCAAACGCAAAGCCTGCAGGCCCTGGAAAGTTAGCTTGTGTTGCGAATGGAGAGCCTGCGATCGGAGTCAAGGCGCCAGTCGAATCAATGGAGTAGGCAGAAATCGTGCCCATAGAGTCGCCGTTGTTGCTTGCATAGAGAAACTTCCCACTGGGATGGACGATTGCTTGAATCGGTATATTGCCGGCCGGGAAGGGGGATCCAGCAATGGCCGACAGAGCGCCGGTGCTGGAGTCAATCCCGTATCCCAAGACGCCATTGGAATTCGGCTGGTAAAGAAACCTGGTCTGAGGGTCTATGGCTATGCCAGCACTGGACGCTGGACCGCTGGAAAATGGAGATCCACTAACTTGAGTCAGGGCCCCAGTTGACTTACTAATAGTGAAGGCATCTATCTCGCCGCTACTGAAATCTGAGACATACAGAAACTTGCCGGACGAATCTGCAACGAGCCCAGTTGAGTCGTTCGGGCCGGCCTGGATGGCCAAAGGTGTAGGCGCTCCATCCGTCCCTAACCTAAAGCTGGAAATATGGTCGGCGACGGCGGCGTACAGATAAGAAAAAGCGCCAGGGTTAGTGCAGTTGCATGGCATGGCGTTTGATTTCGACCCACATCCTGCCAAGAAACCTATTCCACTCAACACGCCTGCAGCAGCAATTGTTCTGAGGTGTGATGACATAGTTTCCTCCAGTACCAAATTTCCTTGCGTTCCTGCCTTCGCGCAAATTACATTTTCAAATCGCAAACGAAGTTACGGCGGCGGCAAATAGTCTTCGAAAGCAAACGGATATGCAACGTTTATTCTGGCTCCTCCGCCATCGGGTGTCGTCCAAAAAGTGACTGACTTCAGCCGAGGACTCGCAGCAGCTTCGGCTGCGAACGCTTGTCCAAACTGATGGCGCTGAGTGCTGTCCAGAAAGTAGAAAGTTTCGGCGGCTGAGTAAGACTGCTTAGCTCCCAATGACGGCAAGGTCGCATCGGCATCGTCGAGCACGCGTGTCAGGAGTTCTGGGTAGGTCGCACCGGTCGAGGGCACGTAATAGGAAAAGTCGATACGAGCCGGAAGTGGAAGACCGTAATCCACCATGAACCTCATCGTGCGATAGACCCAGAACATGGAGCGATGGTTATTCAAGATTGGGTACTGCGCGTCCACGTAATCGTTCTGCAGCACATCATCTTGTGTGTCGGCCACAATGAAATAGACGGCAGGAGTAAAGCCGGCCTTCGTGACCACGGAAACAAAACGCGGATAATGCGTGGTCATGAACCAGTCTTCATTAGCTTTGGCGCCAATCATGACTTCACCATTCAGATAAATGATGTCAACCACGGGAACTCCATCGGGACGACTTACTCCAGTTACCGCGGCCAGCACTTTGTCAGTCGTAGTTTGAAGACGCGAGGTGAATACCGCTCCCGTGATCGGAGTAAATCCAAGCTCGGTGGAAGGAGTTCCCATCGTGTAGTCAGCAGCGCCCAGCCACAGAAAGCAGAGATTCAGCCGTAAGCGCTTGCCGCCAACCCCTTGTATGGCAGCTACGTCCTGAGCGTACGTGTGCAGATTCGCCTGTTCCTGATCGGTCATGGGAAAAGTTGCACGCCATGTTTCGCCAAAGTTAGTTGTGCCTGGCTCAGTAACGAACCAAATGCGAGTGGAAATCGTGCTGGCGCCACGATCAGCCATCCCTTGCAACTGGGCGCGCACGGTTTGTCGCACGCTCAGTTGGTTGTAAATGGTGATGAATGCGGTATGCAGAAAGTCTGTGCCGTACGCGTGATAGTCGGCGCCAACGCTGTAACCCGGAATGCTCCCCTCGGGAATAATCACAGGCACGGCAGCTTTGCCCGAAGCATTGGAGTTTGCCTGTGAGGTCGCCTTGACGGTGTAAGTACCGGGTACCGCTGGAGCCGTATAAACACCCGATTGTGTGACTGATCCGCCACTGGCTTCCACCACCGACCAAGTTACTGCTGTGTTAGAGGTGCCGCTCACCTTTGCGGCAAATGCACGGCTGGTTCCGGTGTTCAGCAGTCCAGAAGCGCCCGAGACCGTGACCGTGACATTGGGATTCGGGGGCGGTCCGCTGCCCCCACTTCCGGCACAGCCGGCCATGCATGCGGCCAGCACAACGATCAGGATGTTCTTCCGTGTCATGGTCGTTCCTTTGAGAATGAAATCCAATCAGTTACTTTCCAGAACTAACTGCGCGGCAACGCCTGCGTGATCTGAAGGCCACAATCCGTCAGCTGTTTTGCTGGCTGGAGTCGCGCCGTATAGCGAGATGTTCTGCGCCCCGATTGGCCCGAGCGTGAGGATCAAATCGATTCGCTGGTAGAGCTGTGAAACCGGATTGTTGTCGGGTTCAGATTGGCAGCAGGTGAGTCCCAGAACTCCAGGATGTAATTGCGACCACACGTCGTTGTACCCCGCGAGCGTGAAGTCAATGTAAGTGGGGTCCTGCGGCAGAGGAGCAGCCTGCGAGTTCGAATCCATCGCAATGATCACCGGCATGGTTGTGTTCGCCGGCCCGTTCCGCAATTCTGCGCCTTGCGCTTCGCGAATGCTCGGCAGTCCAAACAGCGTTGTATCTACTGACTCCAGGTGAGTGGTGATGAATCGGAAAGATTGTCCATGCGATGTGGCGTCCACCGAAGCCCACGCCCGAGGTAGTGCTACTACGCCGACCGGGGTCGGGAAAAACAACGTGGTTGCATACTGCGCGGTCTTTGGATTAGTCCAGCTGAATTGCGAGGGATCCAAATCGGTGCGCGCCAGAATCGCGATGTTGTTCGTGAGCTGCACGCAAAGGAATGTTCCAGATGAAATAATCAACCCGGGTGTGGCCGGAAATGCATATTGCTGCGCTTGGACTGCTACGTTGTAGTGTGCGCCCTGCGCGGTCAGCGCATCTTGCAGCTCCTTTAGCATGTCAAATTCGAGCGTGGTAGGTCCGCAAGTGAAGTCTGGATTGAGCGGTCCCGTGGACCACTGATCGAGCTCTTGCACTCCAACGAGAGCCGGAGACGCAGCGATGATCTGTTTCGCCAGCGCTTGCATCCGGGCGGGGGGATTAGTCTCTCGCACTTGCGCGATGGTCGCGCCGACTGCGATTAGAAAGTCTGTAGGCGTCTTCGCTGCCTGTACTTCCAGCAGGTCGGTTCCCTCGTTAGCGTTATAGGTCATCACCCGCAAGTCTCCCTTTCCCTTCGAGAGCGCCTGGGCTGAAGCCAGTGAGCAGGCCAGAATGAGCATGCCGGCCAGGATTTGATTTTTCATTTGAATCTCCCTTTTTTGAAAACTAGGTTTGCGCTAATTCTGCTCTGCTCGGTTGCTGACGTCCGGCCATAAAACATCAATGCGAACTCAAACCATCAGCCATGGCCTCACCGTCTGAAAGGCGTTCAACGCTAGAATGACCAACCACATCGAGATTGAGCGAATGATCGTCATTTTGATTTCCTATTGTGCGTTCCCTTCCGACCGGCAAAACCCACCTTGTTTCGAATTTTGTTTACTCGGGCCAACTACTCGGTGGCCCATCTTTTTCTTTAGGCTTACTTGTCCTCGACTCGTTCCACATCTTTTCCTATCTCCGCCTGTGCAGCGGCCACAGCATCCTTCGCATTCTTCTTGTCCAGCTGAACAATCGCGTACCGTCCGGTGCCATTCGCATCGGTGTACTGAATGGTGAGATAGTGCTTTTTCGAATGCGCCAGCAGAAACATGGGAGAGATCAGGACGGCTTCGGTGTATCGCGGCTTCGACGCCTGTTCGTAAAGCAGGCCCTTCACTTGCGCGTATGGAATGCTGACGACCTCACTGCCTTTCTGCGCTTCAAACTCGATGATCTTTTTCTCGGTATCGAAAACTAATGCACCCTTAGTTGAACCGCCCGCCTTTTTCTGACCGGTTGATGTTCCGCCGAAAAGTTCAGCGTGATCGAACCTGCGAGCCGCCGCATTCGCGTTATCCGAAGCTGCAAACGCAGGGACTGCAACCGTCGTCGTCCAGATCGCGCACACTGCCAACAGCGAAAGAATTCTGTGATTCATAAGTTACCTCGTTTTTGGATTTGCGCCCGAGGCCCGGTTGTGCCGGCACTGGTCGCTTCTGGATCAGCACATTGCGGCAAACCAAGAACTGGGTCAATGCAGCGCCAATCACGCTTGCTGCATTTGTGGGTCGCGGGCTAAGTAGCTGAAAATGAAAGCGCTACAGAATTGCTCACGCGGGCAGAATGGAAAGTGCTAGACTTCTCCCGTTTTAAAATTCTTTACATAACTTGATATGGCGCCAACTCCGGTGTCTCAACTCGTCCGCTTTGATCGCTTCGAGTTAGATTTGCGCGCTGGAGAATTGCGCAAGGGCGGCATTCGGATTCGGCTCCAGGAGCAGCCGCTTCAGGTGTTGCAAACGCTGCTCGAGAAGCCCGGCGAGGTTGTAACCGGTGAAGAATTACAGAAAAGAATCTGGCCGGCAGATACCTTTGTAGATTTCGATCACGGTCTTCATGCCGCGGTGAACCGATTGCGGACGGCACTGAGCGACTCTGCGGACCGGCCGCGCTATATCGAGACCGTGGGCCGCCGCGGCTATCGCTTTATCGGGAAGCTTGAGTCTTCAGAGCAGCCAGCGCCAAACCCGCCTGCACCAAGACGCGATCTGATCGGAGAGTCTCCGCGGCGGGTGTGGAATTCGTGGACGGGAATGCTTGGCGGTTTTGCGGTTGCACTTGCGATTGTGGGGGCGCTCATAGCGGGAAATGTCTACGGATTAAAGGACTGGCTATTTAAGACTACAAGGCCGCACGCTTTTCGCTCACTTGCCGTGCTGCCGCTGGAGAATCTGAGCGGGGATCCGAAACAGGACCCTTTTGCGGACGAAATGACCGAGGAACTGATTACTCAATTCTCAAAGCTGGGAAATTTGAGAGTAATTTCTCGGACTTCGATGATGCAGTACAAGGGAACCAAGAAGCCTCTCCCCCAGATCGCAAGGGAACTGCATGTCGACGCGGTTGTTGAAGGCGCGGTGGAGCTCGTTGGAAACCGCGTTCGCATTACCGCGCAACTGGTAAATGGCGCCAGCGACGAACACATTTGGGCGGAGAGATACGACCGCGAGCTGAGCGACATCTTACTGCTGCAGAGCGAAGTGGCCGGAGACATCGCGAAACAGATCGACCTGCAGCTAACACCACAACAACAACAACGGCTTCATGCGGGAGCACATCCTGTCAATCCGGATGCGTATCAGTCCTATCTTATGGGCCGTTACTACTGGAACATGAGGACAGGCGAAGGATTAGACAAGGCCGGTAAGTACTTTGCTGAGGCAATTCAGAAAGATCCTAATTTCGCGCTCGCCTACTCCGGTCAGGCAGACTATTTTGCTTATTTAACAGTATTAGGTGGGCCGGAGATATTGAGGCCGCGTGATGCCATGACTCAAGCCAGAACCGCGGCCGCCAAAGCCTTACAACTGGATGATTCCCTTGCGGAAGCCCACGCATCCATGGGGAACATTCTGCATAACTATGATTGGGACTGGGCGGCGGCAGAACGCGAATTCAAGAAGGCGATTGAGTTGAATCCGAACTATGCCATGGCACACCATTTGTATGCGCATCTTCTAATCGAAACCGGGCGCACGCAAGAGAGTCTGGCAGAAGCTGGTTGGGCGCTGCAACTTGATCCTTATTCGCCATTCATAAATAACGGTCTTGCCCGGCAATACTATCTCTCACGGCAATACGACAAGGCCATCCGGCAATGCCAGATCGGCTTACAAATAAACCCCACATATCTGCCGGCACGCATTCAGCTAGCGCTGGCATACGAGCAGACAGGCAAATTCCCCGAGGCTATTTCCCAACTGGAGCAAGCTGGGGGGCTGATTAATGCCAGCGCGCAGACGAACCCAGGCGGCCGTCCTATCGATGTTCCGGTGCTGCATGCTCTGTTGGGGCATGCTTATGCTGTGACTGGCAGACGATCGGATGCGATGAATGAATTAGGCAAGCTGCAGGCAGCGGCCGCAAAGCACTATATTCCACCCTCTTACTTCGCCATTTTGTGGATGGCCCTCGGCGATAAGAACCAGGCGTTCGTTTGGCTAAATCGCGGTTATCAGGACCGCTCCGAGCATATGCTGTATCTGGGCATTGAGCCGCTCGTCGATCCTTTGCGTGGTGACCCTCGTTTTGTGTCACTACTGAAAAAGGTTGGCTTATAGATTAAGGTCTCCCCCTTGAGTCAATCGCCTCCTTCGTCTGGATCCTGGTTCCATGTCTTCATTTATTGTTGTCCTTTACAATAACTAATCAAGTCAATTACACCGAGGGTAACTTGCTGTCCTCTCCTTTAGTAACCCTCTTACGTCCGTAACTTGTCCGACAAGGTTCTGTTTGTCAACATGACATGGCACTTGCCCTAGTCGGACTTCGCGCGGAAGCTCGCATTTTTGCGTGCTCAGCGCGTGGGCCGACTCCCCCCCCGACCGGCAGGAATGCATATTCGTTTTGCTTAAGGACTGGCCGGAGGCCGGATGTCGTCAGACGCGCAACATCTGCGGGCGCTGAGCAGTGTGCCGCAGCTATCGAGTCTGTATGCCACTTACGGAGTTGAGGTCAATTCTCTGTCGGTGGAGCAGATATTTGCGCTCTATGAACGGACTGGGTTTCTTTATCCTGGGAAAGCCGCTCGCCTGCGTCCGCACCTCGGCCTGGTACTAAAGAACTGGCGAAAGATGCTTCGCGCCGGAGAATCCCTGCTCTACATCCTTACGGCGGGCGACGAAGCCCGCGGCATGGCTTCGCTGGCGGTGTGGCGGACTGCGCCCCATGGCTGGATGTCACAACACCTAGTCAGCGACAACAATCCTTTTGCATCTCGCGCGGTAATGCTGGCGGCCGCAGCGGGAAAGATTCTGCGAGGAACTGACGACGCTCAAAATTGGTTTCGTCCGGAGAATCGGTTCCCAGCACGGGTGTTCGGGTCGATGGTTTACACGATTGGGGAATCTCTCTGTTCAGTACAACGCCACAGTTACTTCGCGTTGCCCCGCGGTTTGAAGCTTTCCTGTGGCAGCAGCAGAATTCGCGCGGTTCCCTATGATCCGTCTCAAAAGCAGGCACTCTCTGCGATCGCATCCGCGACCCGAGGCAGTGTCTATATTGCCGGGGAAGATCTGCTGGGAGATGTTGAGCTTGAAAGCGTCAACGAAATGTATCGTTCGGTGGGGCTGAGGCGCACTCGTTCTGTATGGCTTGCCTATCAGGGAACACGGAGCGAACCGGTCGGGGCAGCCATTGCATATCGTGGCCCTTTGGGAATCAATTTCAGCTATCTGGAGAACCGGTGTGATTTACTGCTCCATCCGACGCTTCCTGCAGTGGACGTTCCCAGCACCGTAGCGTCGCTTCTAAGCGCATCGTCTGCCGCCTATCAAGACTTTGAGCTCGAAGATATCCCACTTATCACCGACGAGATGGCGACCGACGTATTACTCAAGTTTGGCGCCGAATTCTTGCGCCACTATTGCCAGGGAATCTGGTTAAAGGCCGGACATCAAGGCTTCTATCAGCATGTTGACGGCTTCTATTCGAAAATTCTAGAGCGCGCGGGTAAGCAGACGAAAAAGAAGGGCGCAGCGGCGGGGTCACGATGAACTCAGCCTCCGCTACCGCCTACATCATGGAAGATCCACGCGAGGCCATGAGGCTCGAGGCGAAAGTGGATGCCGAGGCTTGGGCCCGCAAGTACCTGGCTCATCATCTGAAACCCGGCGCGACGATTCTTTCGGTGGGATGCGGGCCGGGAATGATTTTGCGGCAACTTTTTTCGATCGAGCCTTCAATTCAGGCGACAGGAATCGACATCAGCGTCGGGCGGGTGCAGGAAGCCATTCAGAAAAGCAGCTCCAACCCACGACTGAAGTTCGTGAGCGGAGATGCTCACGCCATGCCGTTCCCCTCGGACAGTTTCGACTTGGTGTATTCCCGGATGCTCTTCGAATACCTGGCGGACAAAGAACGGGCTGCAGCTGAGATGGTCCGAGTCTGCCGGCCCGGGGGCACTGTTCTACTTCAGGACCTGGATGGGCAGCTGCTGTGGAACTATCCGGAAGATCCTGCGATACAAAAAACCGCCGAAAAAGTTGTTGCAGGTCTGGCAAAGACAGGCTTCGATGCATTTGTCGGTCGCAAGCTTTTCTCCCTGGCACATCGGGCAGGTCTAAGAAACATCGCCGTCCAGGTGGAGTGCTACCACCTGATTGCTGGAGCAGTCGAGCCTGAAATTCTGAAGCAGTGGGAGCTCAAGCTGGAAATTGCGCTTCCACAGATAGCTCGCGTACTCGGGGACGAAGTTGCAGCCAGGGAACACGCAAAGCGGTTCCTTGAGTATCTCCGTCGATCTGACACGCTTACTTACTCCAACGTTTTTACAGTAACAGGGGGGAAACCCTGGTGATCAGTCAGTTGGCTAGCTGTACAGAAGTACATCTTCGATTGCGAAAGGGGATAACGAGAACGTCAGGATTCTAAAGAATCCAGCAGAACTATACGATTCTCGCCTTTTCGCGAAGGAAAACAAACCATGCAGACCATACGCTACCCACACAACAGTTGGAGAGGTCTTACTCGGCCTCTCTTAGTCTTCGCCCTGACGGCTCTATTTGTCACGGCCGCGTCGGCCCAGAGCAATGTGGTCGACGTTACGACCATGAGCGTCGAAGACCTCATGAACATGCAGGTGACGTCCGTCTCGAAGCGGACTCAAAAGGTAGCGGATGCCGCTGCTGCGGTCTACGTGATTACACAGGAGGACATCCGTCGCTCGGGCGCCACTAACATCCCCGAAGCGCTGCGGTTGGCTCCCGGGATCCAGGTAGCAAGGATTGATGAGAACAAGTGGGCCATCAGTTCTCGCGGATTCAACGGGCGCTTCGCCGACAAACTCCTCGTCCTGATTGATGGGCGAACTGTATACACGCCCCTATTCTCTGGCGTCTATTGGAACGTGCAGGACGTGATGCTTGAGGATGTTGACCGAATTGAAGTGATCCGCGGGCCAGGGGCGACGCTATGGGGCGCTAACGCAGTAAATGGCGTGATCAACATCATCACTAAGTCGGCCAAAGCTACACAGGCTGCACTGGCTACCGCAGGAGGCGGAACAGAGCTGAGAGGTTTCAGCGACCTCCGCTACGGCGGCACACTAAAACAGGATACTGCCTATCGAGCATACGCCAAGTACTTCAATGTCGGAGCTTCCAGCGATCCTTTAGGCGGGAACTCGAACGACAATTGGGACTCACTGCGCGGCGGCTTTCGTGGTGACTGGAATCCCACCGGACCTGACTCGATTACGCTTCAAGGAGACATGTATCGCAGTCACTACGGCGAGACTCTGACCGTTCCAATGCTCACGGCCCCTTATTCGAGCACGTTCCCGAATCGTGGCGGCATTAGCGGAGGCAACATCCTGGGCCGATGGGCCCATGACTTCGGAAACTCTTCGACTTCGTTGCAGGTGTACTTCGATAATACAAACATTTCCGAGAACTCGCTGTTTGCAGATCACCAAAATATCTTCGATATAGATTTCCAGCACTCCTTTCACCTGACTGACTCGCAGGCGGTGATATGGGGGGTTGGATACCGCTCTATCGGAGACAACAACGCCTCGAGCTTTACAGTGTCTCTGCAGCCGAACCACAGCATGCTGAACCAGTTCAGCGGTTTCGCGCAGGATGAGATCAGCCTGCTTGACAAACGCGTGCAGCTCACGCTGGGTTCCAAGCTTGAGCACAACGACTTTACCGGTCTTGAAGTTGAGCCGAACGCCCGGGTGCTATGGAACGTCACGCCGAACCAATCAATCTGGACTGCAGTATCGCGTGCAGTGCGGACGCCGGCCTTGACCGAGCGAGGCCTGCAATTGGTTTCAACGGTGATACCGCCGGGAGGCCCTGGCAATCCTACTCCGTTGCCAGCTGAGGCCGATGTGTACGGCAGCAACAAGTTCCAGTCAGAAGATCTGCTTGCATATGAAGTCGGCTACCGCGTCCAGGTGGCGAACAACGTTTCAGCAGATATTGCCACCTTCTATAACAACTACACCCACCTTCGTTCGGCGGAGCCGGGACTACCGTTTGTGCAGACGGATCCAGCTCCGATGCACCTGGTGGTGCCTTTCGTAGCCAGCAACAAGATGCACGGCGGCACCTATGGCGCTGAAATCTTCACCGAATACAAAGTCATTCCCCGGTGGAAGATGGCTGCGTCTTACAGCTATCTGCAAATGGACATCCGCAAAGATGCTACCAGCATGGATCCGACTCCCGATAACCCGGACATGTCAAGTCCGCGTCACCAGTTCTACGTGAGATCGTCGTTGGACGTGTTCAGACATTTGGAGCACGATCTCACAGTTCGGTATGTAGATGACCTGCCCGGTCTCAACATTCCGAGTTACTACTCGGTAGACACACACTTCAGCTATGCGCTGCCGCGAAGCTTTGAACTGTCCATAGGCAGCCAAAATCTGCTGAACCAGAAACACCTGGAGTTTGTCCCCGACTTCATCAACATTTCACCTACTGAAGTAAAGCGCTCTATCTACGGAAGTATTACTTGGCACTCTGAGTAAGCTGGATATTTCTGGTTGTTTAGTTGGTGAGAGATAAGCGCATGCAGGTACAGCCGATCAAAAGACGACTAAGAGCAGCTCTGGCGATACTGCCGATTTTATTGGCGGGCGCTTGGCTTAATGCTCAGAATACATCCGGATCGTCGGAGTATTTGATCAAAGCGGGATTCATCTACAATTTCGCTAACCTGGTGCAGTGGCCTTCTACAAGCTTCGCTCAGCCCGACTCGCCCATAGTAATTGTCATCTTAGGGGAAGATCACTTCGGAACAACTCTCGACCATGCTCTGGAAGGCAAGAAGGTAAATGCGCGCTCCTTTGTTATCAAACGGGCGAGATCGGTATCTGAGCTCCAGCGAACGTTAGGTCCGCAAAAGGAATGTCAGATCCTGTATGTAAGCTCCTCAGAAATGCCGCACCTGGGCGAGGCGATCCAAGTGTTGAAAGGCGCCCCGGTTTTAACCATTGGGGAGACGCCTGGTTTCGCAAGGAGCGGCGGAATCATAAATCTGGTTCTGGAAGACAATAAGGTGCGATTCGAGGTAAATGTACAGGCGGCAAAAGAGGCTGACCTTAACATAAGTTCCAGGTTGCTCGCCCTGGCAAGAATCATTCCCGAAGGCAGGAAAGCGGAATGAAGTTTCAAGATCTTTCCATCAAGCGGAAACTCATTCTGATGACGATGCTCACGAGCAGCATCGCGCTATTGCTTTCCTCCGTCAGCTTTCTTATTTACGACCTCATCTCTTTTCGAAATTTGCTGACTCACGATTTGGCGACCCAGGCGCAGATTATCGGATACAACAGCGCGGCCGCGATGGCGTTTAAAGATGAGCCGGCCGCCACCGCGACTTTGTCCGCGCTGACGGCTAAAGGCGATATCGTTTCGGCTGCCCTGTATAGCCCGAACGGACAAATGTTCGCTCATTATTTTCGGGGTAAAAAAACTCTGGCCAACGTGGTGCCGATCTGTTCACCGGAGAACTCGTACCGCTTCGAAGGCCAGTTTCTTGAAGTGTGCCACGAAGTCACCCTCAATGGGGACCGCGTGGGAACTCTGTTGTTGCAGTCGGATATGAGCCAGTGGAGCATGCGGGCCCGGCGCTACGCCACGATTTGTCTGGTCTTTGCTTTGGTGTCTGTCTTTCTTGCATTTTTAGTGTCCTCCAAATTACAGAAGGTAATTTCTGGGCCGATCATGCATCTAGAGGACACCATGAAAATGGTCTCCGCCAATAAGAACTATGAAGTGCGCGCGGTCAAATCCTACTCTGACGAAATCGGAAGCCTGATTGATGGGTTCAACGCAATGCTATCCGACATTCAGCAACGTGACGGCGCGCTGCGTGGGGCGAACGACGAACTGCAGACGAGAACTCTCGAACTGGAAGAAGAGGTCTCTCAACGTAAGCAGGCGCAGGAAGAGCTGCTGAATGCCAAGCACGTGGCTGAGGAGGCAAGCCGTGCAAAGAGCACCTTTCTTGCAAATATGAGCCACGAATTGCGCACGCCACTCAACGCCATCATTGGATATAGCGAAATGCTTGAGGAAGAGGCGCGAGATTCTGAGAAAGCCGACGACATCCGCGATCTTCAAAAGATTCAACTCGCAGGAAAGCATTTGCTCTCCCTGATTAACGATGTCCTTGACCTCTCGAAAATTGAAGCCGGAAAGATGCCGCTGCATCTGGAAACCTTCGACGTCAGGCTAATGGTTTCGGAGATCGTCACCACCCTCCAGCCTGCGATCGAGAAGAACAAGAATGCGTTACGGGTGCGCGTGGCTGACGAGGTCAGCGCAATGCGCGCCGACGTCACGAAGGTCCGCCAGATTCTCTTCAACCTTCTTAGTAACGCGTGCAAATTTACCGATCAAGGGACCATAGGCTTGGATGTGGACCGCAAACTGGAAAACGGTCAGGACTGGATTCGGTTCCAGGTGTCGGACACGGGTATCGGAATAGCTGCCAAACAGAAAGAGAATCTCTTCAAAGAGTTCGCCCAGGCAGACACCTCGATTGCGCGTAAGTACGGAGGAACGGGATTGGGGCTTGCGATCAGTTACAAATTCGTCCAGCTGATGAAGGGGCGGATTAGCGTGGAAAGCGAGCTGGGGCACGGCGCGACGTTTACAGCGGAGCTTCCCGTTCAAGTCAGGACCGACGCAGCTGATGCTGCGCTCCCCGATGGTTCCCGTGATTCTCCCACCGCGGCCGCGCGGACAAAAACCGACCGGGACACGATTTTGGTGATAGACGACGATGCTGCGGTTCGTGACCTTATGTCGCGCTTCCTCAGCAAGCTGGACGTCAATGTTGTCGCTGCCCGCAGTGGCGAAGAAGGCCTACGTCTGGCCGCGCAGTTTCACCCGGTGATTATTACTCTGGACGTTGTCATGCCCGGGCGCGATGGCTGGTGGGTGCTTAACCAGCTCAAAGCGGACCCGGAACTATCGGAAATCCCTGTAATTATGGTCACCATTGTAGACAACGAAGCGATGGGGATTAACCTGGGCGCTTCCAATTACCTTGTGAAGCCGGTACATCGGGAACGCCTTGTGGACCTTATAGAGAAGTACCGCGTTACCCGCTCTTCAGCGCCCAAGACAATTAAGATACCCGTATCCATATCACCAACCCGCAAGACTCAAGGGGAAGTTGGAGCTGAAAATCCGCGGAGACGTTAATGATGCCGAGAATCCTATTGGTCGAAGATAACGAAATGAACCGCGACATGCTGTCCAGAAGGCTGCAGCGAAAAGGATATTCGGTCCTGATCGCTCATGATGGTGAACAGGGACTTGCGAAGGCTTGTTCGGAGATCCCCGATCTTATTCTGATGGATATAAGTCTGCCTTTTATTGACGGTTACGAAGTTACCCGCCGGGTGAAAGCAAATCCCAGGACACGCCATATTCCAGTGATTGCGCTCACTGCCCATGCCTTGCTGACGGATCGCGATCGGGCACTGAATGCCGGCTGTAACGATTACGACACTAAGCCGGTTGACTTCGCCCGGTTAACGGAAAAGATCGAGAATCTGCTAGTCAATGAAAAGAAATTATGACGACGCGAACGAGCCGCTTGCTCATCGTAGACGATAACGAACTGAACCGGGACATGCTTGCCCGCCGTTTGGAGCGTAAGGGCTTCGAGGTCATTCTGGCCGCCGGGGCACGGGAATTGTTACAGCGGCTCACCGAAGGGAACGTAGACGTGGTTCTCCTCGACATTGAAATGCCGGAGATCAGTGGACTTGAGGTGCTGAAGACTCTGCGAGAGAGTTATTCTCCGGTTGAACTGCCGGTCATCATGGTAACGGCAAAGAATCAAAGCGACGATGTTGTCAAGGCGCTGGACTTAGGGGCTAACGATTATGTAACTAAACCAATCGACTTCGCTGTAACCCTTGCGCGGATTGGCACGCAGTTATCTCACAAGCGCGCCCAGGAGGCATTAAAGGAAAGTGAAGAACGCTATGCGCTAGCCGCTCGCGGAGCTAACGACGGCCTCTGGGATTGGAACTTGCAAACGAATACCGTTTACTTTTCCCCGCGTTGGAAAGCCATGATGGGCTGTCAGGAGAGCGAGATCGCGGATAAAGCCGAGGAATGGTTTGGCCGTATTCATGAGGCCGATCGAGAACGGGTGAAACAGGAAATCGCCGCACACCAGCAAGGATTGACTCAACAATTTGAGAGCGAGCACCGCATCCTGCACAAAGACGGAAGCTTTCGGTGGATGCTCAGCCGCGGACTCGCGGTCCACGACAGCTCCGGAAAGGCCCTTCGGATGGCCGGATGGCAGACCGACATCACACAAGGAAAAGTCTCGGACCCTCTAACCGGCCTGCCCAATCGCCTCCTGTTCACTGACCGGATCACCCGGCTGATCAAGCATTCCAAGCGGCGCGAAGGCTATTTGTTCGGGGTTCTGTTCCTCGATCTGGATGGCTTTAAGATGGTCAATGATAGTTTGGGCCACCTCGTCGGCGACCAATTGCTGGTGGGAGTTGCCAATCGGTTAGAGAAATGTCTGCGAGCAACGGACATGGT
>Ga0102924_1000463_pt1 | contig 50521 bp, 46 predicted proteins | sample PaiPotPPM11metaG_FD_80116 | JGI IMG/M metagenome (GOLD analysis project Ga0102924, IMG submission 80116) | Iron sulfur acid spring bacterial and archeal communities from Banff, Canada, to study Microbial Dark Matter (Phase II) - Paint Pots PPM... ... | reverse complement strand
TCGATACGTTCGCGGTTGCGGACGCAGGGTCCCAGCCCGATCCGCTGGTCGCCTGGACGAAAGCGGCGACCGACGGCTACGGCGTCGACGGCGTCATCGACTGCCTGCCGCCCGGCGCGCCGGCCAGCGCGATGATGCGCGCGCTGCATTGCCTGCGGCGCGGCGGCCGTGCGGTCAATGTCGGCGCCGTCATCGAAACGCTGCCGATCAACGCGTTCTGGCTGATGACCAACCGCATCGGCCTGCAAGGCTCGGTCTGGTTCACCACCGGCGAGGGCGAGGATATGGCGGCGATGGCCGGCGCCGGCACGCTGGATCTGTCGGTGTTCGAGCACCGCGTTTCGCCGCTGTCCAAAGTCAACGCGGTGCTGGCCGGCATGGACGACCGCAACGGCGGCTTCACCAATTTCGTCATCGATCCGACGCGAGTCGAGTGACGCGCAGCGTTTCCCGGGCGCAGCGCAGCACGCAGTGATGCGCTGCAGACCCGGGATCGGTGCAAACTCGAAGCAAGTGAGCGTTCTGCTTGCAAAGACCCCGGATCGGCGGTGCACCGCTGGCGCGCTGCACCGCGTCCGGGGAACGTAGGCTGGAAGGGGTGAACAGACTTGTGAAAACTGCTAATGCTTGGCCAAGAAATATTGAAACACAACGCCCAGCGAGGATGTCATGTACGCCAATCTCGAACTTTTCATCGACGGCAAGTGGCTCGGCGGCGACGGCCGCAAAGGCGAGGATGTGCTCAATCCGGCGACCGAAAAGCCGCTTGGCCATCTGCCGCATGCGAGCAAGGCCGACCTCGATGCCGCGCTGGCAGCGGCCAAAAAAGGCTTCGCCCTATGGCGCGCGGCTTCCGCCTACGACCGCTGCAAGATCATGCACAAGGCCGCCGACTTGATGCGCGAGCGCTACGACGCGATCGCCAAGATCATGGTGCTGGAGCAGGGCAAGACCTACCCGGAGGCGCGCGCCGAGGTGATCGGCTCGGCCGACATCATCGACTGGTATGCCGAAGAGGGCCGGCGGTCTTACGGCCGCATCGTGCCGGGCCGCGGCAAGGGCGTCCGCCAGCTCGTGGTGCAGGAGCCGATCGGTGTCGTTGCGGCGTTCACGCCGTGGAATTTTCCGGTGCTCACCCCGGCGCGGAAAATCGGCGGCGCGCTCGCCGCCGGTTGCTCGCTTGTTCTCAAACCGTCCGAGGAAACGCCGGGCTCCTGCATCGAACTGGTGCGCTGCTTTGCCGATGCCGGACTGCCGGCCGGCGTTCTCAACCTCGTCTTCGGCGTGCCGGCGGAAGTCTCCGAGTATCTGCTCGGCAAGGACGCGGTTCGCAAAATTTCCTTCACCGGCTCCATTCCGGTCGGCAAGCATCTCGCCGCGCTCGCCGCCAAGGGCATGAAGCGCACCACCATGGAGCTCGGCGGCCATTCGCCGGTCGTGGTGTTCGCCGACGCCGATCCGGAGAAGGCCGCCGACACCATTGCCGCCTTCAAGTATCGCAACGCCGGCCAAGTGTGCATCTCGCCGACGCGCTTCTACGTGCAGGAAGACGTCTATCCGCGCTTCCTCAAGCGCTTCACCGAATATGCCAACGGCATCAAGCTCGGCGATGGCCTGGAAAAGGGCATCACCATGGGACCGATGGCGAATTCGCGCCGCATCGATGCGATGGAAAGTTTCGTCAACGACGCCAAGAGCCGCGGCGGCAAGATCGAGACCGGCGGTAAGCGGCGCGGCAATCAGGGCTACTTCTTTGAGCCGACGGTCATCACCGAAGTGCCCGACGATTCCAAGATCATGACGCAAGAGCCGTTCGGGCCGGTCGCGCCGGTCGTCACATTTAAGACTTTCGACGAGGTGGTCGAGCGCGCCAACTCGCTGGAATTCGGCCTCGCGGCTTACGCGTTCACCACGTCGAACGCGACCGCGGCCGCGATCGGCGACGCGCTGGAGTCGGGCATGGTCGGCGTCAACTCGGTCGCGATCTCGACGCCGGAGACGCCGTTCGGCGGCGTCAAAGAGAGCGGTCACGGCAGCGAGGGCGGCGTCGAAGGCTTGGGCGCCTACCTGGTGACCAAGTTTATCTCGCAAGGCTGAAGGCTGATCGATCGCGCAAGCTGCCGATGCGCGGCGCCGGCAGCCACGCCGGGGACGCTATCCGGTCGTGCGGTTACTCATTTCCTAATAATGTTCCTAAAGTGAGCGCCGGTTTGCGCCGCTTCCGCGCCTTTTTTAGAACGCGAGTGTGTTACTCGCGCGGCAGAGCGAAGGCGCCTCGGCGCTCCCAGCGCTGGAGCGGGATGATTTCCTTCAAATCGGCATCCCGCTCTGGTTATTTGTGGGAGCATGCCGTTTTCGCAAAACCGGTTCCCATCCTCGGATCAAGTCCGAGGGCAGGCATTTTGCGGGGCATGCTCTAATACGTATTCCCAGGAACGAATATCTATGGTGATGCATTGTACGACCGTGGCGGGGTGGGAAGCGCCGGTGGTCGATGGATATCCTGGCTTCCATGCTCGCCTATCTGGTTTGCGTCGCCGGGATCGTTACCGGACTGGCGATGTCGTTTCTGGTTTTCTTTTCCGTTCCCAGCCAACTCACGGCCCAACTCACGGCGCCGCCTGCTGCCGCCATCGCGATGGTGGCTGCGCAGCGCTCCGCGGCGGGGCCGTCGGCTTTAAAGACAGTCGTTAAGGTCAAACGGGCCGAGCAGCAAATCGTTGCCGCCGCGGCGCAGGCGCAAGCCGCCCCACCGCTGACGATCGCCATCGACGCCCGCCAAAAGCCGCCGGTGTCGCAAGCCCATTTACGGCGGCTCTCCGAACAGCAGCGCGCCAAGCATTTGGCGTATCGGGAGCGCTCAAGCTTCGAGACCCGCTTCCTGCACTACGACGATTGATCTCCGGCAGGGCAATTACGCGTAAGAACGCTCTAAAAAACTCACCGCGTCGTCGGCGAGCATGTTTGGATCGCGTTCGCCGCGTTGCGCAGTTTCGATGATGCGCTTGGCAATGATCTCCTGCGCCGCCCGTCGATAAGCGGGCGACGCGAGCTTGCTGCCCGATTGCTCGACCTTCTTCCAGGCGGCTTCGTAGACCGAGACCAGAAAATCGATCATTTCCGGCTCGAACGCCGATTGCGCCAGCAGAGGAATTATCGGCATGACATGGATACCCCGTTTGCAATCTTATACCATTAACTTGCGACAAATAGATTCGACACCGTCGAACGGTCGAGCACCGCGGCCGCGGTGTTGCCGAAGAACAGCGTAGCGCCGGGCCGCCGGCTTACGCCGAGCACAATAAGGTCGTAGCCGCGCTTCGATTCACGCAGTATCGCTTCGTCGGGCATCACGTTGGCGCGCGTGGTTGTGCGTAAATCGACTTCGTAGCGCTCGGCCAAGGCGCCGATATCCTTGAGCACGGCCCGTTCATTGCGCCGGGTCGCGCGCCGCCGCGGCGCCGATTTGCGGTCGCCGCCGTGCGTGTTGGCGCGGGTGACGAAGAGCGCCGTGACCTTCGCATCGGTGGCCCGCGCCAAGGTGAGCCCGACCTCGACCGCGCGGCGCGACACCTCGGTGCCGTTCACCGGAATGAGAATCCGGCCATGGCGGTCCGCCGGTCGCTTGGGTTCACGATGCGAATCGGCGACGGCGAGCGGGCCTTCGAACCCGTCGGTTATCAGTGAAACGTCCTTGCTGAATCCACCCTTGGGATTGCGGGTCTTGGCGACGCCGACGACCAGAAAGTCGTAACCCTTGCGCGCTTCGCCCGCGACTGCTTCGGGGTTGTTCGATTCATGCTGCCGCGTGATGACGTCGACGCGGCCGGGCTTGTCCTCGTCCGGATGCGTTTTGAGCGGCGTTACCGCCTCGGCGGCCATCTCGACCTGCTGTTTCGAACTGTCGTCGTTTGCTTTGGACGCCGCGGTTTTCCGATCGGATCCAACCGCCGGTTTCTCCTTCTCGGTGTTCGGTTTCGCCGCTTTCTTGTCGCGCCGGGCGTCGCTTAAATCGAGGATCGTGGTCGGCTTGCCGCCGGAGCCGGCGATCGCACCGACCAGTCGAGCCGCCAATTTGCCATTGGCGCTGTCGTCGGCGGCGAGCAAAAGACGTTCGAGATTGGTGACAAAACCCTTGGCATCGAGGTCCTCGCGCTCGAGCCGCAGCCGCTCTTTCTTGCGCAGCGGCAGCCGTTTGAGCGCCCAGCGCAGCATCGGCGGCATTGCCAGCGTGGTGACCACCGCCATGGTGACGATCAGCGTGAATAGATTTTGATTGAGCACGCTCGCCGACAGGCCGATGGTGGCGACGATGACCTCGGTCGAGCCGCGCGCATTCATGGCGCAGCCGAGCGCCAACGATTCCGCGCGGGCGAGCCCGCCGAGCTTGCCGCCGAGAAAGGCGCCGAGAAATTTTCCGATGCTCGCGATCAGGATGAGCGCGACCGCCAGCAGCGCCAGATCGCCGTGGCGGAACACGGTGAGGTCGGCGCGCAACCCGGACAGGCCGAAGAACACCGGCATGAACAGCGCGACGATGAGCCCGCGCAACGCTTCGTCGATGTGCCGCGTCAGGATCGGCGATTCGCCGATCAGGATGCCGGCGACGAAGGCGCCGAGCACGGTATTGACGCCGATCAATTGTGTCGTCAGCGCCATCGCCACCATGATGAGGAGGATCGCCGTGATGACCGGAAAGTCGCTTTCGAAATGATCGTTGGTCCAGCGGATCAGCGTGAACACGATGCGCCGGCCGATGGTGAGACTGACGATCATGAACAACGCCGTGCCGGCGACCGCGCGTCCGATCGACCACAGCTCGATGGTTCCCGCGGAGGCCAGTCCGAACGCGACGGCGATGATGACCCAGCCGATGGTGTCCTCGAGGATCGCCGAGGCGACGATGATCTGGCCGAGATCGCGGCGCATGAAACTCATTTCGCGCACCACCATGGCCACGATCTTCACCGACGAGATCGACAGCGCGGTGCCGAGAAAGATCGCGGTGACAAGGCGCGCTTCCGGCTTCGGCAGCAGCTCGGCCGGCAGCATTTCGCCGAGCGCGAAACCGCAGACGAACGGCAGCGTGACCCCGGCAATGGCGACGGTCACGGCGGCGCGGCCGACGCGGCGCACCAGTTGCAGGTCGGTCTCCATGCCGGTCAGCAACAGCAGCATCAGAATGCCGAGCTGGGAGACGGCATCGAGCATGCTTTTTTGCGCGGCGTCGTCCGGAAACAGCGCATGCTGCGCCGACGGCCAGATCAGCCCGAACAGCGACGGCCCGAGCAGGATCCCGGCGATGAGTTGGCCCATCACCGCCGGCTGGCCGAGCCGCCGCGCGGCCTCGCCCAAGAGCCGGCCGACCAGGAGCAAGAGCCCGAGTTCGGCGATGAACAGCGCTTCGGACGGGCCGGCCGCTGCGCCGGTCGTCGCCGCTGCCGGCGAATTCGCGGCGCTCGCGGCAGTCGCGGTTAAGGCAATACTAAGGGCGATTAAGAGCCCCGCCGCAAGCCGCAATGCACAAGTCTGGCTGTATTCGCGGACAGGTCCGTGACCCGAAGCAGGCATCGCGCGTCCAAGGGATAAACCCACACCGCACCGATAATGCGCGAGGCGGCTGTACGATCCCTACGCGCTGACGCGCGCAATTGGGGTCAATGGTGTTTGGTTTATTGCAATTCGGCAGCGCGAAGCAGGATGGCGGAGAGGGAGGGATTCGAACCCCCGATACGGTTGCCCGTATGCCGCATTTCGAGTGCGGTGCTTTCAACCGCTCAGCCACCTCTCCGGAAACCCCGAGCCCACCCTCTTCCGCACGCGGGGAAGGTAGGGTGGGAGTCGGGCGTCGCGGCGCCGTATGTAGCGGCGCCGCTCAGGCGAAACAAGGGTGGCGGGAGTTGCGTTGCATTGCGACGCGCTTCGGAGACCTGCGCTAAAACTCGCGGCCGATCAGGCGGTCCAGAGAGTAGCGTCCGCCCCCGCCGAGGACGAAACCAAATGCCACCAATCCCAGTAGCAGAGCGACCTCAAGGCCGTGGGGCGGCCAGAACATCCCGTGCTTGATCATGATGCCGAAGGCGACCACCGCCATCTCGACTGCTATCGCGAAGGCCGCCGGACGCGTGAACAAGCCAAGTCCGAGCAGAATGGCGCCAATGGACTCGTTCAATGTGACGGCCCAGCCCCACGCGTAGGGGTAGGCGAAACCCAGAGCCGCGATTGGCTTGGCGAGTTCCGTGGCGCCGTCGTGGAACAGTCTATCGAGACCGATAGGCAGGAAACTCAAGGCTGTTATCACTCTGATAGCGGCGTAAGCGAGCGGGGCGACGCCCCGATAAATCCCGGCCAGTCCTGGAACGATCAGCCGACCGTCATCGATATTGCTTGTCTCGTCGATCATGAGCCTGCTTCCCTTGCTTGTGCGCCCGCGGTTATTCGGGAAAGACGGATTAGAATTCTTTGCCCATGAGCCTATCCAACGAATAATACCCACCCCCACGGAGGACGAATGCGACGCACAGCGCTGCGACCCAGGTGGGAAAATGGAGGGATTCACCAGCCATGACCCACGACGTACCGGACGGCGTGGGTACGGCGAAGGCGATCCCGGCCCACTCGATGGCAAACAACAAGGCGATCGGTCGCGTCAGCAAGCCAAGGGCGACGAACGCGCCGCCAACGAGTTCGAATGCGCCGATCGCCGAAGCCGGGATGCTTGCCAAGAATCCGCCAAGTTCGGCGTGAGAGCCGCTATAGAACAGCCGATCGATGCCGTGCGGCACGATGAGCGCCCCGGTACAGAAGCGGATGAATGCGTAGGCCAAGGGCTCAAACGGCCTATACCACGCCAGTGCCGGTATGAATTTCTGTGTTGCCGAAACGTCAGCCATGATTTTCCCCGACATAAAGCCCATACTAGTGGAAATAACCCCGCACGGGGCGATTTATTTCGCCGCCATGACCAGCGAATAGCGCTCGTCCGCCGCCAGGCATTGGGCCGGCGGCAAGCCGAGTTCCTTGCGCACGATATTGGTGCCGAGCACCAGCGAGACCATCTTGTAGAAGGCGTGACGGCGGCTCATGCCCTCGCGGCCCATGCCGCAGTCGGTCGAGATGACCAGGCGCTCGGGCGGAATGTGTTTGAGCGCGGCGCGGATCTTCTCGGCCACCTCGTCGGCGCTTTCGACCTGCAGCGTGTGATGGTCGATGACGCCGATGGCGATCTTCTTGCCGGCGATGGTCTTGCCGATCGCTTCGAGATCGATGCCGCCGGAGCTCGACGATTCGAAGGTGATGACGTCGGCATCGACCGTATTGTAGGTCTCCAGCGCCGGTTTGTAGCTCTGCACGGCCGCGAACATGCGCTGCTGCGAAGGATTGCCCCAGCAGGAATGCGCCCACACTTCGGTCTTGGCGCGCAGGCCCTTCACGGTGCGATTGAACACCTCGACCATCAATTGCGGCGTGATGACCTTGTCCTGGATCTTGCGCACCGCGATCAGGTGGATCTGCGGCTCCTCGATCTGGATCACCGGACAGCCGGCGTCGGCCAGCTCGTGGTATTCCTCGTTGAAAGCGTCGGCGATCGCAAACATGCGCTCGGGCACGCTCTTGTAATGCCGGTCCTGCAGCGCGAAGGCGACGATCTCCGCCGACACCGCGCCGAACTTCACCGGCTTCGTGGTGAAGCGTTGCGCCGCCTTCCACATCGACGTGTATTGCAGATTGCCGCGCCCGATCGGGCCGGTGATGACCGGCATGACGCGCGATTCAAGATAGTCGTGCAAGATGTGGCCGCGTGGAAATAGGATGCCGCCGCGTCCGGCCGGCGTCGGCTCGGGATGCGCCGCGTTAAGCCCGCTCATGTGGTTCGGTGGATAGGCGGTCCAGCTCTGGCCGCCGACGTCGTCGTCGAAGCGGCAGTCGCCGTCGGTGACGATGTCGAGGCCGGCGAGCTCCTGATCGCGCAAATAGCAGGTCAGCGCGTCTTCATATTGCTCGCGGAAGCGGCGGCTGACCATCGCTTCGAGAAAATGGCGGGTGCCGAGATTCTCCGTGTACCAGCTCGGCCGCGGCAGCGAGCCGGTAATCGTCGTCGGCAATGTGATGTCTTTGGTGCCCCGGTACATTTAGCGTGCCTCCCACAAGGAGCGGATTGTCGTTCCGCTTTCCGGCCGAAGCGTACAGTTTAGCAAGCCTCGTCGGCCGATGATAAGCGTTGCGGACACGGGAAATCGCTTGCCCACCGCGTTGGGTGCAATGGGCAGCAGTGGGCAACGACTATCGCAGCTGGCGCAAAAGCTCCGCTAACATTCTCAGCTGCCGGTGAAAACCGGCTTGCGCTTCTCCATGAAGGCGGTGCGGCCCTCGGTATAATCGCGGCTGGAAAAGCATTGCTCGACCAGTTCGGCGGACCGCGCGAGGTTTCGTTTGGAGTCTTCCTTGACGACTTCGCCGACCGTGAACTTCACCGCCTTGATGGTGAGCGGCGCGTTGGCGCCGATCATGTCGGTGACGCTTTTGACGTAGGTTTCAAGCTCGGCCGACGGCACCACGCGGTTCACCAGTCCCATGGTGCGCGCTTCCTCGGCGTCGAACTGGCGCGCGGTATAGAAAATCTCCTTGGCGAAGGACGGCCCGACAATGTCGACGAGCCGCTTCAATCCGCTATAGCCGTATCCCAAACCGAGTTTGGCCGCCGGCACCGCGAAGCGGGAATTGTCGGAGCAGATGCGCAGATCGCAGCAGGTGGCGAGCCCCAGGCCGCCGCCGATGCAATAGCCGCGGATCATGGCGATGGTCGGTTTCGGAAAATCGGCGATGCTGGCATAGGTCGCATCGGTCTTGGCGTTATAGGCGCGCACCGCCTCGATCGTGGCGCGCTCGCTGCCGAATTTAGAGATGTCGGCGCCCGACGCGAAGGCCTTGCCGCCGGCGCCGGTGAGCACCACGACGCGGATATCGTTGTCGGCCGCGAAGCCGTTCAAGATGCGCGTGGTCGCCTCCCACATTTCCAGCGACACCGCGTTATGCCGCTCCGGATTGTTGAAGGTCACGATGCCGACGCCGCCTTCCTTGCGTGCGAGCATCTTGTCGGTTTGCGTCATGATAGAGCTCCTGTTTCCCGGACGCGGTGCAGCGTGAAACGGTGCACCGCTGATCCGGGACCGTTACGATCCCGGGTCTGCAGCGCACCACTGCGTGCTGCGCCGCGCCCGGGAAACGTGGTGTGAACGCAATGCATCACACCGCATTGGCTTTGTGCAGCGCCGCGATATCCCGCGCGCTGAAACCGAATTCCTTGAGTACCGCATCGGTGTGTTCGCCGAGCTCCGGCGGCCGCGCCGCCAGGCGCGACGGCGTCCGCGACAGCGTAACGGGCTGACCGACGAGCCGCATTTTGCTTTTGTCCTTCTTGGTCACGCTCTGCGCAATGCCGAGATGCTCGACCTGCGGGTCGGCGAACATTTGATCGATCGAATAGATCGGTCCGCACGGCACGCCGGCTTTGTTGAGGCGCTCGATCCACTCGGCGCTGGTGCGGCCGGCCATATAGGTATCGATCTCGGCATTGAGCGCATCGCGATTTTTCGAGCGTGCCGCGCCCGACTGATAATTGGGATTCTGCATCAGCGCCATCGCCCCGGCCGCCTCGCAGAATCGCTCCCAAATCCGCTGCCCCGTGGCGGCAATATTGATATGGCCGTCCTTGGTCTTGAACACGCCGGTCGGGATGCTGGTCGGATGGTTGTTGCCGGCTTGTTTGGCCACCTCGCCGCTGACCAGATAACGTGCGGCCTGAAAATCGAGCATGAAAATCTGCGCCTGCAACAGCGACGTGGCAATGTACTGGCCCTTGCGGGATTTCTCGCGTTCGAGCAAAGCGACGAGGATGCCCAGCGCAGCAAACATTCCGGCGCTGAGATCGGCGACCGGAATGCCGACGCGGACCGGCCCCTGCCCCGGCAGGCCGGTGATCGACATCAGCCCGCCCATGCCCTGCGCAATCTGATCGAAACCAGGCCGGCCGGCGTAAGGTCCGTCCTGGCCGAAACCGGAAATGCTGGCGTAGACGAGGCGCGGATTGATCTTCGCCAGCGTCTTGTAGTCGATGCCGAGCCGCTTTTTCACGTCGGGGCGAAAATTCTCCACCACGACGTCGGCTTTCTTGACCATGCGCTTGAACGCGGCGAGCCCGGCGGGCGACTTCAGATTGAGCGTCATGCTGCGCTTGTTGCGATGCAGATTCTGAAAGTCGGATCCCTCTCGCGGCCCGCCCATAGGCTCTTCCACTCCCGGCGGCGACTCGATCTTGATCACGTTGGCGCCCCAATCGGCGAGCTGGCGCACGCAGGTCGGTCCCGACCGCACCCGGGTGAGATCGAGCACCGTGAAGCGTGCGAGTGCCTTCGAAGCGTGTGGAAAGGGCATTGCCGGCGGCTCCAACAAACAATTTCTCGTTACCCTGAGGTGCGAGCGAAGCGAGCCTCGAAGGGCGATGGCCCGGCTGCCATCCTTCGAGGCCCGCGCCGCGCGCGGGCACCTCAGGACGACGGAAAGAACCGCCGGAAGGGCCAGAACTTCCCCGATCTTATCGGCATTGTCCACCGGCTCGATGGGCGCCGCAGCCAGTCGTTCCCGCCGCGCGGAAGCGATACAGTAGCGGCGCCAACGGCCATCTTTCCGGCACTTTCGAGAGGCGATCATGAACGAGGATGTTCTCAATGTCAGCGTGCGCAAGTTCCTGAAAAAAGTCGGCATCACCTCGCAGCGGGAGATCGAGCAGGCGGTGCGTAGCGCCGTCGCCGGCGGCCGGCTCAAAGGCAACGAGGCGTTGCCGGCCAAGGTGACGCTCACGGTCGAAGGGCTCGGCTTGTCGGTTGAGATCGAGGGCGCCGTCGAGCTTGAATGAAGCTTCCCCGCGATCTACGCCAATTCCGGGATGACAATCATGTCTGAGCTTCGCCGTCCGCACATTGCGCTCTTGCTCGTTGCGCTCACGCTCGCCGCCTCCGCGGCAACGGCGCTGGCGCAGGGTCATCCCGATCGCGGCGGCAGCGAACGCTCGGATCGCCAGGGCGAACCGCCGCAAAACGGCGGCGGACATCAAGAGCAGAACGCACCCGGGGTCCTATCGCTGTTGCCGGGCGACGCCGTCACCGAGCACAGCATCGATCTCAAGTCCGGCAAGCTCGCCTATACCGCGACCGCCGGAACGTTCCCGCTGTTCGATCAGTCGGGCTCGCGCTCGGCCGAAATATTCTACACGGCCTATGTCGCCAAGACCGATAATCCAGCCGCGCGACCGGTGACTTTTGTCTTCAACGGCGGGCCGGGCGCCGCCTCGGCGTTCCTTAATCTCGGGCTGGTCGGGCCGCGCATCGCCGAATTTGGCAACAACGGCCGCGACGGCTCCCAAGTCCGCCTGGCGGACAACCCCGACTCCTGGCTCGCCTTCACCGATCTGGTGCTGATCGATCCGGTCGGCACCGGCTGGAGCAGGGCCGCCAAGCCTGATGACGGTCATTTTTTCTGGAGCGTGCACGGCGACGCCGAATCCATGGCTAAAGTCATCGCGCTCTATGTCGCGAAAAACAGCCGCGCCAGCGCGCCGAAATTCATCCTCGGCGAAAGCTATGGCGGCTTTCGCGCCGCCAAAGTCGCGCGCGTCTTGCAGAGTGAACAGGGCATCGTAGTTTCGGGAATCCTGATGGTATCGCCGATGCTCGACGGCCACTTCCAATTCGGCGGCGATCGCTATGCGCTGGGCGCCGCGCTGCAATTGCCGTCGCTTGCTGCGGCCGAGCTCGAGCGCAGCGGCGCTTTCAGCACAGAAGCCTTGGCCAAGGCCGAGCATTTCGCGCTTTCCGATTATCTCTCCACCCTTGCCGGTCCGCCGCCGCAGGGCGACGCCGCCAAGAATTTTTATGCGCGCGTCGCAAAAATCACCGGCCTGTCCGTGGACGCGATCGCGCGATCGCGCGGCTTCATCCGCGACGATTATGTCAAGAATCTCGCCGGCGACCACAAGATCGTCAGCCACTACGACGCGACTTTCGCCTCCGACGATCCCTATCCCGAAACGCCGGCCGCGCGCGGACCCGATCCGATCCTCGACGGCATGATCCGCGCCTATGGCGGCGCCTTTGCCGGCTACGCGCGCAACGAGCTCGGCTTCAAGACCGAGATGACCTACAACCTGCTCGACGGCAGCATTTCGAGCAAGTGGGATTGGGAGCAAGGCCACGGCCAGCCGGGCGTCACCGACGACCTGCGCGTGCTCTTGGCGCTGACGCCGTCATTCCGGCTCATGGTCGCTCACGGCTATAGCGACATGGTCACGCCCTATGCGGTGACGCGCTATCTGTTGCAGCATCTGCCGCCGTTCGAAGGCGAAGAGCGCACCGAGCTGAAGCTATACCGCGGCGGTCACATGTTTTACCTCGACCCGGACTCGCGCAAAGCTTTTACGGCGGATGCCCGGGCGATGTACCTGCCGCCGTGAGTGATGGTCGATGCGGCGCGCGGCTATCGGACCTACCACTCGACGGGGCGTTCTTGCCCATCTCCGTCGTGTATGGGACGATTTCTTCCCAGCCGAGCAAAGCGCCGCGGCGTAATGATGAAAAAAGAGGCGGCGCGAACTGCGCGGCGCATAAGGTCACAGCCCCTTGCCGGCCTTACGCCGTCGCGGCAAGATCGCCCATCGAAAACACCCCTCCAGGGAGGAATAAATAAATGACCAAACGCCTCGACTTCGGCGCCGTAGACCGCCGCACTATCGTCAAGGCCGGTGCTGTCGCCGGCCTCAGCCAAATCGCCGCGCCGTTCATCTGGTCGGCGCGCGCCGCCGACGCGATCAAGGTCGGCATGGTCGATCCGTTCACCGGCGTCTACGCCGCGGTGGCGCAGAACGAACTGATCGGCGTCAAATACGCCGTCGAGCAGATTAACGCCAAGGGCGGCGTGCTCGGTCGCCCGATTGAGCTCTTGGTCGAGGATTCGGCCAACGACGTCGGCATCGGCGTGCAGAAAACGCGTAAGCTGATCGAACGCGACGGCATCCAGTTCCTCATCGGCGACGTCAATTCGGCGATCGCGCTCGCCATCGCCCAGGTGTCGAACGAGAAGAAGGTGCTGCACATCGTCTCCGGCGGCCACACCGACGGCATCACCGGCAAGGACTGTCACTGGAACGTCTATCGCGTGTGCAACACGACGAAGATGGAGGCCAACTCCGTCGCCGAGCTGCTGTTCAACAAGTACGGCAAGAAGTGGCACTTCATCACCCCCGACTACGCGTTTGGCCACACGCTGCAGGAGGCGGCGCAGGCCGACCTCACGAAGTTCGGCGGCACGGTCACCGGTAACGAGCTGACGCCGCTCGGCACCACCGACTTCTCCGCTTACCTCATCAAGGCGCGCGCCGCCAATCCCGACGTGCTGCTGGTGCTGCCGCAGGGCCTCGACATGGTGAACTGCCTCAAGCAGATCGCGCAGTTCGGCATCGAGAAGCAGATCCACGTCGCCGGCTTGCAGCAGGAACTTGAATCGCGCGAGGCCATGCCGCCCGAGGCGCGCGTCGGCATCTGGATGTTCGAGTGGTACTGGAAGCAGCCGGGCGTACCAGGCGTCGAGAAGTTCGTCGCCGACATCCGCAAGCGCACGGGCGGCAAGGTGCCGACGGCGCGCACTTGGTTCGGCTACACCTCGATGATGTCCTACGCGCTGGTCGCCAACCAGGCGAAGACGCTCGACGGCGTCACGCTCGCCAAGGCGCTGGGCAATTTCGAGCTGCCGGCCGACGTCAAGCTGCAGCCCAATAAGTGCTACTACCGCGCGGGCGACCACCAGCTGATGACCTCGTCCTTCGTCGGCGAGGCGCTGACCAAGCCGGCGGGCGACCCCGAAGACCTGTTCAAGGTCGACACCATCGTCGCGGGCGACAAGACCTCGCCGCCGGAGAGCGAGACCGGCTGCACGCTCCAGTGGCCGGCCTGACGCCGGCGAATCCGTAACGCCCCCTCCCTAATCCTCCCCCCTTCCACGGGGGAGGGAAGGGTGGGGGTCATTCTTTAGCGTGCGTGGATGACCCAACTTCTCCTGTTCAACATTACCAACGGCCTGATCATCGGCGCCTTCTATGTGCTGATGGCGATCGGCTTGTCGCTCATCCTCAACCTCTCGAACGTCATCAACTTCGCGCATGGCGGCTTCCTGGTCGTCGGCGGCTATATCGCCTACACGCTCGAGCCCTATCTGGGTTTTTGGGGCGCGCTGATCGCCTCGCCCTTCCTCACCGCGATCATCGGACTGGCGGTCGAGAAAGTCCTGATCAGCCGCGTCTATGGCCGCGACCCGCTTTACAGCCTGCTGCTGACCTTCGGCCTCGCCTTCATCCTCGAGGATGGCACGCGGGTCATCTGGGGCGCGAACGGCAAGCCCTTCACCATCCCGGCCGCCTTGGCGCAACCCTTGAGCAACGAGTTCTTCTTCATCACCGGCTACCGCCTGTTTATGGTGGTCATGGTGGCGGTGATGATCGCGCTGCTCTTTATACTGCTGCGTTACACCCGCGCCGGCATCCGCATCCGCGCCGGCACGCTCGACCTCGAAACCGTCTCCGCGCTCGGCGTCAACGTGCGCGCGCTACGCTCCTTGAACTTCGCGGTCGGCATCTTCCTCGCCGGGTTGTCGGGCGTGCTCGCCGGCGGGCAATTGGGATTGGAGCCGACCATGGGCGCCGGCCTGCTGATGCCGAGCTTCATCGCCATCATCGTCGGCGGCGTCGGCTCGCTCATCGGTACCCTGGTCGGCGGGCTGCTGATCGGCGTCGCCTCGGGCGTCACCGCGGTGTACTTCCCGGCGGCGAGCGAGGCGATCATGTACGTACTGATGGCGGTGGTGCTGCTGGTGCGGCCGCGCGGCTTGTTCGGCGAGGAAGGCATGCTGACGTGAGCGAGCTGCTCAATCTGGAATCGGGCCGCAAGCTTGCGGCATTGGTCGCGATCTTGGCGGCGCTCGTGCTCGCGCCCTTCTGGATGCCGCTGCTGGGCGGCTACACCGCGCTGGGGACGCGCGTCCTCGTGCTCGGACTGGCCGCGATGTCGGTGAATTTCCTATTGGGCTTCACCGGCGTGCTGTCCTTCGGCCACGCCGCCTGGTTCGGAATCGGCGCCTATGGCTGCGGCATGATCCTCAAATTCATCGCGCTTTCGACGCCACTCGGAATCCTCGCCGGGACGCTGGCGGGCGGCCTCGCCGGCGCGGTGCTGGGCGCGCTGATCGTGCGCCGGCGCGGCGTTTATTTTGCCATGGTAACCATCGCCTTCGGCCAGGTGTTCTATTACATCGCTTTCCAATGGTCGTCGGTCACCGGCGGCGACGACGGCTTGCGCCCGTTCTACCGCCAGCCGCTGCATCTGGGGGTCGCCACCCTGGACATCCTCAACGACGCGACCGCGTTCTATTATTTCGTGCTCGTCTGCTTCGTCCTCGCCGTGGCGGCGATGGCGTTCATCCTGCGCTCGCCCTTCGGCCGTACCATGCTGGCCATCCGCGAGAACGAGCGCCGCGCGCGCTTCCTCGGCATACCGGTCGAGCTGCACATCTGGATCGCCTTCACGCTCAGCTGCTTCTTCATGGCCTATGCTGGGTCGCTCTACGCGCTGGTCAACAACTTCGCCGACCCCAGGGGCCTGCATTACAGCCAGTCGGGCGATTTCGTGATGATGGCGGTAATGGGCGGCATGCGCAGCTTCTGGGGGCCGCTTTTGGGCGCGATCGTCTTCGTCGTGTTCCAGGACTACGTCTCGAGCGTCACCATCAACTGGCAGATCTTCATCGGCTTCCTCTTCGTGCTGGTCGTGCTGTTTTTCCCGCGGGGATTGCTAGGCTTCTTGCAGCAGCGGAGGGGTGCATGAGCCTGCTTCAGGTCAAGAACGTATCGAAAAATTTCGGTAGTCTGCTCGCCGTCAACGATGTATCGATGACGGTCGAACCGGGCGAGTTGCGCGCCGTGATCGGCCCCAACGGCGCCGGCAAGACGACGTTCTTCAACCTGATCAGCGGATTCCTTACGCCGAGCGCCGGCCGCATCATTTTCGACGGCGACGACGTCACTCATCTGTTGCCGGCGCGGCGGGTGTGGCGCGGCATCGCCCGCACTTTCCAAATCACCGAAGTATTCCCCGAACTCACCATCCGGGAAAATCTCCGCATCGCGGTGGAAGTGGCCGGCGGCTACCGTTTGCGAATGTGGCAGTCCCGGGATGCCGATAGCGAGGTCAGAGCGAGCGTCGTCGATTTATTGGAAATGAGCGGCTTGACCGAAAAGGCCGACCGGCTGGTCGGCGAGCTGGCGCACGGCGACCAGCGCGCCACCGAGATCATGATGGCGCTGGCGCTGAAGCCGCGGCTCCTCTTGCTCGATGAGCCGACCGCCGGCATGGGCGACCAGGAAACCTACGACATCACGCAATTGATCCGTAAGCTGCATCGCGAGCGGAAGCTTACGATCGTGCTGATCGAGCATGATATGCGCGTCGTCTTCCATCTTGCCGACCGCATCATGGTGCTCGATCAGGGCAAGTTTCTCGCCGAGGGCACGCCGCAGGAGATTGCCGCCAACGAGGCGGTGCAGGCGGCGTATTTGGGGAAGGTAGCAGCGTGAGCGGCGTCGTACTCGAGGCCGAAGGTCTCCACACCTATTACGGCAAGAGCCACATCCTGCACGGCGTCGGCCTTGAGGTGCGGCAAGGCGAGATCGTCACGCTGCTCGGCCGCAACGGCGCCGGCAAGACGACAACGCTGCGCAGTCTCGTCGGCCTGACGCATGCGCGAGACGGCGCGGTGCGGATTTTCGGCCACGCCACCACCGACTGGCCGCCGTACCGGATTGCAAATCTCGGCGTCGGCTACGTTCCGGAGGGGCGCCGCATCTTTCCCAATTTGACGGTCGAGGAAAACCTCAAAGTGCCGATCGCGCGACCGGGCCCCTGGACGATCGCGCGCATCTACGAGCTTTTTCCGCGGCTCGCCGAACGCAAGAACAACAAGGGGCGGCAATTGTCCGGCGGCGAACAGGAAATGCTGGCGATCGCGCGGGCGCTGTTGTTGAACCCCAAGCTCCTGCTGCTCGACGAGCCCAGCCAGGGCCTCGCGCCCTTGATCGTTCAGGACGTTTTCAAAGTCGTCACCTCGGCGCGCTCGCAAGGTATTTCGGTGCTGCTGGTGGAGCAGAATGTGCGCGCCGCCGTCGAAGTCGCGGACCGCGCCTATGTGCTTGACGACGGACACGTCGTCTATTCCGGTCCCGCCGCCGAGTTCGCCAAGGATGAAGCGCGGGTGCGCTCTCTGGCCGGCGCCAGCGCCGAGGACTGGTCGCCGCGGGCTTAGCAACCTGTCCTGGACGCGGTGCGGCGCGAAGTGGTGCATCGCAGATCCGGGACCTACGCAAATTCGGCGTTTCTAACGATCCCGGTTTGCAGCGCATCACTCCGTGCTGCGCTGCGCCCGGGATACGACAAATCAGCTGGATTTATTGGGATCGAGACCGTACTTCGCGCACATCGTGGCGACGATGGCCCGATCTTTGCCGCCGGCGATGAGCCCCATGACGGCAGATTTTACTTTGTTGCCCGCCATCTGCGCTTCCACGATATAGGCCTGTTCGCCGTTGTATGCGGGGTATGGGCTTTGGGCGTCCACCATGGCGCAGTAATTGACGGATTGGTCGTTCACGATCGTTGGGAATTTCGCCCAACGATATTTTGCCGACCCAGGATTCCGCAGCGACGGCGCGACCGCTTCAATGATGGCTTTCTTTTCTGCGGGCGTGAGATCTCGCATGCCGACGTTGGCAGGGGCGCTTTCGGCGGAATTTGGCGTGGCGGCGGCCGTCGCCGCGCCTTCAGTCCCATTCGTGGCGCAGCCGGAAAGCCCAATGCCAGCCGCCAACGCGGCTATCACGCTGAATCTTGAGACTTGCACGTTTTATCCGTTTTTCAGGGGGAACTTCGGAGGGCAGCCTAGTTTGCGTTCCTGCTCGAGACATGAACCGGCCCGATGGTGACTCGCGGGGCGGATGCCGCCGGCACCCGCCGCGACTCGGGCTCGCCATTTGGGCCGATTGTGTAAACGTTGTTGGCGATCATCGCCCGGCCGTCGCGCGTCGGGTTGCTCATTTCCTTGACGTTATCGCTGACGAGCGTGTTCGCCGCTTCCGGATGGCCGGTATTGATCAGGCGAAGATGGGTCACGAAGACCTTGGGGTAGATCAGCGACGAAGCCGGCACCTTAAGCCCCATGAAATTGGCGACGTCGCCGATAAAGGCGTTGCAGTTATAGAGTTCCGCGCTCCACACGTGCGAACGGCTTTGCAGCTCTTTGATGTAAGCCACGACCCGATCGTATTCGTCCTTGTTCATCAACACGCGAAAGCGCGCCGTCGCGTATTTGTCCTCGAGATCGCCGTCGGTCCATCCCGTTTCGGCGGGCACGGGGACGTAATGCCCAATTACCCAGGCCGTGGAATCGTCGCCGACCGGAGAAAGTCCCGCGACGCTGTCTTTGGTGGGGGGCACGCCGACCCGCCCATGAATCAGAAAGGTGTGTCCGTAGTCCCAGGAATAGCGTGAGCGGAATTCGATGTAATAGTTGCCGGAGCCGGCGGTAGCGACCGCGGCCCGTGAATTGGGGGCCCTGACGATCGATCTCGTCTCCTGCGCATTTGCAACCGTAAGCCCGAAGCCCGCCAGCGCGGTCAAGAAGCATGCGACCCCGAGCCAAACAGGGCGAATACGCTCGCTCAGTCTATGCCGCATGATGCCCTCCGTGAGCCTGACCAGAGTGACCCTGTCCAGCCATCGCGGTAACCGGGTTGCGGACGAACTGCCACGATCGCCCCCGCTTCGGGGCGATTCGGCTTCGGTTCGTCGCATCCAGTGCCCTAATGGTAGCAATAATTGGCCTTTGCCCGATGGCAAATGTTCGGCAGCCATTCTGGATTCTTGGCAGTGCGCCATATTTGCAACGCTGCGTCCCAGTTGAAAGAGCCGCCTATGGGGGGCAAAAAACCCAGTGCCCGGCCTCGGCGCTCGATCTTCCCAGCAGAAGAGGTGGGTCATTGGCCTACTGAGGATCAAATTCACGCTGCCAGCCCGAAAAACCTCGATTGGAACTGCAAAAGCGGTGCAATCAGATCATGACTGTGTCTTTTCAGCACTAGAGAAGCGATGCCCCCGTCTGTATGGTTAACTCTGTCATGACAAGGGGGAGTACCCTATGAAAAAGATCGCTATAGCAACGGCCGCGGTGTTTGCCCTCCTGAGCATCGCCGGCTGCGCTCAGACCGGCAAGGGTAAGGCCCCGCCGCCGGTAGTTACCAAGGGGTAATGCCTTCCGGCATTATTATGGGGGAAGGGCCGGCTTCGCGCCGGCCCCTTTCTTTTTGGGGCTCTGTTTTGACCCGTTAGAGCATGATCCGGAAAAGTGGGAACCGGTTTTCCGAAAAGATCATGCTCAAACAAAATGCTAGAGCCCGGCTATGATTCAATCAGAACGGATAGGGCTCTAGAACTGTTTTGACCCGTTCGATCGGGTGTCCGGCGGCTATTCAGCGGCACGCTTATGCGCGAGCGCCGCAGCGGCTCGGTCGTAGCTTTCCTCGCGCGCCAGCTGCTCCTTGAGCCCGACCAATTCGTAATAATTTTCAAGCGGCAGCAGGTGCTCGAACGTGGGGGTGAGTGAGTTCTCCCGTTTGAGAATGCGCAGCACGTTGCGCACAGCTTGCGCCGCCGCGAACAATGCAAGCGACGGGAACGTGGCCGCCACGACGCCCGCCGCTTCGAGGTCCGCAAGGCTGCGCTGCTTGAGCCCCGCCGCCTGCGACAGCGTCGCCATATGCGGGCCGCCGACCTCGCGGATGACACGCTTGATGTCGTCGATAGTGTCGACGCCCATGGGCTTGGCCATGTCCGCGCCGGCGTCCATGAACAGCTGACAGCGCCCGATCGCGGCGTTGAGGCCTTCGACGCCGGCAGCGTCGGTGCGGCCGGCGATGAAGAAATCGGCGTCGCGCCGGGCATCGAGCGCGGCCTTGATCTTGGCCAACATCTGCTCGACGGGGATCACCTGCTTGCCCGGCAGATAACCGCAGCGATTGGGAAAGACCTGATCGCTGATGAAGACGCCGGCGACACCGGCGGCTTCGAACGCGCGCACCATCTGCCGCACATTGTTGACGCCGCCGAATCCGGTATCGGCATCAACATAGACCGGCACTTCGACGGCGGCACAGATGCGTCCGTAATGATCGGCATAATCGCGCATATTCGATTGACCGGTGTCGGGCTGGGCGAGCATCGAACCGATAGCGGCATAGCCGCCGGCACAGATGGCCTCGAAACCTTCGGCTTCCATGATGCGAGCCGACAACCCGTCATAGGCGCCGGGCATCAGCACCAGCCGCTCGCCCGCCATGATCGCCCGGAACTTCTTGCGCACGCTCATCGCGCGGCCTCCCTTTTTTGTCTGTGCCGCTTAGCGGCTGTCCTGCGTCGACTGCAACCATGGCTGCGCCGTGGCGGCGCGGCCTTCCCAGCCGACGATCTCTGCCATGTGCTTGAGCGTCATGCCGATATCGTCGAGCCCTTCAAGCAGCCGCGTGCGGTCCGCCGCCGCTATGTCGAAAGCGATATCTGGGCCGCCCGGCCCAATGATGCGCTGCGTGACGAGATCGACCGTAAACGGCGCTGCGCCATCGGCGGCGACGACGCGGGCGATGAAGGCATCGGCGTCTTGCGGGCCGAGCACCACCGGCAATACGCCATTCTGCAGGCAATTCTCGCGGTAGATATCGGCAAAGCTCTTCGCCACGATGACGCGGATACCGTTCGCCAGCATGCTCCACACCGCGGATTCGCGCGACGAGCCGGCGCCGAAATTATGTCCGGTCACCACAATGCCGGCGGCGCAAAACTGCGGCTTGTTGAGGACGAAATCCGGATCTTCGCTGCCGTCCTCGCGCAGCCGCGCGCGGTGAAACAGCATCGCCTTGTAGTCTTCCTTGAGACTGCGCGAATGCATAATCGGCGCGATCTGATCGGTGTTGATGTCGTCTTTGATGAGCGGCGCGGCGATGCCGGTATGGCTGACGAACGGCTGCATCACGCCGCTCCCGCCAGCAATTGCCGCACATCGGTAATACGCCCGGCGATCGCGGTGGCCGCGGCGGTCGCCGGGCTGGCGAGGTGAGTGCGCACTTTCGGGCCTTGGCGGTTTTCGAAATTGCGATTGGTCGTCGACACGCAACGTTCGCCAGGCTGGCCGCGATCGCCATTGCCGCCGGCACACATCGAGCAGCCGGATTCGCCCCAGAAGAATCCCGCATCGCGAAACACGCGGTCGAGCCCGGCCGCTTCGGCCTCGCGCTTCACGCTCGAGGAACCGGGCACGACCATCGCCACCACGCCCGCGGCGACGCGGCGCCCGCGCACCACCGCGGCGGCGGTCTGCAAGTCCGGCAGCCGGCTATTGGTGCAGGATCCGATGAAGACGCGATCGACCGGCAGGCCGGCGAGCGGGGTTCCCGGCGCAAGCCCCATATAGGCGAGGGCACTCTGCGCCGCGGCCTGCCGGCTCGGCTCGATCGCGGCCGGCTCAGGGACCCGGCCGGAAATCCCGACGACCTGGCTTGGATCGGTGCCCCAGGTGATCTGCGGTTCGAGCGCCGCACAATCGAGCACGACATCGCGGTCGAAAGTGGCCTCGACGTCCGACTTCAGCGTCCGCCAATAGGCCAGCGCGCGATCCCAGAGCGTGCCTTGCGGCACATAGGGCCGGCCTTCGAGCCAGGCGAAAGTCACCTCGTCGGGCGCTACGAATCCGGAGCGGCCGCCCATTTCGATATTGAGATTGCACAGCGTCATGCGTTGCTCGATCGGCATGCCGCGCACCGCCGCACCGGCATATTCCACCGCATAACCGCGGGCGCCCGCCACCCCAAGCTCGGCGATGAGCCGCAACGCGACGTCTTTTGCGTTGACGTGAGGGCCGAGAGCGCCTTCGAGACGCGCCCGCATCGACTTCGGGCGCTTCTGCGCCATGACTTGCGTGACCAGGATGTGCGCAAGCTCGCTGGTGCCGCAGCCGAAAGCCAGCGCGCCGAGCCCGCCGACGGTGCTGGCGTGGCTGTCAGGGACCGCGTGCGTGGCTCCCGGCAGCACAAGACCGAGTTCCGGCGCCACCACATGTGAAATGCCCTGGTCGGGATCGTCGATATCGAACAGCCGAATGCCGTTCTTGCCGCAGCCTTGGCGCATCGCCTTGATAAAGGCGGTGCCCGACGGGTTGGTGTCGTCGTTGCGGCCGGGCTTAGTCGCCACCGTATGATCCTGCACCGCGAAGGTCAGGTCGGGCCGATGCACGTTTCGCTGCTGCTTTTCCAGCTGCGCGAAGGCATGGTGTGCGTGCAACTCGTGCAGAACGTGGCGGTCGATATAGAGTAGATCGCGGCCATCGGCGCGCCGGCCGACGCAATGGAAATCCCAGATTTTGTCGAACAAAGTGCGGGGCGGGGCGATTGACATGGCGGTTGATATCTACCGCCGCAGCCCGCACGAGGGCAACCCGCCACGGAGGAGGACACTGCCATGCCTCGCGTCGTCGGTATTGACCATCTGGTTCTGAGCGTCGGCGACTTCGCGCGCTCCAAGACGTTTTACGGCAAACTGCTAAAATTCCTCGGCTTCAAGCTGAAGCACGACTATGACGACATGGCCGGCTGGAGCAACGGCAAGACGCTGTTGTGGATCGCCGCCGCGGATGCGCAAGGCAGGAAACACAAATACCGCAAAGGCGACATCGGGTTTCACCACTATGCCTTCGAGCTTGCGAGCCGCAAGGACGTCGATGCGCTTGGCGTTTTTCTCGACGACAATGACATGAACGTCGTCGATCCGCCCGGCGAATATTAAGGCCGCAATTACTACGCCGTCTATTTCACCGATCCCGACGGCATGAAGCTCGAGGGCATGATCTGGGCGCCCCCGGCCAAAAAGACAGCCAAGAAGACAGCCAAACAGACCGCCAAGACGCGCAGAGCCGTTTGGCGCGGGAAGTCACCAAAGCAAACGCGCAAATCCTGACCTGTGGGCGCGCATTGTCAGGACGCCGCGCGCCACAGCGGGCGAACATGCGCGACGACATTATTGCGGCCGCGGCGTTTCGCGGCATAGAGCGCGTTGTCGGCCGCCTCGACGAGGTCGGCGATGTCCTGAAATTTGTCGGGAATGACGGATTCGACGCCGATGCTCACGGTGACGTGGCCGCACGGCGATTCCGAGTGATTGATCGAAAGATCTTCAACGGCCTTGCGCGCCTCGTCGGCAAGCGCGCTAGCCCGTTCGAGATCGAGGCCGGGGAGCAACAGGGCGAACTCCTCGCCGCCGTAGCGGGCGACGAGCACCGCCTCGTCGAGCGTCACCAGCGACAGCATCTCCCCGACCGCACGCAGGCACGCATCGCCGGCGACGTGGCCATAACGGTCGTTGAACAGCTTGAAGTGATCGATGTCGACCATCAGCAGCGCGAGCGGCCCGCACTTTTCGCGGGCGCGCTGCCACTCACGCTCGAGCTGACGGTCGAAACCGCGCCGGTTGGCGAGTCCGCTCAAACCGTCGAGGCTGGCCAGTTCTTCGAGGTGCTGATTGGCGATCTGCAGCTCTTCTTCGCGTGCGGCGAGCTTGGCTGCCATGTCGTCAAGCGCCGCCGCCAGCGGCGCGAACTCGGCAACCCATGGCTCTTGCGAGGCGCGCGCGTGCAGATCGCCGCGTCCAAAGCGCGCCGCGGTGCGCACCAGCGATCGGATCGGGCGCACCACCAGCTGCTCGCCGCCGAACCATGCCAGCAGCAAAACGAATATGCCGAACACGCCGAGCTGTAGGTAGGCGACATCGATCTTACTGTCGATGCCGCCATGCACGGCGTTGTCGTCGAATCCGATCGCCAGCCGCGCGTTCGTCCATGGCACGCGAACATAGGCGGTGATGCGACGAACGCCGTCGAACCCGGCCGCCGTGATCGTACCCTCGTCGTTGGCGAGCATCCGCTGCGCCAAGGCATGGCCGGCGAACTGTTTTCCGACAAAGCCCTGCTGATCGGCCGAGCCCGCAACCAGCGTGCCGTTGCCGTCGAGCAGCATGACCGACGCACCGGGGTGCTGCGCGGCGGTCGACGCCAGATCGCCGATCCATTGCAGATTGATAACCGCCAGCACGACGCCTTTGATGGATTCGTCTTCCGCGATGACGGGAAAAGTGGCGACCAGGCTTGGCACCTGATTGAGCCGATTGATCAGATAATTGCTGAGCGCAAATTCGCGCGAATGCAGCGCATTCGCAAAGTGCGGACGATCGGAAACATTCAGTCCGATTGCCAACGGTTCGGTCGAGCACGCGATACGTCCGTCGGTCGAGGCCACGGACAGGTCGCGGATCCAGGGAATGTTGGTCGTCAGGCCGGCCATATAGCGATTGCAGTTCGACCGCTCAATCGCGACTTTGGCGTAGACGCGCGATACAATCTGCAAAATCGCACGCGTCGAAGAGACGATCTCGCGTTGCGCCTCGACGCCGCGGCGGGCGAGCTCGACCACTTCGGCGTTGGCGCGTTCGGTGCCCGCGGCGCGGGCCGCTTCAAGTTCGTGGACGCGCTCGATCATCAATGGAGCGATTGCCAAAACGGCAAGTATGAGCAGCCGGGCGCGAATGCTCAGAAACGGCTTGTTCCGCCGCAACAAGGTCTGCGTTTTGGCTTGGTCGTCCGACATCCCGCCTTCCCAGCCCGGTTCCATAACCTAGCGGGTGCGCGTAAATACGGACCTCGCGCCATTGCTAAACTGTTCGCGCAGTCGTTGACCCCATGGAAACCATGAACAGCCAGGACGCCATTACGACGGTGCGCGAGGACATTGCGCGGGCTTGTCGCGATGCCGGACGCGACCCCACAACCGTCACGCTCATTGCGGTATCGAAGACTTTTGGGGCCGCGGCGATTACGCCCGTCATCGCCGCCGGCCAGCGCGTGTTCGGCGAAAACCGGGTGCAGGAGGCCAAGGCGAAATGGCCGCCGCTGATTGCGCGCCAGGCCGCGGACGATAGCGCCATCGAATTGCACTTGGTCGGCGCGCTGCAGTCGAACAAGGTCAAGGACGCCGTGGCGCTGTTCGACGCCATCCATTCGGTCGATCGGGCAAGCCTTGCCGCGGCGCTGGCCGCGGAGATTACGAAACAGAACCGGCGCCCGCTGCTGTTCGCGGAGATCAATACCGGGGCCGAAGCGCAAAAATCCGGCGTGCTGCCGGCCGACGCCGATGGCTTTCTCGCCGCCTGCCGCGATCGTTACGGGCTCGGCATTTCCGGCCTGATGTGCATTCCCCCGCACGACGAGGCGCCGGCGCCGCATTTTGCGCTTACGGCAAAGATCGCTCGCCGCAACGGGCTAAAATTCCTCTCGATGGGAATGAGCGCCGATTTTCCGACGGCGATCGCTTTCGGCGCCACCCACATACGCGTCGGCACGGCGATTTTCGGGGTTCGGGCGCCGATTAGAAATGAATTATGATTCGTGTCTTTGGCGAAAGAAATCGAAGCAAGTGCAGCAACTCGTTCCGCCGCAAGGCTATACAGCCGGCCGTCGGCGCAAATCCTTCCCGGGCAACATGAAGGAAGACGGCGCTGCCGCGGCCGGCCACGCGCGGCCGCGTGTTATGGTCGATTTCGACGATCAGATCGTAGAGGGCATCGTTCCGGCGAAGGCGGTCGCCTGGTTCATTGGCCGACCTGCGGAATGCCTGGTTATAGCGGCGGTCCGAGGGGTCCTCGCACCAGGCGTCGTCGTGCCTTATCCGGCGCACCGGCAGCAGCGTTCGCGGCCGAGTCAAGCGATCGGCCCGCCACCACAGGCAGACGGGGTGAAACCGGCCCGCCGGCGTGCCACCGTCGCCCTCGCGTTTGAACGCCTTGATGCCGGTGCGGCCCAGTGCAACCTGAGACGGCTTGAATGCCGCGGAGCCGGGGAATAGCCAACCTAGCGAGCGGTGGCCCGGCCGGGCCTGGACCCGAATGAAGCGAAACGACCTATGTCGCATCCCGATCCCTGGATTCCCAATCCGCGCCCGCTCTTGTATCCTCTAGAGCGCAAAGGCTTGGGATTGAAGCGATTGCGCTCTGCATTTTTGAGGGAGCATGATCTTTTCGGAAAGCCGGTTTCCACTTTCCGGATCATGCTCTAACCTTTCCACTTCGCGCCATGCGGCGCGGCAAAGCGGCGGCGGAGCCCAGACTTAATGCCGAATACGCGCAAGATTCTCATTGTCGATGACGACCCGGAACTGCGCGAGGCGCTGACCGAACAGCTGTCGCTGCACGAGGAGTTCGAGGCCGAAGCCGTCGAGAATGGCAGCAAAGGCGTGCAGGCGGCCAAGGTCGGGCAAGTCGACCTCGTCCTCATGGATGTGGGCTTGCCGGACATCGACGGCCGCGAAGCCGTGCGCATCTTGCGCAAGAACGGCTTCAAGGCGCCGATCATCATGCTCACCGGCCACGACACAGATTCCGATACGATCCTTGGCCTGGAATCGGGCGCCAACGATTACGTGACCAAGCCATTCCGGTTCGCGGTGCTCTTGGCGCGCATTCGCGCTCAGCTTCGCCAGCACGAGGCGAGCGAGGACGCGGTGTTCGCCATCGGCCCCTATACGTTCCGGCCGAGCTCCAAGCTGTTGCTCAATCCCAAGGGCAACAAGGTACGACTGACCGAGAAGGAGACCTCGATCCTGCGCTATCTGTATCGCGCCGGTCAGCGGCCGGTCTCGCGCGAGACACTGCTGCAGGAAGTCTGGGGCTACAATTCGGGCGTTACCACGCATACGCTGGAGACGCACATTTATCGATTACGGCAGAAAATCGAGAAGGACGCAGCTGTGCCGGCCATCCTGGTCACGGAAGCCGGCGGCTACAAACTGGTGCCGTGATCGCGGATCGTCATGACCATTGAGGACGACATCGCGTTCCTCGCGCAAGTGCCGATTCTGCGCCAACTCGGCGCCGGCGCGTTGCGCATCCTTGCCATCGGCGCTGAAAGCTACGCGGTGCAAGCCGGCCAAGTTCTATTCAACGCCGGCGACGCCGCCGATTGCGGCTATATCGTCCAATACGGATCGTTCGGGCTGCGATCGCAACGCGACGGCGACGCCGAGTTCGTTGCCGAGTGGGGCACGCTGCTCGGCGAGACGGCGCTGCTTGCGGATGCGATCCGGCCGGCCACGGCCATCGCACGCGAAGACTCCACGGTATTGCGAATCCCCCGCGCCATGTTCATGAAAATGCTCGAAAACTATCCGGATGCCGCACAGCGGGTGCGCGAGTTGATCGCGTCGCGCGCCGATCAGTGGACGCGCGAAATGGAAAATGTCCGCGCCAAGCTGGCCCGCGGGCGCGGACCGCCTGGATAGGGCGATACACGCATTGAGCATGATCTTATCCGATAATCGGTTTCCACTATTCGCGATCATGTACTAATGGGGCGGGCATGCTGACGGCGGCCCGCTCGCCGTCGGTTCTGGTTCCAACGAGGAGTGGTGTTGCGCGATCAGCCCCTGGCGAAAGATATAGGTGTAGCGGGCTCGCAGCTCCGGGCCTGTGCCGCCGGCCAGTTTGAAGGTGTATAGCCCGCTGGCATAGCCAAATTTGCAGTCGCCGCCGATGGTCGGATTGCCGATTTCTACGACCGGTTTGCTCTTGATGAACTCGGTAAAATAGGCGGTGATCTGCTGACGGCCGAATAAAGGCCCGTTTGCACAGGTCGGCAGCAGCACCGAACCGTCTTTCTGGTAAGTGTCGACGACCCACTTCGCATCGCCCGACGATGACGATCGTGCCAGCATGTCGGCCCAATGTGTCAACAACGCATTCACATCGCACGCCTGCCTGGTCGTTTTTGACCAGCCCTGGGACGGCCAGGTCAGGACGGCAAGAAGGATCACGGCGGCGGGTATGAATCTATGCGGCACCATCCGATCAAAGCGTTTCACGGCGTTGCTCCCTCATCCTGACGCTGATGCGACCAGCGCGCAGTCAAAAGCATGGTACCGTCAAGCGTCGTTTCAGATCAACCAGAACGTGCCGCCGTATTTCAGCGGGATCGCGCGGAGGGATCAATTCCGGATATCGCTCCGCTCATCTGGGCCATATCGAAACTGGCTCACACCTCCAGGGCCGCCGTCACCGGCACGTGGTCGGAAGGCCGCGCCGCGCCGCGATAGTGCTTGGCGACGGCGATGGCGGAAACGCGGCCGGCCAATGCGTCCGATGTCCAGACGTGATCGAGGCGGCGGCCGCGGTCGGCGGCGCGCCAGTCGGCCGCTCGATAGCTCCACCACGTGTAGAGCTTGGTCGGCTCCGGCGTCAGCACGCGCATGGTGTCGATCCAACCGCCGGCGCCCAGCGCAGCGGCAAATTTCTCGCATTCGATCGGCGTATGCGACACCACGCGCAGCATCTGCTTATGGCTCCAGACGTCGTGCTCGAGCGGCGCCACGTTGAGATCGCCGACCAGGATCGCGCGTTCCGATCGCGCCGGCCGCAATGCCGGGGAGTCCCGCATCTCGTCGAGGAAGGCAAGCTTGTGGGCAAATTTCGCATTCACCGCCGGATCGGGAATATCGCCGCCGGCGGGGACGTAAAAATTATGCACCGTGATGGGATCGCGCAGTCCGGCGCGCGCGCCGAATACCGCGGAGATATGGCGGCAGTCGGTCTTGCCGCAGAAGCTTTGGATATTGAAGCTTTCGAACGGCAATCGCGCAAGCACGACGACGCCGTGATAGCCCTTCTGGCCGTTGAGCGCGACGTGGTCGTAGCCGAGCCGCTTGAAACGTTTGCGCGGAAAGGCGTCGTCCGGGCACTTGGTCTCTTGCAGGCAGAGAATGTCGGGACGGACCGCCTTGATGAATCTGGCGACCAGATCGATGCGCAGCCGCACCGAATTGATGTTCCAGGTTGTCAGGGTGAGTTTCATTTCAGGAATCGGCAATCAGACGTCGGTAATCAGCACAAAACAGCCGGAAGCTCAACGCGCCATCCGATAACCGATCGCCGATTACCGACTACTGATTGCTGATGCTGCCGTGATTGCTCTGATAGTTGATCACGAACAGGTTCGGATCGGGCTTTTTTGTGGTGTTTAGATTATAGACCGCGACAGTGGTGTCGAAGCCCTGCGGATCGGTGACGGTCCACTGCTTGAGCGTGAGATCCTTGGCGTCGAACATGATCATCAGCTTGTCGGTGCCGATCATTAATTGCTTTTGCTCGATGGTGACGGAGGCGAAAGTATCGTCGGAAGTGACACTGACGACGTCGGTATCGCGCAATAGATCGATGCGCTCGGCGAGCAGGTAGCGCAGCGGCGTCTGCGACAGCGGGTAGAGATCCTGCGTCGCGAGCTTGCGGTCGCGGACGACGACGGAGGAGCCGTCGGCAATGATATCGATCGGGCTGGGCGGGTTATATTCGAAGCGCACGCGGCCGGGCTTCTGCAGGTAGAACGTTCCCTCGGTCCGCCCGCCATCGGGGCCGATCTGGACGAAATTCCCCACCATGGTCTGGATGCTCGACAGATACATGCTGATGCGGTCGAGCAGCGCGCGCTGTTTGTCGTCGAATGCGGTCGCCTGGTTCGACGAACCCTTATCGGAAAACGGGAAGAAACCCGGGGATGGGCTCGATGGCGAGGCCTGGGGCTGCTGCGCTATCGGCGCCGGAGGAACGGGAATGCTGTCGGTCGCCGCGGCGGGCGGCACGACGCCGGTTTTCGGCAGCGGTGCCGGCGTCGGCAGCGGCACGTTCTCGGCTAAAACGGCCGCGGGCCTGACAAAAGTCAGCCCGCAAATCAACGCCACGAGTACTGTTGCCGAGCCGAGTTTAGCCAAGCCCCTCACCGCCATATCCCTCTCCCGCCGACGCGCCCCGGTGGATGCATCCGTGAGCGCGCCGCGACTAACGCAATCCGCTAGACGCCCGTTATGGCGAATTCGCGGCTACTGTTCCGGCTTAAGGCTCGAACACGCGATTCTCAATAGCGGTCTTCGTCGGCGCCCTCGACCAGGATTTCCCGCTTGCCGGCGTGGTTGGGCTGGCCGACGATGCCTTCCTGCTCCATGCGCTCCATCAGCGAGGCGGCGCGGTTGTAGCCGATCTGCAGCCGGCGCTGAATGTAGCTCGTGGAAGCCTTGCGGTCGCGTGTGACGATTTGCACTGCCTGCTGGTAGAGGTCGCCGCCCTCGGCGCCGCCCATCCCGGTTGCGTCGAAGATCGGATTGCCGTCCTCGTCCTGCGGCTCCTCGGCGGTGACGGCTTCGAGATATTCCGGCTGGCCTTGCGTTTTCAGATGGCGCACCACCTTCTCGACCTCTTCGTCGGAGACGAACGGCCCGTGGACGCGGCTGATGCGGCCGCCGCCGGCCATATAGAGCATGTCGCCCTGACCGAGCAGCTGCTCGGCGCCTTGTTCGCCCAAAATGGTGCGGCTGTCGATTTTGGAGGTGACCTGGAACGAGATGCGGGTCGGGAAATTGGCCTTGATCGTGCCGGTGATGACGTCGACGGAAGGCCGCTGCGTCGCCAGGATGACGTGCAGGCCGGCGGCGCGCGCCTTTTGCGCGAGCCGTTGCACCGCGCCCTCGATGTCCTTGCCGGCGACCATCATCAGGTCCGCCATCTCGTCGACGATCACCACGATATAGGGCAGCGGCTCGAGATCGAGCTCCTCGTTCTCGTAGATCGCTTCGCCGGTTTCGCGATTGTAGCCGGTGTGAACGGTGCGGCTGAGTTTTTCGCCTTTGCTCTTTGCCTCGGCGACGCGGGCGTTGTAGCCGTCGACATTGCGCACGCCGAGCTTCGACATTTTCTTGTAGCGTTCTTCCATCTCGCGCACCGCCCATTTGAGCGCGACCACCGCCTTTTTCGGGTCGGTGACGACGGGAGTGAGCAGATGCGGGATGCCGTCGTAGACGGAAAGCTCCAGCATTTTCGGATCGACCATGATCAACCGGCACTGGTCCGGCTGCAGGCGGTAAACCAGGCTGAGGATCATGGTGTTGATGGCAACGGACTTGCCGGAGCCGGTGGTGCCGGCAATGAGCAAATGCGGCATGCGCTGCAGATCGACTAAAACCGCTTCGCCGCCGATCGCCTTGCCGAGGCAAAGCGGCAGCCGGGCGGACGTCTCGGCATAATCGCGCGAGGCGAGGAGTTCGCGTAAATACACTCTTTCCCGGGTCGGGTTCGGCAGCTCGATGCCGATGGCGTTGCGTCCCGAAACGACCGCGACGCGGGCGGAGAGCGCGCTCATGGAGCGCGCGATGTCATCGGCGAGGCTGATGACGCGGGACGACTTTATGCCCGGCGCCGGCTCAAGCTCGTAGAGCGTCACCACCGGGCCGGGCCGGGCATCGATGATCTCGCCGCGCACGCCGAAATCGCCCAGCACGCCTTCGAGCGCGGTGGCGTTCTCTTGCAACACCTCGGCGCTGACGGTAGCGCGGCCGACTTTGCTCGGCGGGGTCAAGAGTTCGAGCGCTGGCAGAACGTAACCGCTGCCGGACCGGCGCGGCGTTCTGGGCGCCCGCGGCTTACGCACGCGCTGCGCGGCGTCCGCCTCGTCGTCGTCCGCCGCTTCGTTCTCGACGTCGCGCTCGGCGGCGTTGCCGAAGCGCGGCTCGACGCGCCGGCGGAGCATCGCGATGGCGTCGCGTGCCGCGATCGGCGTCCGCTGCCGGCGGCGCAACAGGCGGGCGAGCCGCGCGCGGAAGCTCAACAGCGAATGCGCCAAGAAACCGAGCGAGATCCAGCCGCCCTCGTCGGCGTCCTCGGCCGGCTCGTCGGCTTCCTCCTCGTCCTCGTCGGCGGCGTCGCGCCAGAGAATGCCGGCGGCGCCGGCGAAGGTGACCAGCGCCGCAACGCCGAGCACGAGGGCGAGACCGAAGCGATGCGTTCCGGAAAGCGGCGTGTGCAGCGCGACGGCCGGCAGGCGCAGCACCGCGTCGCCGATGACGCCGCCGAGTCCGGAGGGCAGCGGCCAGCGCGTGGTCCGCGGCAGGCAGGAGGCAAAGGCTGCGGTCAGCACCGCGCCGGCGAGCCAGAACAGCACGCGCAGCCGCTCATGGCTGAGGCGTCGGTGGCCGAGCAGCCGATAGCCCCACACCGCGATCGGCAACAACAGCGCCAGCGAGCCGAGCCCCAACAGCTGCATCATCAGATCGGCGGCGATCGCGCCGGGCATGCCGAGGAGATTGTGCACTCGCGCATCGGTGGCGTGACTGAGCGAGGGATCCTGCACCGACCAGGTGGCGAGCGCGAGCGCGGCCATCATGGTGAGGCTGATCAGCGCCACGCCGCCAAGCTCGCGCAGCCGGCGCCGCAAAATGGCGCCGAGCTGGCCGGACAGAGCGGCCATGCCGTCGAGGCTGCGGTCGATCATCGACATTGCTGCCACTCGATCTCGTCATTGCGAGGAGCGTCAGCGACGAAGCAATCCAGAATCGGTGCCAGCGGCCCCTGGATTGCTTCGCCTTCGGCTCGCAATGACGATAAAATATTTGATGGCGTCATCATCCGCTTAGCCCAGCACAGCCACCAGGCGGTGCATCGCCTCGGCGGTGATCTCGTTGTTATGCACCATGGCGACGCGAATATAATCGGCGCCGGGATTGGAGCCGTCGGCCTGCTCGCGCGCCAGATAGCGGCCCGGCACCACGCGCAAGCCGGCCTCGCGCCACAGTCGCTGCGCCACGGCCTCGCTGCCGCCCTGCGCCGACACGTCGAGCCAAAGGAAAAATCCGCCTGCCGGACGGCGATAGCCGTAGCGATCGCCGACGATCTGATCGGCCAGATCGAACTTTTCGCGATAGAGCCGCCGATTCTCCTCGACGTGCTTTTCGTCGTTGTAAGCGGCGATGGCGACATGCTGCAGCGGCGTCGGCACCATCGGCGCCGCGACGTTGCGCAGTTCCAGATAGGTTCGCATGAAGGTGCGGTCGCCTGCGGCGAAGCCGATGCGCAATCCCGGCAGGCTCGAGCGCTTCGACAGCGAGTGAAAGACGGCGACGTTGACGAAATCCGCACCCGCAGCTTCGAGCATGCCGTGCGGCGGCCGATCGCTGTAGATCTCGCAGTAACATTCGTCGGAGAAAATCAAGAAACCGAAACGCCGCGCCAGCGCGGTCAGCCTTTCGAGGTAAGCGAGATCGGCGACTGCGCCCTGCGGATTGGACGGTGAGGCGATATAGAACGCCACCGTGCGCGCCAATAGCTCCTCGCCGAGCGCATCGAGGTTCGGCAGGAAGCCGGTCGCGCGCGTGGTCGGCAGATAGACCGGCTCGCAATCGGCGCCGATCGCGCCTGCAGCATAAGCGGCGTAAAACGGATTGGGAATGAGCACAGCCGGGCGGCCGGGACGCGGCGTGACCCAATTCTTGGCGGCAAGCGCCGCCAGAAACAGTCCCTCGCGGGTGCCGTTGAGCACCAGCACCTCGCTTGCGGGATCGACCGGGCGCGCCAGCCGATAGCGGCGGCCGAGCCATCCGGCGACGGCGACACCGAACTCGTCGAGCCCCTTATTGGCGGGATAGCGGCCGAATTCGGCGACATGGGCGGCGATCATCGGCCCGACGAAGGCGGGAATCGGATGCTGCGGCTCGCCGACGGCGAGACTGATCGCGGGCTTGCCGGGCGGGGTGTCGCCAAGCAGCTCACGCAAGCGCACGAAGGGCGAGCGCCCGTTAGGCGCGCGGACGGGCGTCGCACGGACGGGATTGGAAACAGAGTGGCGGGTCATCCTGTACATCATGAACAGCGGGGCCGCCCGCCGCATCACCGGTGCCATAGCATAGGAGCGGCGAGGTTAAGACCCGATTAACCAATCTGACCCGTCATTCCGGGGCGCGCGCAAGCGCGAGCCCGGAATCCATAATCGCTGACCTTGCGGGGTAGGGTCGGTGCCCGTTCTGCACGCTTTGTGATTATGGATTCCGGGCTCGGCCCTGCGGGCCGCCCCGGAATGACGCTACGCCGCGATCTTCACGTATTCGAAGTCGCCCGGCTTGTTGTCGATGCCGATGCGCGGCGGCGCGATCCAGCCAGCGAATTGGCCCGGCTCGGTGACCGGTTTCATCAGGCTGGCGATAAAGTCGCCGTCGGCCTTCGACGGCAGCCAGCTTTCCCGGTTTCGGTTCCAGGTCGCCTCATCGACCACCTGTCCGGCCGGCGAGACATGCACGTCCTTGAACTCGCCGATCAGGCGGTGGAAGCCGACATGCGGCAGCTCGAATTTGAAGGCGACGCCGATCTTGTCGATGATCTTGTTCCAGCGGTCGAGCCCACGCTGGCAATCGGCGGTGTAATCGTCGCGCAGCCGCATATTGATCGCGGTCAGCGCCGGCTCGTCGACGCGCTTGATCTCGCCGTCGACGAATTTGAGCACCGGATAGATCGCATTCTCAAGCCGGTGATCGTCGTCGATCTTGGTTTCCTGGAAGCGGCCCTTCAGCCCGGCGGTGAACGTGTTCGCCGCGTTGGTCGAGACCTCGGAACCGAACAGATCGAGCGACAGCGTATAATGCAGATTGAGCTTCTTCTGGATGGTCGGCAGGTCGATGACGCCGAGAGCGCGCACCTTGTCGATGTCGTTGGGGTCTTCGATGCCGGCCGCTTTCATCGCCTCGCAGGTGCGCTGGATGGTGCGGCCGACGCCGGTCTCGCCGACGAACATGTGGTGCGCCTCTTCGGTGAGCATGAAGCGGCAGGTGCGCGACAGCGGATCGAAGCCGGACTGCGCCAGGCTTTCCAGCTGCATCTTGCCGTCACGATCCGTAAAGAACGTGAACATGTGGAACGACAGCCAGTCCGGCGTCGCTTCGTTGAACGCGCCGAGCATGCGCGGCTTGTCGGCGTCGCCGGAGCGGCGCTGCAGCAGTTCGGCGGCTTCCTCGCGGCCGTCGCGGCCGAAATATTTCTGCAACAGGTAGACCATCGCCCACAGGTGGCGGCCTTCCTCGACATTGACCTGGAAGACGTTGCGCATGTCGTAGAGCGACGGCGCGGTCTTGCCGAGATGGCGCTGCTGCTCGACCGAAGCCGGCTCGGTGTCGCCTTGGATGACGATCAGCCGCCGCAGCATGGCGCGATATTCGCCCGGCACGTCCTGCCAGACGGGCTCGCCCAGATGGCGGCCGAACGAGATTTTGCGGCCTTCCTCCTGCGGCGCCAGCAGAATGCCCCAGCGGTAATCGGGCATTCTGACGTAATCGAATTTCGCCCAGCCCTTCGGGTCGACCGAGACCGCGGTGCGCAGATAAACCAGCGCCTCTTGAAAGCCCACCGGGCCCATATCCTTCCACCAGTCGATATAGCCGGGATGCCAGCTTTCCAGCGCGCGTAACACCTGCCGGTCTTCGGCAAGGTTGACGTTATTTGGAATCTTGGTGGAGTAGTCGACGTTCTGAATATCCATGGCTCGGTCCCTTTCTTTTCCTCCCCCGTTTACGGGGGAGGACGCGAGCCAACGGGTCCGGCCTGAAGTGGCCGGCCCGATGACAAGCTCCGCGAAGCGGGTGGGGGTCAGTGTTCGACGCTTGTGCGTGCGTCGCGGCCGGAGGCCCCCTCCCTACCCTCCCCCGCAAGCGGGGGAGGGAAAATCAGTCACACCCTCTTCGTATCGAATACCGGCTTCTGGCCGCTGCCGTAGCGCTTGAGCGCACCTTCGTCGCCGATCGCGTTGGGGCGCTGGAAGATCCAGTTCTGCCATGCGGTCAGCCGCGCAAAGATTTTCGATTCCATTGTTTCCGGTCCGGCGAAGCGCAGATTGGCTTCGAGGCCGGTGAGCGCGTCGGGCGAGAAACTGGCGCGCTCTTCGAGGAACACGCGCACCTCGTCGTCCCAGTCGATGTGGTCCGGCGCGAAAGTCACGAGGCCGAGTTGCTCTGCCCGCTCGGCATCGAGCATCTTGCCGCGCTCGGCTTTGGCCGCAGCGAGATCGGCCGGATTGGCCAGGAACCGGGATTGAAGCCGGGTCAGGCCGTTCGCCATCGGATAGGCGCCGAAATTCACGTCGCCGAGCGCAATCGTGGCCGGCGGTTTGTTATCGCCGTCGCGCAGCCCGACCAGCATATACGAGCGATCGGACGCGAACGGCAGCTCCGCGAGCGTGCCGGCAAAACACGAACCCGGCTCGATCAGCGTGACCAGCGACCGCGAGGTGAGATCGACGCGCTTGAGCACGCGTTTCCACAACAGCCGGATTTCGCGGGCGAGCCAGTGCGCCTTGTTGGCGTCAAGGAATGTGTCATAGGCGAGGACCTGGCCCGGGTCGCCGGACGATTTGAAGACGATTGCCGCAACATCGAGCTCGTTGAGCCGGATATTGAGAATGGCGTCGTCGAGTTCGCGGGCGAGCGCCAGCGGCCAAAAATTCGCGCCGAGCGCCACCATGGCATCGGCCGAAGCAGGCGGCGGCGCAGCGGGGCCGCGCAACGTTACGGTGGCGGTGCGCCCGCGGCGCTCAAATTCAACCGAGACCGTGCCGTAGTCGACGCCGTCGGCCTCGAACTGGCGCGGCAGCGGCGTCAGCTTGATGCCGCCGCCGGCGCCGTTGCGATGAGACTGCGCCGCAAACTCCTTGGCGCGCGCGGCGACCGCCTCATCGAATTTCGAGCCCGCCACCGCGTCGTCGACCAGCCGCCAATCGACGGCGCGCTTGCCTTTGACGCCTTCCTCGGTGGTGCAGAACACGTCGGCATGGTCGCGCCGCACTTTACGCTTGTCGGAGACGCGCGTGAGGCCGCCGGTGCCGGGCAACACCGCAAGCAGCGGCAGTTCCGGCAGCGATACCGCCGCCGAACCGTCATCGACCAGCATGATGTGATCGGTGGCAAGCGCGAGTTCGTAGCCGCCGCCGGCCGCCGTGCCGTTGATGGCGCAGATCGATTTTATGCCGGAATTCTCGCTCAAATCCTCGATGCCGTTGCGTGTCTCGTTGGTGAACTTGCAGAAGTTGACCTTATGGGCGTGGCTGGCGCCGGCCAGCATGCGGATATTGGCGCCGGCGCAAAATACCCGCGGCTTGGCCGACCGCAGCACGACGACGCGCACCTCGGGGTGTTCGAAACGCAGCCGTTCGAGCGCGTCGGCCAGCTCGATATCGACGCCGAGATCGTAGGAATTGAGTTTCAAATCGTAGCCTTCGAACAACGCGCCCTTTTCGTCGACGTCCATCGTCAGCGTCGCTACGGCGCCGTCGGTTGCAAGCTGCCAATGACGATAGCGCGCGGGATCGGTCTGAAAATCGATCCGCGTCTTGCCATTCGCCAACGGGCGCTGCGTGGCATGATCTGCGTCGGCCATCGTCCTCTCTCGTTTCCAGCCCGACTGTATTATAGTGCATATTGCGGGTGAGGCAGTCGATTATATGCATTATAGTTCATGATAGGGCAACCCCGGAACCGGCGCGCCGTTCCGCTTCGCGATGGTCGCGCAACAGCCGATTGATGAAGTCGGCAACGGTCTGCAGCGTCAGTTCCGGAGCTTCGCGCTGCGGCACATGGCGGACCCCGGGAAGCACCAGGGTCTCCACCGGACAGAAGCACTCCCGCTGCGCCGTTTCGACTTGCTTGAGCGTGCCGTATTGATCGTCTTCGCCCTGCACGATCAGGATCGGCACGCGGATATAGCCGAGCGCTTCGGTGATGTCCCACTTATGCATATCCGGATGCAGCCACGGCTCGTTCCAGGAGCGGAAGGCGCAATCGACGTCGGCGTGCCAGGGCTTGAGCTTTTCGCGCAAGCCTCCGGATGCGAACGACTTGCCCGCGCGGCGAATCTCGGCAAGCCCGATCTCCTCGGTGAAAAAATGCGGTGCGATCAAAACCAGGCCGCGCACGCGATGGTCCTGCACGCCCCCGGCATAGATCGCCGCGATCGACGCGCCATCGCTGTGACCGAGGAGGAGGCCGCGCCGGAATCCGATTGCCGCGAGGACTCGCGGCAGCACTTCGATCGCCTCTTCCTCCATGAAAGAGGGCGAGCGCGGCAGCGTGCCCGGGCTCGATCGGCCGTAGCCGGCGCGCGAATAGACAAACACGCCGGCGCCGGTCGCGGCGGCAATTCGATCGGGAAACGATCCCCATGATGCCGCGCTGCCGAGGCCTTCGTGCAGCATCACGATGGTCGGCGCCGCATCGGGCCGCGGCCCGATCATGCGGTATTCGAGCCGCAATGGCGGCAGATCGAGAAAGCCCGAATCGCCAAGCATCTGGTCGGCAAACGTCTGGTCGGTAAGGGTCATGGCGCTCGCGCTTGCGGCCCGAGCAATGCGGTCACGACCCGCGACAGCTCGGCAAAACTCTGCTCCAGCGCGGCGGCCGAGGTGTCGATTTCGGCTTCGGCGCGGGCGTAATCGGCGCGGCGCGCTTCGAGGATCGCCATCAAATCGGCCATCGCTTCCCGGTTCTGCGCCATCGGACGGAAATCGCCCTGCGCCATCACCCGGCTCATGTGATCTTCCGGCCGCGCCTTGATCCAGATCGTGTGGCTGCGGCGCAGCAAGAGCGCGTAGGTCTCGGCGTCCGCGACGATGCCGCCGGCCGTGGTGATGACCGCGGCCTCATGGCTGGCGACGACGCGCTCGAGCGCGCTCTTCTCATGGCGGCGGAACGTGGCGGTGCCGGCCATCTCGATCAGGTCGGGAATGCTGGCGCCGTAATCCTCCTCGACGACGCGGTCGAGCTCGATGAACGGCCAGCCGAGATGCTGCGCCAGCATGCGCCCGAGCGTCGACTTGCCGGCGCCGCGCAAACCGACGAGCGCAATGCGCCGCGCCCGGTCGGCGCCGACGGAGCGCGCAACGCGCGCCTCGATCAGTTTGGCGAGCTCCGGCAGTTCGCCTTCCGGCACCTGCGCAACGAGATCGAGCACGGCGCCGAGCGCGGCACTGCGCGCGCCGGTCGCCGGCAACAAGGCCGCGGCCGGCAAATCGAGCGCCTGCGCAATGGCGCGGATGACGCTCGCCGACGGGTTGCCGGCGCCGCTTTCGATCTGCGCCAGATAGCGCTCGGAGGTTGCGGAGGCTTGCGCCAATTGCCGGCGCGTCATGCCGCGCTTGGCACGATGGCGCCGCACCTCGCGCCCGATCGCGGCGAGGAACGCGGTGACGGAGGTTGCGCCGCTCAACGCGGCGGGCGCAAGTTTTGGGCGGGCTTTTGGCTTCGTTGTCAGCACGGCGCAAACAATCTCATGCAATATAGTTCATGCACTATAATGCATGACGCTTGCCGAAATAACAAGCGTGCGGTAACGGCGAGGCCCAATTACCCGAAAATCTTGCGCCAGCCGTCGTTGTCCTCGGCGGCGGGCGTTTCGCTCTCTTCCGCCGTCTCGGGGCCCGGATCGTCAGGCGCGTGGACGAGCGGAATGATCGGCTCCGGCTTCGGCTCAGGTTCGGCCTCGAGCTTCAGCTCCGGCTTGAATGGGGCTCGTTCGCGGCGGCGAGCGACCTCAGCGCTTGGCGGTTCGGCGGTTCCCGGCGCTGGCGCAGCCGAAATTTCGGCCGGCGCCGGCGGCGCCGGCTCGGGCTCGATCGCCGGCGCGCCCGCCATTCCCGTGAGCGGCACGCGCCATTCCAGCGCATCCAGCCGTCCGGTCACCGGCGATGCCGGCAACCACCGATCGGAGACATGGCCATCCGCGGTCCAAGCCGGATCGGACGCGTGGACGGCGCGCGCCAGCCATTCGCGGGCGCGGCCTTCATCGTTGCGCTCGGCGCGCTCGAGTTCGGCCATCAACAAAGCGATGCGCTTGGTCGGCGCGGCGAGATACGGTGCCAGCGCTGCGCGCGCCTTGGCGAATTCCTGCGCGCTCAGCGCGGCGCGTGCGATCGCCAGCGCGCCCTCGACATGGCCGGGCACTTTGGCCGCCAGCGCTTCGATCCGTTTCAGCCGGTCGCGCGCGGAATCGCCGGAGCGTAGCTCGCTGTAAGTTTGCGCCAATTCGGGATGCGGATTGGCGCGCCAGGCTTTGTCGATCACGCGCGCCGCCTTGCGCAACTGGCCGCCTTCGGCAAGGAGCCGCGCGGCGAGCGACGCTGCCGGGACCAATGTGGGAGCGAGCTTCTGCGCTTCCAGCACCAGCTCCTTGGCGCGGTCGCGATCGCTGTCTTCCAAGGCGTGGGCGTGGGCGGTGAGCAGCACCGCGCGTTGCCGGCGATACACGTCCCTGGCCAGCGTGCGGGCATTGGCCTCGAGCAATGCCAGCGCTCCGGCCCAGTCGCCATCCTTGCATCGCGCCTCCAGCACAGCCCTGCTGGCCCAGCCCAGCGAAGGCGCGGTGCGGGCTGCTTCCTCGGCATAGGCCCGCGCGCCGATCGGATCGTTGCGGCGAAGGGCTTCGACGAAGAGCCCGCGCAGGCCGAGCGGCTTGGTGTCGGCGCGGCTTGCCATGGCGCGGAAGGTCCGTTCCGCGCCGTCGCGGTCGCCGGCGAGCTGCGCGGATTGTGCGTTTAAGAGCAGCGCGAGTGGCTCGGTGGGGGCGAGCCGGTTGACGGCGGCGGCGTGCTTTTGCGCGGCCGCCATGTCGCCGGCGCCCACCGCGATCAGCCCGTTGGAAATCGCCTCATAGGCGCGCACGCCGCGGCGATGGCGCAAATGCCGCGACAATAGGCCGGGCGATCGTAAGATCAGGCGGAGCAGGCTCCAGATCGCGAGCAGCGCGACCAGCGCCGCGACGAGGCCGGCGCCGAGCACCAGCAGCGAGGTTTCGATGCGCAAGCCTTGCCAGACGATGACGACGTCGCCCGGCCGGTCGGCGAGCCAAGCGACGCCAAGCGACAGCGCGCCGACGACGATGAGGAAGAGGACGATGCGGATCATTGCGAAGCCGGCTTGCTCAAGCCCGCAAGCGCGCCGGCGGCGATCTGCCGAGCCGCCGCAATCGCTGCCGCGCGCGCTTTCGCTTTTTCCACCCAACCGGCGGCGAGCGGCTTTGCCGAATCCGGCAGCGCGGCGACGTCGGTCAATGCCGCCGCGATGTCGGCGCGCGCGGCGTCGGCTTCGATCCGCGCCATGACTGCCGATGGCTCATTGCCCGCGGGCGCATCGATCGGCGTGACGCGCACGAGATGCTGCGCGTTGGCTTCCAGGCGTTGCAGAAACGTCGATGCACCGGATGCCGCGTCGGAGGCGCGGCGCAAATCGGGCGTCAAAGTTGCAAGCTCGTGCGCCAGCACGGCGGCGCCAGGGACGCCGGTTGCGGCGAACGGTTCGAGCGGCGCGGTGGCGCTTGGCGCGACGCCAAGCGATTGCACCGCCGCAAGCTCGGCCTGATAGGGCGCACCGCGCTCGACCGCGGCGTGCAGCGCCTCGGCGGCAATCGTCAACCGCGCCGCCTGGTCGTTGGCGCCCTCGGCAGGACGGGCGGCATTTTCGGCGAACGCTTTCGCCGCGCTTTCCAGCGCTGCGATCCGGCTCTCCAGCGCGTCGAGATCGCTGTTCTGCACGTTCGTCTGACTGGCCACCTGACTTGCTGCTTGGCTTGCCGCTTCGCTTGCCGCCTGACTTACGTTCTGGTTCGTTTTTTCACTTGCGGTCTTGGCTGCCTCCGCCACGGCTTGCGCGGCATCGGCCGCTTTCTCTGCACTCTGACTCGTGGCGGCGATGTCATCGAGGCGGTGGCTCAGCGCCGCCACTGAATCTGACAGCGCTTTAGTCTGCGCTTCCACTGCGGCCGTGCGATTGGTCAGCGCAGGCTCGGTTCGTTGCGCCGCAATCGTGCGTTCGAGCTTGTCCAGCCGTGCCGCGATGTCGGCCACGTTATTTGGCGCGGGCTGCGTCGCCGCCGAAGTTTCCGGCGCTGCAGGAGGGGCGGGCGCTGCAACCTCGCGGGACGGCACGAAACCGGCAAACCAAAGTCCGGCTAAGATGACAGCCATCGCCACGGCGCCGAGGATGGCACCCGCGACATGCCACTTCAGCCGGCCGGCGGAAGCGGCAATGGGCTGTGAGCCCGGTGTTGGACCTGAGGATCCGGGAGGCGGCGAATCGGCCGGTCCGCCCGCGCCGGCTTGCGGCGTCGAATCCGGCTCACCGACTTCCGTCGCCTTCAGTTCGATGGTCGGCGGCCGCCGGCCCGGGTTGCTGTCAGGCTCGCTCGTCATGCTGTCCTCAAAGCGAGTTCGACGTACTTACCGAATCAAAAGTCCTCAGCCAGCCCCGGAGACGGCATAATACGGGGCGGCAACAGCGGCAACAGGCCGAACAAACCCTAACGAGTCGGCATAATCGCGTCGGTTCAGCCGCATAACGCCAACAGCGAAGCCTCGTCGGGCTGCGCCGCCATGCGCACATTGATGGCCCCGGCCTTCTGGAGCGGCTCGGCAACTCGGGCCGACAGACAATAATGCACCGGCATGGCCAGCGCGGCTTCGAGCAGGCCGGAATTGCGCGCGGCAGTCAGAAATCCCTCGGTGCTCCGGCGTGAGAAATGCAAGACGCCGTCGATCCCGGCAGCCAGCGCTGCGGCCGCTTCAGTCGGGAGCGTCTGCGCGACCACGGTGCGATAGACCACCACCGTATCGACGACGAAATTCTTCGCCCGCAACGCGCCGGCAAGGTCGCCGGAGCGTTCCTCTCCGGTGAGGTAGAGGAGACGGGCCGGCGGCTTTAGGCGCGCGGCGACCAGATCCGCGAGATCGTGGACGTTGCCGTTGGCGGAAGTTACGGCGGTGAAATTATTCGCACGCGCCGTTTGCGCGGTTCGATCGCCCACGGTGAAGACCGGCAGATGCCGCCAGTCGTCGCGCCACCCAAATCCGGCGATACCCCACAGCGCGTTGGCGCTCGTCAGCAAAATCGCGTCCCACGGCCCGCCGTCTGGATCGACTTTCGAGACAATTTCAATTCCGAAAAGCGGTGCGACGACCGGGTCGTGGCCGCGCGCGCGCAATGCGGCTGCGGTGCGCGCGGCATTCGGTTGTGATCGGGTCACCAGGAGGCGCACCGTTCAATCCCGCTCGAAAAAGCCGGGACCGGCCCGCGATTTGAGCTCGCGGCCGGCGTCGGCGCCAAGCGCCGCGGCGTCGGCGCGAGGGCCTTCGCGCGAAACGTCCAGCGCGGCGCTGCCGTCGGTCTTGGCGATCATGCCGCGAAAGCGGACGCGGCCGTCGATGATGTGTGCATAGCCGGCAATCGGCGTGCGGCAGGAACCGTCGAGCACGGCGAGGAAGGCGCGTTCGGCGGCAAGCGCCGTCGCCGTGTCGGGATCGTTCACGGCGGCGACCAAGGCACGGGTGTTGCCATCGTCCGCGCGCGTCTCGATGCCGATCGCGCCCTGACCGACTGCCGGCAGGAATTCGTCGATGTCGAGAACGGCAGTTGCCACTGCGGCAAGTCCGAGCCGTTTCAAGCCGGCAATGGCAAGTATAGTGGCGTCGAAATCGCCATTTTCGAGCTTGCGCAGCCGCGTCTCGACATTACCTCGTAGCGGCACGATCGCGAGATCCCGCCGCAAATGCTTGATCAAGGCTTGCCGCCGCAGCGACGCGGTGCCGACGACGGCGCCGTTTCGCAGTTCGTGCAGGCTTTTGGCGCTGCGGCTGATAAAGGCGTCGCGCGCGTCCTCGCGCGGCAGAAATCCCGAAAGCACGAGGCCTGCCGGCAACAGCGTCGGCATGTCCTTCGACGAATGCACGGCGAGATCGATCGCGCCGGACTTGAGCGCCTCCTCGATTTCCTTGGTGAAAAGGCCCTTGCCGCCGGCCTCGGCGAGCGGCCGGTCCTGGATCATGTCGCCGGTGGTGCGGATGACCTTGATCTCAATCCGCTCGGGTGCGAGGCCGCACGCCGTGGCGAGACGGCTCTGCACCTCGCGGGCCTGGGTGAGCGCCAGCGGCGAGCCACGCGAGCCGATGCGCAGGATCGATGTTGTGGTCGAGGTCTGGGCCATTGCCGGCGTATAATACACGGATGATCATTCTCGGCATCGAGACAACCTGCGACGAGACCGCCGCGGCCGTGGTCCGCCGGACCGCGGACGGGCGCGGCCAGATCCTGTCCAATGTCGTGCTGTCGCAAATCAGCGAGCACGCCGAATTCGGCGGCGTGGTGCCCGAGATCGCCGCCCGCGCCCATGTCGAGGCGCTCGATCACATCATCGCCAAGGCGATGGCCGAGGCGAAAATGTCCTTCGCCAGCCTCGACGGTGTTGCCGCCGCCGCGGGGCCGGGGTTGATCGGCGGCGTCATCGTCGGGCTGACGACCGCGAAAGCCATCGCACTCGCGCACGACAAGCCGCTCATGGCCGTCAATCATCTCGAAGCGCATGCGCTGACCGCGCGGCTCACCGATGCCACGCCGTTTCCCTATTGCCTGTTTCTCGCTTCGGGCGGCCATACCCAAATTCTCGGCGTGCGCGGCGTGGGCGACTATCTGCGCCTTGGCGGCACCGTCGACGATGCAATCGGCGAAGCCTTCGACAAGACGGCAAAATTGCTCGGCCTAGGCTATCCCGGCGGCCCGCTGGTCGAGAAGGAAGCGACCCGCGGCGACGCCGCCCGCTTTGCGCTGCCGCGGCCGATGAGCGGTCGCCGCGACGCCGATTTCTCGCTGTCAGGATTGAAGACCGCATTGCGGCTCGAAGCGGAGAAGATCGCGCCGCTCAGCGATCAAGACGTCGCCGACCTGTGCGCGTCGTTCCAGCAGGCGGTGGTCGATGTCGTCAAAGACCGGCTGCGCTCGGGCTTGCGCATGTTCCGCCTTCGGGTCGGGGCGCCGAGCGCGCTGGTTTGCGCCGGCGGCGTCGCCGCCAATCAGGCGATCCGCAAGGTGCTGCACCGCGTCGCCTTCGAAATCGGCGTCGAACTCGTGGCGCCGCCGCCGGCGCTGTGCACCGATAATGGCGCCATGATCGCCTGGGCCGGCGCCGAACGATTGGCGCTGGGCTTGACCGACCCGCTCAATTTCGCGCCGCGGGCGCGCTGGCCGCTGGATGAGGTTGCGGCTACTGCTCGAACCGGTCGATGAACCAGCGCAGCAGGCGCGTCCAGATTTCGTCCTTGCCGACGGTATCCTCGATGCCGTGCTCGAGGCTGGGATTATCGTTGACCTCCATGACCACGATGCCATGGGCGGTCTGCTTGAGGTCGACGCCGTAAAATCCGTCGCCGATCGGCCGCGCCGCGCGGACCGCGATGTCGATCACCTCGGCAGGCGCCTGGTCGAGGCCGAAGGCGCGGAAGCCGCCCTCGTGGGAGGAGCCGTCGGGCCGGTATTTCACCACCTGCCAATGGCCGCGCGCCATGCGGTACTGGCAGACGAATAGCGGCTCGCCGGCCAGCACGCCGACGCGCCAGTCGAAATCGGTCGGCAGGAATTTTTGCGCCAGCAGCAGGTCGGTTTCTTCGAACAATTCATCGCAGATGCGTTTGAATTCGGCCGCCGATTCAATTTTGTGTACGCCGCGCGAAAACGAGCCGTCGGGAATTTTCACAACGAGCGGCAGACCGAGCTCGTCGATCACCTTGGATGGCTCGGTGTCCTCGCTGATGATGATCGTCGGTGGCGTCGGCACTTGATTTTGCTGCAAGAGCTCGACCAAAAACACCTTATTCGTGCAGCGGATCATCGAGATCGGGTCGTCGATGACCGGCATGCCTTCCTGCCAGGCGCGCCGCGCGAAGCGGTAAGTGTGATTGTCGATCGACGTGGTCTCGCGGATGAACAGGCCGTCGAATTCGGCCAGCTCGGCAAGCTGGCGCTTGGTGATGCGCTCAACGTCGACCGACATTTTCTCGGCAATGCGGGCGAAATGCTTGATCGAATCCGGCGAGGAAGGCGCTGTTTTCTCGTTCGGATCGTAGAGTACCGCGAGATCGTATTTGGCGACCGAGCGCGCTTTGGGATCGCGCCATTCCCGCTTGGTGTGGTTGTGCAGCGACTCACGGAAGAACTCGGCCTCGCCGTTGGCCAGCCTCGTGATGGTGCGCGGGCGGATGCGGTCGATCGATAGCCATGCGCCCCCGGTGTCGACGATCACTTCGAGCGCGGGGCAGCGGAACCAATCGAACAACAACCGTCCGAACGGCTCAAAGCGTTCGTCGCGGGCCAGCCCGAAACAGACCAAGAGCTTGAATTCGCCGTCCGGCTGGAAATCGGCGCGCCGGCCGCAGCGGTTGAGCTCTTCCTCAAGCTCCGGCAGGGCATGCTCGTAAAGCTTCTGCTCGCGCAGCTCCAGCATGGTCTCGACGGTGGGCACCACCCGGTGGCCGCGCGCCTCGGCGAGCAGCGAGGCGTAATAGCCCTTCGACTGGTAGGCGTAGGAGCGGGCGAGGTTGACGAGCTTGGGGCGCGCCATGTCGAACAGGCGAGGGCGCGCAAGGTACTCGCTCGTGGTGATGACCTTGTGCGGGGTCTCGGCGTTAGGCAGGTCGCGGGGCTGGTCGACGAGGATAACCCAGCCGGTCATGGGCGGGTTCCTTTCCAGTCGACGCCAATATGTAAGACTTGGCCGATCATGCTTTCGAAGTCAGGCACGGCACGATTCGTCATAGCCGGAATCGAAACGATTGGCGACTGCGCCGGCCGCGATGTCCACCATGAAAGCCGATTCGCGCTTCCGAGTCAGGCGGGTCTATGGCGGGACCCGCGAACGAGCGGCTTTGCGAAGCGGAGCGCGTCACCGCGGTCGTCATAATAGCGGCGGTGCCGGCCGAACAGCCGGTAACCCGATTTTTCGTAGCGCGCAATGGCTCGGCCATTGTGCTCATGGACTTCGAGCCGCATCGCACCGCGCCCGCGCCGCCGCGCCGCCCGTTCCGCGGCCGCAAGAAGCAGCGTGCCGACGCCGCGCCGGCCCACATGCGGGGCAACGGCGATCGAATAAAGCCGGGCCAGCGTCGAGCGCGGCGGATAGAGCACGAGCACATAGCCGGCGAGCTTGCCGGCCGCTTCTGCGACAATGAGCGTTGCGCTTTTCGCGGCAAGAAAGCGGCGAAAGCTGCGCCGCGACAGGATATCGGCGGTAAAGGCCGCTTGCTCGATCGCGATAAGCGCAGTGAGATCGGTCATCCGGCCGCGGCGGAGATTTGCGGCCGGCGAGCGCAACGGTCTTTTCACGGCATGCGCTCCTGTCCCTCTGTTCGATCCGCTCGATCATCGTTTCAAGCCGCTTCGCCATGATTTTGCAATATGACCAAGCTGGGGGCTATGGATTCCCCGGCTTTCGCCTTCGGTGCGCTCCGGAATGACGCAGCAATGACCGACACCGGCCCGCTCTTCGTCACGTCCGGCAATCTCATCGCCGACCGCCGCTACAAGGCGGCGATCGAGCTCGCGTCGCGCGGCGACCTTGGTGCCGCCGCCGACATCCTTGCGCAGACGGTTGAGCTTGCACCGGACTTCGCCACCGCATGGTTCGCGCTCGGCGCCATCCGCGACCGGCTCGGCGACCGCGATGCCGCCGTCGCGGCGTTCGAGCACGCCCGCGCTGCCGACCCCGCGGACTATCACGGCGCGCGGCTGCAGCTGGCCCGGCTCGGCGCCGGCGCAGCGACCCCGGCGATGACCGAAACCTATGTGCGCCGCCTATTCGACCAATATGCCGCGCGCTACGACACGGCGCTGACCGAGCATTTGCACTATCGCGGGCCGGCGATTCTGCGCGATGCGGTCGAAGCTGCGGTGCGCGCGGCCGGCCAACCGATGCGCTTTGGCGCGATGCTCGATCTCGGTTGCGGCACCGGGCTCGCCGGCGCCGCGTTTCGCTCCTTTGTCGATCGGCTGGTCGGCGTCGATCTGTCCTCGGCGATGATTGCACAAGCGGCGACCAAGGGCCTGTACGATCGCCTCGTGACCGCCGATCTTTCCGGATTTCTCGCCGCGGAAAGCGCCGATACCGGAAAGTACCACCTTGTTATCGCCGCCGACGTCTTTGTCTACGTCAACGATCTCGCGCCGATCGTCAGTGCGATCGCGCGCGTGCTGGCGCCGGATGGCCTCCTGGCCTTCACGGTGGAAACCCATTCCGGCGGTGGGCCGAAGCTGTTGCCGACGCTGCGCTTCGCCTATGGCGAGTCTTATCTGCGCGCGACGATTGCGGATGCCGGCTTGGCGCTGCTTAGTCTCCACGAAGCTGTCGTCCGCACCGAAAACGGCGCGCCGGTGCGGGGCCTGGTGCTCGTGGCATCGTCAGCGGAACGGTAATCGCCTTCGCGTCAGGCGTAGCCCTTGATGCTGTCGGCCACCGAATCGGCGACGTGTTCCTTGGTGATGATGCCTTTGACGTCGGCCTCGGTCGGCACGCCCTTGCCGGCGACCACGACCGCCATGGCGCCGCCGCGCCGCCACATCCGCTTGATCACTTCGAAGGCGATGTCGTCCTCGCGCGCGATGGTGAAATCGCGCTGCGCCACGTCGCCGAGCGTGATGCCGGTATAGGCGTCCTCGAGGCCGCGCCGCAGCGCGGTGTTGACGCGCAATACGCCGAAAATCCGATTGTTGCGGGTGACGACGACGTGCTTCATCGCGCCTTGATTTTCCTGCTGGCGCAGAAAAGCGTCGAAGTCGGTGGCGGCCGGCAAGATCAGGACGTCCTTGTCCATGAATTCGTAGGCATGGCGCACCAGGAACATGTTGGCGTGCAGCGCCTTGGGAATGAGATGCCGCCGCGCCGCCAGCTTGATCGTGTAGATATTTTCGCGCGTCAGCACGCGCCGCACGCCGATGGCGAGCGCCACGGCGAGGATCATCGGCATGACCAGCGCGTAATCGCGGGTCATCTCGAAGATCATGGTGACCGCGGTCATCGCCGCCCCGGTGCCGCCGGCCACCATCGCCGCCATGCCGACGATGGCGAAATTGGCGATGCCGGCTTCGGGCAGCGGATGGATCAGGCTGGTCAAAAGACCGAATGCGCCGCCGAGCGTTGCGCCCATATACAGCGACGGCGAAAAAATGCCGCCCGATGCGCCGGAGCCGAGGCTGATCGAGGTCGCCGCGAGTTTCGCGACATAAAGCAGCGGTAGAATCGCGAGCGGCGCCAGCTGGCTTGTCAGCAGCGCTTGGATCGTCGCGTAGCCGACGCCTTCGACGTAATAGTGGCCGTAAAAATGAAACAGCGCGTAGATCAGGACGCCGACGAACAGCATGCCGACGGCATGGCGCAGATACGGATTCTCGATCCATTCGAACACATCCTCCGCGGCCGAGAGCCCGCGGACGAAGGCCGCCGCGGCGATGCCCATGACCGCGCCAAGCAGCGCATAGAGCCCGAGCGCGACGATGGACGACGGTTCGTGGCCGAGCGCCGGCAAGATCGGAACGGCAAAAGCCGGCTGCGGGCCGAGAAACCAGTTGCCGACGAAAGTGGCGGTGCCGGTGGCGAGCGCCACGGGCAGAAAAGTGCGCACGCTCACTTCCGGCATCATCAGCTCGATCGCGAACATGACGCCGCCGATCGGCGTGTTGAAGGTCGCGGCGATGCCGGCGCCCGCTCCGGCGCCGACCAGCGTGATGCGCTGCCAAGGCTCGAGCGCCAACAGCTGGCCGATGCTCGAGCCGAGCGAGGCGCCGATCTGAATGATCGGCCCTTCGCGGCCCACGGCCGCGCCGCTGCCGATGGAAAATGCCGAGGCGATCGATTTGACGACGGCAACGATCGGCCGGATGACGCCTTCCTTGTAGTAGATCGCGTCCATCACTTCGGGAACGCCGTGGCCGCGCGCCTCGGGAGCGAAATTCGTGACCAGCGCGGTGACCACCATGCCGCCGATGACCGGCGCCAGAATGATGAAAGCGCCCCACGGCCCGGCCGGCGTGAAAATATTGGCGTCGTAGTGGACCGAGAAAGTTCCGAGGAAGAACAGGTTGTGAATCGCGGCAATCAGGCCACGAAAGAATATGGCGCCGAAGCCGGTGATGAGCCCGGTGATCAGCGCGAGACATGAAAGGAAGACGAGCCCGCGTTGCTGCTGCGGCGCGGGATCGGTCGCTGGCAGGGACATGATGCCGGCTCTTTAGCGTGCATCGTCCGGTACGTCCACGGTGTCGTTGCGCTCGACCGATAGTGCCGTCGCGGCTAACCTGGAACGTGGCCTTGCCGGAGAAGATCTCACCGCTTCCGGAGCATTTCGCGCGCTGGTTCGCCGGCCGCGGCTGGACGCCGCGCGCGCACCAGTTGGACCTATTGGCGAAAGCGCAGGCCGGCCGCTCGGTGCTGCTGATTGCGCCGACCGGCGGCGGCAAGACGCTTGCCGGCTTTCTGCCGAGCCTGGCGGAGTTGAGCGCGGCAACAACTCTTCCACGATCTCGTATCCACGCGCTTGCTCAGTCGGCACCCTCCCCCCTTGTGGGGGAGGGTGGAGGAAGGGGGTCGGGAGGTGAAGGAATAACGTCAACGATTTTACGTCCCCTCTCGACCCC
>Ga0102924_1000461_pt1 | contig 50751 bp, 65 predicted proteins | sample PaiPotPPM11metaG_FD_80116 | JGI IMG/M metagenome (GOLD analysis project Ga0102924, IMG submission 80116) | Iron sulfur acid spring bacterial and archeal communities from Banff, Canada, to study Microbial Dark Matter (Phase II) - Paint Pots PPM... ... | reverse complement strand
TCCTTCACCGCAGGTCAGCACCAAGCCGATCGGTTCTTCGCGCTGCACTTTCCGCCGCGCCGCGATGATGATGGCGCACTCGAACGGCGACCCATAGCTGTCCAGGTCGAAGACGTTGAACGCCGACAAGTCGATCGAGCGCAAGACGCGCCGGTTGTCAGCCGCGAACATGAGCCGCTGGTCGCCGCGCATCGGCGCATATCGGAGATCGCAGCCGGTGTAACTCGCGGCGTCTTTCCACACCGCGGCATGAAGCTCGCCGGCGCCGGCAAAGGCATCGAAGACTCGCGCATCGCGCGTGCCGACCGCTTCCAACGTGCGGCGCCGGATATCGACCTTCGCCGCGAATGCTTGCGGATTATTGTCTACCTTCTTCGCATCGCGCGTGCCGGCAAACGCCACGGATCACGCCAATGCGATGTTGACCGCGCGCAGGCCGCGTTTCGTGCTCTCGACGTCGAAGGTCACGGCACTGTTTTCGACCAGCGTGCTGAGACTGGGCGGCAGATCTGTCCGGTGCACGAACACGTCGCCACCGCCGTCCTCTCGCGTGATGAAGCCGTAGCCCTTTACCTCGTTGAAGAACTTCACGTTTCCACGCTCAGCCATGCCAGTCCCCTTCACCCCAATGCGATTGTGCCGAGGTCGACGGTGACACCATCGAGCGGCTTCATTGCGGTTTCGAGCGCGCGGAGCGCAACCGCTTGATGCTTGAGCGGTCCCCGCACTGAAATCCAGAATTCGTCGTCAACGTCTTCCATCTCGATCTCTCGGACTTCGAGATTGTCGTCGCCGTCGAGAAGGCGGTCGATTTCCTTCTCGGAGAACCCGAGATCGCCGGCATCAAGGTCTGCCGCTGTGACTTCGCGCAAGAGCTCGGCGAGCAGCGCGTCATCCCACGACGAATTCTCAGGGAGCTTGTTCAGCGCGAGCGCCAGCGCCCCATACTGCGCTTCGCTGAGGCCGGCAACGACACGGACATCGACAGGATCGTAGCCGCCAATGCGCTTTAGCGCCTCCAATGTCGCATGACCGCCGACAACGATATCGTTCGGCCGGATGACGATCTTGTTGATGTAGCCGAACTGTTCGATCGACGCTGCGATCTGCGCGATCTGGCTTTCAGGATGACGACGCGCGTTTTTCGGATCGGGCTTGAGACTGTCGATCGGCCGCTTGTCGTCTCTCACGTCGATCATGCGGATAACTCGACTGTAGGATCAATCACTTCGCGCGCGTAGGTGGTGTCAAAAACGGTGCGGCTTCTTCGTCATGGCGCAGTTCGCCATTGTGAGAAGCGCGCGGTTCGGCGCGCGTCTTGCTGGTGATCTTGCTGGATGTTGGGCGGTTTGCGCTTTGGTGCCGATGGAGAACCACCGAGAGGCTTGGGTGGTGGTGAGGCTGCTCGCTCGCCTTTCGGCTCGCACCCTCTCGCTCGGAGTTCGACCCGTACAGCGGCCGCGCGCGTGCGAATGCGTGTGCCAGCTTGTGCCAAAAGTCAACATCACATTTTCGTGATAGTTTCCGCCCTGTGGACTATCCTTCTGATTTCAGTGAGGAAAATGATCCTGCGGAAAAGGCCAATGATATGGCCCATTTACACTTTGCACTTGACGCCACCGGGGCATTGGAGCCGGTCCAAACTCGTTGATTCGCAAGGCGGGGTTGTGGCCGCTCAAATATGAGTTGCAAGAGCGGTAAAAATTACCTACATTTGGATACATCCAATGACGGGCCTCTGGCCCACCTGTCGAGGGAGAACGAAATGTCTGATCCAGCAAGCAAATTCGAGGTCGGGAAGACCTACGCGACGCGGTCGATCGGCGACCACGATTGCAACTTCTCGTTCGCCATCCTGGCGCGCACGGCGAAGACCGTCACCATCAAGGTCGATGGTCAGGTCGCCCGCCGCGGCCTTTCGATCTTCGAGGGGCGGGCATCAAACGCACCGGCGATATTCCTCGCAGCATCCTTCGATCGCTACGACAATCGTATGCGGACTCGAACCGGCAGGCTGCGGCCCTCATTCGCGCATATCGTCACAACCCGCTGGCCTTAATAGACCTGCAAGGCGAGATCGAGCGGGGAGCGGATCGAGCGAATGCAATAGTCTTGCGCGCGCAGTCGAAGGCAGACGCGTCATGACCAGGCGTATCTCGATCGACAAGATCGACCCCGATCCGAAACAGCCGCGCAAGATATTCGACGCGGCCGAGCTCGAGGAGTTCGCCGGCACGATCGAGGCAAACGGCCTCATTCAGCCGATCACTGTGCGGCCGCGCGGCAACGGCCGCTATTGGATCGTCGCCGGCGAACGGCGTTGGCGGGCGCACCGGCTCTTGCGCGATCGAGGCCTCCGCCGCTTCGCGGTGATCGCCTGCAACGTCGAAAACAAAAAGACGAGCCTCGCCGTCATCCGCTCCAAGCAGATCATCGAGAACATGGCGCGTGCAGATCTGCAACCACTCGAAGAAGCGCGCGCCTTCTCACAGTTCGCCGAAGACTTCGACCTGACACCGGAGGAAGTCGCGACACGCCTTGGCGTGGCGCCGTTCCGCGTGCGTTGGCGCCTGCAGCTGCTCAACCTCGCGGCGCTGATCGCGCGCATGGTCGAGGCCGGGCACCTGGACCGGCAGCAAGCCTTGGAGGTCGCGCGCCTCGATCGACACGCCGATCAAATGCGCCTGGTCCAGATGATCAATCGCGGCGAGCTCCAAGGTTGGAAGGCGGTGCGCAACGCCGCCGATGCGATCTTGAACGGCACCACGCCAAGCGACTTGTTCGGCGCCGGGGCGCCCGTCGTGAGCGCGGCCGAGGTCGCGGCGCTGCGGGCGATGGAGCGCAAGATCGAAACGGTTGCCGACATGGTCGCGTCAGGCTGGCGCAACGGCGAGTGCATCGTCGCCAACAAGGTCTGTCCGGAGCGCGCCGGCGTGATGGCTGACAAGCTGGCGGCGATCAAGTCCGCCGTCTCCCACATGGAGCGCGAGCTTCGCAACGTCGGCGCCCAAGTTAAGATCGCTGTCGCGTCATGAACAAGCCGCGACAGTACGTCTTCCACCACGGCAAGCCGTGCCCGTACTGCGGCGCTGTGATGATGCTCGGCACGCGGACCAGGCCCACATGCGACCACGTTAAGTCGAGACTCAACGGCGGTCGCCGCAGCAACAAAAATAAGCTATTCGTCTGTTCACGCTGCAACAGCGATAAGGGACACCACGGGCTGGTAGTATGGGCCGCGATGTTGGAGCGCGACAACGATCCGCGCGCCGCCAGAGTTAAACAGCTTGTCGAGGATCGAAGAGCAGCGGGGCTTCCGGCATGACCACTATGAGCGCCGACGAAGTGAAGATGGCGAGGCTCGAGATCGGCGCCGCGCTCGGCAAGACGATGTCACAGCGCGACCTTGGCCTCATGCTCGGCCTGACGCCAGCATCGGCCGATCGCACTGTGCGGAATTGGGAGACGGATGGTCCGACCGGGCCGGCCGCGGTCGCGCTGCGGCTCATGCTCCATTGCGCGCGCGCCGGAAATGTCGACATCGTCCGATCGCTGATCGGACAGCCGTCAGGGCCTAATAAAGATTAGCGTCCGTCAGGATGACTTGATTGGCCCCTCGCATCAGATTCACCTGCTGGACTAGGTCGCCGCCCTGCTTATCGACGCCGTATTTGTTCGGCACTCCCCAGGTTACTGTTGTCACAACGTACCAACGGAGTGCCGGCACTTGGGCGAAGCTGAACGTGCCGGTTGCGTCACAAATTACCTGTCGGGTAAATTGGGATGATTGCGGGTCGCGGTTGCTTACCGATTCGTTTCGGTGCGAATGCTCGATCACCTCATCGTTATAGGCTGTCGAGGGCACCAGATAGACTTTATTGCCCGCGCACGTCTTGACGTCGCCGCCGACAGTTTTCAGGAAACCCTGGCCGCTTAGGGATGACGGCCCGGGTCCCGCAAACGGCTTAAAGTCGATCTCATTATAGCTCTGGGTGAGCGCGTACGATTTGATTGTTGGACCGCAGGAAGTAAGAGAGCAAGCAGAAAAGGCGACGGCTAAGCATCGCAACGCCACACAGCTCACGTCCACGCCCCTTTAAGTAGAAGTTCAGCAAAACGCTACCTTATCCCAGTAAAATCAATGTATCAAAACGCTAGTATTTTCAGGCACTTGATGCCATAATATGCTTGCTCAAACGAGCGGCCCCGGCCGGTGCACAAACACCGGACCAGGGCCTAACCCGAACCCCGGAGATGAGCCGTGGCCCAGGCTGATCGCAGCATAGTTGCACGCCGTCGCGACATCAAACTCGACATCGAAACAATTTGCGGGATTGCGCCCGCTCGGATCAAGCCCGACTTCCCCGTTGTGCTGTTGCCAACCGGGATCATGTTGCCGGTCGATCCCGATGAGATCGCGGCCTACAAGCACGCACTGGCGGCGTCATAACGCCGTGAAAAAAATCGACATGATCGGGCGGCGGTTCGGACGGCTCGTAGTTCTCGGTGAAGCAGTTCCAAGAATCTATTTTTACGGGCGCCGATTTTCGCTGAGACGCCTCCGATGCAAATGCGATTGCGGAAGAGAGACCATTGTCGATGCTTCTGCTCTTCGCAGAGGCCTAACGATAAGCTGCCAGTGTCAAAAAACGACCCACGGCGAAACCCGAAATCGCAAAAGGAGTGCCGAGTGGATTTGCTGGCAGAGCATGATCACTCGATGCGAGAATCCCCAGCATAAATCTTACCGTGACTACGGCGGACGAGGGATTAAGGTCTGTGCCCGTTGGCGCGACGGCGAGAACGGAAAATCCGGATCACAATGCTTCCTCTCCGACATGGGCCGGAAGCCGTCGGCGACGCACTCGCTTGATCGTATCGATGTGAACGGAAATTACGAGCCCGGCAATTGCAGATGGGCGAACGCTTCGCAGCAGAGGACGAATCAGCGGAAACTATCTACGGCAGGACGCGATCGCGGGTGAGGCCGATTGCGATGATGTAAAGGCCTAAATCCTGCCGACGATAGAAGGTCCGGCGCGAAATTGCGACGCGCTTGCACGCGGCTACCACGTCATCCCCGGCCATCGTCCATAGTGCGCCAAGGCACACGGCTTCTGCGAGCACTGACTTTTCCTTTAGCTTTAGATAGCGCATTGGCCACTCCATCGCTTCCTCCGCACGGGTTATCTCCGCGGCAGACGGCATAACACGCACGCGATTGCGGTTGCGGGTCATCACCTCGATCGCCGCCACACGTGCGTACTGGCGCAGGTCAAAGAACTCGCGCTGCCCGCGCAGATCATCGGAATCATACAGATGCCTCGGCATGGAATTTGAGTAAGCCCGCGGCCCGATGCGAGCGGGGAGTCGATTAAGCACCTGCATCATTTCGACGAGCCGCTCTTTGACCAGCAACGTGTCCCACTTCGTTCGTGGCGGTCGATCGTCGCCTATAGATTTTTTTAGTCCATCGCCTGGGATAAGCCGCGACGCCTTCTCTTTCGTTTCCTGGTCGCTGGGCATCTGTTCGATGGTCCTTTCGAGTGGGGACGACAGGGGACAAGCGGGGACAAACGACGTTTCCGGCGCTTCAAAATCGCGCATGAACGCTACACTCCTTGGCCTTGGCCGGGGACAGATCGCTTGTCCCCTCAGAATTCAAGGTGACCACCATCCTCTGCATCTGGCGGTGAGGTTGCGGTCGAGCCGATATCCGGCGCGTGCTTGGCGAAGCCACGAACCGGCTTGCCGGTCCACCATATCCAGGGATCGTCGCGGCCGATGATCCCGAATTTGAGAAGCACGGTGCCGGCGCGTTGCATGGCTTTTTTCACATTCTGCGCCTTCTTGCGCGGATCATCGTCATCGAGCGGCGCGGAGCGGGCATACATGTCGCGCCAGTCTTTGTAGCTGACCACGCTGACACCTTCGGGAATGTTAAAGCCGATCGGCGGCGCCTGTCCCTTGTCCGCCAGCACGTTGACCAGCGCGCGGAAGACCAGTTCCTCTTGCTTGGTCAGGGTGAAGCCCTTCGAGGCCTGCGCCTTGCGCGCGGCGTCTTTCTCGCCGACTTCGAGAGTGACGCATGACGTGATCGGCTGGCCGTCGGGGCGCTCACCGAGGCGCACCTGGAAGAGCTCGAAGCGGATCGACTGGCCGTCTTCGCCGTCCTTCTGCTTATCGAGAACTGCCGTGCGGATCTTGGTCACCTCATCGCGGGTGACGGTCACGGCCTGGTCGATGTTCGCATAGACTGACGTGTGGCCGCGGAGTTTGGTGCCCGCCGCGTTCATGTGGTGCACAAGGCAGACGTGCGCGCCCGTCGCCACGTTGATGCGATCGACGTTTGCCATCACGGCGCTCATATCCCGGCCGCTATTTTCGTCGGCGCCCCCGGTTGCCGTCGCCAGAGTGTCGATGAAGATCGCGCGCAGCGGCACGCTGTAGAGCTTCGCGATCGCCTGAATTTCAACGATCAGCGCATCGGTGTCGCCGTCCGGCCGGTACAGGTCGATCTTCGATTGGAGGAGCACAAACGGCACGCGCTCATCGCCTCGCACGTCGAAGTGCTTTCGGAAGGCGCGCAGGCGCTTCTTGACGCCGCGCACGCCTTCGCCCGCCTGATAGATCACCAGCCCGGGCGCCATCACCTTGGCGCCGAAGAACGGCGTCCCGCGGGCGATGCTCATGCCGGCATGGATGGCGAGGAACGATTTGCCGGACCTAGATGGGCCGCCGATGATCGACTTGTCGCCGACAGTCGTCCAGCCGTCGATCAGGTATTCGTGCTCCGGGCCCGGATCGTCCAAATGTTCCCAGGCGATTGCACCGAACTTTGATTTGAAGGGCGGTGGCGACCACTCAGGCAGCTTCGGCAGGATCGACAGCAGCCGATCGCGCGTGCCGACCCCCTGGTCGCGCCAATCGGTTACGTCGCCGCCCTTGGGCGCACCGGGCCACACCGCGCCGAAGTCGAGCAGCCGGACACGGCGGGCAATGCCCTGCAGCGAGGCACCAATCTTATCGGCGCGCTTGCGCCCCGCATCATCGTTGTCGATCGCCAGCACCACGTCGAGGCCGCGGAACATTTCGGCGTGGTCCGGTCGCCAGTTCGCGGCCCCTCCCGAATTCGTGGTCGCGACCAGCTGCCAGTCGCGGAGCGTATCAGTGTCTTTCTCGCCCTCGGTGATGATCGCCGGTTCGTCGGGTGCTGCGAGCTCCTTGAACTCGACCAGGCGGTAGAGGGCGTGGTCGACTCCCGGCGTGAACGTGCGGCGCTCGGCGCCCGTCCACTTCGCAAGTCGCTCTTTGGTCGCCTGATACCAGTCGCCGTCGCGGCCGCGCAGGAACTCGCCTGCGGAGAGTCCCCATATCCAGTGACCGTCATTGTCGGGCGACGGCCGGCGCTGGATGAACGTCTTGCGGGTCTTGCCGTCTTGCGTCCACTCGATCCGGCAGACCTGATAGATCAGCGTGCCTTGCGGATCGTAGTCGTACGTCTTCGTGATCCGGCGGCCGGTGTCCTGAGGAGCTTCTTCGCCGCCAGGCGCGCCAGCGCCATGATCGCGACCCGGCCCTTCATGCTCATGCTGCGCAGGCCGATCGAGCGCCCGTTGCGCGTGATGGTCATGACCATTCGCGGGGACCATGACGCCGGCGATCTTGGCGCACTCCTCGACCGCCTCCGGGAACGAGAACCCTTCTTTCTCTTGCAAAAACGCGAAGATGTCGCCGTGCCGCGCCGATGAGAAGTCATGCCAAAATCCCTTGTCATCATTGACCGTGAACGACGCGGTGTCCTCTTTGTTGAAGGGCGAGAACCCGACCCACTCAGCACCGCGGCGCTTGAGCTCCACCGTGCGCTTGACGATCGTGGAGACGGGCACGCGCTCGCGCAATTCATCCAAAAATTCGTCGGTGAATGCCATCGGCCGCCGCCCTCACTGTCCGACAGCCGCAGCCGACTCGCGCCACGTGCGGATCGGCGCTTTATTCATGATAGGGGTTGAGCCACGGCGGCAGATCGATTTCGAATCCGCCGTCGATCGCCCGAACCTCGACGTACTCCTTCTCCGCTTCGTCCGGGCCAAGCATCGGTGCGCGACCGAAGATGAACGTCACCCCGCCCTTGATGATCTTCGCCGACACGCCCCCCGAACCGTTCGACGGAATGATGCGGCCCTTGCCGGCGTCATCATCAGTGCCGATGTGGAAGGCGAACAGTTGATCCGGCTTCGGATTGAAGCTGCCGGCGATGGTCGCGGGAATGCCGACTGTCAACCGCGGGCTCCCGCCGCCCTTCTTTGTTTCTGCTGCACGAAACGACACGCTCGCGCGCACTTTCTTCTCTGCCCCGCTCACGGTGGGCAAAATCTCGAACGCCATTGCAAGTCTCCTCTACGGATTAAGGGGCACGCTGACGGTAACCGCTTGTCGCTGCGCGGTGCCGGGCGCAGCGGTACGTCTCGAATTGACTGCTACTTCCTCCTCGACCAATTGGCGGGCATCTTTCGCGCCGACCTTCTTGACCAGCACGCGGTACAGGTCCAAGAATTCGGGCGGACACCAGGAGAGGCGAGCATTCGTGATTCGCGCACGGACTTCGGGATCGGCCATCGCCGCCGCATGACGCGCACGGACTTCGGGATCGGCCATCGCCGCCGCATGACGCGCACGGACTTCGGGATCGGCCATCGCCGCCTTCATCGCCGCTGACTTACGCGCACGGACTTCGGGATCGGCCATCGCCGCCGCATGACGCGCACGGACTTCGGGATCGGCCATCGCCGCCGCATGACGCGCACGGACTTCGGGATCGGCCCTTAAGGAGGAAAGATTGCAGGAACGGCAAAGAGCCCCACCCTTCGCCTGACAGTCGTCAGGTCGAGAGCATCTTGGATCGCTGTTGGTTTTCGCCATCAGCCTACACTCCTGAATTTGGCGCGCCATTCGGTGCTCTGAGACAGGAGGCGGAGAAGCTCGGCCTCATGCGGGATCAGCGACTTAAAAATTAAATGCGCGGCGCCGAGCAGTTCGACGCGCCTCTGTGCATCGTTCACGATGCGCCGGGCGATCTCCTCGTTGATGCCGATACGTGCTCCAAGATTTTCAACGCCGCGCGCCTTCTCGCACCTCACCATCGTTTCGAGCAGCAAGGCGAATGACAGCTGCGGTAGCTCGAGCTCGGTCAGTCTGAGCTCGACGGTGATATCGGCGAATGTCATCGGCGCAACGGCCACGGCGCCTGGAATGTCCATCGGGTGCAGACGTGGCACGTCATCAATTGATTGCTGCGACACGGCCATTCTCCCTCGTTGTCGCGTTGCGCTTCCTTGACGACGGGTGCTGGTCGAAGAAGTGCAATTCGTTGGTTGATACCGAACGCTTCCCAAAGGTCGCGCACGCCCAATCGTGAAGTGCGATCGCATCGGCTCGGTCGTTGTCCGAGCAGTCGGACGGCATGAGCCTCAGCAGTTGGCAGCGCGACACGACGGCAAGCTTCGTGGCCTCCCGATCGCCCAGGTGGCCCTTGCCGATGAAATGCTTGCGGACCGTCGACTCGCTGATTTCTATGATCGGTAGTCCGAAGCGGTCGCACATGCCGAGCACGATGGCGTGCAACCCGTATTGCATCGTCGCCGCCTCATCGTTGCTGCGGAAACGTCTGTGCGCTTCGAGCGTCGGCGGCGGCACGGCAACCACAAGCGCCGGGCGCTGCGCCGACCATTGCTCGTTGAGAAAGGCGATCAGGTTGCCGAACGCCGTCCGCTGAGGATCCGGCTTCTGTTTCAGGATCACCGTGCCCGATCGCGGGACCTGGCCGGGCGCGCCGACGGCGAAGCCGGCGCGCTGGCCCAGGTCGATCGCATAGATCTGGCCGGTGATCCGCTGCATGGGCTACGCGACCGTTTGGTGGGTAGCAGGCTCGGTGCCGATGCCACGCTGTTGATCGAGGGTGCGCGCGGCCTCCGCGATCGGTGCAGGATCGGTCATTTCCTGCATGTGCTTACGCCAGTCGGCGCGCGACATCCGGGGCGGATTGCCGTCGCCGGCGTCTTCTTCGCGGCCCACCGCATCGGCAAGGTTCTTGTTCCGCGCGTCGTTGCCGACGTGCCAGCCCTTAATGAAGTCCTGTTGGCCCTCGGCCGAGGCATCGGCGGGCGCCTTGCACGGCTCGCCGCGCATTGCGGAACGCTTGCCTTCCTCGAAGAGCCGGCTTCCGACTTCATCGGCAGCGAACATGGCGAACTGAGTACCGATCTTGACGCCGGCCCAACGCGCGGCCATGACCGTTGTCCGGAGACGTCCAATCACGCGCGCTTCACCTTCGGGCGTGTCGCACTCGATCAAGGTCTTGATCGTGTCGATCGCGTCCTTACCGAGTTCCGCCTTCGCGCGCTTGCAGACGTTCTTGAAGTCGGCATCCGCCTTCTTCTTGGTCGCCAGCGCGGACTCGTAAAACTCCTTGTGTTGCTCCGCGAGCGCCTGCAATTCGTCGTCATTGAGCGCCGCGGCCGTCTGCGCCGGCTCCTCCGGTGTTGAGCTTGAGGCTGATCCTTTTTTGGTTCTCGACTTCGACTTCGCGCTGCGCTTCGCCATGGGGTTTCCTTTCAACGGCGTTGGTAGGCCATCCGGCAGTGGAACGAGCAGTAGGGACGTCCGAGCGCCGGCATCGTCCCGCAGAAAAAGAATTGCGGCGTTGCCGGATCGCCCATCGGCCATCGGCACGTGTCAGCCGTCAGTTCAAAGAGGGTGCAGCGGGACTTCACCGCGCCGATCGCCGCAGTGAAGTCGAGAGTGGAGAGCTCAGCGGCGTGGCCGTTACTCTCCGCATCGCGGGCGTGGGAGGCGTCGTCATCATCTGCGGGGGGCGGCATTGATGACGGTCGATCGGACCCGCGGAATGGGAATGCCGGCAGGTCAATGACCTTGGCGGCGCCGTTCGTGTGCGCTGCCCCGTTGGCGTGGCCGTGCTTCGGCTTGACGCGGAAGTCGAAGACGACCTTGCCGCCGTTGCGCGTCGGCGAACCGCTCACCGACGCCGGCTTGGCCGCGCGCCGGAATGGTAGTTTGAGGCGCATCGCCTTGCCGATCGCCGCGTTGCGCGTGAGCGCATCGCCGGCAAATTCTCTGTTGAGGATCTGGGCGATGCCGGCAGCGGTTACGCGGTTATTCGGCCACAATACTTTAAGGCGCTCGATGCGCTCGGTGGTCCACGACATGGCATCCCCCCTCGAGCGCATCGCCGTCTATCTCGACGATCGCGCTCCTTCGATTAGTGAACGTGCCGCTGCCAGGTACGTCTCAATCTCGCGAACGTGCTCCGAAGCAAGGTGACCACGGCTCTGCTGAACCATTTGAAGTTCATGTTCCAGCCTCGCGATCTCCGCTTCGAGCTCACGAATGAGCAATGCCTGCAGACGATCTCTGAACCACGCATCAACACGCTTTACGCGACCACGAACGATGTTCTCGAAGGTGCCAGGCCCCACACCGAGACGGCGTGCACTTCGGCGCCGCGCGTCTTCGACCGTTGAGCCTCTTGCCCGTTCAAGCCGCTCAAGGGAGCGCGCCTGATCGCGCGCGCTGTCCATTGCGGCGCTCGGGCTCATCCCCGTTCCCTCCGCCGGCACACTTCTCCCGAAATTCTGGATGTCCACGACGTAGCTCCCTTGCCATGATGACCGTGCTGCACACGGCATCGCTTCGGCGCGGCCTGCCAGGGCACGCATCGAAGGCGGCTATGGGAGACGACATGATGAAGACGGCGACGTGCAACGGCACGATCGCGACGCGGGAAGGATCGGGAGCGCGCTGTCGTCACGCGTTGCCCCCCTTCGGTCTGACCCGATGCGATTGTCGCGGCCAGTTTTCGTCGAGCCAGTCCATGAGGCGGCGGTAGAGATTGATCGTGAAGTTTCGGCCCGCGGCGACCTGATTGAGAAAGGCGCCATCGTTGACGGCTCGCTTCCCGATTTCCGTTTTCGACATGCCGGTTAGCCGACTGAATTCATCCGCCCGCCGAACCACGGCGTCTCTGATCTCTTGCTCGCTCGGAAATGAAATCGCCGTCATTTGGAGGCGGACGATATTGGATATGTCCAAACTTGTCAATTGGACAGGTAAAGCTCAGGACCGGACTCAGATTTTCGCCGTCCTGGATGCCTCCAATATGCAGCGAGAGACGACAGCTACGCTCGATATTCGAATCATCGTGACGCGCATCCAAGAGCGCATGAAGCAACGCGGCACGAACCCCGCCGCCCTCTCGCGCGAATCGCACCTCGGCAGCACGGCGGTCCACGACATCATCGCCGGCAAGAACAAAAATCCGTCGATCCCCGTCATGCGTGCGATCGCGAGGGCGCTGCAATGCGACCTCGCATATTTGATCGGCGATCAAGACGTTCCGTCGATCGGTGCAACTGAAATCGGAGCGGCGCCGATCCCGATTGCCGGCATTGCTGAGACGGGCGCGTTCCGGCAAATGGCTGACTTCGATCAGTCGGAGCACAATCTGCCGGTGGTGCACGCGCCTCGCAGTCGGGCCTATCCGCGCGCGCGACACTTCGCGCTGGAAGTCCGCGGCGACTCCATGAACGCGGCAAAACCCACGCCAATCGTCGAAGGAATGTACGTTCTCTGCGTTGATATCATCAGTGCCGAGCTCATGATCGAGAGCGGCCGCATCTATGCCGTTCGCCAGACGCGCGACGGCGGCGCGACCTTCGAGTGCACGATCAAGCGCGCCAAAGTCTACCGCAACCGGGTCGAGCTCGTACCCGAATCAACGAACCCGACTCATCAGAAAATCGTCGTCCCGCGCGACACCGATCCAACGTTGCACACGAACGAAGTTGCCGCCATCGGCCTAGTCTATGGCCTCTATAGTTCCTTTGAAGGCGTGTAGTTGAAGCCGGGACATGCGGGGACAAAGCGGGACATGGCATAGAGCTTGCAGTTTTACTCAGAGCTCTAACGACAGTAGTTCTTGTTCAGACAAAGGGGACGCCTCAGCGTCCCCTTGTTGTCTCTGAGTATTTCCAAAGCAGTGATTCGCGGGCGCCGTCCCCGGCCGTTTTGCCGCCCATTGGATATGTCCATTTTCGCTGTTGACATCTTGGATATATCCAATCATACTCCCTCCACGATTTCAGGAGGGTTCCATGACCAACCCCGACACGTTCCAGCCGATCGGCGCCGTTGCCGCCCGCGTGGTCCACCGGCTCAATCCGCGCCGCAACCGCGACATGGCCCGCGGCCAGCGCATGGCCGATGCGGTGCGTGCCGCTGGCGGCGGCGCAATGGACGCCGCACTCGCCAACATTGACGGCGCCTTCAATCAGGCCGCGGTCATCAACGGCTTCAAGATGCGCGTTGAGCATTTCATGGTCCGCGGCGCCGATCATCCGGCCGTGCGCGCCCGGTACGGGCGCCGTGCCACAATGCTCCGCGGCTACACGCTCGATGCGGCAATCATCCTGGTCGATCGCTGGTTTCGTGACGAACGCAAGGCGTTCCAGATCGCGTCGGCGCTCGGCCGCGGGAGTCGCCTGTCAACCGACGTGCTGTCCGAACTGCGGCTGATCCTTCGCGTGATCCGCGCGAGCAAGCGCCGCGCCGACTATCCCATGATCCTCGACACGGTGCTCGGTCAGACCTTCGAGATCGCGACGGCGGCGGAGTAACCGTCCATGCCGTTCGATCCCGTCGCGCACGTCGTCAAGACGCTCAAAGCGAATCCGTCGCTTTCGCCAGCGTTCAAGACCGGCCTCGAATTGGCTGCGCAGGAGTGCGCGATGAGCGAGAGCAAGCACACGCCAGCGCCATGGCACGTCGAAGGACGGGGCCTGATTATCGGCGGTCCTGATGGCGTCTGGATTGCGACCGCCAAACAAACAATCGATGGACCGGAACGTGAAGCCAACGCGCGCCTGATCGCCGCCGCGCCGGAGTTGCTCGCCGCGCTCGGCGATATGCGGCTCTACTTTGGAAATCCCAAGCGCGAGGAATGGCTGAACGACGCTGCATTCGGAGAGGCTTTGCGTGTTGATGAACGCGCCCGCGCCGCGATCGCCAAGGCGACGGGGGGCGCGTGATGCCAGCTTACGATTGCGGCGCGCCTGACTGCGAAGAATGCCAACGCGCATTCGGCCCCGACAGGCATAGGGCCATTGAAACTTATCGACGGCGCGAAGCGCACTACGCGACATTGCCGCAACCGCCCGCTCTTAGGTCATGTCCTGGATTTCGGCACCCGCTCCTCGACCTAGTGAACGAGGACGGCAACTTTTCAGGATCGGCAGTCGCGTCGCTGATTGGCGTTGTCGTCACGGTGGTTGTGATCGTGGCGCTCCTGACACTTGTTGGAGCGCCGCCGTCATGACCCTGCGCATCACCGAACCCGGCGTCTATCTGAACATGCCGACCACGGACTATTTCGTTGATCCGTGTCCCGAACCGTCACTCACGCAATCCATCGCCAAGGTGCTGATCGAATACTCGCCGGCGCACGCGCGGCTTGAGCATCCGCGCCTGGTCGCGGCGACGGGCTTCACTGGCCTAATCGCGCCAATCCAGGAAGACGGCGAGGAAAAATACGATGCCGACAAGGCGATCGGGAGCGCCGCGCACGCGATCATCACCGGCCGCGGCCGTGATCTTGCTGTCGGCGAGTTCGATGCGTGGCGTGGCGGCGACGCCAAAGAGTTCAAGACTGAGGCGCTGAAAGCCGGAAGGATCATCGTGCTCCGCAAACACTTCGAGCGGGCGCACGAAATGGTCCAGCTTGCGCGTGAGCAGCTGCACGGCACCGAGCACGAGACGGCGTTTGCCCCAGGCAATGGCGACGGCGAAGTGGTGCTGGCCTGGGCCGAAGACGACATCTGGCTCCGCACGATGATCGATTGGCGTGGCCGCCCTGCGCCCCGGTACTACGATTACAAGACCACCGGCTTGTGCTGCGCGCCGCACGTTGTCGAAGATCGTCCGGGTGAGCTCGGTTGGGACGTCCAGGGCGCAATGCACCAACGCGGCCTTGACGCGCTCGAGCCTGAGAACATCGGACGCCGCGAGTTCTTTTTCGTCAACCAGGAAAATTGGCCGCCGTTCGCGCTGACCGTCGTGCGGCTCAGCGAAGCGGATCTGACGCTCGGCCGCAAGAAACTCGCGGTGGCGGCCGACATGTGGCGCACCTGCATGGCGACCGGATCGTGGCCCGGATACCCGCGATCGACGGTGCTCTCGCATCCGCGCGGTTGGACGGAATCGCAATGGCTCGAACGCGAAGTGCGGATTGCCGAACAGGCGAGCCGACCACGGCGGCGCGAACCCATGCTGACAGATTTATCGGGAGGCTGAGATGGAAAAACAACCACGCGCGTTTGAAGACAAGTCCGCGGTGCGCGAGGGCGTACCGCTCCTTACTGGCCTCATGGGGCCAAGCGGCGGCGGCAAGACGTTCAGCGCCCTTCGCCTTGCGACAGGCGTTCAGGCGGTCACTGGCGGCGACATCTACATGATCGACACCGAAGCGCGGCGCGGCCTGCAATACGCTGACTACTTCAAGTTCCGGCACATCGAATTCAATGCGCCGTTCGGGTCGCTCGATTACCTGGATGCCATGCGATATTGCGTCGGCAAGGGCGCGCGCGTCGTCCTCGTTGACAGCATGTCGCACGAACACGAGGGGCCGGGCGGCTTACTCGATTTTCACGAGCACGAATTAGACCGGCTCGGAGGCACCGATTATGCGAAGCGCGATCGCATCAAGATGTTGGCATGGCAGAAGCCGAAAGCCGCGCGCCGCAAGTTGATAAACGGCCTCCTGCAGCTGAACGCGAACTTCATCTTTTGCTTTCGCGCCAAAGAAACCGCGAAGCCGATGAAGGTCATTGAGGACGGCAAGGAGAAGATGGTTGTGGTGCCGCTCGGCTTCATGCCGATCGCCGGCGACGAATTCGTTTTTGAAATGACGGTCAACTTCCTGTTGCTTCCCGCGGCGGGCGGCGTGCCCACTTGGAAAAGCAACAACATCGGCGAGCGGCAGATGATGAAGCTGCCGGAGCAATTCAAGACTCTGTTCGCCGACAATCGGCCCCTTGACGAAAAATTCGGCACTGACCTTGCGCTATGGGCGCGTGGCACCGGGGGCGAGAGCAAGGGCGCTGGGGGCACCGACGACTTCGGCGACACCGGTTTTTCCGAAGACCTCATCAAACACGACAACGCGCTCACTGAGGCGGCCGAGAAGGGCATGGAGGCCTTGAAGGCCGCCTGGGAAGAGGTTCCGAAAAAGTATCGCGAAACTCTCAAGAGCGCGCTCGATCGCCGTCACAAAACGCGCGCCGCCGCCGTCGATGCCGCGAAGAAGTCGGCCGAGTCCGCGGCAGCGTGATCGTCATGGGCTACCAGCAAGAGCTCAGTACGCACTACGCCGCGGTCCACCTGAGGCTTTACGGTCCGATGCGTCGGCAGTTTATTCCGGTGCCGGTAACCGCCAAACCCGCGCCGATCGCGGAGGAGCCCGCGCCCGCCGAGCTCATGACGGAGAACGAGCGCATTGTGGCCTGCATCCGCTTGGCGCGAGAGCTCATCGCCGACGCTTCCGGCTACAAAAAGACATTCCTCGTGCAACGGGCAGTGGCCTCGATCTACGGCGTATCGGTGGACGATCTAACCGGCCCGCGTCGATTTCATCGGTTCTTAGAACCGCGCCACATCGCAATGACGATCGCCCGCGCGCTGCTCCCATACAGCCTGTCGGATATCGCACGCGCCTTCGGCGGTCGCGACCACACGACGGCGATCAACGCCGTCAGGAAGTTCGGCGCCAAGGTTGCGGCGATCATCGAGAGGGAAGACACATGACGATCCAGCGGTTCAACGGGGCCGACAGTTGGGCGGTTCTAACGCCAAAGCAGCGAGACGCTGTCGGCGCTGCCGCGCTCGAATATGCAGCCGGCTTTATTGCCAGCGAAGAAACCGACAACGACGTAATCGAGCGCGCGACGGCAGCAAATGACGCGAGGCTCGCGGCCGAACTGTTCGACACGGTGAAGGCGTCGCTTCCGGGCCTCAAGTTCTGCGACGCCGTTCCGTCGAGGATCGGCGGCGTCTGCCGCAAGTGCGGCTGCACCGAATATGACGCGTGCGAGGGTGGATGCTCTTGGGTCGAACCTGATCTTTGCAGCGCCTGCAAGCCATGACGACGAAGACCACCATCCACCTTGGCTACGAGCTCGGCACCGGCAACCCGGTGGCCGTGCCATTGCTCAATCTGGCCGTGACCGGGCAGACGCAAGAGAGCGGCAAAACCACGACGCTCGAAGCGTTGGCGACGCGCTCCGGCGCCAAGGTGATTACCTTCGTCACCAAACGCGGCGAAGGCTCGTTTGCCGATGGGCGGCGCATCCAGCCGTACTTTCGCGATCGCGCCGACTGGCAATTCGTTGACGCGATCCTGGAAGCCGCACTCGGCGAGAAAAACAAGTTCCTGCGCCAGTTTTTGATCCCGATCTGTCGGAAGACGAAGACGCTGGCTGAGGTCCACGACGCAATACGCTCCGGGTTGAAGAAGACGAAAGGCGCTTGGAAAGAGGGCGCGTTCGTCCAGCTTGACGCGTACCTGGAATTGATCGTGCCGGAGATCGCGCGCGCGCGGCTGGCGTCATCACTCGACCTGACGGCTGGTCTGAACGTGATGGACGTGTCCGAGTTCGCCACGCCGATGCAAATGCTGTTCGTGCAATCGGCACTGGATTGGGTGAACGAGCGCGAGCGCAACACCGTGGTCGTGATCCCGGAGGCTTGGGAGTTCATCCCGGAGGGCAAGGGATCGCCCGTCAAATCCTCCGCGGTCACGCTGGTCCGCAAAGGCTCCGGCATCGGCAACCGGATTTGGGTCGATAGTCAGGACATGGCGGGAGTCGACAAGACGATCCTGCGCGGGTGCCCCGTCTGGCTCATCGGCGTGCAGCGCGAGATCAACGAGATCAAGCGCAACATCGCGAACATTCCGCCGCCGACCGGCAAGCCGAAGCCCGGCGACGTCGCCATGCTCGAGCGCGGGCAGTTTTTCGCGTGCTTCGGCAAGACGCTCGTGAAGGTCTACGTGCAGCCCGCATGGATGGAGGCGAGCGAGGCCATCGCGATCGCGCGTGGCACTGCCAGCATCGAGACGGTGCGGGAACGCATTTACTCGAAGCCGATCGTGCAGCTTACGCCAGGCGAATACTCGCAACTCGATCCAGCCGATCAGCGCCGCGTGACATCGTTCCGCGCATTGCTGCCGCCTGCACCTTGGCCCCATGCCGAACCGAAGGAGGAAGAAGTGAACGCAGCCGAAGCCGCAGCACTGCGCGAACGCAACGCCGAACTTGAGCGCAAGGTCGAAAGCCTGCTGGCGGAGATCGCCGCGCTGCGCGGACCAGCGGAGCGCGCACCAGCACGCGAGCAAGACAATCATCCTGGCGTTGGAACGCCAGCGCCGATGAAAGCAGTCATGGGAAGCCCGCCATCGCACAACATCGACGAGCTCGATATTTTCTACAAGGAGATCAAGCGCCGAATTCTCGCCGATCCCGCCGTGATTGCTGCCGTCGCTCAGACGCGGCCAGAGATCGAGGTCAACGTCACTCGGCAGGTCATCCAAATCGACCACGACAAGCAGCCCGGTTTCCTCGCGGGGCTGATTGCGACCAAGTATTTCGACAAGCCGATCCCGGCCGCCGACGTTGTCAGCGAGCTCAAGCGCCGCGGCCGATCGGTCCATCACACGAATGTCTACCGCGACCTCAACCGGCTCGCCGAACAAGGATTCCTGACTGTCGAGGACGGGGGCTACCAAGCCGTTCCCGGCATGAAGGTCAATATCGTCGAGGCTTGACCAATGAAAAACAAACTGTCCGATCTCAATGACCATCTGTTCGCGCAGTTGGAGCGGCTATCTGACGAAACCCTGACGATCGAACAAATCGACTGCGAGCAAAAGCGCGGCGAGGCCATCGTTGCTGTGGCCGATCAGATCATCAGAAACGCGAGCATCCAGATAGATGCGGCAAGGTTGATTGCCGCCCACGGTTACGACCCGATGGTGGCTCTGCCGCATATCGAGGGACGGCAGAAATTGATTGCGGCGGACAAGACCCCATGAAAGGGCGACGTAACCGATATACCGCGAGTGAGCTCTTGTTCATAAAGCGGCGCAAGAAGATGCGACGGCGCGAATTATATCGCGCGTTCGTCAAGGCGTTCCAGCGCAGCGACGTTTCATTCGATGCCTTCAAGAATCTATGCACACGCAAGGGCTGGATGACGGGCTGCGACGGTCGGTTCGAGAAAGGGATTGTCCCGGCCAATAAGGGCAAGACGATGCCCTACAATCCGAACTCGGCGCGAACGCAGTTCAAGAAAGGCAGTCTGCCACCCAACACGAAATGGCTCGGTCACGAGCGCCTTTCGAAGGACGGCTACGTCGAGATCAGCGTCAAGCAGACCAATCCTCACACCGGCTTCGAGCGTCGATACGTTCTGAAACATCGCTGGCTGTGGGAGCAGATGCACGGGCCGGTGCCCGAGGGCATGGCGCTCAAATGTAAGGGCGACCGTCTCAATTGCGACCCATCAAATTGGGAGCTCGTGTCGCGAGGACTCTTGCCGCGCCTCAATGGCCGTTTCGGCCGCGGCTACGATAACGCGCCGAGCGAGCTCAAGCCGACGATCATGGCGGTTGCCAAGCTTGAGCATCAGCTTCGCCGACGCGACGAACGGAGCGCGCCATGAAGCCGGGCGGTCGCTTTGTATGGGTGCGCGGCCTGCACGGTGCGGTGCCGGAGAAATGGCCACATGACATGCCGGTGGGCGCCGCGACCGGCAAGGATGTACTGCAATCCTACGAACTCGGCGCCGACGAATTCTCGTTGAAGATCGCGATCCTCGAACAGCGGTATCCGGCGCCGAAAGAACCGCCGCCCGAGCCTGATCCCTCGCCGGCGACGCCGCGTGCGCCACGGCCCTCGCCTGCAGATACGAAAGAGGAAGTCGCTGCATGAGCGCCGCGAGCCCGATCATCACATACGGGAAGCGATGGACGGCCAATCGCAAGGTCGAAGTCGTCAGTGCGGTGCGCGACGGCACGCTTACGAAAGAGCAAGCCTGCAAGCAGCATCGCATTTCAATCGAGGAGTTCGACGCCTGGGAACGGGCATTCGCGGCAGGCTGCATCGACGCCCTACACGCAAAGAGCATCAAACAACGGAGAACTGCACCATGTTAGACAAGGCAAAGACGACGATCGCGAGAAGCGAACGTCTCACGTCCATCGAATTTGTCCCGATCTCGCGTCTTGAGTTCGGCGACAAATGTCCAGCGGGTCCGCTGCACGTCCGCAAAACTGCATCCACTGCCGAGGAAGACGCTGCCACCAAGGCGTCGATCGCGGCCGAAGGCATCCTGCAATCCGTACTGGCGTGCGACGTGGACAATAGCGGGACGCTATACCTCGCCATCGGCAACCGCCGTCTGCGTCTCGCGCGCGAGATCGCCAAAGAGACGAAGATCCCGGCCGATGGATACATGGTGCCGGCGATCATCTTGAAAGGCGTCACGCCGGCAGAGGCGCGCGCCATGTCGCTCGCCGAAAACATCGAGCGCGTTCCGCTGCATCCCGTCGATCGCTACGAGGCATTCAAGCAGCTGGTCGACGACGGGCTGACCATCGACCAGGTAGCGCACCGCCATGGGATGACCCGCAAGCCCGTCGAGCAATCGATGGCGCTCGGTGCGCTGTCCGACAACGTGCGCGCGGCGTGGCGTGCCGCGACGATCCGTGAAGACGTGGCGCGCGTGTTCACGCTCGCGGCCGATCATAAGCGGCAGGATCAGGTACTCGCCCGCGTGACGAAGGGCCTGCCGCGCGGCGGGCAACCGCAGGCATGGCAGGTCCGGCAAGAGCTCAAGATCGACAGCAACGGTTATCTCATCAACGTGCTCAAGCTTGTCGGCCGCGAGGCCTACGAGAAGGCAGGCGGCAAGTTAACGACCGATCTATTCACTGACCGAAAATCAGACGAACAGATCATCGCCAATCCCGACATCCTCGAACGGCTGGTCGAGGAGAAGATGCAGGCGGAGTGCACGCGCCTGGTCGATAGCGAAGGATGGAAGTGGGCTGAGATCGACCGCAGCAACAATCGCTACATGGCCGATCAGCTTGAGAAGAAAAAATATACCGAGGAGGAAAAGAAGGGTCGCGGCTGTTACGTCTTCCTCGATCACGGGCCGTCAATCCGCATCGAGCGCGGGTTCACGAAGTCGCGCGCCAGGGTCGCGGCCGAGAAGGCGCAGGAGACGAAAGCCGAGAAGGCGAAGGCAAAGCCTGCGAACAAAAACGCTATCAGCAACGCGCTTGAGCGGAGCTTGCGCGCTCAATTCTGCACTGCCGTCAAGTCGGCGCTCACGGCGCATCCCCACAAAGACGCGCTCGGCGAACTCTTGGCGGCCCTCACGGCGAAGATGATCCACACGACGTCCGAGCTCTATAGCAGTCAGACGCCGGGAGATATCGGCGCCGCAATGACGAAGATCGCCGACACGATCGCGCCGAAGGTCATGAACGAGGCGCTACGCGCCAAGTTCGACGCAAAGAACTATTTCGAGCGCATCAACTCGCACATGTGCCAGACGGCGATCACCGCGATGGGCGCGAAGACCAAGAGCACGAAGAAAAGCGATCTGGTGAAGCTGGCGATCGCCACGCAAAAGACGTGCGGGTGGTTGCCGCGCGAGCTCCGCACGTCGCACTACAACGGCCCCAGCAAGAAGAAGTGACCGGGATGATTACCGAACCCGTCTTACGAGGCCAAGCGAAAGCGGCCGGGCCAAACGCGGTGTGCCTCAGCGGGACGCAAATGCTCGCCATCCTGGACGTGATCGACAACGCGCGGAATCTCATCCGCGATTGCAGCGACGATGAAGCCGACTGGCCTGCACTCGCAGAGACGAAAGCCGCTCTGAACAAAGCGTTCGGGCCATGACGACGCCGGCGCCGACATTGCCTCCGCTGCCGTGGGATTGGATCGCTGCCGGCGTGCCGACCGCGAACGGGCATTTCCATGCGTACCTGGTCGACGCGACCGGCCGAAAGATCGCGGCGATTTGGGGCAAGCCCGGCGAGAAGGAATTGATCGGCGACCACATCGTCGGGTTGGTCAACGCGAACGCGACGGAGAGAGGCGATGCTGGAAAGTAATATCGGCCAAGCCGCACCGTCGCATCGGACGCCAGGCCAGATCGGCACGAAGCTACGCCGTGTCGGCCACGACTTCGGCTATCCGACCGGAGGCATCGGCCATTGGTGTCCGGCGTGCGGCGTGATGCACGTCGTCTCGATCGATGCGCCACAGAGCGACGGCAAACGCTTTGAATGGGATGGCAACAAGGCATCCCCGACGATCCTGCCGGACATCGACATCAAGTGGGGCGACCAAGTTAACCCGCGCGTCAACGGCCATGGCGGCGGTCGCTGTCACTACATCATCAACGCCGGGGTGATCGAATTCCTTTTCGACTGCACTCACAAGATGAACGGGCAGCGCGTGCCGTTGCCCGATTTGCCCGGCCATCTGAGGGATTGAAGGAGGCCAAATGCCGCCGCTTGATACGCGCGATCCGCTCTTGAAGGCCGTGGACCGCGCTGCTCATCAACGGGCCATAGACGAGGCTGTCGCGGCCGAACGGCAGCGTTGCGCAATGGCGGTGGTCGAGGTTCTGCGCGAGATCAGTGCAAAGCCGGGGAGCTCAATCGACTCGACATGCCGATTAATCAACGAGCGCATTGTCCAGCCAGAGCTACAACGATGATCGGTGAGCTCATTCTAATCGTCCTGTCGATCGCGCTCTTTGCAGTGAACGTTGCGCCGTTCATCGGCTTCAAGACGACTGCCGCGATCGCTGTGCCGTCAGTGCTCGCCGGCATTGGCTGGCGAATTTTCGGAGTTCGATAATGAGCGACGTCGAGACACCGCAAAGCCACGCGTTCTATGCACCGGAAACGTTCCGTCAAAAATTCTGGCGCGCGATGGGCTTTCGCACGCACCTGGGCAAAGAGCCAGACGGAGTCGACTCGCTCACGGGGTGGATGCGAACCGATATGCGCCACCGCTTCGGATGGCTCGATCGCTTGCGGCTGTTGATGACCGGCAGGCTCAACGTCACCCTGATCCTGCACACGGACACGCCTGACCCGCAGGTCTGCAAGAACCGTCTCGACTGGCGGATCGTGCCGCCCGGCGATCGGGAGTGACCGCGATGGCGAAGCGCAAGGCGAAGATCACGGCGAGGATGCAGGTGGTGCGGTCCGCCCTGGTCACGGCTCGGCCGATCATCGAACGCTACCTTGAAATCGAGATCGTGGGCAGTGCGAATCCAGAAAAGAAAGCGCGGCGCGGCTCAATCAAACAGGTCGGCTATTTCTTCAACGCCGACACGATCACTGACTCCGACATTCAGCGAGAAGTGCAACGCCACACTTCCGCGCTGGCGAAGATCGACGCGGCGCTCAAGGTAGTGCGGCCATGAAGACGAGACGACACACGGTCCTGTTGACCGTCACCTTCGACAAGAAGTGCACGCGCGCGCTGGCGTTACGCGAGCTCCGCGACACGATCCACGGCACCGAATACTGCACCCAATTGGAGGATCACGAACCGGGCGAATTCAGCATCCGGTCGATCAAGCCGGTGCCGACACGAGGAGGGTGCCGCGATGCACTTTCAGGTTAAGGAGACTTGCCCGCGGTGTCACAAGCCGATCGGCCAAGCAACGATCGAGGCGTATCCGAGCCGTCCCGATTTCGCGCTCCATTCATTCCACTGCCAAACCTGCGGACCCGTGAAGACGAAGATCATTTCGATCAAAGCGGAGCCGCCGCAGCGATGAAACTCACCGTCGCCAAACTCGACCACATGCTGTGGTGGGCCAATCGCCGATCGCGCGCTGATGGAGCGCACATGAGAATGGTCAAATCGGGCCGCCAAGGCCAGTGGCCGCACGTCGACTCCTTGGAAAATAACTTGATGAACGAAATGCGCCCGCACCTGGTCATGATCCTTCGGCTGGCGCGCAAGCAGTTAGAGCGCAGACGATGACTGCCGAGGCAATCCGTCAGACGCCGGACGCCATCCGCCGCCTCAGCGCGCGCGCCGTGCGGGCGCAGGTGGCGGCGCTGACCTGGATGGACGATCCCGCAAAGCGAAGCCTTGAGTCGATGTTGCTCGAATTCCTGCCGCGTTGGGACGCGTACCTTCACGAACGTCGGCTGCTGAAATTCGCAAAGGGCGAGATCGTGTCCGGAGACGTGCGCGCCGACGGCGTGATGCTTCTCTCGAACATGCTCACTCATCTGGTCCGCAACACGACGGCGACGGAGCCGGGCGATGACCGCGAGGCGATCGTATGGGAGACGACGCAAAAGCTTTGCGCATTGATCCTCGACAATCTCCGGCCGGGCACTGATCGATGACGCGCCCACTCCCCTTCACCAAGGCGAAGCTGCGACGCGCAATCGAGGCCGCGCGCGAGGCGGGCTTGCGCGTGACGGGCATTGCACCGGACGGCACGCTGATCGTCAATGATCACAGCAATTCACAGGCCGAAGAAAAGTCCGTTGAGGAAAGACGCGAAGTGGTGCTGTGATGGAAGACGTGCCGCGCCAACGCCCTCCCCACCTGCATCGCGAAATCACCCGCCACGGTCGCCCTACTTGGTACGTGCGCATCGGGAAAGGCCCGCGCACCCGCATCAAGGGGGAATATGGGGCGCCGGAGTTCACCGCGGCATATGACGCGGCGATCGGCGGCAAGCCCGCTCCTGAGCCGCAACAGTTCAATGCCAAGACACTCGGCTGGTTGATCGAGCGGTATCACGATAGCGTGGCATGGGCGAAGCTTTCGCCGGCGACGCGGCGCCAGCGCGAGGGGATCTTGCGAGCCGTTGCTGAGACTGCTGGCCGCGATCCGATCACGCGTATCGACAAGGCGGCGATCGAGAGGGGCATTGAACGCCGCGCCGCTGCGCCGCATTCGCAGCGCCACTTCCTCCAGACCGTGCGCGGTCTGTTCCAATGGGCGGTCAAGGCAAAGCACGCCGACAACGATCCAACATCTGGTCTCAAGAGCATCCGGCCCTCGACTGAGGGGCACATGCCCTGGTCAGACGAATGGTGCGAGAAATTCGAGCGGCGCTGGCCGCTCAGAACGCGCGAGCGCCTCGCCTACGAAGTGATGCTCAATACCGGGCTCCGCCGCGGCGACGCCGTGCGCTTGGGGCGCCCACACGTGAAGAAAGGCGTCGCTACCATCCGCACAGAAAAGCACGCCCAGGGTAAGCTTGGCGAGATCGTCACCATAGCGATCACGCCGAACCTGCAGGCAGCGCTCGATGCGGGCCCGATCGGCGACCTTGCCTTCATCTGCGGCGATAAGGGGCGGCCGATGAAGAAGGAATCCTTCGGCAACTGGTTTGGCGAGGTCTGCCGATCGACCGGGATACCCGGCACGGCGCACGGCCTGCGCAAGACGCGCGCCACGCGCGCGGCGAACAACGGCGCCACCGAAGCTGAGCTCGAGGCGATGTTCGGATGGGCGCGCGGCAGCAAGGAAGCGGCGGAATACACCCGCAAGGCCGATCGCGTCCGGCTCGCCCTGCAGGGGTCGGCGAAGCTGGAAGACGACAACAAAAGTAGAACCTCTATTCCCGCACTCTGAGGTCAGGTGCGGGCGCGGCCCCTAAAACCCCTGTCATTTCAACGGCTAAATTTTGTGCTGGTGGGCCCGGGAGGACTCGAACCTCCAACCAAGCGGTTATGAGCCGCTAGCTCTGACCATTGAGCTACGGGCCCGCGCCCCTGGCGGGCACTAAATGCACCGGGGTCGACGCGCGTTACATTATATAGACGTCATTACGAGCGGAGCGAAGCGATCCAGTCGAGCAATGAGGATTCTGGATTGCTTCGTCGCTTCCACCTTCGCGCTACGCGCTTCGGAGGACTCGGACCCACCGTAGCTCGCGGAGCGAGCGCAGGCGGGTCGCTCCTCGCAAAGACGAGAAAGGCTAGCCCCGCCGGCTGAGCAGGAACACCGCCTGCTCGCCAAACAGATTCCAGAACCACCACGGCATTTTCAGCCGCATCCGCCGGCCCCACGCGTTCAGCGCCACCGCCCGCTCCATTTTGGCGCCGGTGGCGTGGCAAAGCTCGCGGAAATCCTTAATGCTGCAAAAGTGGATATTCGGCGTTTCCCACCACGCATAGGGCAAATTGTCGGTACGCGGCATGTGGCCGCCGAAGAATATTTGCAGCCGGATTTTCCAGTGACCGAAATTCGGAAACGACACGATGCCGTGCCGGCCGATACGCAGCATGTGCTCGAGCACGACGCGCGGCTGGCGGGTTGCCTGCAGCGTCTGCGACAGGATGACGAAGTCGAAGGCGTCGTCGGGATAGTTGGCAAGATCGGTATCGGCGTCGCCCTGAACCACGGCGAGACCCTTGGCGACGCATTCGTTCACGCCTTCGCGCGACAATTCGATGCCGCGGCCATCGACGCCGTGCGTTTCGAGCAGACGCAACAGCTCGCCGTCGCCGCAGCCGACGTCGAGCACGCGCGCGCCGGGCGACACCATGTCGGCCACCGCCAGCAAGTCGACGCGCGAGCCGCCCGGCCCGCGCGCGGCCTCCGCCATGGTGCGATCGTATTTGAGGCGAGACAGCATCGTCATCATCCCGTCAGGCCGCGCGCCTTGGCGGCGCCTTCCAAAAAGCCGCGCACGATCGCGAACAATTCCGGCTCGTCGAGCAGGAAGGCGTCGTGGCCTTTGTCGGTCGTGATCTCGGCAAACGAAACGCGCGCGCCGGCAGCATTGAGGGCGTGAACGATGGCGCGGGATTCCGATGTCGGAAACAGCCAATCGCTGGTGAACGAAATCACGCAGAACCGCGTCGGCGCGTCGCGGAAGCCGTTCGCCGCCACACCGTCGTAATCGCCGGCGAGATCGAAGTAGTCCATGGCGCGGGTGAGATACAGATACGAGTTGGCATCGAAACGCTCGACAAAGGTGATGCCCTGATGCCGCAGGTAGGATTCGACCTGAAAGTCGGCATCGAAAGAGAACGTCGGATTGTCGCGGTCCTGAAACCGGCGGCCGAATTTGCGGTGCAGCGCGGCGTCCGAGAGGTACGTGATGTGCGCGCCCATGCGCGCGACAGCAAGCCCGCGACGCGGATTGGTGGCTTCGGCGAAATAGCGTCCGCCGCGCCAGTCGGGATCGGCCATCACCGCCTGACGGCCGACCTCGTGGAAGGCGATGTTCTGCGCCGAATGCCGCGTCGAAGCCGCGATCGGCAACGCCGCGAACACGCGCTGCGGATAGCTCGCCGCCCATTGCAGCACCTGCATGCCGCCCATCGAGCCGCCCGCGACCGCGAACACCGAATCGATGCCGAGGTGATCGAGCAGCATTGCTTGCGCGCGAACCATGTCGCGCACGGTGATAACGGGAAAGTCGAGACCCCAGGGCATGCCGGTCGCCGGATTGGTCGAGGCCGGGCCGGATGAGCCCATGCAGCCGCCGACGACGTTCGGACAAATGACGAAATAGCGCTCGGTGTCGATCGGCAGGCCCGGTCCGACCATGGTCTCCCACCAGCCCGGTTTGCCGGTCACCGGATGGGTGTTGAGCACATGCTGATCGCCGGTGAGCGCATGGCAGATGAGGACGGCATTGCTGCGCTCGGCGTTGAGCGTGCCGTAGGTCTGGTAGGCGATCTGCAACGGGGCAAAATCGACGCCGCAGTCCAGCCGCAGCGGATTATTCGGCGCAAAGCGCACCACCGGCGAATGCGGCCGGTCCGCTTCGCGCGTGCGGTCGGCAAGATCGAGCGTGGCGCTGGCCTCGGCCATAAGGCATCCCTGTAAGCGACGTGTCCCGGCGTCGGTCGCCCGCACGGGGCCGCTCAAAGCGGCGTAAATAGGCCGCTTCCGCTCGGAGTCAACGTTTTCTTTGATTTCGGCCGAAACGGCACCTATCAATCGGGCCGAATTGCCGGGGCAAACCATGCCGAAACCGCCACGCCAAAAGCAAGTTTCGCTCGCCGATCTGCGGCGCGATATCGATCGCATCGACGAGTCGATGCACGAGCTCCTGCTCGAGCGCGGCGAGATCATCGACCGCCTGATCGCGGTGAAAAAGACCGAGGAGACCGGCTCGGCATTCCGCCCTGCCCGCGAGGCCGAGATGATGCGGCGCCTCGTGCAGCGGCACCGCGGCAACCTGCCGTTCGATACCGCCGAAAGCATCTGGCGCGTCATCATCTCGACCTTCACTTACGTGCAGGCGCCATTTGCGGTGCATGCCGACCTCTCCGCCGGCGATGCGCTGATGCGCGATTCGGCGCGCTTCCATTTCGGCTTCACCGTACCGTTTGTGCCGCATGCCGGCGCGGCGAGCGTAGTGGCGGCGGTGTCGGCATCGAAAGGCGATCTCGGCCTGGTGCCCGCCTTCGCCACGGCCGGCGCCGGCCCGTGGTGGGCGGCGCTCGAATTCGACGCCGCGCCGAAGATCAACGCCCGCTTGCCGTTCGTCGAGCGCTCCAATCATCCGGCCGCGATGCCGGTCTTTGTGATCTCCCGCGTTGCGGCCGACGCCATGGTGACCGAGACCGAAGTCTGGAGCATGCGGGTGTCCGGCTGGAATGCGGCTTCGGTCGACAGCGTCGCTGCTTTTGCCGACGTGATCGCGGTGCCGGACCGCGCCTTCGATGGCGCCGCCCTGCTGGTCTCCGTCGAGCACGGCGGTATCGATGCCGTGTCGCAGGCCCTGCTTAAGACCGGCGCCTCGATCCGCTCCACGGCCCTCGTCGGCAGTCACGCGACCCGCTATACGGTGCCGTAAATGTCATCGCCCGCGCAGGCGGGCGATCCAGTAATCACGGTCCGTGCCCGTTAGCGGCCGGCGCGTACTGGGTGCCCCGCCTAGGTGGGGCATGACAAAAAATTGAGGTTGAATATGACTGCAATGCGTCCCCAGCCTCGCCCGGGCGTGCTCGATATCGCGGCCTATGTGCCCGGCAAGAGCAGCGCGCCGGGCGTGGCCAAGGTTTTCAAGCTGTCGTCGAACGAGACGCCGCTCGGGCCGAGCCCGAAGGCGATCGCGGCCTATAAGGCCGTCGCCGAGCACCTGGAAGACTACCCTGACGGTTCGGCAAGCGAGCTGCGCGAAGCGATCGGGCGCGCGTTCGGGCTTGATCCCGACCGCATTGTCTGCGGTGCGGGCTCCGACGATTTGCTGCACTTGCTGGCGAACGCCTATCTCACCGATGGCGACGAGGCGATCCACACCACGCACGGATTTCTGATCTATCCGATCGTGACGCTCGGCACCGGTGCGAGGCCGGTCGTGGCGCCGGAGAAAGATTATACCGCCGATGTCGATGCGATCCTCGCGGCGGTGACGCCAAACACCAAGATCGTGTTTCTCGCCAATCCGAACAACCCGACCGGCACCTGCCTGTCGTTCGACGAGGTCAAACGCCTGCACCGCGGCCTGCCGCCGCACGTGCTGCTCGTGCTCGATGCCGCCTATGCCGAATACGTTCAGCGCAACGACTACGAATCCGGCATCGAGCTCGTCGCGACGTCGGAGAATGTTGTCATGTGCCGCACATTCTCGAAGATCCACGGGCTGGCGAACTTGCGGCTCGGCTGGATGTTCGCGCCGGCTCCAATTGTCGACGCCATCAACCGCATTCGCGGCCCGTTCAATGTCAGCGGGGCGTCGATCGCCGCCGGCATCGCCGCGATCGAGGACGTCGAGCACCAGGAGCGCTCGCGCCAGCACAACACGCGCTGGCTCAACTGGCTGATGCAGGAGATCCGCAAGCTTGGCCTGAAGGTGACCCCGAGCGTCGCCAATTTCGTGCTGATCCATTTTCCGGACACGAAGGGCCGCGCTGCAAAGGATGCAGACGCTTTTCTCACCGCGCGCGGCCTCATCCTGCGTCAGACCACCGCCTATAAGCTGCCGAATGCGCTGCGCATGAGCGTCGGCACCGAGGAGGCGAACCGTCTTGTCGTTGCGGCGCTGAAAGAGTTTCTGGGACGACCGTGATGGCTCCGGCAGTCCGCTTCAACCGCCTTGCGCTGATCGGCGTCGGCCTGATTGGCGGCTCCATCGCGCGCGCGGCGCGCGCGCTCGGTCTCGTGCAGACGATCGTGGCGACGTCGCGATCGGAGTCGACGCGGCAACGGATTCGCGAATTGGGCCTCGCCGATGAGGTGGTAGAGACAAGCGCCGCCGCGGTTGCGAACGCCGACTTGGTGATCGTCTGCGTCCCCATCGGCGCCTGCGGTGCGGTGGCAAAGGAGATCGGGCCACATCTCAAGCCCGGCGCCATCGTATCCGACGTCGGCTCGGTCAAGGCGGCAGTCGTGCACGACATGGCGCCCCACATCCCGGCAGGCGTGCATTTCATTCCCGGCCATCCCGTCGCCGGCACCGAGGATTCCGGGCCGGATGCTGGCTTCGCCGAGCTGTTCATCAACCGCTGGTGCATCCTGACGCCGGCCAAGGATGCCGACCAATCCGCGGTCGAACGGCTTGCGCAATTCTGGAAGGCGTTCGGCGCCAGCGTCGAGATCATGTCGCCGGAACACCACGACCTGGTGTTGGCGGTGACGAGCCATGTCCCGCACCTGATCGCCTACAATATCGTCGGCACGGCGTTCGACTTGCGTCATGTCACCGAGTCGGAAATTCTCAAATACTCCGCCGGCGGGTTTCGCGATTTCACGCGCATTGCCGCCTCCGATCCCACCATGTGGCGCGACATATTCCTTTACAACAAGGAAGCCGTGCTGGAAGTCCTTGGCCGCTTCAACGAGGATCTTTCGACCCTGACGCAGGCCGTGCGCAACGGCGACGCCGAAACATTGTTCAATCTGTTCGCCGAGCGGCGCGCCATCCGCCGCGGCATGATCCAGTTCAATCTGGATTCGCCCGCGCCGGATTTTCAGCACGCGGATTCCAAGCCGAAGGCCGACCCGCTACCGCGGCCCTACGCGGCATCGAGCGACGACTGAGAGTTAATCCTGAAAGTCTTAGCCGCGGCCGTTGACTGCCAGCGCTTCATTCACCGCACTCCGCAATGTCGCCAGCGTGAACGGCTTGGTGATCACGTCGTGAATGAGCGCGTCGAGACCATGCGCGCGCTCGCGCTGATCGGCATAGCCGGTCATCAGGAGAATCGTGAGGTTCGGGAGGTCGCGCGCCGCGGCGAGCGCGAGCGCAATACCGTCCATCATCGGCATGCGAACGTCGGTAAGCAGCAGGTCGAAGCGGCCCTGCTCGCGCGTCAGCACGTCAAGCGCTTCGCTGCCGTCGGCTGCGGTCTTCACCTCATGACCGTCCGTCGCGAGGGCGCGTGCGCATAAGGCGCACAATGCTTCTTCATCTTCGGCTATGAGAATGCGTGCCATGGCCGTCAGTGGGCTCCGGCGACGATGTCGCGGCGGGTGACAAAACGCACCAGCACGTCGCGTCCTTCCGGCGGCGGCGAGGCAAGCCGGCTGCGGAACGAGACGGCCTCTCCGGGCGGCAGCGTCGTGCGCGGCGGAACGGCGGTCCAGGAATAAATTTCCTGGCCAGCGGCATTGCGCACCGCGAATTTCAAGCGCGGCACGTCGGCGATCTTGCGGCTTTCGTTGACGATGTTGCCTTCGACCACGAAGATCGGCACGCCCTCGTGCTGCTCCTTGCTCGTGGCGATGTCATCGAAGGCGAGGCCGCGCAGATTCACGCTCAGGCCCAGCATCGAATAGAACGAGGCAGTCTGCGGCAGGATGCGGACGAACTCGTCGCGCCAGCCGACCAGGATGGCGTCAACGATGAGCAACACCATAACGCCGCTCTGGAGGTTCGACAGCGGCCAACGCAACGGTTGCCGTCTGGCATTGAGCTTTTCGCGTCGCGCGGCATAGTTTTCGATGTCCTCGGGCGGCTCGGCGGCCTGTTCCGCGGGCTGATCCGCTGCGATCTCGATCGGCGGCTGTCCCTCGTCGAGATCGACCGGCGCGATCGGTGGGGCTTCAACCTCGACGGCAGCGCTAGTCTCTTCAGCGGAAGCAGTAACCTCGGCCGCTTCCGGCGCGGCTTCGGATGGGTCGGCTGGAGCGATTAAGTTGTCGCCGTCGGCGGCTTGCCGAGTGGTCCAGTCGGCATCGTCCGGCAGCAGGACAGCGAAGTCCCCTACTGGCTCGGCGGCGGCCGCCATGGCCAGGGCGTCTATCGCGTCCGCCATCGCGCGGACGGGCGCAATGGCCTCGGCCGCCGCCATCAGCTTCTCGGCATGGGATAGTTCGGCGCGCCAGACCGCGCGGCAGCACACGCAGCAGACCCGGCGCCCGTTTGGTTGCAGGGTTGCCGGCTCAACGTCGTAGGATGTAGCGCAGGACGGGCAGACGATCAGCATCGGCGAATCAGTAATCGCGGCGCGTTGCGGACGACCCTAGCCGCGATCCGTTAACGGATTGGAAACCAAGCCAGCCAGGCAAGCCGCCCGACCCGGCCTGGTGCTAAATTTGCGCCCGGGGCGAATCAGGCGTCCCGGCGACCAGGACCGGGGGCCCCGCGTGGCGGCAGGCATTGCGGAGGACGGCGTGATCCGATTCGAGAATGCCGGCTTGCGCTATGGGCAGGGCCCCGAGGTGCTGCGCGACCTCACCTTCCGCATCGACGCCAAATCGTTCCAGTTCCTCACCGGACCGTCGGGCGCCGGCAAAACGTCGCTGCTGCGCATGCTATTCCTGTCGCTGCGGGCGACGCGCGGCCTGGTCACGATGTTCGACCAGGACACCGCCACCCTTAGCAAGGACGGCCGTGCGACGATGCGGCGCCGGATCGGCCTCGTGTTCCAGGACTTTCGGCTGCTCGACCACATGAGCACCTACGAGAACGTGGCGCTGCCGCTTCGGGTGCTTGGCAAGGATGAGGCCGCCTACCGGCCCGAGGTTGTCGAATTGCTGCATTGGGTCGGCCTCGGCGATCGCATGGGGGCGCTGCCGCCCATTCTTTCCGGTGGCGAGAAACAGCGGGCTGCGATCGCGCGCGCCGTGATCGCGCGGCCGCAGCTTCTGCTCGCCGACGAGCCGACCGGCAATGTCGATCCAAATCTCGGTCAACGCTTGTTGCGCCTGTTTATCGAGCTCAACAAGTCGGGGACTTCCGTCGTCATTGCCACGCACGATATTGCCTTGATGGACGAGTTCGACGCGCGCCGTCTGGTCCTGCATGAGGGACGATTGCATGTCTACGACTGAACCGGTCAAGGCCATGGCGGAGCCGTGGGACGAGATCGACACGGCGCCGTCGCTTGCTCGCGCGCCACGGGGCGCGACCTCGATCGTGCCCAAAAGTTCGATCGCGGTGCGCTCGCTCGCCGCCGTCGTCGCCATCATGACGTTCCTCGCCTCGCTGACCACCGGCGCGGCAATGCTGGTGGTAAGCACGGCGAGCAACTGGCAATCGGAAGTCGGGCGCGAGGTCACCATCCAGGTCCGTCCCGCTGCCGGGCGCGACATCGAGGCGGACGTGCGCAAGGCGGTCGAGATCGCGCGCGCCGCCCCCGGCATTGCCGACGTCCAACCCTATTCAAAAGAGCAATCCGCGGCGCTGATCGAGCCATGGCTCGGTGCCGGCCTTCGCCTCGACGACTTGCCGATTCCGCGCCTCATCGTGATCAAGCTCACCCCCAGCGCCACGCCGGACTTCGCGTCACTGCGCAACGCGCTCGCTGCCCAGGTGCCGGTCGCCAGTCTCGACGATCATCGCGGCTGGATCGAGCGCATGCGCACCATGGCCAGGACTGCGGTCGTGGCCGGCCTGACCGTGCTTGGCCTCGTGCTCGCGGTGACCATGCTGTCGGTTACGTTCGCCACGCGCGGCGCCATGGCTGCCAACAGGCCGATAATAGAGGTGCTGCACTATGTCGGTGCGACCGATAGCTTTGTCGCCCGGCAGTTTCAGCACCATTTTCTCCTGCTCGGCTTCAAGGGCGGCGCGCTCGGCGGAGGCGCGGCAATCGTGCTATTCGGCTGCGTCGAAGCGGCGCGGGCCTGGCTTGCGGGAACGCCGGGCGGCGACGAGGCGGCAGCGCTATTCGGCAGCCTGTCCATCGGCGTTGACGGCTATCTGGCAATCCTCGGTCAGATTGTTGTTATGGCCGTGGTGACGGCGCTGGTCTCTCGGTTCACAGTCAGCCGTACGCTTGCGACCATCGATTGAAGGATGACAATCAACATACCGCGCGGATTGCGGCCATGGATTGTGCTGGACGCCGATGCTGATCATCGGGCTAAAACCCGGCGCGGAGGACGCGCGCAACGATGCTGAGCCTTAGGACCGCCGTCAGAACGCGACGCATGGCGTCGCTTGCATACAGGCTTGTTATCCTGTGCGGCGTCGCGCTGGTCGCCGGCTTCGCGGTTTTTGTCTGGCTGCTGCCAGACGAGGAGATCGTGCTCGATCGCAATGCCGACGGCATCGTGGTGCTGACCGGCGGCACTGCGCGCGTCACCGACGCGCTTGAGCTGCTCGCCTCCGGCCGCGGCAAGCGCCTGCTCATCACCGGCGTCAATGCCGGCACGACGAACGGCGATATTGCCCGTCAAACCGTCGAGTACGATCGGTTCCTGTCATGCTGTGTTGATCTCGACTATTCCGCGCTCAACACCCTCGGTAATGCGGTGCAAGCTCGAATTTGGGCGAACAAGCACAATTTTCACTCGCTCATCGTGGTGACCTCGGCCTACCACATGCCGCGCGCGCTGGCCGAATTGGCCCATCAGCTGCCCGACGCGGCTCTGATACCCTTCCCGGTCGTTTCCGACCGCTTGCGCGTCGAGCCGTGGTGGTCGAACGGAGGAACGACGAGACTGGTGCTGTCGGAGTATCTCAAATACCTATTCGCCAAGGTGCGCATGCGGTTTGACTTCGCGGGCACCGACAGCGGCCACCGCGTGGCCGACGCGCGCGGTTCATAACAGCGCTGGCCCGGCAGTCTCACCCGACAGGTCTATTTTGCCTCGATCACCCGGCCTTCTCATCCGCTCTATCCTGTTTAACGCGCTGTTCTACGCGAACTTGATCGTTCACATGATCGTGGCGCTGCCGACGCTTGTTCTGCCGCATCAGATCTTGCGCGTGTTTATCCGCTCCTACGCGCTGACCAGCCTTTGGCTGTTACGGGTCGTTTGCGGCGTCAAGGTCGAGTGGCGCGGTTTCGACAAAGTTCCCAGCGGGGCATGCCTTATTGCCTGCAAGCACCAGTCGCTGTGGGAGACCTTCGCGCTCTATGCCGTGCTGTGCGATCCGATCTACATCCTCAAGCGCGAGCTGATGTGGATTCCGCTGTTCGGCTGGTACATGTGGAAGGCGCGGCTCATTCCGGTCGATCGCAACGCCGGACTGGCGGCGCTGGCGCGCATGACGAGGCGGGCGAGGACGGAACTCGAACGCGGCTGTCAGCTCGTCATCTTTCCGGAGGGCACGCGGCGCCCGCCGGACGCCGAGCCGCTGTACAAGCCCGGCGTCGCCTATCTCTACAGCAAGGCCGGCGTGCCTTGCGTTCCGCTGGCGCTCAATTCAGGACTGTTCTGGCCGCGCCGCTCGCTGTGCCGTCAGCCCGGCACCGTTCTTGTGCAAGCCCTCGACCCAATTCCGCCCGGCCTCGACAGGCAAGTTTTCTTTGCGGGCTTGCAAAGCGTGCTGGAAGAGGCCACCGCGAAGCTGGTTCAGGAATCGGGGATCAATAACCAGGCATCGGAGATCAAGGAGTGATGGACCCTGCTTCCTGATGCTTGATTGCTGATTCCTGACCGCCTTTGAGGCGGTCGGCAAGCAGATGCAGGTCGGTTTCGCGATAGCCAAGCGCCTCGAGCGCCCGAACCGTTTCAATCACATAGTCGCGGTTCTGACCGGACCTGCCGTGGCCCTGCCGCACATAGTGCAAGCTTTCTTCGACCGTGAGCCGGCCGGCATATTGCACGTGGCCGCGATCGACGAGGTAGCAAAGCGCCCTCACCTGCCGCCGCGCTTCGTCTTCGAGCTCGATCCGCCGCATCGTCTCGAGATAGACACTGGTGACCTGCTCACGCCCGCGCAAATAGGCGATGGTTTTCTCGCGCGCCGCAGCGGCGACCCGAAAAGCAACGCCGCGGCACATGCCGCCGCGGTCGAGGCCGAGCACCAGGCCCGGCCGTTCCGGCGTGCCGCGATGCACGAACGAAAACACGCAAAGCGCGCGGTGCAGGCCCATCAGCCGCGCCGGCACGCGTTCGAGCACGTCAAAACCCGGCCGCCACATCAGCGAGCCGTAGCCAAACACCCAAAGGTCCCCGGTATCGTGCTCGCCAATTGGCTTCATTGCCCTCGTTGACTCCTGGCGCTACTTCCGCTCGCCTAACAGGACGATGCCGGCGGCACAATGGCGCCGATTTAGTCTTTGAAACGCCGCACTCGATGGGCGAAGAAAGGCCATGCAGGGCGAATCTCCCCTCAACATGATGCGGCCGCCCGGGCCGCGCCCGCGACGGCGCCCCGCCGCAGCCGTGCCACGCCGCCGGCGGCGGACGTGGCCGGTGGTGGTCCTCCCGGTATGCGTCCTGATCGTGCTTGCGGTCGGCTGGTGCTTCCTGTGGTACTACGCCGCCTCGGTCGCGGACCGCACGCTGTCCGGGTGGATCGAGCGCGAAGCCGCGGCCGGCCGCATTTACAGCTGCGGATCGCAAGCCATCACCGGTTTCCCGTTTCGCATCCAGGCGCACTGCGTCGAGGCCGGCGCGCAGATCAACAGCAATCAGCCGCCGTTTGCCGTCAACGCCAAGGACGTCACGTTCGCCGCGCAGGTCTACCACCCGACGCTTCTGGTCGGACAAATCACTGGCCCGCTCACGTTTTCGGTGCCGGGCCAGCCGCCGAGCTTCACCGCCAATTGGTCGCACGCCCAGATGAGCGTGAGCGGACTGCCGCCCGAGCCTGAAAGCGTCACCGTCACGGTCGACAAACCGCGCGTCGATCAGGCTGCCAACGCAACCAGCACGACAATATTCGAGGCCGATCACGCGGAAATTAGCAGCCGCATCGTCGGCGGGTCGGCCGCCGACAATCCGGTGATCGACACGCTCGTCCGATTTGCCGCGGCGACGGCGCCGACGCTGCATCCCTTGCTCGCCGCGCCGCTGCAAGGCGACATCGATGTCGTGTTCAAAGGCTTCAAGGATCTGTCGCCCAAGCCATGGAAGGAGCGCTTTCGCGAGATGCAGGCGTCCGGCGGAACCATCGAGATCAAGCACCTACGTCTTGAGCGGCCCGACGCAATCATCATCGGCGCCGGCACGCTCACCGTCAATCAGAACGGCAAGCTCGACGGCCTGATCCGCGTCGCCATTTCTGGCGTCGAGAAGATTGTCCCACTCCTGGGTGTGGACCGCGTGATCGGACGTGGCATCGACCGGCTTGCCGGCGACAAAGACTCCGCGCAAGGCTTAAACGCGCTTGACCGCCTGATGCCGGGTTTAAGCGGCGCCGTGCGCGACATCGCGAATGCAAGCTTGATCGACGGCCTCAACAAAATGGGTCAGCCGACCGACATCGACAAAAAGCCCGCCATCGTCCTGCCGTTGCGCTTTTCCGACGGCTCGGTCTATTTGGGGATGATCCCGCTCGGCGACGTGCCGCCGTTGTTTTGAGTTTTTGCGGCGCTCAGTTTTGAGTTTTTGCGGCGCTCAGCGCTTGCGTCCTGCATGCCAGCCAACCGAAGCGTCCGGCACGGAATCGGTCGAGGCGAAGTAAGGCTTGATGTCGAGCAGCGGCGTATTGTCGAGGCAATCGAGCCCGACGACGGAGAGTTTATTGCCGTCGATGCCGATAAGCCGGACCACGGAGGCGGCAATCGGATTGGGCCGCACCGGCGAGCGCAGCGCGAATGTGCCGCGCTGCTCGGCGTAATGACGCGGCGCCTGCACCACAAGGTCACGCCGTGCCTTGTCCATCCAGTACAGCACCAGCACGTGGCTGACGGTCTCCAGGCCCTTAAGCCCTTCGGCCCATCGCGGGTCGAGCTCGATGGTGCAGACTGCTTCGGACTCACGGCCGTTCTTCGGGCACTCGTCGCGGCTTTGCCACGGCGTGCGGATGCGCCCGATGAAATACAGCGAGGCGTCGTACCGGGCCGGTAGATCGGCGGCGATTTCGCCCGGCCGCAATCCGTAGCGGTCGTTGTCCGATGTTTCGCCGGCTTTGACTGTTTTGACCATTCTCTTACGTTCGCACGTGCCGGCCCAAAGGCGCTAGTCGTCGCAAAACTGCCTCCCACAAGATGCCCATCCCATCGGGTATGGGAGCTTTCCCAACGACTCTTGCCAAGGCTTGCTTAATCGCATAAAGATATCTTTATATCTAATCCAAGTATGGCTGGCAGTGCCGTGGACAGCGACCCACTCTCCTTCCCGGACCTCACCGCGATGCTCAAGGCCGCGGGCGAAGCGACGCGGCTGCGCATTCTCGCGCTGATCGCCGAGGCCGAGCTGACCGTCTCCGACCTCACCGAGATCCTGCGCCAGTCGCAGCCGAGGTTGTCGCGCCACCTGCGCCTGCTGGCCGAGGCCGGCTTGGTCGAGCGTTTCCGCGAGGGCTCGTGGGCATTTTTCCGCATGGGCGAACGCGGCAGTGCCGCCGATATCGCGCGCGCCATGATCACGCGGCTCGATGCCAACGACCCGGTCATCGCCCGCGACCGCGAACGGCTTGCCGCGGTGCGCACCGCGCGCGCCACCGCTGCACAGAATTATTTCCGGCGGCATGCCGCCGAATGGGACCGCATCCGCAAGCTGCATGTCGCCGACGCCGCGGTCGAAGACGCGATCCGCACCGCGCTCGCCGACAAGCCGATCCGTTCGCTGCTCGATCTCGGCACCGGCACCGGCCGCATGCTGGAGCTGTTCGCGGGCGACATCGAGCGCGGCCTCGGGCTTGATCTGTCCCTGGACATGCTGGCGCTGGCGCGGGCGCGGCTCGATCGCGCCGGACTGAAGAATTGCAGCGTCCGTCAGGGCGACATCTACGACCTCGCTCTGCCGCGGGATTCGTTCGACGTCGTCATCATTCATCAGGTTCTGCATTTCCTCGACGACGGCCCGCGCGCCATCCGCGAAGCGGTGCGCGTGCTGCGGCCGGGCGGCCGGCTTCTTGTCATCGACTTCGCGCCGCATGATCTCGAATTTCTGCGCGAGGAGCACGCTCATCGCCGGCTCGGCTTCGCCGCCGAGACGGTGACGCAGTGGCTCGAAGCCGCCGGCCTCGACATCGTCCGGCAGCAGACGCTGCCGCCCGGTCCGCAGGGCAAGATCGCGGTCACGCTCTGGCTGGCGCGCGATCCGCGCATCATGCTGGCGGCACCAAAAACCCGCGAGGTGGCGTGATGAGCGGCAACGCCGGGCGCTTCGCTCAAGGCAGTACCCCGAGGGACATCCGCGTCTCGTTCGAATTTTTTCCGCCCAAGACTGCGGAGATGGAACAGGCGCTGTGGGAAGCGGTCAGCCGGCTGGCGCCGCTGAAACCGAATTTCGTCTCGGTCACCTACGGCGCCGGCGGCTCGACCCGCGAACGCACCCACGCCACGGTCAAGCGCATCCTTGCCGAAACCATGCTGACGCCCGCGGCCCACCTGACCTGCGTCGGCGCGACATGCACGGACGTCGACGCCGTGATCGGGGCCTACGCGCAAGCCGGCGTGCGCCACATCGTGGCGCTGCGCGGCGATCCGCCCGACGGCGCCGGCCAGCGCTATGCGCCGCATCCCGGCGGCTACCGCAACGCCGCCGATCTCGTCGGCGGCATCAAGCGTATTGCCGACATCGAAGTGTCGGTCTCCGCCTATCCGGAGAAGCATCCCGACAGTCCATCCATCGCCGCCGACATCGACATGCTCAAGGCCAAGGTCGATGCCGGCGCGACGCGCGCGATCACGCAGTTCTTCTTCGAGAACACTCTCTATTTCCGCTATCTCGACCGCGTGCGCGCGAACGGCATCGGTATTCCGATCGTGCCCGGAATATTGCCGGTGCAGAACTTCAAAACGACCAGGACTTTCGCCGCGCGCTGCGGCGCCTCGGTGCCACCGTGGCTCGCCGAGCGCTTCGACGGGCTCGATGACGATGCCGCGACCCGCAAGCTGATCGCGGCTGCCGTCGCCGCCGAGCAGGTGCTCGATCTGGTCGGTCATGGCGTGACCGACTTCCACTTCTACACCATGAACCGCGCCGATCTCGTTTACGCGATCTGCCACCTGCTCGGAATAAGGCCAGGCACGCTCCCTCTCCCCGTAGCGGAGAGGGAGCGCGCATGAGCCATGGCTAGTCCCGTGTACAAAAAAGTTTCCGTGTGCCCGACCGAAGCGACGCTGCGGCGTCTCGCCGCCGAGCGCATTCTCGTGCTCGACGGCGCCATGGGGACGATGATCCAGGCGCTCAGCCTCGACGAGGAAGGCTTTCGCGGCGCGCGCTTCGATGCCTGGAACCGCGAGGTCCGCGGCAACAACGATCTGCTCAATCTCAGCCGGCCGGACGCGGTGCGCGCCATCCATCTCGCCTATTTCCGCGCCGGCGCCGACATCGTCTCGACCAATACTTTCTCCTCGACCCGCATCGCGCAAGCCGATTACGGCATGGCGGAAATCGCCTACGAATTGAACCTTGAAGGCGCGCGGCTGGCGCGAGCCGCCGCGCGCCTCGCCCAGGACGAGGATGGCCGGCAGCGTTTCGTCACCGGCGCGATCGGCCCGACCAACCGCACCGCTTCGATCTCGCCCGATGTTCTCAATCCGAGCTTCCGCTCAGTCACCTTCGACGACTTGCGCGGCGCCTATGCCGAGCAGGTGCGCGGGCTGGTCGACGGCGGCGTCGATGCGCTGCTGATCGAGACGATTTTCGACACGCTCAACGCCAAGGCCGCGATCTTTGCCATCGCCGAAGTTTTGGACGCGCACGGCGCGGATTTGCCGGTGCTGATCTCGGGGACCATCACGGATCGGTCCGGCCGGCTTCTTTCCGGGCAAACGCCGGAAGCGTTCTGGAATTCGATCGCGCACGCTGCCCCGCTGTCGGTCGGGCTTAATTGCGCGCTCGGCGCCAAGGAAATGCGCGCGCACATCGCCGAGCTCGGCCGCGTCGCCGACACGCTGATCTGCGCCTATCCCAATGCCGGCCTGCCCAACGAATTCGGTCATTACGACGAGGGCCCGGACGCCATGGCGGCGCTGATCGGCGAGTTCGCAACCGCCGGTCTGGTCAATATCGCCGGCGGCTGCTGCGGCACGACGCCCGACCACATCCGCGCCATCGCCAAAGCCGTCGCCGGCAAGAGACCGCGCGCCATCCCGAACATCGCGCCGCGGCTGCGGCTGTCCGGCCTCGAAGCCTTTACGCTGACGCCCGAGATTCCGTTCGTGAATGTCGGCGAGCGCACCAACGTCACCGGCTCGGCGCGCTTCCGCAAGCTGATCACCGGCGGCGACTATACGGCGGCACTCGCGGTGGCGCGCGACCAGGTCGAGAACGGCGCGCAGATCATCGACATCAACATGGACGAAGGTCTGCTCGATTCCGAAAAAGCCATGACCACGTTCGTCAATCTGATCGCGGCGGAGCCGGACATCGCGCGCGTGCCGATCATGATCGATTCCTCGAAGTTCTCCGTGATCGAGGCCGGGCTTAAATGCGTACAGGGCAAGCCGGTGGTCAATTCGATCTCGCTCAAGGAGGGCGAGGAAGCGTTCATCCAGCACGCCAAGCTGGTGCGCCGTTACGGCGCGGCGGTCGTGGTGATGGCGTTCGACGAGACGGGTCAGGCCGATACCTTCGAGCGCAAGACCAAAATCGCGGCCCGCGCCTATGACATCCTGGTGAACCGCGTCGGTTTTCCGCCGCAAGACATCATCATCGATCCGAACATCTTTGCCATCGCCACCGGCATGGACGAGCACAATGGCTACGGCGTTGCCTATATCGAAGCTGCGCGCTGGCTCAGGGCGAACCTGCCGCACGTCCATGTTTCCGGCGGCGTTTCGAACCTTTCGTTCTCGTTCCGCGGCAACGAGCTGGTGCGCGAAACCATGCACTCGGTGTTTCTCTACCACGCCATCGCAGCCGGGATGGACATGGGCATCGTCAATGCCGGCCAGATGGCGGTGTACGACGATCTCGACCCTAAGCTGCGCGGGGCGTGCGAGGACGTCGTGCTCAACCGCCGCCCCGACGCCCCAGAGCGGCTGCTGGCACTCGCCGAACGCCATCGCGGTCCCGGCAGGGAAAAGAAGGAAGCCGATCTCGCCTGGCGCGAGATGCCGGTGGAAAAGCGCCTGTCGCACGCGCTGGTGCACGGCATCACCGATTTCATCGAAACCGATGTCGAGGAAGCGCGGCGCAACGCTCCGCGTCCGCTGGCCGTGATCGAAGGCCCGCTGATGAACGGCATGAATGTCGTCGGCGATCTGTTCGGCTCGGGACGCATGTTCCTGCCGCAGGTGGTGAAGTCGGCGCGCGTGATGAAGCAGGCCGTCGCCTATCTCATGCCGTACATGGAACAGGACAAGGACGGCCGCGAGCACGCCTCATCGAACGGCAAGATCGTGCTCGCCACCGTCAAGGGCGACGTTCACGACATCGGCAAGAACATTGTCGGCGTCGTGCTCCAATGCAACAATTACGACGTCGTCGATCTCGGCGTGATGGCGCCGGCGGAGAAAATCCTCAAAGCGGCGATCGAGGAACAGGCCGATATCGTCGGGCTGTCCGGGCTGATTACGCCGTCGCTCGACGAAATGTGCCACGTCGCGGCCGAAATGGAACGGCTGGGTTTCGATGTGCCGCTGTTGATCGGCGGCGCGACCACGAGCCGCGTGCATACCGCCGTCAAGATCCATCCCCACTACCGGCGCGGGCAGACGATCTATGTCAACGATGCAAGCCGCGCCGTCGGCGTAGTCTCTTCGCTGTTGTCGCGCGAGACGCGCGAGCGCACTATCAACGACACGCGGGCGGAATACGTCCGCATCGCCGCGGCACACGCGCGCGGCGAGGAGGCCAAGCAACGCCTGCCGCTCTCCGACGCGCGCACCAATTCTCTCAAGCTCAACTGGTCGGGCAATTACGTTCCGCCGCCGCCGCGTCTTGTCGGTACTCACAAGATCGCCGACATCCCCACCGCCGAGCTGATCGACTGTATCGATTGGTCGCCATTCTTCGCGACCTGGGAACTCACCGGCAAATATCCCGCGATCCTCGACGACGCCACGGTAGGCGCCGCGGCGCGAAGCCTGTTCGACGACGCCCAGGCAATGCTCAAGCAGATCGCCGCCGAGCGCTGGTTCCGCGCCAGCGCCGTGATCGGGCTGTGGCCGGCGAACAGCGAGGGCGACGACATTCTGGTTTTCGCCGACGAAGCGCGGGTGAAGCCGATTGCGACGCTGCACACGCTGCGCCAGCAGCTGGCGCGCCGCGAGGGCCGTGCCAATGTTGCGCTCGCCGATTTCGTAGCGCCCCGCGCCAGCGGGCTTGCCGACTACATCGGCGCGTTCGCGGTTACCGCCGGCATCGGTGAACAGGCGGTGTCCGAACGCTTCAAACGCGCCAATGACGATTATTCCGCAATCATGGCCAAGGCGCTCGCCGACCGCCTCGCCGAAGCTGCCGCCGAGCGCATGCACCAGCGCGTGCGCAAGGAGTTCTGGGCCTATGCGGCTGACGAGACGCTGAGCGAAAGCGAGCTGATTGCCGAAAAATATCGCGGCATCCGCCCCGCGCCCGGCTATCCGGCGCAACCCGACCATACCGAGAAGGCGACGCTGTTCGCGCTGCTCGAGGGTGAGAAGAACATCGGCGTGACGCTGACCGAGAGCTTCGCCATGTGGCCCGGCGCGTCAGTTTGCGGGCTCTATTTCAGCCACCCCGACAGCTACTATTTTGGCGTCGGCAAGATCGAGCGCGATCAGGTCGAGGATTATGCCAAGCGCAAGGGCATGACGTTCGGCGAAATGGAGAGATGGCTGGCGCCGATCCTCAATTACGATCCGTTGGCAATGGCACGCAGCGCCGCGGAGTAGTCACACGCCAGTCTTGCGGGCGACGGCGCGCTCCAAAAATAGCGCCGCTTCGAGCGCGGCGCGATCACGGCCGAAGCGGCCGACAATCTGTAAGCCAAGCGGCAATCCGCCCTCGCTCAATCCCGGCACGTTGACGCACGGCGTTCCCATCAGCGTCCACAGCCGGTTGAACATCGCGTTTCCGGTCGATCCGAGGCCGTGCGGCGCGGCGCCGGGCGCCGATGGCGTGAGGATGACGTCCTGCTCGGCCATGGTGTCGGCAAGCACCTGGCGCGCGCGCTTCGCAGTGCGGCGCGCCGCGTCGTACTCCTCGGCGGAGATTTCCGCGGCAGCGTCGAGCGCATCGCGCAGCAGCTTGTTGATCTCGTCGCGATGGCGATCGTATTCGAAGGCAAGCGCGCGGACGGTCTCGTAGTCCTGAATCTTGAACTGCGCGGCGTAGGCCTCTTCCAGGATCGGCGGCAGCGTCAGATCGGTTACTTTTGCTCCGGCGGCTTCGGCGATACGCGCCGCGGTTTCAAGCGCGTTGCGCATTGCCGGGCTTGCCTGGTCCCACAGCTGCGTGCGCGCGAGCGCAATGCGCGGCGCCGCGGGCGCTGTACGATCCACGCGCAGATCGCGTCCCGTGACGGCAGCCGTCACGCAGGCAACGTCGGCAACGCCGGCGCCGAACACGCCGGCGGTGTCGAGCAGCCAGGCAACGACTTTCACGCCAACCAGCGGGATCAGCCGATACGACGGCTTGAACGCGGCGACGCCGCAAAACGCGGCCGGCCGGATCACCGAACCGGCCGTCTGCGTGCCGAATGCGACCGGCACCATTCCGGCGGCGACCGCGGCGCACGAGCCTGACGACGAGCCGCCCGGCGTGTGCGCGAGATTGTGCGGATTGCGCGTGACCGACGGCACCAGGGACGCAAATTCGGTGCTCACCGTCTTGCCGATGACAATGCCGCCGGCGCGACGTGTGAGTGCAACCGCCGTCGCATCGGCGCGCGGCCTATTGCCCGCGTAGATCGGCGAGCCGTACTGCGTCGGCAGATCGAACGTATCGAAAATGTCCTTGAACGCGACCGGCAGGCCGCGTAGCGGCAGGCCGGTGAGTTTGCCGTCTGCCGCCGCGCGCCGCGCGGCATCGAGGTCGAGCGCGACGAAGGCGCCGATGTCCTTTTCGCGCGCGGCGATGGTTTCGGCGCAGCGGTCGATGACGGCGCGCGGTGTCAATTCGCCGGCTTCGATGCGGCGGGCAAGGTCGAGCGCCGAAAGCATCAGGCGCGATTGGTTTGTGTGGCGATAGCTTTTTGCCGGCGCTGCATTGATCCCCGCTCTCCACGTGGCGATGTGGCCTGAAAGGCCCGCCCGGATCAAGAGGTATGGTTAACGCCGTGCTTCTTTCGCCGCCACTGCAACATCATTGAGCAGTCCTTAACGGAATTCCTCGCATTGTCTTTTCATGACGCGTGGGGTTCGCTGGTCTCTCGTCAGCTCCGCCATTCTCGTCGCGCTGATCGCTCTTGCCGGTTGCAGCCATTACATGCTTGCCGAGCGCGAGCCTTGGCGGCGCGACGCCGAGCTCGCGTGCCTGAATTCGGGCGCGGTGAAAGAGTCGCCGGCGCGGGTGCGGATTTCCGCCATCGACGGGCCGGGCGCTTGCGGCATGGCCTATCCGCTCAAGGTGTCGGCGCTGGGCGAAAGTGGGCCGCTCGGCTACAGTGACGACTCTCTGATTCCGCCGGGCTCGATTCCCCCTCCCTACCCTCCACCGCGAGCGGGGGAGGGTAGGGAGGGGGTGCCGCAGCACTGGCCCATCAGCCAATCCAACACCATTCAGTCGAACGCCCTGCCGCCGCTGCAATCCACGGACTCGCCATACGGCGCGCCGCCACCGCAAACCTATTCGCCGCCGCCGCCAGCCGTGTCGCAACCGGGCCCGCCGCAATATAGCCAGCCGCAATACGGCGCGGCGCAACCTGGCTCACCGCTGTCGCTGCGGCCGCCCGGAATTCCGGAGCCGGTCGAGGAGGACGTCGATGCGCCACCCGGCGCGCCGCCCTATCCGCCAAACTATTCGCCGCGGCCGCAAACTGCGCCGATCGGTGCCGGCGAGCCCGCGCCTTACGGCGCCGAACCTGTACCGCCGCTCGGCCCGCAACGCGCTCCGCTGGCGAACGGATCGGCCGGGCCGGTCGAAGTAAAGCCGGCGGCGATGCTTGCCTGCCCTCTCGTCTCCGCGCTCGACCAATGGATCGCTGCCGCGGTGCAGCCCGCGGCTTTGCACTGGTTTCGCCAGCCCGTCGTCGAGATCAAGCAAATCTCCGCTTATTCCTGCCGCGGCATGAACGGCAATCCGAACGCGCATATTTCCGAGCACGCTTTCGGCAACGCGCTCGACGTCGCCGAGTTCACGCTCGCCGACGGCCATAAAGTCTCGGTGCAATATGGCTGGCACGGCACGCCGGAGGAGCAGGGCTTTCTGCACGACGTACAGTCGGCGGCGTGCGACGAATTCACCACCGTGCTGGCGCCCGGCGCCAACGTCTACCATTACAATCACATTCACGTCGATCTGATGCGGCACTACAACGGCCGCCACATCTGCGAGCCGTCCGCCATCCCGGGCGAGATCGCATTCGAACGGGCGCGCGCGCGTTACGCCGCGCAACACGGCGAACCCAGCGTTACCGGTTCGCTTCCGGCCAAGTCGCGCCGCAGCGCCTATTCCGGCGAGGATGACGACGGCCGGCCCGAGGCCGTGCCCGGCAACGATTGATCGCTGCCGTCAGCCCGCAGGCATCCGCAACACCGGCTTGATGGCGATGCCGGTGGAGGATTCCTGCGCCGCCAGGTTGATGTCGGCCAAATCGTAGAACTTGATCATCTTCTCGATTGGAAATTTTCCGTCCATGATCAGGCCGACCAGCCGCGGGATGAATTCCTGGGGCATGCTGTCGCCCTGGACGACGCCGCGAACGACGCGGCCTTGCTGCAGGAACGGCATTTCGAAGGAAACCTCGCTGCCTTTGCGGGCACTGCCGAGCAGCACGCAAGTTCCCGCCGGCATCAGACATTCGATGGCTTCGCGAAATACCGCCGGCACGGCCGATGTCTCCAGTGCATAGCGCGCGCCGCCGCCGGTGATTTTTTGAATCTCGCCGACAACGCCGCTGCTGCCGCCGTGGTTGATGGTATGCGTGGCGCCAAGCTCGCGTGCCAGCGCAAGCCGGTGGTCGTGGATGTCCACGGCAATGATCGGATCGCAGCCGGCAATCTTCGCCGCCATCAAGGCGGAAAGCCCGACTGCTCCGGCGCCGAACACGGCAAAGCTGTCGCCCGGCTTTGGCTTCATGACGTTGAGAACCGCCCCCGCGCCGGTCTGGCCGCTGCAAGCGAGCGGCCCCAGCAGCTCGAGCGGCGCGTCCTTGCGCACTTTCACCGCATAGCGCTCCTGCGTCAGCGCAAAAGTGCCGAATGAGGATTGCTGAAAATACGCGCTATAGACCGGCGCGCCGTTCTTCGACAAAAGCGTCGAGCCGTCGGCACGCGTTCTATTCGATTTCAGACGGCGGCCGTGCAGGCAATAGTTCAGCTTGTGCTGCCGGCAATTCGCGCAGTCGCCGCACCAGGGATATGACATGACGACATGATCGCCGGGCGCGAGCCCGTGCACTGCGCTGCCGACGGCATGGACCACGCCTGAGCCTTCGTGGCCGTAAACCGCGGGATATGGGCTGTCGAAGTAACCGTCGCGGCCGTGCAGATCGGTCTGGCACATGCCACTCGCTACGACGCGGACGATCAATTCATCCTCACGCGGCGCGCAAAGCTCGACTGTGTCGATGACGAAAGGACCCGACCTTTCACGAACGACGGCTGCCTTGATCTGCATGATGCCCTACCGCTCCAGGCCCATTCTGAAAACGCTTCCGCGCTTCGTCAATTCCTTCGTGCCGCCTCCATGTGCGCGAGCACGGCGGCCGTCGGCCAGCAATCGAGCTTCAGCCCGTTGCGTTTCTGATAAGCGCCGAGCGCGGCGCGGGTCAGCATGCCCGCCTTGCCGTCGATCTTGTCGTGGTAATAGCCGCGATCGGCAAGAATTTTCTGCATTCGATCGAGATCGCTCGATGGCAGCTGTGCGACCTTGCTCCATGGCGTCTCGAATGGTCGCGGATCGAGGATGCGGTCGCTCAGATGCCCGACAAACAGCACGTAGAGATCGGAGAAATTGTATTCCTTGATAGCGAAATAGTTCTTGGTCGCCAGAAACGACGGACCATAGAGGCCGGCCGGCTGCAGCAGCGAAGCGGTGCCGGCGCGTTCTGCCGCCGACAGCTTGCGGCCATAGGCCGGCACAAAACCGTTTTTGAGCCATTCCCCGATCGGCAGCGTGTTTTCCGGAACGCCGATCGTGCAATCGACATTGGCCGGCGGGTGCACTTCGTAGGACCAGCGCAGGCCGGGCTGCCAGCCCTTGTCGCGAAGCTGCTTGGCGGCCGAGGCCAGCGCATCCGGCACCGAATTCCAGATATCGCGGCGGCCGTCGCCGTCGAAATCGACGGCATATTTGAAATAGTCCGACGGCAGGAATTGCGTCAGACCCATGGCGCCGGCCCAGGAGCTGCGTAAGTCGGCAGGCTTGATCTGGCCCTCGTTCAGAATCTTCAGCGCCAGCAGAAACTCGTTGAGGAACTGATCCTTGCGCTTGCCCAGATAGGCCTGCGTCGCCAGCACGCGAATGGCGCTGCGCTGATCACGCGCGCGGCCATAATCGGTTTCGCGGCCGAAGATCGCGAGCAGCACCGTCGGCGAGACGCCGAACTGCCGCTCGATGGCGGCAAGCGTGTCATGATACTGATCGAACAGCTTACGCCCTCGCGCGGCGAGACGATCGAACGTCGATTCCTTCAGATAGTCCGCCGGCGTCTGCACGAATTCCGGCTGTCCCGCCGCGGGCCGTTCCGGTCGGCCCGGCAGCGCGAGATCAGGCAGCGTCAGATCCGGCTCAAGATCGCGCGTCGCCGCATCGAATGTCGCGCGCGTGACGCCGAGCGCTTGCGCCTGCGGCCACAACGATTGCAGCCAGGCCTGGAACGCCGCATCCGCAATCGCGGGGCGCGACAAAAACGCGAGACACACGACGACAGCAGCACATTTCCACGTCATGCCCGGCCTTGTGCCGGGCATCCCGATTCGATTGGCACTGTGCATTGCTAAGCGAGATGGCCGGACCAAGTCCGGCCATGACCAGACAAGCCTCATCGCACCGCCACGATAAATAAGCGCGGAAATCGCAGCAGCACCTTGCCGTCGAACCGCGGCTTGTAGGCGCCAATGATCTTCTTCGTATAAGCGGCGAGAAATTTGTCGCGGTCGGCTGAGTCGAGCGGCGACAGGAACGGTTGCAGCGATGAGCCCTTAAACCATTCGGTGATCGCTTCCGGCTTCGCCATGACGTGATTGTAGATGCTGTGCCAGATGTCGATATGCGTGCAGGTGGATTTCAGCAGGTCGTAATAGGCCTCTGGCGGCGGTAGATCGTCGCGCGCCGCGGCCTTGATCTCCGGATCATCCGCCCACGGACCATCCTCGCCAACTTCACGCTGAAATACCAGCGCCGGCTCGCGCGTGTTGTCGGGCATCTGCACGGCCAGCACGCCGCCCTTCGGCAGCGCCTCGAGCAGCCGCCGCATGATCCCGGTGTGGTCCGGCAGCCATTGCATGACCGCGTTGGAAAACAGCAGATCGGTATGCGGCTCCGGCGTCCAGGTGGCGATATCGGCCAGGATGAATTTGCACTTGGGCAGCCGTTCCCGCGCCTTGCTCAGCATGTCCGGGGACGAGTCGAGGCCGACGACTTCGGATTGCAGATAGCGCTCGACCAAAAGCTCGGTCGAATTGCCCGGCCCGCAGCCGAGATCGACCACCAGCCGCGGCCGCTGCAGCGGCACCTGCGCCAGCAAATCGCGCGGCGGCCGGGTGCGTTCATCCTCGAATTTCAGGTATTGCCGGGCGCTCCAGTCTTCCATCGCGGGCGATGCCTTGGATCGGATTCGAATGACCGATCCATAGCACCGCAAGAAAGCCGCGTCTCGGCAAGTTGACACCGGCCATTGTCGCGGCGTTCAAGCGCCCGCGTTCGATTAAATCTTCACGCCAGCGCGGTGAAGACGAGCAACCGGCGACCGACGATGCGCGGATTATTTGAGCGCGGTCGAGACCGACGAGAACGTGGTCTTGAGCTTGCTGCCGAGCCCGTTGACGACAGTGATGATTGCCACCGCGATGCCGGCGGCGATCAGTCCATACTCGATGGCGGTCGCACCGGACTCGTCCCGCAGAAATTTCAACATGCGGCTTGTCATGATAAGCCCCCAACGCGTTTGAGCTACGCAGTTTCTAATATCGATATCGCTTTCATGTTCTTAGTGTCCGTCCGGAAACATATTGAATCCTGTGAATCGTTTATGATTCAAGGGTGGTGGCCTGATTCGAGGAGGGTCACCGATGTGGACGGCAAAGAACCGCGGACGCTACGACCGCAGCGC
>Ga0102924_1000460_pt1 | contig 50898 bp, 43 predicted proteins | sample PaiPotPPM11metaG_FD_80116 | JGI IMG/M metagenome (GOLD analysis project Ga0102924, IMG submission 80116) | Iron sulfur acid spring bacterial and archeal communities from Banff, Canada, to study Microbial Dark Matter (Phase II) - Paint Pots PPM... ... | reverse complement strand
TGTGCACTTTTGCACAGAATTAGCAAGAATCGCCAACGAGTCGAATGCAACCTGCCGCCCCCGCCAACTTGTTGCGAATGAGCAATATTGAGCATTCTTGCAGCCGCAAAACGTTGCACTATTTGACAATGAAAACCAAGTAACTCACTGCGAAACAAATATTATCTGTGCCTTGTGTCCTACGTGTGGCGCGGCAACAGGAGATGCGTGTGAACTGCATACGGGTGCCCTGCGGACCGAGCCGCACCGAGACCGAAAACTTTCCGCAGCCGAGGCCGTGGAGACCGTCCAGCAAATGACGGCAGCCCTGAAGCCATCGCCGAAAGCCCGGATAAACATCCTCAGGTCAAGCGAGCAATTTTGATCAGACCTCCGAAGGCCCCGAATGAAAGAATTCACGAATGCTGAAGGAATGAAACGTTTGTGTCGTCCAACCGCTACGAGGAGGACCCATGTGGAACCTTTCAAAGCATCGGAGAAATTCGCGGCTGTCCCACTCTCAACTTGAATCATTGGTCTTACAACGCACAGCAGCACTACAGAACCTTTCGCAGCGGCTTCTCAGGGTGCAAGACGAGGAAAGACGGAGGGTGGCGCGTGACTTGCACGACAGCACCGGCCAAACTCTGACTGCGCTGAAGATGGGCGTTGCGGTCCTTGAGCAAAAACTAAAACAAAACCAATGTACATCCGACGTGCTGTCCGAGATTGCTGCATTGGCTGATCAGGCGCTGCAGGAAATTCGCACCACGTCATACCTGCTGCATCCACCACTGTTGGATGAGGCAGGCTTCAATTCCGCCGCACAGTGGTATGTCGACGGTTTCGGGAAGCGAAGCGGGATTAAGGTAAACCTGGATCTCGCGACCAAACGTGAACGATTGCCTATCACGATCGAGACCGCCCTTTTCCGGGTACTACAGGAGAGTTTGACGAACGTGCATCGCCACTCTGGAGCTTTAGAGGTCAGCATCCGTTTTCAATACCAAGCCGAAACTGTAATGCTTGAGATACGAGATTGCGGACGCGGTATACCAATAGAGCTATTGAATCGACTCCGTGAAGCGAGCTCTGAAACGGGCGTCGGTCTGGCGGGAATGCGCGAGCGCTTGAACGAACTGAACGGCAAGCTTGAAATCGAATCAGATGGTCATGGAACGAGCATGCGGGCCATAGTTCCCCTACCTGCGACAGCTCGATCTGCCGAGACCAGAGACTGCCGACAGTTTGTTTTGTCCGCACACGCCGGGCTGATGGCTGGCAATTTTCCGAAAGGCACATCGGTCTCGGCTTCGGAACAGGTTGCGTCTGGATTTTGATGCACCTCTTGGTCAAGTAATGACTTCTTGACACGACTGGGGAATCTCAAATTTCATGGGCATCGCCAAGAACGTTTCATGGTGCGATCCGATGGGCGCACGACCGGAAACGGCAAAATTGAAGTGGACATTGATTCGCGGCAAACGGGTGGCGGTGACCGCAGGTTTGGTCGCGGTTGTCACTGTCATCGTGGCTGTGGGTGTGATCTGGACTTGCACGGGATGTATCTATGCCGCGATACGACAAAGATCACGACGAAGAAAATCCCTCTCGGACTGGTCCATACTCCCAGAAGGTTCAGCTTCCCCATTCCCATGTTGGAATAAGATTACGCTCCCTTACGCGGGCCCCCGTGTTTCCATCTGTGAAAATGACCGCGTAGTCGCCGCCAAGTCAGACACTGAGTTTGGCTCTCTGCAGACCGTTTCTTCCATCATGTGAGTCTCTGCCTCCTTAGGGATGAGCACTCTTGCTCAGACGATTGCCCGTTGAAGCGCTAACGTAGAGGTGTGCTTCCAGCCGAATCGCCGAGGCGTTCGAAAATCGCTCGCCGCTTTGCAGGGTGGACCGATGGTGAAGCGAATTCCACCAATCCCGGTCATTTGTTTTTGTCTATTGGCTGCTTGCGGGGCATTGTGCCAGAAATCGGCTGACTTGATTCAGGAGCTACCGTTTGACGGGTCAAATTCACCCAAAGGGCGGGGCGAGGAGATCCCCACCTCGAGACCCCTTCCTGACGCTCCGTCGGTAAGGCCTCCAACACAAGCAGAGGAATTCCGAACGTTCTTCGCAGAGGTACGTTTGCCGGTGACACTTACCGCGGTTGACGACAATGCGCGCGTAATCCGCGAAACAGACCTGGGCCACGTCAAAGCCGCAAGGCAACTCAGCTATACCGGTCGATATAAAGCGAGGTCTATCGAAGATAGGTCCAGCACCTTTTTTGGCAGGTACCTGTATCCGTCGGTGCTAAAGCAGAGGCTGCGTTATCATCCTTCGACCAGCAACAGCTTAATGGGCCGGGCCACGTATGCAGCTTCGCGCATCTTTATCGTTCGTGACGACGCTGGAAAGGGAAGGCTGAACACCTCGTATTTCCTCGGGGTGTTGACTTCGGTCGCTATCCACACTGCTTACCGTCCATACTGGGCGCGATCTGCTTCGGCGACGTTCAACAATTTTGGTTCCACGATTGGGAGCGATGCGGGGATCAACCTCTTCCACGAGTTTCAGCCCGGCCTCCTGCAAATGATGAAGGGCCACACGCCGACCTTCGTGTCTAAGATCGAAGCTCGCATCACCGACGACCAGACCCGGAGGAACGCCGCCTCCCTTCCGGCAAGATAATGCACTGTCGCTCAGTCCATTTCACTACGTCGCACCGTGAGGCCCCTACGGCAGGAGGTTTACGCCCGTGATTCATGCTTCCATTTCGCGGGACGCTTCAGCTACATTTTTTTCATATGTATCGCTGACGCTGGAATTTGTTGGTCGCGCTCGAGGGCCGAAGAAGGCCTCTCCTACCAGTTTAAGAGTGGTTTGGCGGTTTTGAGCGATGACCTTTAGCCACGCCATTTTCCCCATCATGGGGAAATAGATACCGCGGAAGCATAAGCGTGCGAGGAAGATATTGACGCGATAACCAAGAGGCTGGTCGTAGAGAGAATCGACCGCTCGGGCTAGAGCTTCCGGACTGTAGGCATGCTCCCAACCATATTTCACTTCGGCATGAGCTTCTTCAACCGTCATCTTCAGCGGCGTGTGGGCCATTTCAAACGGGAGGAACTTTTGCCAGTGCTGGGGGCGTGTCAGTCGGCCCGAGGCTTTTAGGCGCTTGTAGAGCGGCGTGGCGGGCAAGGGGGTCAGCAGTCCGAAAATGGGCAGGCCCGGAGGCCAGTTCCGAACTTCCGCGAGCGTGCGCTCTGCCACGCCCGGAGTATCGTTGTCCATGCCAAAGATAAATGATGTGATCGCGTAGACGTTGCGTTGCGCGAGGCGTTCGAGCACGGCGGCATATTCACCCGGTTTGTTGAATCCCTTGTTCACGTCCTTGAGATTGGTCGCGTCAATGGACTCCATGCCGATGAAGATCCACTTGCCGCCGGAAGCCGCAATCAAATCGACCAGTTCTTCGTCGCGTAACAAGTTGGCGCTGATCTGGGCTACCCAATGTAGTTGAGCCTTGGCTGCGATGATGTCGCGCAACAGTGACTTGGTACGTTTAACGTTAATGGCGAAATTGTCGTCAATGAAGAAAACGGCTATCTGGCCCTTCTCCTTGCGTGCGCGGGCTTTTAGCAAGAGTAGTTCCGCGACGACGCTTTCGTTGGTACGGAACCGAGTGGAGTCGCCGAAGAACCCCGTGACTGTGCAAAACTCGCAGCCGTAAGGACACCCTCGTCCGGACTCGACAGGGATGATGCGAAAGGTTCCCCATCCGTCAGCAACTTTTTGTAGCATTGGGGCAGCGATTCTGGGGACGTGGTTAAACTGTTCGAGTTCGATCGAATCCCATGGAATCACGGGATACTGCTTCAGCGACGGCTTGCGCTCTCTGCCCGTATCGTCAAGCGGCGCGTAAATATCCTTGAGTTCTCCGCGAGCGGCGTCGTTCACAATCCGCGGCCAGATTTCATCGGCTTCTCCGAGAGCGACGGCGTCGGCGTGGCGTAGCCCGCCGTCGCGACCGAGGGCCTCATCAGGCAGTTCGGTAACATGAGGCCCGCCCATAACGACCCGAACTCCAGTGGAACGAACGGCATCGGCGATGCGATAAGCCTTGGCGATCATTCGAGTCATGGCGCCGATACCAACCAGTCCGATTTCCTGTTCGCGAACATATTGCGTGATCTGCGCTTCATCCATCGGCTGGGCATTGCCATCAATTAGCAGCACTTCATGGTCAGGAGGAGTCAGGGCTTTGAGCAAGAACATCCATAGGTGCGGCATGAAGTTCCGAGTCACACCGTTGTCGGGGTTGTAGAGCAGAATTCTCATCACAGGTCCTTAACTTGAGTTCCAGCATTCATCGCACAAAGGGCAGCAGATTCGGACACGGGCTTCGTGCCCTTAATCTCCAGCGGCAGTTTGCGAGTGCTGCTGGGCACTCATGGGATTCAGTTGGCTCTGAGAGGCAGATAAGTGTGCGGACTTGATCTGCTTGGCAAGGCCAAATACCTTGAGCATCCAGATTCCGTACCAGTTCATGTATATCTCATACCAGCGTAGGCCGTGTCGGGCCGAAGTGGGATGCGCATGATGGTTGTTATGCCAACCTTCGCCAAATGTCAGCAGAGCGACAAGCCAGTTGTTCGTGGAATCATCTCGCGTGGCAAAGCGACGAGAGCCCCAGATATGTGTGGCTGAGTTCACCAACCACGTGGCGTGCAAGCCCACAACTGTGCGCAAGAAAACTCCCCAGAGCAGAAGAGGCAAGCCGCCAAGGGTGAACAGCAGAGCGGCCAGCACTAGGATCGGCAGGTAGTGATACTTGGTGATCCATACATGAAACCTGTCATGGGCGAGATCAGGCACGTAGCGGGCCAGCGTGGTTGTGTCGTGGTGTATGGATCTTCCGGTGAGAATCCATCCCATATGCGACCACCATTTCCCATCACGCGGGGAGTGCGGATCGCCTGCTTGGTCCGTGAACTGATGATGAATACGGTGCGTAGCGACCCAGAAGATGGGTCCGCCTTCAAGAGTCAGCGTGCTGCAGAACGTCAAAAAGTACTCGACCCACTTGGGAGTTCTGTAGCTGCGATGCGTGAGCAGCCGATGATAGCCCATCCCTATACCCAGGTTTCCGGATATCCACCAGAGGCCAATTGCGATGAAGAGAGCTTTCCAGGTAAAGAAAAACAGGGCGGCAATGGCGCCGATATGAAAGGCGACCATAAAAAAAATTGTTACCCAGTTGATGCCGCTGTTGGCAGCTAACTCTGTCGGTGGACCCTGGTTTGGCATAAATGGAGTTCCTCCTTCCCTGATTCAGCGCGCCGGATCAATGTCGCTCTATCCAGACGTCCGTTGCGTCAAGAATGCAGCAGAAGGTGACTGGTTCCTATTGCCCGTACCAAACCATTAGTGTCGAACTCCGGGACCACCGAAAACTGTTCAAAATTGATCGTTTTGCGAATTGCGGAGCTAGAACTTAGGATTTCCAGTGATGGCCAATACATCCATCGAAGCCTGCCCGCCAATCGACGAATTCCTGCCAAATGACGGTGTATCAGTCTCTTCTGCACTCGGACTTCAGCCAACGGTGGCTATTACAAAACAGGCAATAGCCAAGTGGTTGGCAGTGAGTCAAATCCGCACGGATCCAATCTTCCGCGCCGTGGATTGCGAAGGATCGCCGAGAAGAGAAGGCTGTCATCTCCCATGCTGGTAGAGGTTGTCAAAACCTAAAGACATAGACGAACGGTTGAAGAAGGTAATGCAGGCAGCGTAGTTTGATCAGACGGGCGGCGGGGTGTTCCACGCCTTCGCCTCTATGCATTCTTCGATCTTTCTCTTCCCCACGAAGTCCCTGCGTTGCGTACTAAAACGGGATCATACCCGGCGGGAATCTGACTTGTGCATTAGGACAGTTCGCCTATACCGCGCAATGCATCATAGAAGCGGCAATTGTTTGTCCATACAACACAGCGCCTACAGGAGGAAACATGAAGAATGCGATTTTCGCGACCATTGCGGTTGCAGTGATTTGCACAGCCGGGGCCGTCGCTCAGGATCAAAACCAAGATCGGCATGATCAACAGGCAACCTCACACCGCGTTAGAAAGGCGACCGTGAGAGGCTACGTTCGAAAAGATGGCGACAATTACGTGGTGGAAGATGACCGGGACAAAACACGCTACCGGGTTCAAAACACGGAAGCGATACGAGAGCATGAGGGGCATCATGTTCAGGTTAACGCGCGACTGCACGAAGACGATCGTTCGCTGGAGGTGAACAAAGTAAAAAGGCTTAACGACGACGAGCACCGCGACCACTAGTAAGGAATAATCTCCGCAAAACTCGAGCAGCTTGCCAGCGAAGGGGCGGCCTCCGATCTTCCCGGAAGATGCCGGCCTCGGTAGTATTCTTACCCGACTACCTGAAATAGAAGTAGAAGAGGGCTGATCCGCCACTATCAGCCCCAGCCCAATTTGGTGTCAGATTTGGTGTCAAAACGCGCCTATTTTAGCGGTTTTTGCCGACTCGTCCGACTATTAAAGCCTTTGCCGTCAGCAAGATGCAATTATGCTAATTCCATGGCATGGAAGAGGTCGTCGGTTCGATCCCGACCAGGTCCACCAAATCTCTCAAAAAACCTTATACCTTGGCGACAGCCTGCCACCGCGGCGTTTGTGTCATGGTTTGTGACCCTTGGAGACACCAGCGAAACAGTTTTCGTGTTGACAAAATCCCCGCTATTAGGCCAAGATCGCAAACTGCCGATTACCAAGACGGAGTTCAGGATCGGCGAGCTGTGATGTTTATTCTGAGCGATTCAAGCAAGAATTTCTAACACAAGTTCACGAGCGAGGAGAAGCCTGCCTATGAAGTCAGTTTATGCTCGAATTTTAGGTCTGACCATGATCGCGTTGTGGTGCATGGCTGGAATGGCCCAGGAAGACCGGATCGAACCCGGCACCGAACGAGCGATGTTTACACGGTTGCCAGCGACGCTGCATAACCCAAAGAATGCGATCGAAGCGGCGGGCACCCCACTCCAGACGTGGGACGGATCCTTTACGTACAACGGAACTAATTACAGCTACAACATGGTGGGAGCCGCTCCGACGGCCAGCACAACGGCAACGGTTACCACATACTTGATTCCTATCAAGATCGTTCTGTCGAACGGGTCGACTTATGATCCTGCTACGAAGCTGGCGAATGGAAACACGGTCACGGCGAATACCCTCGCCTCGCCCATTTTCCAAACCTCAGTGGACTTCACCTCGGGCGGGGCGGATATGGGCTTCACGCAGTACATCGACGCTTTTCAGAGGGCGAATTTCTGGGGAACCAGCAGCAACCCATCTCACCTGCTGCTGGGAGGGCCCACGGTGCTGTCAGAGGTCACGCTTAAAGTGCCGAAGCGGTATGGATCCACGGGGACAGTATTCGGGTTCAGGGCAGGATTGGTAGACATCAATTACTTCGATTCACAACTGCATACGCTGCTTACCAATCTTGGCATCACGTCGAACACCTTTCCAATCTTTCTGACTTACGATGTGTACCTGACGCAGAACCATTCGTGTTGCATTGGCGGCTATCACAGTTCGACGGGCAGTTCGAGTGCGCCGCAGGCGTATGCTCACGCCACCTATGTGGACCATGTGGGGGCATTCGCGCAGGACGTCTCGGCTTTGTCACATGAGGTGGGGGAGTGGGCAGACGACCCGCTCGTGGTAAATGTCAACGGGAACAATACGCCTTGCGGGACCTTGGAGGTCGGCGATCCATTGGAGAATAATGCGAACTACGGCGCGTACACGTACGTAGGGTCGAATGGGTTTACCTATAACCTACAGGATCTGACGACGCTGCCATATTTCGGTGCTCCGCCGAGTACGTCGGTCAACGGGGAATTCACGTTCCAGGGTGAGAACCTCTCTGTCTGCCAAAATGGGTCATAGCGAAAAATAGAGTTCTATCTGGCCCGCTCTGACAGAGCGGGCGTTTCTTTTTTGGGGCTCGTTGATGCGGGATGAGCTAACCAGAAATCGCAGCCCAAACAGCCGCGGTTTTGTTTTAGCTACCCGCTCTCACTTTCCAATACCTCCATGCCTACCTGGCGCCGCTGACTATCGCCTACTGGTAAGAAAACGTCAGGTTGTCCAGGTACACGTTGTACGAGTCCTGCTTGTAATTGCCGTCCATCTGAAAATTAATGGTTACGCCATACCAGTCCGGTGCAGAACCGTGGCCGAACGTCCAGTTCAGGGTGGTGGTCTGCCCGTTCAGAGTAATCGACTGGTATGTCAGATGGTTGTCCGATGTCCGCTGCACCTTGAGGGTAACGTGATTCCAGGAATTGCTATTCGGATTGCACGGGACGCCGGTCGGGATCCACTGCCCCTTCTCATTGTCAAAAACATCCCACTGATTTCCGCCCGCGATGCGGCACTCGTGACCAAAGATGAAACCCATCCCGTCGAAGAACTGATTAATGTCGAACTCCAGCGCCTCCGACAAGTCGAGATTATCTCCGTAGAAATATACGTCGTAGGTGAAGTTGTAGAGCGATCGAACCAGCGTCTGATTCGGGTCAGGCATCCCTTGCGATGACGAAGTGCCGATCAGGTGGTTGTTCCACAGCGCGTCGGAGTAAGGAGTGCTCCCCCCCACATTGAAGATCGTAGCCTTGCCGCTCATCGAGGGAGATTGGACCCCCTGTGTCATCGAGAAAGAAATTCCATTGCATGGCGACGGGGAGCAGTCAACAAAATCGGGCGGACCCTGGCCGTATTGATTCCATCCGCCGCTGTTCTGCACACTCGAGAACGACCCTGCGCCGCTTCCATTGTTCGTGGGAGCCGGTGGGGTTGCTGGCGGTGGAGGTGGCGGCGGCGATGCCGGCGGCGGTGCGGGCGGTGGTGGCGCAGGACTGCTCGCGGCCGCGGCGTTTCCGACTGCCAATTGCAGCGACTTATCTACTGATGCTCCCTTGGAATCTGAAACCGCGATACCAAAACTGAAATTTCCACTAGCGGCGGGCGTCCCGGAAATGATTCCCGTGTTGTTGTCAATGTGCACGCCCTGCGGTAGTTGGCCCGACACCACTGCAAACGCGTAAGGAGCCGTGCCGCCGCTGGCCGTGACGCTACCGTTGTAATTCGATCCGGCTGTCGCCGCCGGCAGCGTGATGGAAATGGTCAAGTTGGAATTGGTCGCGGTAACCGGGGATCCCGGGGTGACCGCCTTGCTACCGATGTTGGATGCGCCGGAGCACGCGTTGCATATGAGCATCCAGCAGATAATCATGGAAAGTGCTGCACACTGCAGAATGACGGTTCGAATCGCGCGCGTTTTTAGCGCAGGCTGGGGGAAACGCGAAAACATTACTCACCTCTACAAGGGGATTTGGAAGGACGCTCGAGCAGAAGTGTCCTTGGGATGGCTTTTTCGTTCCGGGATAAGCGGATCCCGTCAGCCAATGGCCAGAAGAGGTGCTGAGACTTACAAACACCCCGGCTTTACAAAACGCTCAACTGACGCTAATTGAGCCGTGAACCTCCCGCGTAAACACAAGTCCAGCTTAGGAACTCGAAACTACAAGGTTTTAGTACGGAAGGTACAGTGAAAACAGTATAGCGTCGCCTAGATTCGTTTTCAACGCGAATTGAAACTTTTTTCAGCCGCGCGAAAACAACCCCCGACTCGTCGAAGTGCTACGCTGATGAGGTGACGTTCCCGACATTCAGAAGATTCACTTGGAGACAGCCGCCTGGGCTGTGTCGCCGGATCAAAGGCGGACGCACACGAATTGTCGTGGCCGCAACGTTTTTTGCCACGTTGCTTGCGACAATTCCCGCCTCCGCAGCGCCGTGGATGGTTCGCGCCCAGCCCATTCGCCTGGTCAATGGGGCTCCAGTTTTGTTTCAGGTGAAACCATCAGCGAAACTCGATTCGCTCAGCGGCAAATGGCTCGGCCATCAGATCACTTTCAGTTACGAGACTTCCACAAGAACGTGGTTTACTCTCGCCGGAATAAGTTTCGAGACCGCTCCCGGCAAGTACGCACTTGAACTCTCGGCCGAACGTTCCGTAAACAAAGCTCCACTGACCTTCACGCGTACGTTCGCCATCGCCCGAGCAAAATATCCGCAGATTAAAGTAGAACTCACGGTCGAAAAGAAATTCACCGAGCCTTCTCCGGAGCAACTCCAGCAAATCGCAGACAGCGTAAAAGTAAAAGACGACTACCTGAATCGCGTCACCCCCACCCGCGAGTGGGACGGACAATTCGCCGCTCCCGCCGAGGCCTCCATCTCCGACGTCTATGGCTCGCAACGAATCTTCAACGGCAAGGCTCAACGCCCGCACTACGGTCTCGATTTCCGCGTCCCCACCGGCACACTCGTCGACGCCATGAATTCAGGTACAGTCCTGCTGGCCCGCTTTTTGTATTTCGAAGGCAACTGCGTCGTCATCGACCACGGCCAGGGACTTCTTACTCTGTACTTCCATCTGTCCGAGATCAGAGTTAAGGAAGGAGACGCCGTAAAACGCGGCCAGGAAATTGGCCTCAGCGGCGGCACCGGAAGAGCGACGGGCCCTCATCTGCATGTAGCCGTTCGCTGGCAAGGCACCTACCTCGATCCCGCCCGCCTTATGCAGTTATCGCTGCCGTGAATCAGGGCTACGCCAAAAACTTGCTCCGTGCCCGCAACAAATCATGCACCACCTCTTTCAGTCCCAAGTTCCGAATCAGCCGGTGCAAATAATTCGGATGCACGCCCAGAATCCCCGCCGCCTCAACGTAATTTCCCCGCGTCTGCTCCAGCGCGTCCAGGATCAATTGCTTTTTCAACTCTTTCACGCTGGCGTGGTACTTCCCCTCATGCGTCTCCGCTGCAGGCGCCTGCTCTAACAAAGATTCCGGCAGATCCTCGAGTTGCACCGTATCCGATGCACCCATCACCAGCGCGCGCTCCACTGCGTTCTCCAGTTCGCGCACGTTGCCCGGCCACTCATAAGTCACCAGCGCCGCCATGGCTTCGCGCGACACCGGTTTCGCCTTCACTTTGCACCGCATGGCATACTTCTGCACAAAATGCCGCGTCAGCATCGGAATATCTTCTCTGCGCTCGCGCAGCGGCGGCATGGTCAGCTTCACCACCGCCAGCCTGTAGTACAGATCCTGCCGGAATTCTCCATCGCGCACCGCCGCGTTCAGGTCGCGATTGGTGGCCGCGATCAACCGGATGTCGACCTTGATGGAATGCGTCCCGCCCACACGCTCGAATTCGCGCTCCTGCAATACGCGCAACAACTTCACCTGCAGCGTTGGCGCCAGTTCCCCGATCTCGTCGAGAAAAACAACGCCGCCATCAGCAACTTCCAAACGTCCTTTCTTCTGCACAGCCGCGCCCGTGAACGCCCCGCGCTCATGCCCAAAAAGATCGCTCTCCAGCAACGACTCGGGGATCGCCGCGCAGTTGATCGCCACGAACGGCTTGTTCGCTCGGGGACTGTTACGGTGCAACGCCCGCGCCGCTAACTCCTTGCCAGTTCCACTTTCACCCTCGATCAGTACAGTCGATTCAGTGGACGCAACTCTTGCCAGAAACTGAAAAATCTCCTTGATGCGCGCGCCTTCTCCCACCAGACTCTGCTCCTGCCGCACTTCCGTCGTGAGCCGCTGGTTCTCCTCCTCCAGCCATTGCAGTCGACGCGCGTTATCCAGCGCCACCGCGGAAACGCCCGCAATCGCTGTCAGCAACTGAAGATGTTCGTCGTGAAAGCGGTCCTCCGCCTTGGTGCTGTCCAGATAAATGCATCCGATCGCCCGCTGAAACACCGTCAAAGGCACGCATAACAAAGTCCGTACCTCGGAGGCCGCGAGGCTTTCCACGTCGCGCAACTCGCTGTTGGCAGGAACATCCACACCCAAAATCGCGACATCATCCTTCATCACTCGGCGTGCAATCGTTCGGCTCACGCGCACCAGTTGCGGTTGTCCCGCGTGCCGTGTTCGCGCATACAAACAGTTGAACTCCTGCCCTGCGCTGTCTGCCAGAAGAATCGCGCCTCGGCCCGCCGGGACCACGTCGAAAATCAGATCGAGCAGCTGCGCCTGCAATTCCTCCAGATCGCGGATGGCGTGCACCACCCGGCTAATCTTCAGCAGCGCGTTCAAATTGCCCGCTAGCTGCGACGTCGCCGGCAGTTCTCGTTGCAGACGTTCCGGTTGCAGGTAAACCACTTCTTTCGGATTTATGAGCCGGGTCTCTGCCGTGGAATAGTTGTCATCAAATTCCACGCGGCTAATGGCCGCAGCTTGATCGTGCTCTTCGACGAGAAAGAGAAACACCGAATCGCCTGTCGCGATCTCGTCGCCATGTCGCAGCCACTGTTCTTTCACCGTACGGCCATTCACGAGCGTCCCGTTGCGGCTATCCAAATCCTTGATCTGAAAGCGTCCGTCTTCCTCTTTCCGCAGCAGGCAGTGCTTTCGCGAAACGGAGGCATCGGCCACCGCCACGGCGTTGGCGGGATCGCGGCCCAGGGTGGCTTCCCCGTCCGGTAACGGAATGGTCGCGTCTTTCGCAGGTCCGGAAATCACCAAGAGTCTAGGACGCAATCGAGTTCTCCCAATCTCGTGCAGAACTTCTTATCACAGCCCGGGCCCGTATGCATCTGCTTCCCGAACGATTTCCATTATCCGAACGGTGAGTCAGCCTATCCGATCAGATAGCTTTTGGAGAGGCTCATCGGCAAGACAGCCTACGCTCAAAAGCTAGCAAAAGAGCATTAACAAACTGTAAATAAAGGAATTATGCCGTTATGCGAAACGGGTCAAAATCCCGTTTCCGTATTGGCATTCCACATGCTTTATTGAGAATTGCGTGTTCTTGGCAAAAAGCGACGGGGAAAGCGCTTTCAAGAAACTCTAGCCGAGATCGCTAGTCAGAAGCCTGGGGGACCCCCTCATCGGGCTTCTGACTTTTTTCTTTTTTAGGCTATTTCAAGGGAAAACTTCTGACCAGCAACTCTACCGCGGTTTTGGCGGGGAGAACCGCTTCTATCTCGAGTCTCACCGCAATCGGCGGAGCGAAATCTGCCAACTGCAGCCGCGAAGCGGCGGAAGAATTCAGCCCACGGCGCAAGCCGCGGGTGGTCACATCACAAGGATGAACGAGCCCCGGGAGGGGCGAAAGAGAAGCAACACAAATTCGGCGGTGACGTTGCCCGGCCTCAAACCCCATTCTTCCGCCGAGTTGAAAAAATTCTCTAACTCGCCGCCGCCTCGTTCGCCGCACCCTGACTTGAGACCGTTGCCTCCAACTCCGAAACCGCAATCCCATCGCGGTAACTAACCGTCCTGCCGGAGATTGCGGGCACTCGCTCTCCCGGCACCAGAATCCCAATCAAATTCAACGGATCCGCCGCCGATAGCGTCAACGTTTCTCCGGTCAACGGCAATCCCCGCATCGACCGCACCGACTCAACCGCGACCGGCAATGCGAACTGCTCGCCTAAAAATCCATCGACAAACCGCCCACCGCGAATCTCCCCGCGATCCTCAAGCCGCCGGAATGCCATCAGCAATTCGCGCCAAGGCGGCAAGTTCGATTCGCGCACCAACAGGTCGCGAATCACTATTCCGTAACGCCGCAGCAGCATCCAGCACGCCGCCTCCATGGCTCGGTTTCTCTCCGCCGCCACGTCTGCGTGCAACAGCGCCCACCGCCCCGAACTGTGCCGGGGACGCGTGCTGCGCCCACTGCCTTGCCCCGCGCGCCTCTTGGGATCGATCAGAGCCCGCAGGTTGTCAAATCCATCAGCAGTCACCAGCCCAGCCGCGACCAATTCCCAAAGCCCAGTCTCAATCTCTGCTTTGAGTTTGCCCGTACCGCGCACAATGTCCGCGAAGAACGAAGCTCCGCGCTGCCGCAGAAATTCCAGAACCAACTGCGCGCCATGACTCAGCCCGCGCGCCTCGGCTTCGTCGCCTGCCGTGTGTCGCGGAATCATCCAGTCGGCCTCTTCGCGCACGAAAAAAGTAATCGGCGCAACGCTCGTAGGAATAACCCGCCGTTGCCGCGGCGCAGCTCCTTCACCGTTGCCGCTTGCCGTACCTGCAGATTCGATCGTCGCCGGATGCGGGGACAACCGTCCCCATCCGACCGCTCCGGTCAAACAAAGCTGATCCAGCCACTTCGGATCGTAGTCCACGATCCGCCGCGCCAGAATTTGCCGCTCCCAGGCATTCGCCGGAATCTCAAATCCCTGCAACTGCTGCAGCACTTCCAGCGTCCCACGCTCCCCCATCACCTGTGTTCCGGAAGCAACATGCTGCCACCGCGTCAGCCAGCGCATAAACGCCGCAGCCGTCACCGGCTCGATCTGCTTCCGCAACATCCCTACCGTCAGCCGATGAATCCGCGCCAGCAACCGCCGCTCACACCATTCCGTCTCGGCAGCTTGTGTGGGGACAGCCGCCCCCGGCGGTCGAGACGAGCGAGACTCGTGTGGCGCGGGCACTCCTGCCCGCGTGCCTGCACCACCGGTAAAGTTTCCCCGCAGCACAGTCCCGCTAGCCTCCATCCGCAACAGCGCCTTCTCAATATCAGAAGCCGCGAGCCCTAACGCTTCCCCAAGCTGCGAAGCAGTCGCCGGCCCGAGATGCGACATCCACCCATTCACAAGCGTGAGCAATGCATCGTCGTGCGATACAGTTCCCTTCTCGACTTCCGCCAAACTTTGTTCAAACTCTGCCGAAGGAAACAGCGTACGAAAACTCCGAGCCTTCTCCGCCGCCACCCAGTAGCGCCGGCGCCCCGAGGGCGTCCCGCTCTCGGCGACGACGGCGATTCCAGCCCGTCCCTCAATCACCAAGCGTTCGAAATAATTGAGCCACTCTGCTTCAGCAATATGCGTGTGGGAACGGCCACCCTCGGCCGTATGGTCCAACGCAGCCAAGCCGCTCTCCTCAAAAACTGCAGACATGCCCGACGCAACCAGAGGTCGAGCTTCGCTCGACCGGACAGCCGAGGGCGGCTGTCCCCACATTGTGAATTCCTCGGGCAGCGCCACCAGCGTATGCAACACGTCATGCAACTCATCCGCATCCCGCACATCCGGCCACGCCTCTTCCCGCACCTGCGCGATCGCTCCCGGATCCAGTCCCCCTACTTCCTCCAGCACCGACTCCGGCAGCACCCGCCGCATGTTCACTGCCCGCGCCCGCCGCTCCTCCAGAGGCGCGTCATCCAGATATGCATACGGATTCGCATTCAGAATCTCGTGCGAAAACTGCGATGGCACCGGCGTATCCACCGCGATCACGCGAATCTCACCCGACGCCATCCCGCGCAGCAGGGACTTCAATCCCTCGACGTCCATCGCTTCTGTGAGCACATCCTTCATCACCTCGCCCACCAGCGGATGATCGGGAATCTTCCGGTCGCCCTCAATGTTTTCGAAGCAAGCCGCCGCGTCTGGAAATACCGACGCCAGCAGATCGTCCGAGCGCATGCGCTGAATCTGCGGCGGAACTTTCTTGCCATTCTGAAAACGCAACAGCGCCAGCGCCCGGTTCGCATCCCACCGCCAGCGCGTGCTAAAGATGGGAGAATCCAGCGCCGCCTGCTCCAGAATCGGCTGCACGGTATCCGCCTGCAAGAATCGAAACACATCGCCCAAAGGAAAACTGTGCTGTTCGGCCAGCGCAATATTCAAGCCGTTGTCGGTCGCCGCTGCCTGCAATTCAAAATTGAATCCCACGCAAAATCGCTTGCGCAGCGAAAGCCCCCAAGCCTTGTTGATCCTCCCGCCGAAGGGTGCATGAATGACCAACTGCATGCCACCGGCTTCATCGAAGAACCGTTCCGCGATCACGGTCGTCTGCGTCGGCACCGCGCCAAGCACGGCCCGCCCCTGCAGCACATACTCGATCATCTGCTCCGCGCCAGAATCATCCAGTCCGCATTCGTCCTTCAAACACTTCACCGCCGCGGCGACGTCCGGCTGCGTCGCCGAAAATCCCACCGGAGAAGTGCTGGGCAGCATCTCACTGATTTTTTCTCGCAACTCGCCCACGTGCAGTGACAGCTCCTGCGTCCGCGCCGGAGCCTCTCCCCGCCAGAAAGGAACGCTCGGCGGCGCTCCGTGTGCATCCTGCACCAGCATCCGCCCCGAGTTGGTCTCGATGCGATGAATCATCCACGAGGTATTCCCCAGCAGCATGATGTCGCCGCGATTGCTCTCCACTGCAAAGTCCTCATCGACGGTTCCCACGACCACGCCATCCGGCTCGGCGACCACGGTATACAAAGAATTGTCGGGAATCGCGCCCCCGCTAGTGATGGCCGCCAGCCGCGCTCCGCGTCGCGCCCGCAGCTTCCCATTCACCCGATCGCGATGCAGATACGCCCCGTACCGCCCGCGCCGCGCCGCGAGACCCTCCGAAAGCATTTCCAAGATTGAGTCAAATGTCCCCCGCTTCAGCCCACGATACGGATAAGCCCGCCGCACCAGATTAAAAAGCTCATCCTCATCCCACCCATCCCCGTGGGGCAGCGACTGTAGCGCGGGCACTCCTGCCCGCGAGGTTTCAATAGCATCACCGGCTTGGTCGGAAAGCGGGCGAGGCTCCCGCGCCACATCGCCCGTCGCCGCAGCACAAGCAGCCACAATCTGCTGCGCCAGCACATCGAGCGGCGACTCCGGAATCATCAGCCGATCCAAATCCCCTTGCTTGATCGCCCGCACCAGCGCCGCACACTCCATCAAATCATCGCGAGTCGTCGCAAAAAATCGCCCCTTCGGCACGGCTCCGCGCCAGTGCCCCGACCGTCCTACTCGCTGCAGGGCCACGGCAATCGCCCGCGGGGAATTGATCTGCACCGCCAGATCGACAGTCCCAACATCAATTCCCAACTCGAGCGAGGCCGTCGCCACCAGCACCCGAACTTGGCCCTCTTTCAGTTTCTTCTCTGCCGCCAACCGCAACTTGCGCGACAAGCTGCCATGATGCGCCGCCACATTCTCTTCGCCCAGGCGCGCGCCCAACTCATGACACAACCGCTCCGCCATCCGCCGCGTATTCACGAACACGAGCGTCGACCGGTGCTCCGCCACAAGCGCCACCAGCCGGTCATAAACCGTGTCCCACATTTCGTTCGACGCCACCGGACCCAATGGCATGGGCGGCACTTCGATTCCAAGGTCGAGCTTCCGCTTATGCCCGATATCGACGATCACCGGATCGGGCCGGCCACTTCCCGTGAGAAAATGCGCCACTTCCTCGATCGGCTTCTGCGTCGCCGACAATCCGATCCGTACCGGAGGCCGGCGACACAACGCCTCCAACCGCTCAAGCGACAGCGTCAAATGCGCCCCGCGCTTGTCATCCGCGACCGCATGAATCTCGTCGACAATCACGGTTTCAATTTCGTGCAGGATTGCGCGGCTCTTGTCCGCAGTCAGCAGTATGTAGAGCGACTCCGGCGTCGTCACTAGAATGTGCGGAGGCCGCTTCAGCATGCTCCGCCGCTCGTGCGCCAGGGTGTCCCCGGTGCGCACCGCCGTGCGAATCTCGGGCATCAGCAACCCGCGCTCACCCGCCAGCGCGAGAATCTCACCCAGCGGCGCTTCGAGATTTTTCTGAATGTCATTGCCCAGCGCCTTGAGCGGCGAAACGTAAAGCACTTCCGTGCGATCCGTCAGATCCCCAGCCAGCGCCTTTCGCACCAGCCGGTCAATGCAAGCGAGAAATGCAGCGAGCGTCTTACCCGACCCGGTCGGCGCAGAAATGAGCGTTGTGCGCCCCGCCAGAATGTGCGGCCACCCCTGCTCCTGCGGCTCCGTAGGAGTGCCAAACTTCCGCACAAACCACTCCGCCACTAAAGGGTGAGCCCACGCGAGAGAGTCAGGAAGGGACTGCATCCGAATATTGTATCGGGAACAGTCGTTTTCGTAAAATGTTCGCCTGTCGACTACAGCGCCAGGGTAATTCTGATCGCCTCTTCCACGCGAGCCAGTGCATCCCGGTCCAGACGGCCGTAGTAGCCAACGAGCCTCGAGGTTTGGATGGCCCGAATTTGTTCAGCCTTGGCAACACAGTCCAGCTTTAAACCGCCAGTGCCCTTGGAAAAGTGGGCATGGCTCGGATAAATGCGCTTGACGTTGGCCGCGTCAGTGACGGGAACGATCACCACGACTGGACTATTGGCATTGATGGAATCGCGGCTTATCACCACAACAGGACGCGTTCCTGCTTGCTCGCTGCCTTCAGTTGGATCGAGGCGCGCGTTGAAAACGTCACCGCGAACGGGTTTTGGAAGAGTGGATCTTTGGCTGCTCACGAGGGTTTCCAGATTGGAAGGCCTCCCAATCGCTCTTCTCGAACTCCCTGGTTAGGGCGACTGAGCTGAACCGGTACTCGGCATCGTTAGCCATTTCTGCGAATGCCGCATCGATCTCTGCTTCCGTCAGCCGCTGGACCTTCTCCTCAATCGCTTGCACCACAAATTCGTTAAAACTAGAGGCCTCGGACTGAACCGCGACCGTTTTGGCCCGCTCATATACATGCCGTGGCATCCGGACCGTGGTGTTCTGATAGCGCTTAGCAGCCGTAGAAGACATAACCTTCTCCAATGTCTCGATTGTACTCTAATTCACTATCATATTTGCTATCTAATATAGCATCACAATATAGTGTGATTGGGATCCATACCCGGACCTCTGTATCCGCAAATCTGCCTGAAGCAGCCGCGCGTGTTCATCGCCAAGAAACGGAATCGAAACCCGGTCCGGTCAATTTTTGATTTTGAGCCAGAGCTAAGAGGCTAGGAGGTAGAAGTCAAAATAAAAAACCCACCGGATGCTTGCTTGGGGCGTGCTCGGGTCAGCATCCGATGGGCTACCGTTTCTCCTTACTCACCCTGTTGTTTTCAGGAGTATGTGAACAGATTAAACACTCGAATCCACCAAAGTTTCGTCTAAATTTGTAAACCTTTGTAAAACATGGGGGCCTGCAAAACAAATCGCATTACTCTGCGGATTTTCAGTTTGGCAGCGAAACCGGTCTCGTCGCCATCAATTCTGCAAAGCGTTTATCCTTTCGCAGCGATGCAAACTCTTCATCCTTGTACACATTCTTCAAATCTTTGTAGCCCTCTTCCATCGCCTTTCTCAGATATTCCAGCGAGCGGTCGGAATAGCCCATCTTGGCGTAGAGTTTCGCGACCGTGTAGTCGTAATGGGCGCGATCGCCAGGGCTGGGCAACTGCGCCTGCACGCCTCCGCGTGAAGTCCTCTCGAAAACGTCGGGATCGAGTTGCACCGCTTTCTCGTACGCGAGCACAGCGGGCTCGAACTCTCTCTTGGCGAAGAGCGCCGCTCCCAGGTTGCTGAAGAAGGACGCAGACGTGCTATCAATCGCAATGGCTCTGCGGTATTCCTTAACGGCAGCACCGTATTTTCTTTCTTCGTAAAAGACCACTCCGCGATTGTTGAAGGCATCGGCAAACTTGCGATCAGCCTTGATCGCTTGATCGAATGACTTCTTTGCCTCGCGATAGCGCTGGATCATCAATTCAGTAATGCCGATCTTGTTCAGCAAACGCGCAGGATTCGGCTGCTTGACCAGCGCCGCGCGATAGTAGTCGAGCGCGTCGAGGTAAAGTTTCTCCATGCGCAACTGATCCGCCCGCGCCTCCAGGTCGGCGGCAGTAGCATCCGGCGCCGGTGGATCGATCGACCGCAGTATCGGGGGCTTAATCTGAACTTGTTCGGAGTGGGGAGCCTGGGCCCACGACGAACTCAAGAGGACACAGACACACAGGGTTAGAACGGAAACAGGAACCAGCCAAAAACGCGGGCAGGACGACATAGGCCACCCCCAGCTAGTGACCTAATTCTGGCACACTTTCAGACTATCGGCGAAGGATTTTGCAGGAGGGTTTTGGGTGTTGGGTTCTGGGGGTTGGGCTGCGGTAACCGCGCCATCGGCGGAAGACCTAATGCCTAAGACCTAACACCCAGTTCTCAGTGAGGCGCAGGCTGCCCCGTCTGGGCTGGATCCGCCGGCTTCTGCGCGGGCGCAGAACTCTTGTCGTCCTTGAAAATCCCGGCGATCTTGCCGAAGAACCCCTTCTTTTTCTGCGCGTTCTGAGGATTATTCGGGTCTTCCTGAATGGCCGCATCGCCCGGGGCTGGGGGGAGAGCCTGAGGCTTGCTTCCACCCCCGAAAAGCTTCGAGAAGAACCCTCTCATTCCCTCTTGTGCGTCACAAGTCTCGCGCGGCTCAGTTCCCGCCACGAAGGCGGAAACATAGTCATCCGGGCAAGTCGGTGTCGCCAACCGGTTCGTAATCTTGTCCAACTGCACATCCACCACGCCGGTAGGCTGCTGGAATGCCCGCATGTCGGAATACTGCGGCAGAGCAGCCGCTTTCTTCATGAACTCCGTCCAGATAGGCGCGGCGGTCATCGCGCCGCTCAGGCGCAAGTCGCTGTAATCGTCATAACCCACCCACACAATGCACAGCAGATTCGACGTGTAACCCGCGAACCATCCGTCGTGCGAACTGCCGGTCTTTCCCGCCGCGGGTGCCGTGAACCCTCGCAGCCGCACCGCTGTATACCCCAGCCCGTAGTTGATTACGCCCTCCATCATGTTGGTCATGACGTAGGAAATTCTCGGGTCGAGCACCTGCCGCTGGTCGGTGTTATAGTTCGCGATCACATCGCCTTTGCCATTGCGCACGGAGCGCAACAATATCGGCGACAGCCGCACCCCGTTGTTCGCAAATGTCGTGTATGCGCCCGCCATGTCCAGCGGCGACGCGTCATACGAGCCCAGCGCCATCGCCGGCGTGGCCTTCACCGACACGATCCCAGCCGACTTTGCCAGGTTTGCCACCTTGTCGTAGCCAACCTCTTCCGCCACCTTCACGGTCGCGTTGTTCAGCGACATTGCCAGCGCGTATCGCAAGGAAACATCGCCGTGATATTCCTCTTTGTAGTTGCGCGGCTCGTAAATCTGGTCGCCGTAGGCGAAGCTCGAGGGCGCATCGGTGACAACCGAAGCCGGAGTCAGTACTGTCGGCGAGCCGTCCAGCGCACTGTTCATCGCCGCGGCATATACAAACGGCTTGAAGATCGATCCCGTCGGCCGCTTCGACACTGCGTGATTCAACTGGCTCCAACCGTAGTCGCGTCCCCCAACCAACGCCAGCACCGCTCCGGTGTGCGGATCGAGCGCAACCAGCGCGACCTGCGCCTGTGGCCCCGGCAACACCTTGGTTTCGAACTTCTTCCCTACTTTCACCTTTTTCGTGCGCAGTTTCTTCACCTGCGCATCCACCAGCTTGATGCCCGACTCCACGGCTTCCGCCGCAGCCTTTTGTAACTCTGGATCGAGTGTCGTATAAACGCGGTATGACTGATCATTCAACTCGTTCTCGTTGAACTTGCTGATCAACTGGTCTCGCAACATGTCCACGTAATACGGCGCGTCGCTGGCCTCCACGTTCGGTGGCGCCAGCTTCAACGGCGCAGCCTTGGCTTTATCCGCCTGCTCGCGGGTGATGGCGTGCGTCTCCACCATCGACTCCAGCACCAGGTTCCGCCGCTCCATGGCGCGCTCTGGATGCCGGTAGGGCGAGAGATAACTGGGACGCTGAATCAATCCCGCCAGCAATGCCGCCTCGGGCAGCGTAATGTCTTTCAGGTCTTTGTTGAAGTATGCCTTCGACGCCTCCGCGAATCCGCTGATCGAGAACGATCCTCTCTGCCCCAGATCTACCCAGTTCGCGTAGAACTCGAAAATCTGTTTTTTCGTGAACTTCTGTTCCAATTCCTCCGCGATCAGCATCTCCGTCAGCTTGCGCCGGATGGTCTTCTCGGGAGTCAGAAAGAAACCGCGCGAAAGCTGCATGGTGAGGGTCGAGCCGCCCTGCTCGTGCCGTCCGCGCACCACGTCGATCCACGCCGCCTCCGCCATGCGCAGAAAATTCACTCCGCTATGCTCAAAGAAGCGCCGGTCTTCAATCGCCAGCACCGCCTGCACCATCATGGGAGGAATGTCGTTGTACTTCACTAACTCGCGCTTCGAGCGCTGCTCTGCGTCGAACAGCGCCGTCACCAATTGCGGCTCGAGTTCGTATGCGGACAGATCATTGCCGTTGCTGCTGATCTGGTCTACCTGCCCGTCGTGAATCATGATGCGGGCCGGTTCCGGGCTGTGATAGGACTCTGGCCCGGGGGTAATCTCAATCCCGTCCTTCAACAGGTGAAAACTGCCGAGAGGAGATTGGGCATCCTTATCTGCGTAGCCGGCACGTCGCAACTCGTTAGCAATTTCCCGCAGCTCAATCTTCTCGCCATCCCGTACGGTCTTCGGCAGCGCGTAAATCTTCGCCGAATTCGCGAACACCGGGGTACGAAACCTTTTCTCGATAATCTGGTCGTACTTGATGTAAAAGTAAGAAAACAATACCGTAAACGACACTGCGAGTATAAGAAATACGACCAAGGCCGCTCGCAACACGGGGTCGTGGGGCATCCAGCGGAAGACCCTGCCTCCATCTCTGGCCTTCGGTATTCTGATCTTGATCGTCACGGTTTGAGAGCTTTCGCTGATCTGAACGACTTATGGGTGGAACAATTCCTCATTCTTTCAGACGTTGGGATGCCCAAAAAGGTTTGTGTCGCTGCTCCAGCCAGCAAATTTCGCACTCATGGTGACTTTCGAACAGTTCGCAAGCCACTGCAGGAATACCATTATTGTACCGCTATCCCAGAAATGAAAAGAGACCCGCAGTACATGCGAGTCTCCAAGCCGTCAACAGCTTTCACCCGCCTAGGGCCGAAGATCGAGCGAACTGGCTCTGCGCTCCTCGGCCTTTTCGTCGAGTCTCCTTAGTGCGGATCGGTTACAGCAAACTCCCCGCCAGACGGCCCGAGACCCGTTATCGGCTTGCTACTGACACTCAATGCGCCAGTCGTGGTATTGACGGCCGCCACGGCCACTTCAGCGCTGGGCTGCGTGAACAGGTAGGCGCCGCTCTGATCGAATTGTCCCTGGGTGCCTACGACAGCGGTGAAAGGTGAACCCGCCACCGCAGTCACCGCTCCGGTTGTAGTGTTGATCTGGTAACCCTCCGTACCAAGGCTAGTACTTGAGACAGTTGCGTTGAATGTGTAAACAAATTTTCCGCTCGGGTGGACGGTCAAGCTGGAGGGAATAAGGGTCGTCGCAAATGGCGAGCCCGCCACCTGCGCAATCGCTCCTGTCGTTTGGTCAACGGAGAAAACGTAGATATGGTTGTCGCTGCCAACGCCGTTATTTGCCCCGTTGCCGGTTACGCCAAATAGAAAATTGCCGGTAGGCTCGCTCTCGAGCTGAGCGATACTGATGGAGAAGGGACTACCTGCCACCGATGTAAGAGTACCGGTTGAACCAATGGCAAACACGGTTACCGTGGTGCCGAGGTTCGATTCCGTTACATAGAGATATTTGCCCAGACCGTCGGTAGTAAGCTGACCGGCGAAAGCCGCGGTTGGAGACGAGCCTACGGTACTCAGCGCTCCACTCGTTTGATCGATTGCAAAAACTGTAACCTGCTGGCCGTTTGCCGCGCTTTCAAATAAGAATTTTCCCGCTGGATCCGAAGCAATTGAATCCATTTCCGCGTTGGGCGAGACGAAAGGGCTGCCCGTAATGGGGGTTAAAGCTCCAGTCCCGCTAGCGATCGAGTAGGCGTACGTCTTTAAACCGATCGCCTGATACAGCCATTTCTTCTGAACGATCAACATGCTCCCGCCGCCGGTTTGCAGCAGATTGGGGTGCACGAAATTTGGGACGAGACTTAAATTGCCGGACGTATCGACGAAAGCGGCGTCGATGACTCCCGAGTTCAAGAAGTAGTCAAACGCGGCGACATTGGTTGCTGTGCCACCGTTCCCGAGCCCGCCCCCGCTTGACGAACTACAGGTTGAACTGCCAAACGTTGCGCCACACGTATAGTGGCCGCAGCCTGCCTGCCACATCGTTGCCAGCACCACCACTGAACTAAGGAGTACTCGAACTCGCATCGTCATGACTTCTCCCACCGGAATCTCTGGCCGCCGTCTCGTGAAAAACTCATTTCCCAAGCCGATGTTAGAGTTCGTCGTAACCTTGTGACAAGTTACGAACGTCATTTTACGCAGTGGTCTCGCGGCCTTTTCGAGTGGTCGCACCGCGATTGTTCTTATCTCGGCGCTCACCGATTTACGTGAGCAATTTGCGTTGGCGCAGAACTTTCGTGCCCGATCTTCGACTCGAAATCAGCAAACTTTCCAACCTGGCAATCGGTGACGAGGAGGTAGGGAACTTCGTCGACTCACCGGCTTCACGTGAATCTTATTTTGTCGGACTAGGTCTAGACTTCCAACCTTAGCCTGAGAAAAGGAGCCAAGAGGGTTCCCCAGCAGCGGCTACGGATGAATCTAAGCCCGATCGCTCCCTTCAGCGGGTGGCCTGGAAGTAGTTTTCTTCCAGGATTCGGCGATGGTGCAACTCGTGGCCGGCGATTATGTAGGCCAGAGCTCGGACGGTTACTTCGTTCTTATTGGCAACGCCGCGGCGGGTCCAGGCAGGTTCCTCCACGTTGCGGAGGAGGGTTAGGGTGGAGTGGCGGACGGCGATGTAGTCGTCGATGATCGCCGCCAGGGAGGTGACGGCGAAGGGGCCATTGCGGACGTAGTCGTCCTGCTCGAAGCCTTCCATGGGCGTCTGGTCGCCGCGGGCGATGCGCAGGGCGCGGTAGGCGAAGACGCGCTCGGTGTCGCAGACGTGGCCGAGCACCTGTTTCGCCGTCCATTTGTCGGGAGCGTAGCGGAAGTCGCCTTCCGCTTCGTCGCGGCCGCAGAGCAGCATCAGGGTCTGGCGGCGCTGGGCATCGAGGGTCGCCAGAATGTCGGAACCGGCGACTAGTGAAATGTAGCGGTCATAGTAGGGCGCGTACTCGCCCGGCTCAGGGTGTGCGATGGTCAACGATGGGGGAGTGATGACTGCGGCTTCTGACATGCCTGGCTCCAACTTCCCTAAAGTATCGAATCAAGCAGGATTGATACCCGTCTCTCAAAATATAACTGGTCTATCGTTAGACGAGTTACGGAGAATTTCGTTTTCCCGACGTCTGGGGGCATCCAGCATACCTTGGTGAGTTGCGAAATGGGAGCGGCGGAGGAGTTTTTCCGGGAATCGTTACATGGCGATGAGCAGAAAGTATGCAGCCCAGAGCGTGGACTGACGCGAAGGTTTGAGTACTAATGGACGTACCCATGGAGGAACTCTCGATTGAAAATAAAGGATTTTCCACAGCACTCACCTGAGGTTGCGGGAGTACAATTCGCTTTGGTCACGTAAGTGCGGCCAGTGACTCCTAATCCCAAAAAGGAAGGATCTTTTAACCCCATGTGGAAGCCGACCAATCAGCCTACGACGCCTGCCCGCCCTGCCGAGCCGGAACGCCCGACTCCGTCTGCGCCCAGCGCGCCAACCATGACATCGACGGCGAGTGAACCCGCCGCTTCTCGACCCATGAGCACGACCACGGCCGACCAGGCGACGATCGGCAAGTCGCTGGTGATTAAAGGCGAGGTGACGGGCTCGGAGTCACTCTACATTGACGGGCGCGTGGAAGGTTCGATCAACCTTGCCGGCAATCGCGTGACGGTGGGCCGCAATGGAGTGGTTGCCGCCAACATTAATGCGCGCGAGATCGGGGTGCTGGGCAAAGTGCGCGGGAACCTGACGGCCAGTGATCGCGTGGACATTCGCAGCGACGGTTCGCTGACGGGCGACGTAATTGCGGCGCGCATCTCGATTGAAGACGGCGCGTTCTTCAAGGGCGGCATCGACATCCGCAAGGGCGGACAGCCGCAACAACAGAAGGCGAACGGCGAAGACAAGGCTGCTTCGGCCGAGCCGGCCGCAGTTGGCGCCCGGGCATAGTTTCGCCGCAAGAAAATTGGCCGGTGTCGAGAAGCGGGCATCCGCACGGATGCCCGTTTCCTTTTTTGAAGAACAGTAGACTCTGAACCTCCTCCCGCCGTACTCATCCTAAGATCGGATAATCCACTCGTTTGACGCAGATCGAAAACGCGTCCTAGCATGGGATGCGAAGGAGTCCTGTGTGATCGGGCAAGTCCTCGGACGTTGCCGCGTGCTAGCGAAGATTGGCGAAGGAGGCATGGGCACGGTCTACCGCGCCTATGACGAGGGCCTGCACCGCGATGTAGCCGTCAAAGTCGTAAGAAAAGACGCCGCTCTAGGCCCCTCAGCCAGCAAGAATCTGCTGCACGAGGCGCGGGCTTCTTCTTCGCTGTCCCATCCCAATATCTGCACGATCTACGACGTGGGCGAGACCGATGGCGAGTTGTACATCGTCATGTAGCTGGTCGAGGGCAAGTCCCTGCGCGACTTGAGCGCGGACGGCGGACTCGCGCCGGAGTCCGTGATGCGCTACGGCGCCCAGATCGCCGGCGCGCTCGCCCGGGCGCACGATCGAGGAATCGTGCACCGCGATTTGAAGACGGCGAATATTGTCGTCACCTCCGAAGGCTTGGTGAAAGTTCTTGATTTCGGTTTAGCCAAGACAGTCGGAGGCGGAATCTTCGAGGGCCCCACGCGCTCGTTTGCCAGTATCGAAAACGCATCCAGCGTGAGCGGCACTCTGCCGTACATGGCTCCCGAAATCCTTCGAGGCGACTCCGCTGATTATCGCAGCGATCTCTGGGCATTGGGCGTCGTGCTTTATGAAGCGGCTTCGGGCCGGCTGCCGTTTCAGGGCCGAACGGGTTTTGAGATCAGCTCCGCCATCATGCGCGAGATGCCTACCGCCCTTGGTCCTCCGGTGCCGCCGGGACTGTGGGCAATCATCCAGCGTTGCCTGACCAAGGAGCCGATGCAGCGCTATCAGCGCGCCAGCGAGGTGCAGGCGGCTTTGGAGGCTGTTCAGTCTGCCGCCATCGTGTCCAAAGATTCCGGCACGGATGTGAGTCCGCCGACCACGACGATGTTGCACAGCGTGCGGCACGCTCAGGTGAAGCGGGGAGATTTTCTTTTACTGGTGGGAACGACAAAAGGAGCATTCATTGTTCGTTCCAATGCGCAGCGCAGCCGTTGGGACGTCGGCGGCCCGTATTTCCACGGACACAATGTGTACGCGATGGCTTACGACGCGCGCGGAGGCCGGCATCGCATATGGGCTTCGACGCAGAGTTACTGGGGGACGCTGCTGCGCTCGAGCGACGATTTCGGAAAGAGCTGGACCAATCCGCGGCAGGCGCCGATTCGATTTCCATCCGATGCTGGAGTGTCGCTGAAGAACATCTGGCAGATAGCGCCCGGACGTCCCGAGGAACCTGACGTTCTGTATTGCGGCGTGGAGCCTGCCGCGCTGTTTGAAAGCCGCGATGCGGGAGAAACATGGTCGCTGGTGCGCGGCCTTTTCGATCATCCCCACCGCCCCCGCTGGGTGCCGGGCAACGGTGGTCTCGCGTTGCACACCATTGTGCTCGATCCGACCAACGCGCAGCGCATGTACGTAGCGATCTCCTCCGGCGGAGTTTACAAAACCAATGATGGCGGAACTTCGTGGACCGCTCAAAACCGCGGTGTCCGCGCCATGTTTATGCCGGATAAGTACCCTGAGTTCGGGCAATGCGTGCACAAGATCGCCTTGCATCCGGCGCATCCGGAGCGGCTTTTTCTCCAAAATCATTGGGGGTTGTATCGTTCGGACAATGCAGCCGAAAGCTGGATCGACATTGCTAATGGAGTACCCTCTGATTTTGGCTTTGCGATGATCGTGCACCCGAAGAATCCCGGGTCGGTCTACATCGTCCCCGTCGAGTCCGATGAATTCCGCTGCGCATGCGACGGGCGTCTCCGCGTTTATCGAACGCGCAATGCAGGCGCCTCATGGGAACCCCTGTTGCGTGGGCTGCCGCAGAAACGGGCTTACGAAACCGTCCTGCGGGATGCCATGACTGCGGACTCATTGGACCCTACGGGAATTTATTTCGGAACGAGAAGCGGGCAACTGTTCGGTTCGCGCGACGAAGGCAGGACATGGCACAAGATTCTGGAGGGCTTGCCCTCGGTGGTTTGCGTTCGGTGCGCGGTGTATGAAGACAGCTCGGGCGACGGGCAACCCGCTTTGTCGAAGTCCGCACCCTCGACTGCTACGCGGTCGAAATCGCTCTCCGCGAGCAAGTCACATTCGGCAAGCCAAACCCACAAGTCGCGTCCGACAAGGAAGAGATGATCGTGCCAGTGACTTTCCATATTCCCGGAGCACTGCGCGAATTCACCGCCGGGCGCAGCAAAGTTGTGGTTGAACAATCGCCGGCGAGTCTGGCCGAGGCTTTGTCCGTCCTTTGGACTCTTTATCCGGGCGTGCGCGACCGGATTGCCACTGAGCAAGGACAGGTTCGCGAACACATTAATATCTTCGTGGGCGATGAGAATTCCCGATACACCGGCGGGCTCGCGACTCCCATTCCTCCGGGAGCTGCGATTTCGATTGTTCCGGCGGTCAGTGGTGGGTGCGGGATTTCACGTCGACTTGTAAATAGCAAAAACCGTCTTAGGACCGTTGTTATCCTACGGCAGCTAGCCGCGTCGAAAGCCTACCTCAGGCGCTAAAGCACGATTTTTCGAGGTAGCCGTTTATGGCACGAGTAAACTCGTGCCCTTCCCTTTCGTATCTTCCCGTTCGCGTCTTCCCTTTCGCATCCTCCCTCTGGTGTCCTCCTCATTTACTCTTCCGCTCGTGCCTTCCCATGCATGGGGTTTCCGTTACTCCACAAACATGCAATCGCCGTAGGAGTAGAACCGGTAGCGTTGCGCCACCGCGTGCTCATAGGCGCGCAGCACATTTTGTTTTCCGCCCAGCGCGCAGACCAGCATCAGCAGCGTCGATTGCGGCAGGTGGAAATTAGTGAGCAGGGCTTGCACCACCTGAAACTTGTAGCCGGGATAAATGAACAGGTCGGCTTCTCCCGAGGCAGGGCGTATTTCACCCGCTCCTTTGAGGGTTGCGTATTCCAGAGTGCGCACCGTGGTGGTGCCGATCGCGACGATGCGCCTGGATTCGCTGCGCGCGCGATTGATTTTCGCTTCGGCGTCCGCTGAAATCGAATAGGCCTCTGAGTGGAGTCGATGATCTTCCACACGTTCGCTGCGTACGGGCTGAAAGGTTCCCAAACCGACGTGCAGAGTGATTTCGGCGGTTTCGATGCCGCGCTCGCGAATGCCGGTGAGGATCTCCGGCGTGAAATGGAGTCCAGCCGTGGGAGCGGCCACCGAACCACGCTGTTGTGCGTAGACCGTCTGATAGCGTTCGCGATCGGCTGAACAATCTTCGCGGGCAATGTAGGGTGGCAGAGGGATGTGGCCGATCTTTTCGACGCTCGCGAAGAAGTCATCGACCGGCGCAAAGCGGATGCATCGCTCGCCAAAGCTGCCGCGCGAGATCACTTCTGCTTCGAGCTTATCGTCCTCTCCGAAGAACAGATGTTCTCCGACCCCGATCTTTCGCCCGGGACGCACCAGGCATTCCCATTCGTTGGGGTCGCGCTGTAATTGGCGTGTGAGCAGGACTTCAATGCGGCCTTGCAAAAAGTCTCGGGAAGCAGGATTGCGCGCACTCAAGGGCTGCGACCGTACTCCGCTGCGCCGGCCGTAGAGCCGCGCGGGAAACACCCGGGTATTGTTGAATACCACCAGGTCGCTTGGGCGAAGAAGGTCAGGAAAGTCGCGGAACTGTCGATCTTCGAGCCAGCACTCGAGCCGGTTTTCCGCATCCCCTGCTCCACTCTGCAGATGTAGCAGACGCGAGCCGGCCCGGTCCGCCAGCGGTTGCTGCGCAATCAATTCTTCCGGCAGTTCGTAATGGAAATCGGAGACCAGCACGCTCTTCGATTATAGGGATACGCGCTCAATCGGCGCCGTTCGCGGCATTAGGCCTATCGTGACCGCTTTGGTGAAATTTGAGATTGTTTCCCCAAGGGGCCTGCTGATACTATGCGAATTGTCGACTGCGCCCTGCTTTTATTCTCTCCCCAGGGTTCACCATGCAAGGGTAACCATGCCCATGGAACACAAACACAGGGAAGAAATCGTTCGCTACGGGCGCATGCTGCACGAGCATGGGTTCGTCGCCGCCATGGACGGGAATCTTTCCGTCCGGCTCAAAGGCGATCGAATCCTGGTAACTCCTACCTGCGTCAGCAAAGGCGCAATGCGTCCCACGGACATGGTGATCGTTGATATGGAGGGCAAGAAAGTCTCCGGCCGTCGCAACGTTACCAGCGAAATTGGCATGCACCTGTTGATCTATCGCACGCGCCCGGATATTCAGGCGATCGTGCATGCGCATCCGCCGACCGCGACCGGCTTTGCCGCCGCCGGTATTCCTCTGACCGAGCCTCTAGTCTGCGAAGTCGTGATGGGCCTGGGATGCATTCCGTTGGCGCGCTACGGAACTCCCGGCACTTCAGAACTGGCTCAGACTTTGGAGCCGTTCGTTCCAGACTATGACGCGATTCTCATGTCGAATCATGGAGTCGTCGCGTATGGGGACACGCTGGAACACGCCTACATGAAGATGGAGACGGTGGAGCATTTTGCCCAGATCGCCCTGGTCACACACCTTCTCGGACGGCAGCAGCCGTTGAAGGAAGTGGACATCGAGAAATTGCTCATGGCACGCACCAAATATTTTGGCGCGAAGATAGCCGCGTGCATGCCTTTGCCTCGATCGCCGCAAAAAGTCAGCTAACTAATTAAAACCCCCACATTAGCTTAAAAAGGACGCGGCTAGGAGGGGAACCCTCGCTCTCGTCCGCCCGCCGAGTTTCATCATCCCCCGCACCGGACGAATGCGACCGGGACCACGTTATTCTCCTCCTATGCGGAATCTCATTCCGGCGCGAAAGTTGATTGGCAAAGCAGGATATCCAACGACTTCGTTGTAGCGGCGATCTAGCGCGTTCTCCACGTTCATATAAGCCGTGATGCGCGGGCGAACGGCATACCATCCACCCAGATCCACGCGCGCGTATCCGGCAGCGTGATCGATGCCGAAGCCGAGAAAATCAGAGTCCGGACGCCGGCCGACGAAACTTCCGCCGAGATTTCCTCCCCACCGCGTACCAAGGTAGGACAACAATGCGGTCGCCGAATGTCGGGGACGGCGGAGCAACGGCTGGCCGGGGTTGTAGAGCGAATTGATGGGGGCGGGATTCTCCAGAATCTGTGTTGAGGTATAGGTGTAAGCCGTGTTCAACAGGAATCGCGAACGCAGCTTGGCTTGCAGGCCCGCCTCCGCACCGTGTGCGAGGGCCTGATTTACGTTGGCGTATTCACCGACGAAGTTGACCGGGTCGACCGTTAGATAATTAATTTGGTCATGGAAGAGGTTGTTGAAGTACGTTGCAGTGACGACATATTTGCTGTGCAAGAAATCCTGCTGAAGGCTGGCGTCAAACGCCCGCGTGTGCTCGGGCTTGAGTCCCGGGTTCGGAATATTGAACGGGTTTGGCGGAATTCCATTGAAGGTTTCCTCGAGGCGCGGTTCTTTGAAACCAGTCGCGTAAGAGAACCGCAGACGTGTCCCGGAAAAAATCTCGCTGCCGCGCAAGGCTTGCCAGGTGAGCGCGACCCGGGGCACTCCGATGTTGCCGAAGGCGCTGTTGTGAACGAAGCGAGCACCGGCGATGGCCGACAGCGTCCGCCACGTCACCTGTTGTTGTGCGTAGACGTCTTCACTCAAGCGCTGGCCATGCGTTTGTGAACCGAAGGCAAGGTTACCCACAAAGCCGTTTTCATTCTCTACGCGAAATCCGAAAGTGGTGTGTGCCCAGCTCCGCTCCGAGTAGTCGCCCTGATACTCGAACCCGGCGCGATTAATGTGGTCGACTTCGTGCGAAGGAAAGTCAAAAACGCGCGCGGGGTCTCCATTCAGGTTCAACTCGTTGTAGCGGTAAAGATAGTCGAAGCCCGTGAAGTGATGTTGCCAGCCCGACGGGGCGTTCACCGCGAGTTCGACGCTGCCGAGGAGAGCGTTCAGTTGTGACCAGTCGCTGGGATCCGGCGGCTGCAGCGGCGTGCCATTGAAATTCCACTCGCCCGAATCTCCCGTATGACTGTTCGAATGCCGGAAGCGCGCGCGCAGAGCGGTGCGACGGTTGAGAGCCGTACCCACATTCGCCCCCTCGAGGGAATCCGAGTACGCATTGTTGATGCCCGCGCCATTGGTATTGAATTGGCTGCCGAACAGGTTGTAGTCGAAACGGCCGCGAGCCCCGGCGAGTGAAGCGTAGCCTTTGGCAGTTGTGAAATTCCCGCCGTCGGCGCCGAAAGAAAGTTCTGGAACCGAGGTAGCGCCGGCGCGCGTCCAAACCTGCACGACGCTGGTCATGGCATCGGAGCCGTAGAGTGTGCTCTGCGCGCCGCGTACAAATTCCAACCGATCGGACTGATCGAGGGGGAGGGTGCCGAAGTCGAAAGTCCCGCCGGGTTCGTTGATCGTGACCCCGTCGACAATCACTTTGTTGTAGCGTGATTCTCCGCCGCGCACGAACAGCGAAGTCAGACCGCCGCGTTGCCCGGCGTCATTGACAATCGCCCCAGGAAGAAAGCGGATGGCATCGGCTGCAGCGGTCGGCTGCATGGTCGTGAGTTGCCCGACAGTAAGACTGTCGACGTCAGCTCCGCCGGCTTCGCTCGGCACCGGCGTTCGCGTGCCGCTCACCACCACGGTTTCCGAAGCGGTCGCGAGTCGGAGAGTCACAGTGATTTCTGTCTGAGATGACACTTCGAAGGTGTCAGCCGCAAAGCCCGGCGCTAAAACCTGAATCTGATAAGGGCCCGCGCCAGCCGTGGAAAGCGTCGCGACTCCTTCCGCAGAAGTCGCCTGCGTAGCCAGAATTTTCCCGTCGTCCTCGCGCACAAGGGAGACTTGTGCGCCCGCCACCGCGGCGGTTTCCGGATCAACTACTTTGAGTTTGAGATCGGCGGCCGAAGCGGTCGCGGTTAAAGAGAAAATCACTCCCAGAAAGAGACCAACGAATACGCGCATACCTTCCTCCTTTGCACGCGAAAGAGGTTGAAGTAGACGGATCGCGCCGGTCTCCTGGCTTTGCGAGTAAGGATGGATTCTGCATCCAGTAACGCCCACGGCCTTCCCGGTTTCCCAGTGGCCGAAGGCAATTTCCTCGCTTACAGTTGCGCGGCAGCGCGGGATTTACACCCGCTTCCCAGTCTTCACCGAGCGGCGAAGACGCGCGTTCCGAATGAGCTTACAAAGAGCAAGAAATACCGAGCAAGAAATCTAATCCTTGAGAATGAGGAAGTCAATCGCCGTGCGGCTGCGAATTTACTTTTTAAACCGTCCCACCACGTAGAGCACAATCGAGAGCAGGACACTCACCAGGATCGAAGTCGCCAGCGGGAAATAAAAAGTGGAGTTCTTGCCGCGATAAACTATGTCTCCGGGCAGGCGTCCCAAAGGCAGGTTGGCGCGGCCGAGTAGAATCACTACCACGCCCGCCACCAGCAGCAGGACTCCGAAGGCGATCAAGATTTTACCGAGGTCCGTCATGACGTCGACCACTCGCAGCTAAAGTGTAATCCTATTTCGTGACCTGCTAGAAAATCGGACGCGTTTTAGAAGATCGTGCCGTCATTTTTTAGCACGATTCTTATGGCGGTCAACCTCACTTGCCCTAGCGCCGCGCTCTTCAACCAGACCCGAACGGACCCATCGGCGAATTACATTGACAGGCTTCTAGACGCAGAGCATAGTGGAACGCCTTAGTTTTCGCTCCGTCCGGACCCATTGATTTTTCGGATGAGCGCAAGGCAGGCTCCCCCCGTTCTCGCAAGAGATCAAATCCAAACGCAAGAGGAGAGAACTGCGATGACAGTACGTCAGTTTGTAAAGACCATTGGATCAGGTGCGGCGATTGTAGCTCTAGCGATCATCATAGCTTCGCCGCGCGGACAAGCATCGGGTGAAAACGACGATCGGAACGGCGACGAATCAAGAATCAAACGTGGATTCGCAATCGCTCCCGTTCCGCTGAATATGGAAGGAAAGAACCCGGCACTGGTGGGACTAGGCAGTTATATTGTCAACGCGCAGGCCGACTGCGATGGCTGCCACAGCGCCGGCCCGCAAACCGAATTCGCACCGGGTGGAAATCCGTACTTCGGCCAGCCGACGAAGGTCAATCCGAAAACGTATCTGGGCGGCGGCAGGGATTTCGGACCGCTCATACCAGGCACGCCAGACATAATCTCCCGCAACTTGACACCGGATAAGACTGGGATGCCGGAAGGTGGGCATACATTCGAGGAGTTTCTTCAAATCCTGCGGACAGGTGTCGACATGGATCACCTCCATCCACCTTGTTCCGCTACTGTGACTACAAACTGCCTCCCGAAGCCCTTCGATGGCGATCTTCTCCAAATCATGCCCTGGCCTATCCATCACAACATGACGAACCATGACATTCGCGCTATCTACGAATATTTGAGCGCGATTCCGTGCATTGAAGGCCCGCCTGCGCCGAGCCCGTTGCACAACGACTGCGAATGAAAAGAGACGGCGAAGCCCACCCTTGTAGCGTTGTTTGCGACAGGGTGGGCCGAACCATCACGTAGGCCCCAGACGCATTCGCGTGGGGGCGCTTGGTTTGCCTCGCTGGCGGACGAATGCGTCCGCCGCTACGTAGGCAGTAGCGGAGTTAGCGAGATACTTTGAGATGCAAAGTACTTGACACATTCCCCCTCGCCTGATTAGACTTGCCTCATGTTCGACCCGCAGTCCCATCGTCTCCAGCGCTTTCATCGCTCGGTGCGACCCTCTCGCACTGCGCCTCAAGTCTTCGATGATCTGCGTTTCATCCGCGACACCATGGAGCGCTCCGCCGCTTTCACCGCGGTTTCGGGGTGGGGACAGGTCTTTCTCGGCGTTACCGCAGTGGGAGCAGCATGGCTTGCGTCCGGGCAGGGTTCGTCTTTCGCGTGGCTCCGGGTATGGCTGGCAGAGGGCCTTCTAGCGGCCGCCATCGGACTGCTCGCCTGCACCTGGAAAGCAAATCGCCGCGGATTACCATTATTTTCAGGACCGGCGCGCAAGGTCGCCCTTGGACTGGCGCCGCCTCTGGTCGCCGGAGCTTTCCTGACATTTTTACTGTTCCGCGCAGGCATGCAATCGGCCTTACCTGCTACCTGGTTGTTGCTCTACGGTGCTGGGATCATGACCGGAGGCGCATTTTCCGTTTCGATCGTGCCGGTGATGGGCTTGTGCTTCATGTTGTTGGGCGGCCTCTCCGTACTCGGGCCGGCCGAATGGGGAAACTGGTTTCTTGGAGCGGGCTTCGGCGGCCTGCACATATTTTTCGGATTCTTGATTGCGAGGAGGCACGGTGGCTAGAGCGCTTCCATCGCAGCCTAAAGGCGCTAGGTCCGAGAGGCACGTTCGGGAGAAACGCCGTGACGCCGGTCGCGAAGCAGTGCATGGGACCACTGAACCGCGCGCACCGGAACTTCCCGAGCTTGACCGGCTGATTCACGAGCGCATTCGCCTCGGCATCGTTAGCGCTCTCGCTACCAATGATTCGCTCAGCTTCAATGATCTTAAGCGCGTGCTCAAGACTACCGACGGCAATCTCAGTGTGCATGCCCGCAAGCTCGAGGAAGCTCAGTACATTTCCTGCGTCAAGTTTTTTGAAGGACGCGTCCCGCGCACGGAATATCGGCTGACCGCGAGCGGCCGCCGCGCCCTGGCCGAGTATCTCGATCAGATGGAAGAATGGATTCGGGTTACGCGGGACGAGTAGCTGACGCCAGACAGCCGCTCAAGTACAATCCCGGCATGAAACGCTGCATCCTGTTCTTGTTCCTGACGGGCTTACTTACGGCGCAGGCAACACAAGAAGTCGAAATCACCAATGAATCTCATCACCACTTGGTCCTCGCCAACGATCAAGTTCGCGTCTTCAGCGTCGAGATCCTTCCCCACGCCGAAACTCTGATGCACTGGCACCATCACGACTACATCTACGTGATGCTTGGACACACATCGGTCGTAAATGCAGTTAAGGGGAAGCAGCCCGTCCAGCTCGAAATGCAAGATGGGCAGACTGGCTTCCTGCGTGGGGGCTTCGCCCACATCGCTCGCAACACGTCGAGCCAGCCTTTTCGCAACGTCACCATCGAACTCTTGCAGGATGACAAACTGCATCACGCTCCAGAGCACTGGGACGCCGCGCATCCTGAGGAAGACCGCGGCCTAAGTGTCCTCAATGGCGGCACTAAAGAGATTCTTTTCGTGAAAGACGGAGTGCGCGTCTCCGAAGTCGAGCTTCAGCCCGGAGGGGTTATCCCCCGTCACCACCACGCTGGGCCGCATCTCGTGGTGGCTCTCAGCGACTACACGTTGCGAGGCGACGTCAAGGGCAAAGCCCCTGAGACCATTATCATGAAACGCGGAGAGAGCCGGTGGGCCACCGGAGGCTACACTCATGTCGTGACCAACAGCGGCCAGCAGCCCGCCAAGTTTGTCACGCTGGAATTTCGATAGGAACCGAGCCTTATTCGGCCAGTACAATCACGGGATGCTCGGGTGTGGCGACGCCGCCAGCCAGTGCGGCCCGCCACTGGTCAAGCGACTCCAGCAAGTCGTTCACGTGGATTCCGCCAAACTCCTCCGGGCAGGCGGCAAGATTTTTGCGACCTCGCTCCATCAGAGAGCAAGCGCCAGCGAGATTGCCGGTCGAATGATGGTGAAAGGCCACCGCGGCCTGGATAAGCCCCTGCAAGAATTTTTTTTTCATCCCTTCCGATTCGCGCCATACGTCTTCCCAGACTTCATGAGCGTCATAGAACTCACGCGCATTGAAGAGACGAATCCCGCGGTGATAGCCATCAGCGTTCACGAATCTTGAGAATACTATGGGCATGCAGCACGTGGCGGCGCAGGAGGACACTTTCGATCGCGTTGATTTGGGTTCAGAAAACGGTGGTGGCGCAGCGGTGGTAGTTTTCTATCGCCCCTCCGGGGCTTCTTCACACGTCCTCTGGGCCACCCACGGCTTGCGCCGTGGGCTGCAATCTTTCGCCGCTTTGCGGCTAAGGCTGTCGGAACTTCAGATACTTCGTGAGATGCTGGCTTTTCTGCGCCCTAGGCTTGGGCTTCGTTGCGCCAGTTTTGGGACTGGCGATTGATAATGGTGTAACACTCGCACGCCGCGGCTTCCAACTTCCGGCGATCGACAATGGTTACCGAGCCTCGTGTGTATTTGATCAGGCCCGCCTTTTGCAGAAGACCGGCAGCCACGGTTACGCTTGCGCGCCGCGTTCCCAGCATGTGAGACAGAAATTCCTGGGTCAAGGGAACGATTTCTCCGCCCACGCGGTCCTGACTCATCAACAGCCAACGAGCCAGCCGAGCGCCCACGTCGTGTAACCGGTTGCAGGCCGCGACCTGCGTGGCTTGCATCGCCAATTCCTGCGAGTAACGATTCAATCTCTTACAGAGTTGTGGACACTTGGCCAAGGTGGGCAGCAGTTTCTCCGTACGCAGTCGATACGCAGTTCCGGTGATCTGGACAACGGCCCGAGTTGCGCTCGTCCTGAAACCTACGGTCGCGGGCAGGCCAATGAATCCTTCTTTTCCCGTCAGCCCGACTTCGACCCCTTTGCCATCGCCCATGATGGTGAGGATGGAGGCCATGCCGCTGTTCATGAAATAGCAGAATTCGATCGCTTCTCCCATTTCGTTCAGCAGGTCGTAGGCATGCATTTCCACGAATTCCAGTTCGCCGAGCACCGCAGCAGACTCTTTCGGTGGCAGCGACAACAGGATTTCATTGCGGAGGGAGCGTGGGTCTATGCTCTTGGAAGGCGATTTAGGTTTGAACTTTTCGGAGAAATCCGACTGGGTTTTCGCCACTTAGCTCCCTTGCAACCTCGCGATTGCCTGGTAACTCTTAATACTAGCTCAAGTTGTTAGACAAAACTGTGCAATTTAGACCAGTTGACATGGCGTACGGAAGCGTACAATGGTGTTACAGGGCACGGGCTTCCCTGCGGTAGCTTGTGGGCGTTGCGGAGGCCCGAGATTTTGGTGACAGGCGTGCCTCGAAAATCCGACACCGTCGTTCCCGAGTGGGCGCGCAAGATTGAGGACATGCGCCAGACTCGCAAGTTGAGCCAGGAAGGATTTGGCAGCCGTGTAGGCGTGTCAGCCATGGCGGTTTCGCGATGGGAGCGCGGCGTAGCGGAACCCACTGGGGAAACCTATATCCGCCTGGGAAATCTTGCCGACGCGCCGCTGTGCTGGTTTTTCTGGAAGCGGGCTGGCCTGCGTCTTTCTGACGTCACGCGCGTGCTTCCGGAAGCGAACCGGCGCTTCGCTCAAAACCGGATCTTCGATGTGGAAGTAGTAAAAGCTGGCAGCAAGAAGAAGCACACGCTGGCGCAAGTAGATCTGGTCGCAATCCCGCTTCTACCGGTTCACGCCGGAACTCCCGGGCAACAAGGCGATACCAGCGATCTCACCGACATTTCTGCAGAATCTGTATTGGCTGCTCCGAGCGATTGGTGTCCCAATCCGGTTTCCACAGTTTGCCTTCGGGTCAAGGGCAATTCGATGTCTCCCCTGATTCTCGATGGCTACATTGTCGCGGTCGACACTTCCGTTACGGAGAACAATGATCTGGTTGGGCAGATTGTGGTGGCCTGGCACCGGGAACAGGGACTGCTGGTCTCGCGCCTGATTCGCTTCGACCATATGGACGCGCTGGTTTCTGACCGTCGAGAATACGAAGCGGTATCGATTACCGCGGGATCTGAGTGGCGGATTGTCGGGAAAGTTTTGTGGTGGACGGGTAGGGCAAGATGAGTGGCGCGTGAGACTCGGTTAGCGAGTACTCACGCGCTCATCTTGCGCGCAACTTCAGGTACGTACAGTTGCTCCAGCGCTCTCAAGGTGCGATGAGCACGGCGCAAAGCCAATAATTCTCCTTCGTCAAGACGCTGCTTGTGTTTCGCACAGGTTGCGTCTTCCAGACGGTCAAGAACCGCATGCTTCGCCAATTCAATCCGTCGAGGCATCTTGTGAACATCAGCCTCAAACAGCACATTTTTGTATAGGTCTTCCCACCGCTGTGAGTTCTCAGATTCGGCGTGGCCGTTGCTCATAACTACCTCCTAGCGGCAGTGATTAGCATCTGAGTTACAGGTGCAATCTACTGCGCTTCCACGACCGGCGGAATACTGTCGAAACAGTATCCTTTGTGGCTTATCCTTCATCGAGGAGCGAGGACGCGGCCTGAGATGTGGGGGAAGCTAATGGTGGTGCTTTCGTTCGCCAGCCTTCAACAGGCCCACACTGAATATCCTGGGATAACTGTCTACCGGCTTGGCGAGGCCGAGTTTGATCAGGTAGCAGTCTTCGTGGACCGCGTTTCCATCTTCATCGGTCTTAGCGTGATTCAACGAAACAGGAAGATTGCAAATCGAGCAAATCGGAGTTCGCAGGACGGCCAGGGAATTGTCGTACATCTTGAGCCTTCTGGGACGGACGGATTAGTAAAAGTATTTATCCGCACGACCCAGTTGTCTGTCCGATAGCGTACAGAGTCGGGCATTTTATTGCTGTATTCATAAACAATCAAACACGCCCGGCGGTCCTCGCCAGGCTGTGGAAAATCCGGCGAGCCCGAAGCAGACGCTCCGTACGGTATGCTGAAGGCTGACCGCTGATAGCAGACGGCTTACCCCATGGTTTCCGATTCGATCATCCTGAAACACATTGAACGCCAACCCAAGCGCGCGGCGGGATTTAAGCAACTGGTGCGCGAACTGGGAGTGCGCGGCGAGGAGCGGCGGGAACTCGATCAACAATTACGCAAACTGGTGGCTCGAGGAGCGCTGATTCAGGGCGACTCCGACCGTTACACCCTGCCCCAGGCTGCCGCCGACAAGAACCTGGTTGCGGGCCGACTGAGCATGCATCGAGATGGATTCGGGTTTGTGATTCCCGATGCGAAGTCGCTGAGTCCGGCGCTCAGGGCGCGGCTAACGGGCGACATTTTTATTCCGCCACATCTGATTGGCAATGCCATGCACGGGGATCTGGTGCTGGTCGACGTGATCAACGTGCGGCCGGATGGGCGCGCCGAAGGTCGCATTGTGCGGCCAGTGATGCGGGCGCATCCCACGGTGGTGGGCATCTTTCATTACGGGAGCCGAGGCGGGTACGTAAAACCAATCGACAGCAAGATCACGCAGGAGATCTTGATCCCACCGGGGATGGAGCGCCCGGAATTGAACGTGACAGAACCCGAGCGGACGTCCCGTTCTAATAGCCGAGGGCAGGATGCCCTCGGGACAGCCGGCGGGACGCCGGCGCTACGAAAACGGAGGAAATCGGCGGATCGCGTTTTGGGGGACGAGGTGGCGCGGCGGATGGAGTGGGACGATCTGGAGGGCGTGGCGGTCGACGTAGAGATTACCGATTGGCCTTCGCCGACGCAGAGTCCGCGAGGGCGGGTGATTGAGATTCTGGGACGCGAAGACGATTTCGGCGTCGATGTCGAAATCACGATTCGGAAGTTTCATCTACCGCATCACTTTCCGGCGGCGGTGCTGGAGGAGGCACAAGATGCGACGGCGGTGATCGCGGCACAGGAACTGCAGCGGCGGCGCGACTTTCGCGGGCTGCCGATCGTGACCATCGATGGCGAGACTGCGCGCGATTTCGACGACGCGGTTTACGTGCACATGCTGGCGAACGGCAACTTCGAACTGCAGGTGCATATTGCCGACGTGGCGCACTATGTGACGGCGGAGTCAGCGCTCGACCAAGAGGCGCGGCTGCGCGGTACCAGCGTTTACTTTCCAGATCGCGCGGTGCCCATGCTCCCGCTGGAGCTTTCAACCGACATTTGCAGTTTGCGCCCCCAAGTGGAACGGCTGGTGCTTTCCTGCGTCATGGAGATGGACCATCGCGGCGAGGTTGTGAGTTACGAGTTGAGCGAGGGTGTGATCCGGTCGGCGGAGCGCATGACGTATACCGGGGTGAATGCGGTGCTGGAAGGCGATGCGGCGGCGCGCGAGCGCTATGCGGCGCTGGTGAAGACGTTTGAGCTGATGCGCGATCTGGCGCAGATTCTGAATCAGAAACGGCGGCGGCGCGGATCGATTGACTTCGATTTGCCGGAGCCGGTGATCGAATTCGACGACCTTGGACTGATGAAGAGTATTGCGCGTTCGGAGCGCAACATCGCGCACCGGTTGATTGAGGAGTTCATGCTCGCGGCCAACGAGTGCGTGGCGCATCATCTGGAATCGAATAGTGTTGCCTCGCTGTATCGGGTTCACGAGAAGCCCGATGCGAAACGGGTTTACGATTTTGAAGTGATCGCGGCGACGTTTGGATATTCGCTGGGCGTGGGGCCGCTGCCGATTCATCGCGTGCAGATGAAAGCGGATCGGCGCGCGGCTTATGGCACGGGCAAGCACGTGCGCGAGATAGAAGTGCCGAAGGAAGTGCACATCACGCCGCGGATGTATCAGAAGCTGACGGAGAAGATCGCGGGCAAGCCCGAGGAACGCATTCTGAGTTACCTGATGCTGCGGTCGCTGAAACAGGCGCGGTATTCGGAGGAGAATCTGGGGCATTTCGCGCTGGCGGCGACGAGTTATACGCATTTCACTTCGCCGATCCGGCGATATCCGGATTTGATTGTGCATCGGATTTTGAAGGACGTTCTGCGGGACAGCAGAAGTGATACCGCGGCGGCGCGTCGCACGGGGTCGAGTTCCGAGATCCCGCGGGCCATGAGCCCGCCATCGGGCCGGCGGGACGCCAGCGCTACGCAGGACGCGCCGTCGCCTTGGTCTAAGCGGCGCGATCACGCGGCTCATCGGGAATCGCTGGAGCCCTTACGTGGGCCGATGGCGGTGGAGGAACTACATGAGATCGCGGATGAATCGAGCCAATCGGAGCGGCGAGCGGATGATGCGGAGCGCGATTTGATGGAGTGGAAGAAAGTGAAGTTCATGCAGGATCGTGTGGGCGAAGAGTTTGAGGGGCTTATTACCAGCGTCACCAAGTTTGGATTTTTCGTGGAGCTTACCGATTTGTTTGTCGAGGGGCTCGTGCCGCTGAATACGTTGACCGACGACCGCTACACTTTCCACGAGAACACGCGCGAGATCATCGGGCAAGGGACGCACAAGCGATACCATCTGGGCCAGAAGATTCGCGTGCTGGTGGACCGTATTGATCCGGTGGAGAAGAAGATTCAGTTTGCGGTGATCGAGGACGAGCCGGTGCGGACGAAGGGGAAGAAACGGAAACGCTCGGCAGAGCGCTGAGCGGATGAAGCAGGCCGGGCTGCGCCCGGCGGACAGCCGAGGGCGGCTGTCCCCACATAAGACTCTGACTACACGCCGAGGGCCTTCTGAATCTCGGCCGCTATTCCCGCGGTCAGGGAGCGCATCTTCTCCTCTGATTCGGCTTCGACCATGACGCGCGCCAGCGACTCGGTTCCGGAGTAGCGAACGACTACGCGGCCGTTGCCATTGAGATCGCGTTCGGCTGCGTCGATCGCCGACTTTACCGCGGGAACCTGTGCGAAGGGGATTTTTTCGCGCACGCGTACATTTTGAATTTTCTGCGGAAACACTTTCAGATCGCCGATCAGCTCAGCTAACGCTTTGCCGGAGCGGACGATGATATCCATCAGGCGGAGGGCGGTCAGCAAACCGTCGCCGGTGGTCGCGTCGCCATCGCGAAAAATAATGTGGCCAGACTGCTCCCCGCCGAGCGTTGCGCCGGTTTTTAACATTTCCTCCAAAACATATTTGTCGCCGACATTTGCCCGCAACATGCGGATGCCCGACTTTTTCAGCGCGACCTCAAGACCCATGTTCGACATGGTCGTTGCAACTACGGTGTCGGCCTTCAACTTTCCCTGCGCGTGCAGGTCGCGAGCGGCGGCCAGCAGCACGGCATCGCCATTGACCACGCGGCCAGCAGCATCACAGAACAGGGCGCGGTCGGCATCGCCATCGAAGGTCACGCCGAGATCGAACTTACCGGCAGACTCCGCTACCACTCTTCCCAAAGTTTCCGGATGCAACGCCCCGCAGCCCTCGTTGATATTCTTGCCGTCAGGCGAAACATGAATGAACGTCGCCTGGATTCCGAGGCTGCGAAAAAGTTCGGGCGCCTCCGCGGTGGCGGCGCCGTTCGCGCAGTCGACCAGCACTCGCAGTTTGCTCAGGTCGGACCGCACGTCCGCTCGTAGCGAGTTTACGTAGGCGTGTCGCAGTCCCGCCTCGCCCGGCAGAGACGGTTTTGGAACTTTGATCGCAGTGTCGTCGATGGCGGCAGCGTTTTGCAGGAGACCAAAAATTTCTTTTTCGATGGCGAGTTCGCGCGCGTCGGTCAGCTTGAAACCATTGCCGGAAAAAACTTTGATTCCATTGTCGGTCCAGGGATTGTGCGAGGCCGAAATCACCACGCCCGCCGCCAGCGCTCGCGAACGCGCGAGATAGGCCACTCCCGGAGTCGTGATTACACCCGCGCTGTGAACGTCGACGCCGACCGCCGCTAGACCTTCGGCGACTCGATCGGCTATCCACTGACTTGACTCGCGGGTGTCCTGACCGATTACGGCTTGCGGGTTCGGCGTCGCGCGTATCAGGTCGTGGCCCAGAGCGCGGCCAATCAGATAGGTGCTTTGTTTGGTGAGGGGGAATTCGCCTGCTACTCCACGAATACCGTCGGTTCCGAATAATTGCCTTTGCTGGCTCATATTGAAGAGAACAGAAGATGATAAATGAGAGCGTGCCGACTAGTTTAGAATGAGGCAATCCTCAGGGCTAAAGCCCATGGCCTTAGTAACTATTAGCGGCACGGCTGAAGCCGTGCCCTTCCCAAGGCGTCTACGCCTGACCGTACCAAAGCTGGTTGGTGGAAAACTGTGGGTGCGCTTGCGAAACCGCGGCCTTGCCAGAGCAAAGTGTCAGTGGGAAGTGGGGCTGCCTACTTTCTGCACCAGCACGGTGACACGGATTGAGGTTGTCTGCACGACTTGAACGAGCGGATCGGGTACATAGACATTAGTGGTGAAGATGGCGCTGCCCCGCGTCCCGGTGGCGTCGACAGGATCCGTTGTGGCTGCATCGATTTTCTCCACATGAAGCCGCGGTCCAGTGATGGTAATGCGCGGAGGATCGGCGTCGACTTTGACGATCTGATCGCCGTTGGCAAAGTTCCCGGTCACGCGAGGATGAATCTCGACATCACGAGTCAGGCGTGTGTCGAATGCAAGATGCAACTGGCTGGGCACAACCTGCACAACAGCGACATCGCGGGGATGACGCACCTGCAGCGACGTCAGATCAAATGTGCGCTCGCCGGGCTTGGCATCCGCCAGTTCGATTTCTGCGTGGATTTCATTTGCCTGGAGTTGGCGGATGACGCGCTCAGGACCGCGCACCCGGATTTGCGCCTCGGGAATCATCTCGGAACTGATCTCGAGCTGCGGTGGAACATGCTGAAAGACAATGGGGGCGCGCACGGCAACCTCGGCGGGCTGCTCGTCGGGTGCGATCAGAAACCACAAACCGGTGGCCAACAACAGCGACAGGAATTTCAGACCGAAGTTGTGGAACACGTAATGCTGGAAGAACGCGATCATGATTGCTCCGACTCCACGCCCGATTCGGATTTTCGCGGCGGCGCAGATTCACGCAAAGGAGAGTCGAGAAGGGCATCCGAGTCTTCTTCTCCCTGCGCGATGGTCGTGGGCAGGGTGACGGGGGCCATGAACCGCCGGAGTTCGCTGCCCAGGCGCTCGCGCAACTGCTCGACCGTGAGGTCGCGCTCGATTTTTCCGCCAATGGCGAGGCTGATCGCTCCGGTCTCTTCGGAACAAATGACGGCAATGGCGTCGGTTTCTTCGGTGATGCCGATGCCGGCGCGATGGCGGGTTCCGAGTTGGGTGGAGAGCAGAGGATTCATGGAAAGCGGGAGAAAGCACGCCGCGGCGGCGATGCGGTCTTTTTGCACGATCACCGCGCCGTCGTGAAGAGGAGCGCTCGGGCGAAAAATGGTGGCCAGCAAATCGTAAGAGAGGCGGGCATCCAGCGGTACGCCGCTTTCGATGTGAGTGCGCAATCCAATTTCGCGCTCGATCACGATCAGGGCGCCGGTCTGGTGCTGGGAAAAAAGATTTGCCGCCAACACGATGTCATCGTAGGAATCGCTCTCAGAAGCAGAGCCGCCGAGAAACGTCATGCGGCGTCCCAGGTCAGCAAGTACATGGCGAATCTCCGACTGGAACACGACGATGAGAGCAAACACCAGGTATGGCAGCACATGGCTCACCACCCAGTTCAGCGTGGTCAGTTCGCCAATGCGCGCCAGATAAAAAATTACCGCAACGACAACCAGTCCCACCAGCATGGGCGCAGCGCGCGTACCGCGGATCATCACCAGCACCTGGTAGATGATCAAAGCCACGAGGAGAATGTCGAGTGCCACCCACGCGGCTTGCGTCCATGAGATGATGACGGGCATCCCTCGATCGCTCCTGACGGAAATCTGATCCCGAGGACTCATTGTAATGCAGCGGATTTGTTGGGTCGGTCGGGGTTACCAACTTTTACATTCGCCGGACGCCATGGGGAAAGCTCATTCCTGCTTCCTGGTTACGGCAGCGTGGAATTCGCCGTGCGCCAGGCGGGCGGAAATTTCATCGCCAACTTCGACGCTGCGCACGTCTTTTAGAAGCCGACCTTGAGAATCAAAGACTAGCGCGTATCCGCGCTCCAGAATGGCTAGCGGAGACAGCGACTGAAGCGCGGTCTGCAGGCGGTCGCTGCGTACTCGATGTTGGAGTAGGACGTTGCGCATGATCGCGACTAGCGCGGCGGTTCCGCTCTCGAGTTGCTTGCGCATGCCGGAAAGCACCAAACGCAAGTCGTAATGCCGGACGGCTGCCGAGATCATTTCCCAGCGGCGGTGCGCCTGCTCCAGCAACTGGCGCTGAGCGAGTTCCAGGCGGTGCGTGAGATCGTCTGTCTTCTGCTGACGCTGGCGGATCACTTCCATCATGCGGGCGAAGGCACCGTGCTGGGCGAGTTCGGTGAGCGCCTGGCGGCCCATCAGCAACCGGTAGCGCATCGCCCGGCTGAGGCGTTCGCGCAGAGCCGCGGCATGATCTTCGACTTCCTGACGCGAGCGAATCACGAGTTCCGCGGCTGCCGAAGGAGTGGGCGCGCGAAGGTCGGCAACGAAGTCGATGATGGTGAAATCGGTTTCGTGCCCGACCGCGGAGATGACCGGGATCTTAGACGCAGCGACGGTGCGTGCCAGCGCTTCGTTATTGAATGAGGCCAGATCTTCCGCAGAGCCGCCGCCGCGCGCGATGATGATTACGTCGACGTTGTCATGCTGGTTTAAAAAACGCACTCCAGCCGCAACTTCGTTCGAGGCCGCGTCGCCCTGCACCTGCGCAGGATAGATCAGTACATTTACAGAGTGATGGCGGCGCTGGAGCACATTCAGAATGTCGCGGAGAGCTGCCGCCTGCGCGGAGGTCACAATGCCGATGCGCGATGGAAGTGCGGGAATCGGTTTCTTGCGCTCTGCCGCAAACAGGCCTTCGGCTTCGAGTTTGGCCTTTAGTTGTTCGAAGGCCAACTGCAGCGAACCGGCGCCTTTGGGCTCGATGTACTCGGCGGAGATCTGCAGTTCGCCACGCTCTTCGTACACCGTGATGCGGCCGCGCACTACGACCTGCAGGCCGTCGGCCGGACGAAAGCGCAGCAAGCGCGCCGACGAACGGAACATCACGACGCGAATCTGCGCATTGCCATCTTTGAGCGTGAAATAAAGATGTCCGGAATCGGGCGCACGGAAATTGGAAATCTCGCCTTCCACCCACGCGTCGGAATACTCACGTTCGATATGCGAACGGACGGCCGCGACCAGGTCGCGAACCTTCCATACGCGGCGCTCCGGCGGACGGAAGTTGAAGCCCATCTGATCCGCGAGAGAAGACATTGAGGGCAGTGTACCGCAGGACGGAGCAATTGTTGCGAATCGAGGGGCCCGGGGGTGATGCGAACCCCCGGGCTCGAAGTGGCTGGGAAAAGCTTCTAGTTGATATCGAAGTGGAAAACGTCGGCCACCTGAAAGTTGGCGCGGTTGTAGAGCACCAGATTCCCGCCGATCACGACATGCACGTAATTCGGAGGTGGAGGCGGAAGCATCACTTCTACTTCGCGCGGGCAGGGCTGCATTCTGCCACGCAAGCCGACAGGCAGCGTTCCGTTGACGATCAGTTGGCGCTCCAGGCCGGGAGGCAGGTGGTCCCGCTTGGCTAGCCCAGGAGGCAGATGGCGGTAGTGGTCGTGATACCAGCCCCGGAGGTCGCGGTCGTGGTCGGTATAGCGGAAATGATCATGGCCGCGACCGTGATCTTCATGGCCGTAGGCATGACCGCGCCCGTGGTCGTCGTCGCGATCGCGATCGTGACCGTGGCCCCGATCATCATCACCGTCGTGTTTATCGTGCCCATGGCCGTTTCCCTGGGCCACGGCCACAGTGGCAGAGAGCGCAAGGGAGAGCACAGCGGTCGCACCCGCTCGTAACCAACGCTTAAATGACATTGCAACGCCTCCTAAGATGGCTAATTAAGCGAGGATATAGAAGAAGAATCGAGACCAACAGGTTACGGCAGGTCACGGACGTGGGTATGTGATTCTAATCATAAAGGTTATGGCGTAGGGGCAGTCTGGGTTCGCCTTGGTTTCGCGGGGCCCATGTTTTCGGAGCGGCTATAATTCTTGCCCATGAATCTCGAACAAAAAGTGGCCGAACTGAATAAACGAAATCAACTCGCCGAAGACGGCGGCGGCGCCAAGCGCCGCGAGCGCCAGCATAAGGAAGGCAAGATGTCGGCCCGCGAGCGCATCGAATTCCTGCTCGATGAGGGCACGTTCGAAGAGACCGACAAACTGGTCACTCACCGTTGCAATGACTTTGGCATGTCGGAGCAGAAAATCTACGGCGACGGATTCATTACTGGTTACGGCCGCATCGAGGGACGGCTGGTCTACGTTTTTGCGCAGGACTTCACCGTGTTTGGCGGGTCACTGTCAGAAACGAACGCGGGGAAGATCGTGAAGATCATGGACCTGGCGGCGAAAATGGGCGCGCCAGTGATTGGCTTGAATGATTCCGGAGGAGCGCGGATTCAGGAAGGCGTGATGTCGCTAGCTGGTTATGCGGACATTTTTCTGCGCAACACGCTCTACAGCGGCGTCGTGCCGCAGATTTCGGCGATCATGGGACCATGCGCGGGAGGGGCTGTCTATTCGCCCGCCATCACCGACTTCGTGCTGATGGTCGACAAGACCTCTTATATGTTCATCACCGGGCCCGACGTCATCAAGACGGTGACGCTGGAAGAGGTCACCAAGGATCAACTCGGTGGCGCCATGACGCACAACGAGACTTCAGGCGTGGCGCACTTTCTGGCGCATGACGACGCGGAATGCCTGTCTATGGTGCGCGAACTGCTGAGCTTTATGCCGTCGAACAACCTGGACGATCCTCCGCGCAAAGCTTGCACCGATCCCATCGACCGCGCGGACGCTGCGCTCGACAAGATGGTTCCGGCACAGTCGAACCAGCCGTATGACATTAAAGACGTCATCCATGCGGTGGTGGACGACGCTTATTTTTTTGAAGTGCAGGAGCATTACGCCAAGAACATTGTCGTGGGATTCGCGCGGCTCGACGGCCGACCAGTGGGCATCGTGGCCAACCAGCCGTCGGTACTGGCCGGAACGCTGGACATCAACGCGTCGGTAAAGGGTGCGCGCTTCGTTCGTTTTTGCGACTGCTTCAACATCCCGCTGGTGACATTTGAAGACGTTCCGGGATTCCTGCCGGGCACTGCGCAGGAGTACGGCGGAATCATCAAGCACGGGGCTAAGCTGCTTTTCGCGTTCGCCGAGGCTACGGTTCCCAAGGTCACGGTCATCACGCGCAAGGCTTATGGCGGGGCGTATTGCGTGATGGCTTCGAAACACATTCGCACGGACGTCAATTACGCATGGCCGACAGCTGAGATCGCGGTAATGGGACCGGAGGGAGCCGTGGACATTGTGTATAAGCGTGAACTCGACGCGGCCGCCAACCGGGAGCAGGTGCGCCGCGAAAAGATTGATGAATTTCGCGACCGCTTTGCTAATCCTTACGTAGTGGCGGACCGCGGATTTGTGGACGCGGTGATCCAGCCGCGGGAGACGCGGAAGAAGTTAATCCAGGCATTAGCGATGCTGGAGACGAAGCGCGATAAGAATCCGCCTAAGAAGCATGGGAACATTCCGCTGTGAGCGGTTTGCAATCGGAGAGATCGAATGAAAAAGATTTTCGCTCTAGTCGCCTTGTGCTTCGCAACCGCCTCGCTGTTCGCGCAGGACTCAGGCTCGTGGCTCTCCAGCCTGCCGCAGACAAAGGATTATGTTCAGCGGCGGGCCTCCAGTTATGACCGCAGTGGCGCCAACGCTGACTTTCGCACCATTGCCGCGGGGGAGACGTTGACGCTGATCGACGAGGCCGGACCGGGGCTGATCAGTCACGTTTGGTTCACTATCGCGAGCGGCGATCCTCATCATCTGAAAGCTTTGGTCCTGCGCATGTATTGGGACGGCGAAGCAACTCCGAGCGTCGAGACGCCGGTGGGCGACTTCTTCGGTCTCGGACTGGGGCAGTATTACCTGTATCAATCTCTGCCGTTGTCGGTCGGCTCCGACAAGGCTTTGAACAGCTTCTTTCCGATGCCTTTTCAAAAGCACGCCCGCATCACGGTCACGAATGAAGGTGCGCGCAAGGTTGACGCTTTTTATTTCAACATCGATTACCGCGCCTACGGCAAGCCGCTGCCGGCGGACCAGCTTTATTTCCACGCGCAGTACCGGCAGGCGGCACCAGCCCAAGGCTGGACAAATCAATGGCAATCGAACGGCGATCCGCTGGTCAACGACAAGAAAAATCTGAATGGCGAAGGCAACTACGTTTGGATGGAAGCGACCGGGCGCGGACACTTCGCGGGCGTGACCATGTCGGTGCTACAGAATCAGGATGGCTGGTGGGGCGAGGGCGATGACATGTTTTATATCGATGGCGAGAGCACGCCGTCGATCAACGGAACCGGGTCGGAGGATTATTTTTTGGGAGCGTGGGATTTCGGCGGACACACATTCTCTTACGGATTGTTTGGTGCGCCAGTGGTGGGCCAGGAATTGGCGGGCGGACGATGGTCGCTGTATCGCTTCCATCTTGATTCGCCGATTCCGTTTACGAAATCGCTGCGCGCGACCATTGAGCATGGGCACGCCAATCACCGGTCCGACAATTATTTTTCGGTCGCGTACTGGTATCAGAGCGAGCCGCATGCGCCGTTTCCCGCGCTGCCGCCGCTTGAGCAGCGCATCCCGAGGATTTATGCGGTGGGTGGGCCGGGCAATTCAGGAAAGTAAGGTCTTGGGTGTAAGGAAACCTCTGCCACGGATTCACACTGACCGGCACGGATTCATCTTGGCTGATATCGCGTTAGGCGCTGATTGAATTGGAATGCGGGGGAGCTAGAAGGTAGAAGCTGAGAGCTGACGGCTAACAGTTTCCTGCAAAAATTAAGAGTTCCGAGGTGATGTAAGGTCCATTCGTCTCGGCCAGTAGCTCGCGTTTGACCCTTGCTCGACCTGCTTTCGCTGCTTCCCTTGCGGGCCGCTGCGCGCGATCTT
>Ga0102924_1000459_pt1 | contig 50910 bp, 43 predicted proteins | sample PaiPotPPM11metaG_FD_80116 | JGI IMG/M metagenome (GOLD analysis project Ga0102924, IMG submission 80116) | Iron sulfur acid spring bacterial and archeal communities from Banff, Canada, to study Microbial Dark Matter (Phase II) - Paint Pots PPM... ... | reverse complement strand
GTTTATCCTGAGCCAGGATCAAACTCTCAAACCAGTATGCTCTCCTCAGACCTCCGCCTGTCACCAGAGCGAAAGCCTGTCTCCGAGTCTCTGCTGCCTCTCTCCCTTCCCCTCTGCTGGTAAGGTGCGCTGGCTGCTCTCATGGGCAGCAAAGGGGATACTACCGCGCCGACTATGCCGTGTCAAGGGTTTCTCGAAAACCCGTATTTCTCGGTGGCTCTCCCTTGCTGGGTTGACGTTTCGCGGCGATGGGTGCTACATTTCGCGTGCATAATTGATCGCGTGCCGACGTAGCTCAGTGGCAGAGCGGGGGACTCATAAGCCCTATGTCGCAGGTTCGAATCCCGCCGTCGGCACCATCCCCCTCTCGTCAAAGACCGGCCAAATGACCGACCATGTACAATCCGCGAACCGGCTGATCGAGCGCATTCATGCGGTCGTGCGATCCAGTCTGGAGCGAGCGGGATTATCCCATGTCATCGTCGCCTGCTCCGGTGGCGCGGACAGCATCTGTCTCCTGCATGCGGTCGCGACCGTCGCAGGCCAGACCGGGCAACGCGTCACGGTCGGTCATGTGCGCCACGGCGTTCGCGTGGATGACGTACGGGATGCTGATCTCGTCCAATCGGCTGCCAACCACCTTGCCGTGGAATCCCGTGTCATTTCTCTGCACCGTCTGCGTGCGGATTACCGCCAGTCTCCCTCGGAAGCCGAGATGCGGGATGCGCGGTATCGTGCGTTGGCTGCGTTGGCCGATGAAGTCAACGCCGATGCCGTCCTGACGGGGCACACACTTGATGACCAGGCGGAAACCGTTCTACTCCACCTCGTACGAGGCACTGGCGTGGACGGTCTCGGCGGCATGGCCGAGGAGACGCTGCTCCCGATTGCGCGCGATGCGCGGGACGAACGAGAACATCAGCTCCTCCGTGTTATCCGCCCGCTGCTCTCCGTGCGGCGCGGTGAAACGGTGGCCTATTGCGGGGCACACGATCTCACTGTGGTCAGTGATCCGACGAACGACGACGTTCGCTATACCCGCAACTGGATGCGCCACACCGTCCTGCCCATGCTTCGAGAGCGCAATCCCGATGTCGCTGCAACGCTTTGCCGGGCGGCGTCCACCCTCCGCGACGATGCCGCGTTTCTTTCGGAACAGACGGCCCTCGCACTGGCGCGTTGTGGCTGTCAGACGGAAAAATCGTCTGTGCATATGAGCCGTTCCGCCTTTCGGTCGGAACATGTCGCGCTACAGCGACGCATCCTTCGGGAAAGCGTACAACGCATCACTGGCAGAACGCCGCGTGCCGACGACGTTGATGCCGCTCGGCATCACATGGTCACGAGCCGTTCGAGCACAATTCGTCATTTCGGAGGCGTTGCCTGTTGCCTCGCCTTCGACCAGGTCGTCCTCGGCTGCGACGATGCGATCATCGGATGGATGCGGGAAGTCGCGTCGCGCCGCTTTCCGCTCTCGCGGGGAGTCCAGGTCGTTCGAGACGATACGAAAGTTCATCTCGCGCTGTCTGACCCTTCGATCGCGGCCTACGATTTCCAGATCGTTCCGGCATTTCTGCGAGGGCCGGAAAACATCGGGAACGACATCGTTGCAACGCCGTTGCGATTGCCGGACAGCCACACGGCGGTCATTCGGAACCGCTTGCCAACGGATCGTTTCTGGCCGAAGAGCAGCAAACGGCCGACGCTTCTGCGAGACTACTTGAGCGCACGCGGCGTCCCCGCACCGGTGCGCGACTTTTTGCCGCTCTTCGTTGTCAACGGTACGATTGCCTGGGTGATCGGCCACGACGTCGGCACGGAATTCACCGCCACAGACGCGACAGCAACGCATTTCGGCATTTTGAGGCGACTGGCAAGGTAAGGAAAGAAAGGATCGTGGGCACGGATGGGAGAGAGGAAACCGCCGATACCGGGAACGGCAAGTATGCCAATGACGGTACTGCTCACGGAAGAAACGATCCAGGCGAAGGTCGCCGAACTAGCGCGTGCGATCGATCGGGACTATGAGGGGCGCGTCCCGGTACTGGTCGGTGTCCTGACCGGCGCGACGATTTTCATGGCAGACTTGATCCGTAAGATACAGATTCCGGTCGAGATGGAATTCATGGCGGTCTCCTCGTACGGAGCGGGAACCGAATCGACCGGCGTTGTCCGCATTCTTAAGGATTTGAATAGTGAGGTAACAGGTCGGGATCTCATTATCATTGAGGATATCGTGGATAGCGGGCTGACGCTCGCCTACTTACAGAACGTGCTTCGTGCCCGTGAACCGGCCTCCCTCCGAACGTGCGTCCTGCTTGATAAGAAGGAACGACGCGAGAGCGACGTGATGCTTGACTATGTCGGCTTCACAATCCCGAACGCCTTTGTGATCGGCTACGGACTCGATTATGCGGGCCTGTACCGGCAGTTGCCATTCGTCGGTGTCCTCGATCCGTCCGCGATTTGAGCGCGCGGCCCTGTGTGCGTGGCGACTGCGCCCCGCGTCGTTACATTTCCGCGCACCTACTCGTATGATAGAATGAACCGTCGCGTGACCACAGGCTTGAGCGCTTGAGTGGCGTGCGATTCACTGGGATCCCCTGTCCACGCAGCGCCGCGGCGCCGGAGGCTTGTTGATGAGTGAAAACAAGTGGCTGAAAAACAGCCTCGTATACTTGATTATCATTGTCGCGGTGATCGCGCTCTGGTTTACGGTTGTGCAAAGCCCTGGCGGGAACAAGTCGGAAGACATTGGCCAAGTGATCACCGACGTACGGGGAGGCCGCGTCGCAAAGATCACGACGACGAATGGCAGTAGCAACGCTGAAGTCGATTACCGAGACAATACGAAGAAAAATGTCCGGCTACCCGACAATAGTTCGATTTACGAGATTCTGAAAGATAATGGCATCGCACCGGACCAATTTCCGACCATCGCGGCGAAAGGCGCAAGCCAGTGGGGGAGTTGGCTCGGCACGCTGGGGTTCCTTCTGCCGACGCTGTTTCTGGTCGGTATTCTCGTCTTTATGATGCGACAGGCGCAGGGCTCGAATAATCAGGCAATGTCGTTTGGCAAGAGCCGGGCGCGCATGTTCACCGGCAACCGACCAAGTGTGACGTTCACCGATGTCGCGGGAGTCGAGGAGGCGAAACAGGAACTTGCGGAAGTCGTGGAGTTCCTCAAATACCCGGATAAATTCGCCGCACTCGGCGCGCGCATCCCGCGCGGCGTGTTGCTCGTCGGCCCCCCCGGTACCGGCAAGACGCTGCTTTCCCGTGCGGTGGCGGGGGAGGCGGGCGTGCCTTTCTTCTCGATCTCCGGCTCCGAGTTCGTTGAAATGTTCGTCGGTGTTGGCGCCTCGCGCGTGCGCGATCTTTTCGATCAGGCAAAGCGCAACGCACCGTGCATTATCTTCGTTGATGAGATTGACGCAGTCGGGCGGCAACGTGGCGCGGGCCTCGGTGGGAGCCACGACGAGCGCGAGCAAACATTGAACCAGATCCTTGTCGAGATGGACGGCTTCGACAGCAGCACGAACATCATTGTGATCGCCGCAACAAACCGGCCGGACGTGCTCGATCCCGCGTTACTGCGTCCGGGGCGGTTTGACCGGCAGGTGATCCTCGACAACCCGGACATTCGGGGCCGACAGGCAATTCTCGAAGTGCATACGCGCGGCAAGCCGATGGACGAGCCAGTGACGCTCGAAGAGATCGCGCGCCAGACGCCGGGCTTCTCCGGTGCGGACCTGGAAAATCTCGTCAATGAGGCGGCGATCCTCGCGGCCCGCCGCAACCTGAAAGTGATTGGCCGTGACGAGGTAGCAGAGGCGATTGACCGGGTGATCGCCGGCCCGCAGCGTAAAAGCCGGCTGATCAGCGAGCGCGAGCGGATTATGACCGCGTATCACGAGGCGGGCCATGCCCTCGTCGCGCGAGTCCTCGCGAACTCTGATCCGGTACACAAAATCAGTATCGTGGCGCGCGGCATGATGGGCGGCTATACGCGTATCCTGCCGGACGAGGATCGGTTCTTCTGGACAAAGGCGCAGTTCAAAGACCGGCTCGCCTACGCACTCGGCGGCCACGTCACGGAGGAATTGGTTTTTCAGGAAGTGAGTACCGGCGCATCGAACGACATCGAGCAGGTGACGAATCTCGCGCGGAAGATGGTCACGGAGTACGGCATGAGCAAGGAACTCGGCCCAATCCAGTACGGGAAGCGTGAGGAGATGGTCTTTCTTGGCCGCGATCTCGGCGAGCATCGCAACTACTCAGACGATGTCGCATTCCAGATTGACAAAGAAGTGCGCAAACTCGTCGAGGAAGGGTATGAGCGGGCACGGCAAGTGCTGACCACCTACATGGAGCAGTTGCACCAGATTTCCGCGCTGCTGCTGGAAAAGGAGACCGTTGACGGTGACGAGATCGAGGAGTTCTTCCACGAGCCGAAGCCCGCGCCGAATTACGTGATTCCGCAGCGCGCGAAAGACGCCGTTGCCGCCGCGATCCTCGCTGCCGAGCAGAAAGCGCAAACGCAGCAGCCGAGCCCGACCACACCGCGGTCGCCCAGCAACGGACAAGCCCCGCCACCGCGGTTCCGCAACGCGCCGGGCGTCGCGTAGCGCTTCAAAACGATCGTTGTGGGGCCGGAGCAGCCCGGCCCCGCGTTTCTGTTCGGCTGGAAACGATGGACAATGCGATGATGCAGGAAACGGTCGCGGTTGGCGCGACAATCACGCTCCGTGCCGATTCGATGGCAAATGGGGGCGCGGCCGTCGGACGGCACGGGTCATTCGTCGTGTTCATCCAAGGCGCCGCGCCCGGCGAAATGGTTGCCGCCCGCATTGTCGAAGTCCGAAAGAGATTCGCACGCGCGATCGTGGTTGATATTCTTGAATCCTCTCCCAATCGTGTCTCGCCGCCGTGCCCCTATTTCGGCGCGTGCGGCGGCTGCCAGTGGCAGTTCCTTGAGTATGCCGCGCAGGTAACGCTCAAGGTCGAGATCGTCCGCGAGCAGTTTCGCCGGGGTCTCCGTCTCGACGATGAAGAGATTGGCGCGATCATCCGCCCGCCGGTCGGGATGCTCGACCCGTGGCGCTATCGCAATGTCGTCACGGTTGAGCCGACAGCGGATCACAAACCCGCGTTCCACCGCCTCCACAGCGCGGCCCTGATCGCGATTGATCATTGCCCGATCAGCCAGCCGGCGATCAGCTCGGAACTCGCGCGACTCAGTGCGGACGGCATGACAGATGAAACGACGATTCGCACGAATGACGCGGAATCGGCAGTAGCATTCAAGGCCCAGGAACCGCGCACCGTCTATCAGACGCTCCTCGGTCGGCGGTTCCGGGTTTCCGGGGGCGCATTTTTTCAGGTAAACACGCGGCGTGAAGCACGGTCGGGCCAACCCGATCTCAGCATGGCAGATGTGCTTGCACAATACGTTCTTGACGGGCTGGCCCTCACGGGCAATGAAACGGTGCTCGATCTCTACGCCGGCGTAGGTGTCTTTGCGATCCTCGCGGCGCCCCATGCGCGCCGCGTCATCGCAGTCGAAGAAATAGCCGCCGCCGGGACGGACGCACGATTCAATGCGAGCGCCGCCGACCTCGAAAATGTCAGCGTCCATGTCCACAAGGCGGAACGGTTCATGGCGACATTTGCGGAGCGTCTGGATGCCGTCGTGCTCGACCCGCCCCGTTCCGGGTGCGAACAGGGTGTCCTTGATGGCCTCCTGCGCCTGCGACCCGCACGCGTCGTCTATGTCTCGTGCGATATCGCGACGCTTGTCCGCGATCTGCGCGTCCTGCATGGCGCGTATCGTATCGAGAGCGTCAGGATGGTTGATATGTTTCCGCAGACCTCACATATCGAGGCCGTGACCCTACTGACCAGACGGGAGGCGAACTGATGAGCGAGCGTCCTTTTGATGTGCAACGCGCGCGCGCCGAAGTCTTTGCATTGGTGCGCGCTTGCCCTGTCGGTCGTGTCACGACCTATGGATGGCTGGCGGCGGGGATCGGCATGCCGGGGCACGCGCGGCTCGTCGGCTGGATCATGAACGGCATTCCGGCGGAAGCGAGAGTGCCCGCGCATCGTGTGGTGAACCGCGCTGGCGTTCTGACCGGGGCATGGGCGTTCGGGCATCCCGAGACGATGGCCGGTCTGCTCCGCGCGGAGGGCGTCGCCTTCGACGAGAAAGGCCGCGTCGTGATGAAACACCATGCGTGGGATCCGCTCGCGGATCTCGATCCCGGCGAACTGACGCGGATTCTCTCGGATGCGTTGAATGATGTCGCCGATCTGCCAGCGCCTGCGGACGACCTACCAGCGGCGCTCCGACGCGATTTAAGCGGCCCGTTCCGTCTCCGTCCCAGTTCGTGATCCAGCCGATGAGCCGCGCGAATGGAATCAGGCGGTAGCGTTCGGTATGTCAGCATCTATCGCCGCACGGTAGACGACCAGGTGGCGGTCCGTCACCTCCGCAAGCCCGAACAGGCGCGCGGCGCGCTCCCGCGACGCGCCGGACATGCGCGCACGCAGATCGTCGTTGGCAGCGAGATCATGGAGGCGTGCGACCATCGTTTCTCTATCGTCCACTGCCGCGAGATACCCCGTCACGCCATCCGCGACGACTTCACGCGTGCCGCCGGTATCGGTCGCGACGATCGGACAACCGGCGGCGAGCGCCTCGAGATGTGTTCGGCTGAGCGGCTCAGCCCAGCGTGCCGGTGTGATGAGCGCGATCGCGCGCTGCATCAAGGCGATTACCTCCTCATTCGGCACACGACCGAGCACATGAAGACGCTCCGGAGCCGTGGGAGATCGAAGAGATTCCTCCAAGGGGCCGTCGCCAACGACGAGGATTGGCGGCGCGTCCGACCCGAGTCGCCCCGCGATCTCCGCCAGCAGATCGGCCCCCTTGTGCGCGGACAATTTGCCGACATAGAGGAAGAATCGCTCGGGCACGCCAAGCGAAAACGTGCGATCGCCGGGCGAAAAAAGTGAGAGATCAACGGCGTTGGGAATAGTGTGCAGGCGCGACGGCAACACGACCGATCGCAACTCACGGTGCATCGCGTCGCTCGCCGCGATCACGCGGTCGGCGCGGGCCAACAGTCGCTGTCGTTGCCCCAGCATTCCCCGCATGACTTCCCGCTTGAGGAGAGACATCAGTCTCGAAGCGTTTTCAGAACCGCGTTGCGGATTGCAGGGGGAGCGCGTACCGACGAGACAGCCTGGGCATTGCGCTGCCGCGAGTGCGGTGCCATAGAAGCACACGGGCCAATGATCGCGCACCGTAACGACCAGCGGCACAGACCGGGCAGCACGACTTGCGACAAACATTGCGTTGATATGCTGCGCGTGGACGATGTCCGGCGACCACGAACGGACGAGTTGCCGCACAACACGACCGGGGCCAAGTCCGCTGAGCGCGAGGAGCGCCGGGTTAAACGTCTGAGCGCCTGGCTGTGCCCGCCAAACAGGGAAGCCGTCATAGTCCATTGCTATGACTCGCCGCGTGGGTTGCGCGACGACGACGCGGACGTCGTGCCCTCGCGCTCGTAGACCCCGCGCGAGATGGTAGGTACTCCAACCGCTGCCATACGAATGGGGTGGGAACGCGTCCGTGACGAAGAGGATGCGGAGCGCGCGATTCATCGGTGCGATACCAATTGCGTCATCACCGCATCCAGATGGCGGCAATGCGCCTCCCACGACCACTCGTCAATGACCTGTGCGCGCCCGACTGCACCCATCTCAGCGCGCTTTTGTCTATCGTGCAACAAATCCACGATGGCGGACGCGAGCGCGTCAACGTCCCGCTCAGGAACGGTAATACCCGCCCCGCGCACGATGTGGATCAATGGCTCGACCGCCGTTGTGACAACCGGGACACCCATCGCCATCGCCTCGAACACTTTGAGCGGCGACCAATAGAAGCCGAAATACTTGAGTGGCGCGTGCAGCGACGGCACAAAGGGGGCGACCGCGATGTCGCTGAGTGCCAGATGCAGTGGAACATCCCGATAGGGAACCGCCCCGGTGAAGATAATGCCCGACGATGGTTCATTCCGGGAAGATGTTTCCAGTGCGTGACGCTCCGGGCCGTCACCGACGAGGAGCAGATACGCATGCGGAATTTGGACGCGTACGCGGCGAAATGCGCGCATGGCGATGTCTGCGCCATGCCACGCGCGAAAACTGCTGACGAAGCCGATAACCGGGGCATCCGACGGAATACCATACCGACGCCGTAGGTCGCGGGCCTCGGGACCGCTCCGTGGAGAGCGCGAGGGATCGAATAGCCGCACATTTGCGCCCCACTGAAGCGGTGTCACCTTATCGCGAAACTCGATTGGCACCGTTGTCGCGAGGGGAGTGACGATCGAATCAGCCCAACGACATTGCCGCGTTGCCCATCGTCGCATGGCGTGTCCTGTGAACCCGTCAACCCGATCCTTCGGCGTGCCGGGTGGGTCAATGACCGGCGCGTTGACTTCGAGGATCGCGGGAATGTTGCGTTGGTCAGCGGCAAGCATACCGCCACCAGCAAAGGTATAGAAGCGTTCGATGACAATGTCCGGCCGCCAGGCCGCGGCAATCTTCCGCACGCGCGGCGTGACCATCCATGCGAGCATTGGTGGTACTGCGACGAGCGAGAGGCGTGCGTTCAATCGCTCGCTGTCGCGCGCGGCACGACGACCGCGCGCGACCAGCCACACGTCGTGACCGAGCGCGGCGAGGCCGTTCGTGACTTCCCGAACATGCGTCGCGCCACCATGGCTCATTGAAGAGTCAATCGCCAGCGCGCAGTAGAGGACTCTCATCGGCGTGACGACGGCCGAGCGACGATGAAAAATGGGCCGGTGCGGACATCACGGAAGAACGCGACATCCGCCATCAGGAGCGCGGTCGCGACACGCAGGAGAAACCGAACAACGGGTTGTTGCGCGGCTCGGTCGCGTACTCCACGTGTAGAGGGATTCGGTACCGAGGACGGCTCTCGATCCGTGCGGCGTTTTCGGTGTGTGAGCAACTGCTCGACAATCGCCAAGCTAAGCGTTTCGACATAGGTAGCGATCACCGGATTGAGGAACCAGATGTGCGCGAGTCGGAAGCCACCCGACTCGAGTTCACATTCGAGCGCAGCGGCGGTTTTGACGGCCTTAACGTGATCACCCTTCCGGAGGTGATCGCGCGAGCGATCAATAACGCCGATGCGATGAAGGGATTCCGCGGCGCGACGACCGGGATCAATCAGATGGTTGAGCCAGGATCGCTCGCGTGTATTCGAGAAGCAAAAGTACGCGCCGGTCGGGGATAGCACGCGTCGCGTCTCCCGCAGATGGGCGCGAACGCCGGACAGATCGAGGTGCTCGAAGACATCAATCGAATATGCCCCGCTGAACGATCCGCGCGCAAAAGGCAGCGCACGGGCGTCACCCTGCACGAGGTCAATTGTCGCCAGCGCATCAGGCGCGAACCGTGCGGCGGGATCGAGACCGACGATATGCGCGGCCGATTGCCGGTTCCAATAGGCGAACTTCCCATTGCCGCACCCGATGTCGAGAAGTGTGTCTGTCTGGCGTGGTCGCAGCATGAGACGGAGCACTCGCTGGCGAACGCCAGCCGAGAGTACCGGATCGCGGATTACCGGATCGTCGAGGTTCACCGACGAGTCGTTGTACACCGTCTCCTTTCCACCAAGTTCGGTGGACGATCGCATATCCACATATCCCTGAAGGATCGCATAGTTCGTCGAGCAGGAAGCGCAGACAAGACGGTCGCCAACGCGCATCAACTGCCCCGCGTCTCCGTCTGGTTCGGTTCGCACGCAGGTCGGGCAGCGGAGGATCGAGAGCATCCAGGGCGAGATCATTGTCTCTCCTCGCGCCAGCCGAATGCGACAATGCCGTTCCCGATGAGCGGCGGATAGGGTACGGCAATACGCAATGCGAGGCGATTGCCACCGCGTCGCAGCATTGGTTTGAAGCCGGTGCGGACGCGGACATGTACGAAACCGACGCGTTCGAGTACCGCGCGCATTTCAGGCGGCGAGTAGAGATGCGTATGTGTTGGATCGGCGTCGCCGCTCCAAACGCGTCGGGTCGCGGCGAAAACCGGACGGCGCGCGTCCCAGCGGTTCGGCGTGGTGAGCGCGACAACGCCGCCCGGTCGCAACGTGCGCAGGCAGGCGACGAGGGTTGTCGTGCCGTCGCGGAGATGCTCGATCGCCTCGCGGAGGATTATCAAATCGAATGATTCGGCGCCAAATGGCAACGCGCAATCGAGATCCGCCTGGACGAGACGAGCGTGGGGCAACATGTGCCGGGCCGCTCGGAGCGCGGCGGAGGCGACATCGAGGCCAATCACATGATCGGCTCGACCGTCGAAGAACCGTAATCCGGGCGCGGCGCCACACGCGGCATCAAGGATGCACGCATTGGCGGGAAGGCGAATTCCCCCCATCGCGAGGAGACGTGTATATTCCCAGTGTACCTTTTCCGCGGACTTTGCTTGCTGCGCGCTGAAGTACGTCTCATCGTAGACGGGACGCTCGATGAGCGTTATTTCCTCGTTCCTCACGCCGCACCGCCCTGGTAAAACGAGCCGGGATCACGCACCATTCGCCAAAGATCACCGAGCGCGTGCCGCGGGACAACCGTGAACTGGTTGGTCAATACGAGCGGCCAGTCGAGGTGCTGGCGATCCATGTCATGTCGGACGAACTGAAGAATCAACCCGCCATTCCAGAGGATCGCGACGATCGCCACGATTGGGACCCAAAGCCGCACCGCCGGTCGGCCTCCGGCAGTGCGATCGCCGAATCGGTGAAAAACTTCCGCGAGGCCGACGGCGAAGATCGGGCTACAGACAATGAAACGCCGCGCGCCGAATGCGCCCGCCGTCGTCCATGTCTGAAAAGCGCCGTTGAGATACCACGTCATGATGAAGCCAGTGGCGAGCGCGATACCGAGGCGCGGTTCCCGCTGCATCAGCAGACCGAGACCGACAACCGCCAGAAGAAGAATCGGCGTCCAGAAGAATACTCCATGGCCCGGATCAAATAGCACGCGCAGCGCGTACGGGGCGTTCCAATGCAGTTTATCCGAAACCTCGGACGACGGACGAAACTTCCCGTTCAGGATACGATAGACCAATAACTGCGGAGTGAACGCGAGCACCGCGCAACACCCCATGACGAGACCGCCCACGACAGTATGGAGAACGTCGCGTTTCCAATGCGCGTCGGGGTGGCGAATACCACGGGCGAGCCGGAGCGCTTCGTCCACCATCGGGACGAGCAGAAAGACCGCATCCTGCTCGCGCACCATCGCGACCAGGCCGCCAAGCGCGCCAAGCGCGACCCATGCCAGCCATGTGCGCCTCTCGCGCGTGCGAAACCAGACGGTCAAGAAGGTAGCGGCAGCAAACCATGATGTCGCGTGGGCGTACGTCGGCGCGAGGTGACTGTAAAAAAGCGCGGGCGTACCGAGCCAGATGACGAGCGATGCCCAAAGTGCCGCAGCCCGACCAGTGATTGCGCGAGCGAGGTGATACGTCAGCAGAAGGGCAATGCCGGCATACAGCGCGGAACCGAGGGACACCGCCCAGATATATGGCTTACTGTATCCATCCGCCGTGGAGGAGGCGCCAATCGCGTGCGACACGCGCGCGACAGCGTCGCCGAAAAGAAAGAACGGCGCCCAGAGGAACGCGGAACCGATTGGGCCATTATTGATCGCGTTTCCGGCAGGGTTACGCTTGTCAATGAACCCCGCTTTGAAGTTCGCCAGGCCTTGCGGGTTGCGGTCATAGAATCCTTGATAGTCGTTGATAAAGTTTAGGTCGTGATCGAAGTAGAGCGAGCGGTCATAGACATAATATTCGATCGCGTCGGAGGCGGTCATCCGGTGTGCGACGAATGGCAGCGAGCAAAGGTAAAGAATCGCGAGTATGAGGAATCCACGGTCGAGCAGCCGAAACCGAGCGCGCAGACGGGCGCGCTCTGGGGCGTTCGAGGGCATCTCGCTCGTGAGTGATTCGAGCGTCAGCCTATGCATGCGCGCACTCGCACAGAGATTGGCAGAACGCGACGATCGCCGCCGCACGATTCCGGTAGGTATAGCGCTGCACTGCCTCGCGCGCCCGATCCGCCATGGCGTCTGCCTCGACGGGATGCGTCGCTACCCACATGATCCCGGCTGCGGCGGCTGCCGGATCGCCCGGTGCGACATAGCGCGCCGCGTTCGCCGGGAGGATTTCACGGAGGGCAGGAAGGTCCGTGGCAACGATCGGTCGCGCCATCGCCGCGTACTCAAAGAGCTTCAGCGGGGACGCACTTGCCTTCGTCACCGTGTCAGGTATGACAAGCACATTTGCCGCCGCGAGGTAGACCGGGATTTCGCGAACGGGTTGTGGCGGCACAATACGCACAGAATCGGCGACGCCACGGCGGGCGGCATGGTCCGCGATTGTCGTTCGTTCCCCATCACGGCCGCCGACGAGTACGAGTGTCGTGGAGGGCAACGCCTCTCTGACGATTGCGAATGCGTCCACGAGCAAATCAACGCCGTGATACGCGAACGTCAGCCCGGTATAGGCGATCACAAACGCCTGCGGCGCAATCCCAATCTCGCCGCGCGCACGCTCCCGCTCTCCTGGGCGATAGACACGGTCATCATACGCGTCCGGGATCACGCGGATCGGGCGATGCTCGCTCATCCCGCTGATCCCATGCAGTTCGGGGACGAATGCGTCCGTCAGGGACACAATGCCGCTCGCATTGCGCACCGCGAATCTATCAATGTGTCGGGCGACCCAGCGCGTGACCACGCCGGAATTCGCGGATGGGTTGGTTGCCTCGCGGTCGTGCATCTCGAAGATGACCGGGATACGCAGCAGTCTCGGCAAAAGGAAGGAGAGCCACATCGCGCAGACAATATCCCGCACATAGACGATCTCAGGGCGCCGTAGCCGAGGCTGCGCGACGATATGCCAGAAGACCCGAAAGGAGAACCATGTACGCTCCAGGTAGGACCAGAGAAAGGACCGTACGAGATGTCGCCCCGCGTTGAATGGCAGTCGCAGCAGATGCGTCGCACCGAGATCTGAGAAAAGACTCGGGCGGAAGGCAAACCGTGGAACAAGCGCCTCGAAGTCCGGGACAGATGACCGGAGCGCTTCAACGGTCGCGTAGGTTTGAACGGCGTTCGCGGACCGGAGCATCAGACTCGATGGATACGCGACGTACGTGATACGCGGGATCGGCGCGGCGATGCTCGTCGCGGCATCGGTCCTGTCCATGCCTCTTTCTCTGGTTCCAACCACCCGCTCGCGCCTCCGTCATACCCAGTCATCGGGTGCCGAGTATAGCACAGACCCTGTGGCGTATTATCCGGCGAGGATACGGTTGTAGAGGCGGAGAACACCGTCAGCGGTGCGATCGAGCGAGAAGGACTCGGCCATCCTGCTGGCATTGCGTGACGCCCGTTCCCACGCGCCGGAATCGTCGAGCAAATGGACAATCGCGACCGCCAGCGCCGCGTGATCGCGCGGTGGCACGACCACACCGCCACCAAACTCGCGGACATAGTCGGCGAGACCGGCGGTCGCACTGACAATCGAGGGTGTTCCGACAGCTGCCGCCTCGATACCGGTCTTGTTGAGACCGTCGAGGAGCGATGGGATGAGTGCGAGATCTGCCGCGGCGAAGTAGCGCGGCACATCTTCAAACGGTATCTGGCTCATAATCCGCAGATGGTCCTGTTGGCCGAGCGACGTAGCGAGATTCCGAAGTGACGCGACATACGCGGCGGCCGCTCTATCGCGGGCGGGGCCAGCGAGCAGCACGGTGGTTTCCGGGTGTGCGGTGCGAATCGTCGGGAGCGCTCGAATGACGTCGTCGTAGGCCTTGATGGCGACCATGCGGCCGATCCCGACGAGCAAACGACCCGGTGGGATCGCCCCCGACTGCTCCAATTCCTCACGACAGCGCGTTCGCCAGGCGGCCGCTTCGTTGGGGCTGAGCGGCGAATGTGGTGACTGGGGTGGCTGGATGGCGATTCGCTCGCGAGGGCAACCATATGCTTCTACGACCGCGGCGGAGCGGGGCGAATTTGCCTGGACGAGGCTCGCCCATCGGAGGGTGCGACGGATCGCGGCGCGTGTGACCGGCGATCGGCCATACCCGTATCCTGTCTCGCTGTCGGTAAGAATGTCTCCGCCGGTGATTGTGACAAGCGTTGGCGGTGCGCGACGATTGCGCAGCGCGTGCCGGAATGCCGTCGCGTATGGGTAGGCCATACCGACATGAATGATGTCATAGTTCGCAAGTCGCTCCGGCGTCAGAAACGCCCGCAACGCCCGCACAAGGCCTCCGAATGGCGCGAACGCCCATGCTCGCGCATAGTATGCGCGTGTGAGCCGCCCGGCTCGCGACCGCGGAATGCGGAGGGACGAGACCGTGATGCCATATTGATCGGTGTACGTTTCCATGGCGCCTGCCTGCGACGCACGAATCGTCCCAATCTCAATCTCCACACCGCGAGCGCGAAGCGCCGCGACGAGTTCGCCGTGCGTATGACTGACCATCGAGTCCGGGCGATATGCGCCGGTGAAGTAGAAGACACGCATCACGCGCGCTCCGCGATCAGCGACGCGTACAGCGCTTCAAATTGCTGCGCGACGACGCGCGCCGCATACCGCTGCGCGACATCACCTGCCGCCTCCCGCGTGAGCCGGAGGCGAAGCGCGGTATCATTAAGCAAGCGGATCAGCGCGGCGGCGAGGGCCGCGGGATCGTCCGGCTTGACGACGATACCCGTCTCGTCATCGCGGACAATCTCATTGCACGCGGGCACGTCCGTTGTCACCACCGGCGTGCCGACCATCATCGCCTCAACGAGCGGGATGCCGAATCCCTCATAGCGTGCGGGCAATGTCAGCACCCAGGACGATCGCAGGAGCCGGATCTTCTCGGCCTCGGAGACCCGTCCGGGCGTTTCGATTCTGTCCGAGACGCCGAGATCGCGCACGAGCGCGTCGAAATCGGTTCGGTCACGGCCTGTATGCCCCGCGAAGATGAAGCGCACAGAGGGAATCGCCTGAACGACATCGGGGATCGCACGAACGAGAATGTCCCATCCCTTACGGTATTTCATTTGCCCAAGGAAGAGCACGGTCGGTAACGCGGAGCGCGCAATCGGCTCACCACACTCCAGAAGGGTTGCGTCTATGCCAACCGGGATAAAATGTATGCGCGCTTCAGGCACACCGAGTGCCGCGAGCACCCGCTTCTCGTGGAGTGACATCGCATGCACGGCGTCGGCGGCGAAGAGCGACCGATGCAACACCCAGATGCTTGCTCCGTGCTTCACGCCGGTCGCCTTGGCCGTGCGGACGAGCGAGGCTTGTACACGGTTGGCATGCACGGGCGTCGCGAGGGGGCGGTCGGTGTCGTCTACGAGGACGGGATCGTGCAGGATTCCATAGGGAGAGAAGACGACCGGAACGCCACGCGCATGGTACGCCGGAAGCGCGAGCGCGGAGAGACGGTTGCTCAAGTGGTGGAGATGCGCGATATCCGGTTTCTCCCGGGCGATCCAACCGAGAAGACCGGGCGTGAACACTCCCTTGCGCCGGATACGATGAATGACCGTGTCATCTATGATCTCATGACGCGTATTAATCATGGAGGATGACTTCGCGAAGTAGGTGAGAGCGCGTACGCGGTGCCCATCCGCGACGAATTGGCGCGCGAGCGTCGCTTCGGGGAACGATGGGAAACCCCGGACGATCCCGACCGTTGTCACGAAATCAATCTTCACCAAGAACCTCGCGATAGAGCGCCATGACACGTTCGGTGACGACCGGCCAGGCGAAATTGGCAACCACATGCGCGCGCCCGGCAGTGCCCATTGCCTGCGCGCGCTGGCGATCATGCAACAATGCGCGCATTGCGTCAGCGAGCGCGCGCGGATCGCGCGGCGGCACGAGCAAGCCGGTGTCGCCGTCCCGCACAACCTCCGGGAAACCGCCGAACCGGGTCGCGACGACCGGTCGCGCACACGCCGACGCTTCAGCCAGTGCCATCCCGAAGGTTTCATTCGCGAAGCTCGTTCCGATCACGAGGTCAGCGGAGGCATAGAGGCACGGTAATTCCGCATGATCGCGTGCGCCGAGGAGATGGACGCGCTCTGCAATACCGAGCGAGTGCGCAGCGTCTCGTAAACGCGACAATTCAGGGCCTGCGCCGGCAATCACGAGATGCGCGGGGCAGCCGAGCAGCGCGACGGCGCGAAGCCCATCAATCGTCCCTTTCCAGCGTTCCAAACGGCCGACCCAGAGGATGACCGGCGCGCTTCCTCCGGTCACACTTGCGCGCCAGGACTGATCGGGTGGCCGGGGCGAGAACCGATCGGTGTCAATGCCGTTATAAATCACCCGCGCGGCTCTCCCATATCGCTCGCGCACATCCATGGCATTGTAGGCGCTACATGCCGTGAATAGATCTACCGCGTTGGTGAATCGCCGGTCGCCGGGGAAAAAGTCGCGACCATGCGAACTGTAGATGATGCGCGCGCCCGTCCGGCGACGAATCCGCTGTGCGAGCGGAAAATCGAACGGTTTGTGAATATGGATGATGTCATACCCACCGTGCTCAAGTGTCGCACCTGCCCGCACACCAAACGAGAGTCGCTCGAGGAGTTTGGTCAGTCCGTACTGCCGCCCAAGCACGGGAATACGCCGGATGTGCGCTCGATCAACGTACGGCACAGTGACAATCTGGACGCCGGGCGACACAGTCCGCACGGGAGACGATCGCGCGGCGCCGCCGACAACCGTGACCGCGATGCCGTGACGCGTGAGATGACCGGCGAGTTCCCAGACGAAGGTTTCGACGCCTCCGATCTTTGTCGTCGTCGTCAGATTGACGAGGGCAACCCGCGTCACGTCCGTGTTCCAATCAAGAGCCAGAGAATGAGGCCACGGGCAGGGAGTCGCAACGCGTGCAGGCGCTCAACATCGCTCTGCTCGACGCCTCCGACACGCCTGAAGACCATGAGATAGACCGCGCCACCGAGCGCCGCGATTGCCCCCGTTACGGCGAGCCAAAAGACGCGGTGCAGCCCGCCACCCGCTTCGGCGGGGACGCGCCCGATGGTGAGGGCCAGCCCGCCGACGACGATTGCCATGCAGCCTGCCGCCGCTCCGACGCGCCCGATGAAACCAAGCGGATAGCGGATCGGCAGTAAGAGGTTCGCGGCGATCGTGCCGACCAAAGCCGCAAGGAACGCGAATCCGCCCGATGTCAGCGCCGCACCCATCGCGCCGTACCAGCGTGCGGTGAGAAACATAATCGGGAAGGCGAGCAGCGCGATGGCCCGCGCCGCGATCACTGGCTTGTACCGTTCGAAGGTGAGGAGTACCGTCGTGCCTGTACTGAGACATGACTCCGAGAAGAGGAAGACAATCAGCACGATGCAAACACCCGTAAACGACACATACTTCGGATAGAGGATGCGAAAGAGATTCGGAATGAGCAGGGCGAGGCCGATGCCGCCGGGCACCAGGACGAGGGCAAGAAACCGGGCGACCAGTGCGTAGGCAATATCGAGTTGCCGGGTATCTCGGGCGGTGAAAATGCGGGTAAAGATCGGTACCTGGATGCCGATAATCGGCGCGGTGAGTGCGCTGAGAATCTCGCGGACTGACCCGGACGCGACGCGATAGCCCGCGATCTCCTCAGCGTTGGTCAGGATGAGCGCGGCGAACGCGTAGGATGTGAAGAAACTCGTCACCTGAAGCGCATATTGCAGCGCCGAGTAGGAGGCGAACCGCCGCAGGGGTAACGGTCGGTCGTGCTCGTCGGCGGTTACGTACTGCCGCTCTTCACCAGTGGACTGTCGCACCGCGAAAATCGCAAAACTCCCCGCGAGGAACATCGCGGCGAGCGCCACGAACACCCGCCCGACAAGCACGACCGCGATATTGCCGCCCGTCAGGACGATCACCGTGACGACGAGCGGATCGAGCAGTGTGACAAGGATCGTAATGATATTCCAGCTCTTGTTCTTAAAGGTGGCGACGAGGCTCTGCATCGCGACATCGTAGAATGCCCCGACGAGGACGAGCGACGCGACAGCGAAGAAGATTGTCCAGTGCTCGCCTCTGACAATGCGTGAGACATCCTGCTGATCCGTTGGCACGCGGCCATCGAGATAGCGAAAGAAGGTCGCATGGAGCAGTGTTGCAAGAACCAGAATAGGCGCGAGGACCACTAGTTTGAAGCCGAATACCCACGAGAGCAATGTGCGGACGCCGCGCCGCCCTTGCCTGCCCGCGACTTCCGGTAGGAATTTGACAACGCTGCGCTCAGTGCCGAGGTCCACGAGTGAGCCGGAGGTGACGCCAACCGATAAGGCAAGGACATAGACGCCAAATTCGGCCTTCGGCAGCGCGTTCGCAAGGACGAGTTGGGCGAGCAGGTGTGCCCCGAGTTTCGCGGGCAACAAGACCGTATTCCAAAATGCGGCTTTCGTCGCGTGGGCGCCAAGCGCCGTACGGTCATCCCGACGGTTGGCGGGTGGAACCGCGGCGACAGGTACACTCATTGCGAATCGCCCGCGCGCCGCAACGTGAGATCGAATGTGCTCGCCACGGCAAATCGGTAGAGGCGATAGACAGGTCGTACCAGCCTCAATCGCGAAAGCACGCGCACGATGGGCGCATACTTTCCCGACGGCGCCGAGGGCTGCTCTGTCAGGGTTGCCTCTCTCGTGTCGGCAACGATGAAGCCGAGGGAGCGCGCACGCCGACGGAAACCCGCGAAGGTGTCGTAATACATCTCGCCGAGCCGCTGGTTGTCGCTGAAGCGTGCATCGCGCTTGGATCGCCCAACACGCTCGACGATTCGCTCGCCGATGCACCGCGGCAGCCAGTTTATGGCGAAGAGATGGTAGTGTGGATCGCGCCACGCTAGCCGATTGATGACCGTCACGAGCGCCACACCATTCGGCGCGAGGACGCGCCTGATCTCACGCATCGTTGCATCGGGATCGTGGACATGCTCAAGGATGTCCTGCGCGAGCACGACATCGAATGACACGTCGGGGCACGGCAATCTTTCACCGACGCCCCGAATGACCGAGGGAGACATGCCGTACCGCATTCCGCGCAGCCGCGTGATCCGGCAGTAATCCACGCTCGGTTCGACACCGATCGCGTGCATTCCACTCAGCCTTGCCGCGACAAGGAAACCGCCCATGCCGGAACCGATGTCCAGCACCCGCGTCCCGGTCATTCTCTTCGTGTGGCGCGCGATGGTCCGGAGCCGCGCGTACTGGTTGTCTTCTTGCCACAGACGGTCTTCACGCCAGCGATCATAGTTCTTCCGCCAGCGCATATGCGCGGTCCAGCGGTCAACCAAATCTATGAGTTCGGTTTCCGTTTGTGCCGCCATGTCGTCCTGATCTCGCACCCTGCGACCACTGTCGGGCATGGTGAACGTACGTATCGCTGTTGGAGCCATCCTATCATAGGACATCAGCGGAGTGCGTGGACAGGCCGGCCATGTACGATGCCGAGCGCCGCTTCATGAATCGCCTCGGGCAGTGTCGGATGAGCATGGATCGTCCGTGCGACATCCGCGGCGGTCGCGCCCAGTTGCAGACCGAGCGCCAGTTCCGCGATTAAGTCGCTCGCGCGCGGACCGATGATATGCGCGCCGAGCAGTTTCTCGGACGCGCCACAGATTAGTTTCACGACGCCGGCCGTTTCACCGAGGATCTGCGCGCGACCAATCGCCGCGAATGGAAAGACGCTGGTATGCACGGCGTCCCCGAATTGCTCGCGCGCTTGCTCTTCGGTGAGACCAACACCGGCGATTTCCGGCAATGTGAACACACAGTTCGGTACGACGGAGGCGTCGTACTCCGTCTCGTGCCCCTTGATGTTTTCTACCACGATCTCGCCCTGCATCGAGGCGGTATGCGCCAGTTGGGGCATGAGCGCGACATCGCCAATCGCATAGACGCCCGGCAGATTCGTGCGGAGCCGGGTATCTACGCGTATCGCGCGCCGGTCTTTCTCCAGCGGCACGTCAGCCGCCCACGCACCCTCCGTGAAGGGCGCACGCCCGACCGCGACGAGCACCGCGTCGGCTTCAATAACCTTTTTCCCTTCCGCCGTGGAGTAATGCACGGCGAGGTCATCGTCGTCGCCCCACGTCACTTCCTCCACCGCTGCATCCACCGTGATCGCAAGCCCCAACTTGCGATACATCGGCAACGCGCGACGAATCATCTCCGGCTCGACGCCGGTGAGGATGTGCGGCAACCGCTCGACGACGCTGACGGTTGAGCCGAGCGCGGCGAAGATCGTCGCGAACTCCATGCCAATAATGCCGCCACCGATCACGGCGAGCCGTTTCGGCTGCGTCGTCAGTGAGAGAATTCCGTCTGACGTAACCACGCCCGGCAGATCGAGACCCGGAATCGGGATCATACTCGGTACCGAACCCGTGGCGATAATGACACTGCTTGCGGTAATCTCGCGTGAGCCACCGTCAATATCCTGCACGGCAACGCGATGCGGAGGCGCGGCGGTGAGCAAGCAACCCGTCCCGCGGAACACGGCTATTTTGTTGCCTTGCATGAGGCTGTCTATGCCGCGAATCATGTGGCGAACGACATCGTCCTTGTGCGCCATCACGGTCGTGAAGTCGAGCGTCGCCTCACCAACGTGGACGCCGTATGCCCCTGCCTCATGGACAGTACGCCACACCTCGGCGGTGTGATGGAGCGCCTTCGTCGGGATACATCCCCAGTTGAGGCAGGTGCCACCCAGTGGTCCTCGATCAATCAGGGCGACGGCAAGCCCCTCCTGCGCGGCGCGGATCGCCGCGACATAGCCGCCGGGGCCGCCGCCGATAATCGCGACATCGAACGTGGATTCCGGGCTTATGCTCATTGATCTCTTGCTCCTCGTCTCGTCGCTTGCCGGACCGAAACACCGGCTCACTGTATGGAACAGTGGCGTATTCCGGTTCCCGGCAGAGCGTACGCTGGCGACAGGCGGAGGTCAAGGTGGCGCGACCCAGAGTTCCACGCCGCTCTCCTTTCCGTGCGCGACGACTTGCGCCGCTCCGGCGGGCAACGGCGCGAGCGTGACATGCACGGTGCCATCCGGCAGGGCCGTCGTGTCGCGTAGCGCGATCGTCTTGCCGTCCTTGATCGTCACCCACATGGCGACGCTCTCACCCGGCGTGTACAGTGGCGGACTCGTGACTTCCGTGCCATTAAGGACGAGGTGGGGCAATGTTGTCAGGCCGATCACGGTAACGGTGAAGAGAGGCTGATTCTCCAGGAGTGGTACGTTCGTCGAATGGAGATCTATTGTGTAGGCCCCCGGTGTCCGTGGGAGTTCAATGGAGATCGGTACGGTGATCGCCCCTTTCGACACAATCGGGGGCAAGTCGATCGCAATGGACTGCGACGAAACGTGCTTGTGAGCCGCGTCGCGGATTTCGGCAGAGAAGTTGAAGCGCCCATGGGTATAGAGCATGCGCGCGCCGGTGCCGGGATTCGTGACGGTCACTTCACCGGGGAGTTTGTCGAGATTTCCGATGGGATCAATCCGAAACGAGACACTTGCGGTAAGCGGCGGCGCAGCCGGGTCCAGTTGGAGGTGGTAGATATCACAGTCGCCGATGCTCCCGAGGAAGGTGGTGCTGGCAGGACTTTGTCGGATTTTACGGGTAATGAAGTCGAGTTGATCAGGCTGGTATGCCGATCGGTGAATGACGAGTGTCTTCACACCGATATCGGCGAGGGCATCGAAATCATCCGGACCGGGAAAGTCGTCGCGCCCGACGAAACGACCGCGCAGTTGATAGGTCGGCAATGGGATGAACCCTGAATGGCCCCAGACGACGTCGTGCCAGTGATAGGTGGAGTAAAACGCGGTCTGGAGTTCGTTTGTCGCAACGGGAAACTCGGCGACGATGCCGGTGTCACGTTGGGACGCAAGCCAACGATACGGCGCGAGGGTCGTGGCGGAGCGGTCAATCGAAACGGTCGGCAGCAGTCGCGTCGCGCAATCCGCGATCGTCAGGGCGCTGATGAGACAGGCGACCAACGTGGCGAATCGCGCGATCCGGGGATCACGCCAGCCCGCCGCATGCCACAGCCACGTCGCGCCGAGCGATGCGAACGGACAGAGCGCGAGCAGAACGACCGCCGCAAACCGATCCGGTCCGCGGATGCCCTGATATCCGACGACGTGTTGGTAGAGGACGCGGTAGGGCAGCGGCGTACCGGATACCTTATCCCCCCATGTTGGGCCGAATGAGAGGACGAGACTGACAATGCCGAGTGCGGCGAGACCGCCCATCCACGGACGGCGCACAAAACGGAACCCGACCGCCGCGAGTATCAGTACGATGATCCCGGGAAAGAGCGCGGCATGCTCAGGCCCTGAGGTGGGCAAGACGTGATGCCACAAGAAATTTCCCGGTGTGACGGTTATATATGATGCTTTGTGCGCCGCGTCATCGTATGCCTCGTCGAGGGTGCGAACGATATTGTGCTCGCGCCGCATCGTCAGGTACGGTAGATCAATTGCCGCCACAAATGCCGCGCCAAGCGCGAGCGCCGCGAGCAATCCTGCCGCGTGACGTGCGATGAAACGTCGCCGTTGTCGGGCTGTTTCGACGATGATGAACACGATCAATGCCGTGCCGAACATCACCGTGTAATAGACGGAGGACAATGCGGAGAGCGTAACCATTGCCGCGACGGCGGTGAATCTCCCGCGCGTGGGCCGCTGCATGTAGCGGATGATTGCCAGAATCGCCAGCGGCATCCATTGCATGGATAGCACCTGGAGATGCGCGTTATTGTCCATGCGGAAGGGAGCGAATGCGAAGGCAAGCCCTGCGATGAACGCCGCGCCTCGTACCGCACCGATGCCACGACAGAGACCGTACATGGCGATGCCACAGAGGGGATAGGTTGCCAATAGCGTGACATTATAGGCAAGCAAGGCATCGTGGGAGGCGAGCCAGACCGGCCACGCTATAATCGCCTGGGGGAGAAGCAGTTCAGAGAAGGCGAGACTGCGGAGATTCGGCGCGAACATGTTGCCGTCGTAAAGGTGTGTTGGGTGCGTGATGAGCGCATGCTGCACCCATCGCAACGTCCACGCGTTGAGCAATGGGTCGCCTGGTGTGTCCGCGACAGCGGAGCGAATATGAGCGACAAGTGGCCAGAGAAGGATCAGAGTAACCGCGATGTAGAGGGCGGGAATGATCAAGTGCCAACGGAAGCGTTCCGGAACGGCGCGTATCTGCGTTCGCTTTGTTGACTGTCGGCGCGTAGTCAGCGCGGTGGCGAGTCCCATGCGGGAGGATTCCTCCGGCATTACGAGGAGAGACAAGAAGATGGTCGGGGAGAGAGGATTTGAACCTCCGGCCTCACGGTCCCGATCCGTGCGCTCTGCCAGGCTGAGCTACTCCCCGAAACCTGGCGCAGCATAGCACACGATGTGGCTACTGCCTAGCCCCCTAGATGCGAGATCGCGCGTGGTGTCGGAATGCCTTGCGCGCATTGACGATTCGGACGCGACGATGCTACAATACTCTGCCGCCCACTTTGTGGTCGGTTTCGGTAGATTGTCACCCGCGCGTGTCGGGGTAGGAGGATCGGGATTAGCAGACCGCTTCGCACCAACGATCGTATTCGCGTCCGTGAAGTGCGTGTTATTGATGAAGAAGGCAATCAACTGGGCGTCATGCTCACCCGGGACGCGCTGGAACGCGCACGCGAGCATGGTCTCGACCTTGTTGAGGTCGCGCCGAACGCGACGCCGCCAGTCTGCCGGTTGATGGATTTCGGTCGCTACAAGTATGATCAGAGCCGTCGCGAGCGTGAAGCGCGCAAGAACCAGAAGACGCAGGATATCAAGGAAGTGCGCGTCACCGGCATCTTGATTGACCAGCATGACCTCGAGACGAAGGCGCGCGATGTCAAGCGGCTGCTGAAAGAGGGCAACAAGGTCCGCGTCTCAGTCATTTACCGGGGCGCGCGTCAGATGTCGCACCCTGAGATTGGCGACGAACTGATGCGCAAACTCGTCGCAATGCTCGAAAGTGACGCGGTGATCGAGTCTCCGGCGCGGCAAGAGGGCCGCATCTTGAGTATGTTGGTCAGTCCGCGCGTCGCGCCGGCTGCAAAGACACCGAAGGAATCGGCCGAGCCGGTTCCAACGGAGTAGGGGAGAGCGGGGAGGCATGGCCAAACTGAAGTTGAAGACGAACAAGCAGGCCGCGAAGCGATTCAAGATCACGGGCACGGGCAAGATCATGCGCACGAAGGGCATGAAGAGCCATTTTCGGCGGCGTAAGTCGGCTCGTGTCAAGCGCGCCTTCGACAAGATGCTGCCCCTGAGCAGCGCGAATGCGAAGAGTGTGCGACGTAGCCTGCCCTACGGCGTGAACTAGGAGGAAGAGGAATGCCTCGCTCGACCAATAACGTCGCCGCGCACGCCCGCACGAAGAAGGTGCTCGCGGCAACGAAGGGACACAAGGGCGCGCGCTCGCGCTGGAAACGGGTAGCGATCGAATCGCGCATGAAGGCGATGCTCTATGCAACGCGGGATCGCAAGAACCGCAAGCGGGAGTTCCGCGCACTGTGGATCGCGCGCATTAACGCGGCGGCACGCGAGCACGATATGCCCTATAATCGCTTCATCAGTGGTTTGCAGGCAGCCGGCGTGACGATTGACCGGAAGATGCTGGCGGACCTCGCGGTGCGCGATGCTGCCGCGTTCGGTGAGTTGGTCACGATCGCGAAGAACGCCGGGGCAGCCGCCTAACGCCCGGAGGTCCGCACGGACGCGTGTATCACGAGCGTACAGAACCGGACAATTGTCGCGATTCGCTCCCTGCACCGCCGGAAAGCCCGGCGAGAGCAGGGAGCGTTTCTCGTTGAGGGGGTGCGCCTCGTGCGCGACGCCATGGGCGCGCACGCACCGATCCGGCACGTCATTCTTTGTCCGGAGTTTCTGGGTGAGACGGAAAGCGCGCTTCGGGCGGAAATCGGAAATTGGCTCGGTGCGTCTCGTATTTTGAGCGTCACACCGGCAGTGATGCGGACACTGACGGAGACCGAAACACCGCAAGGAGCCATCGCGGTCGCCCATTTCCCCGACACACCGATGCCGGCGTTCGACGCACAGAACGGGTTTGTCCTTGTCCTCGATGGCCTGCGCGACCCAGGAAATGTTGGCACATTGCTGCGCGCCGCCGCCGCCGCGGGCTGCGACGCCGTTGTCACGATCACCGGGACGGCGGACGCGTTCGCGCCGAAAGTCGTGCGGTCGGCGATGGGCGCGCATTTTCGCCTGCCGGTTGTCGCGGATATTGAATGGGACACGCTTGGCCCCGCGCTCTCCGGATTGCCAGTCGTGTCGGGCACGGAGCGTGGATCGGCGCGCATGTACGACGCGGTAGACTGGACGCATGGTTGCGCGATCATCATCGGCAACGAGGATCGCGGATTGAGTGCCGACGCCCGAAGATGGAGCACCGGCATGGTCGGGATCCCGATGGCGCGCGGTGTTGAATCGCTCAATGCGGCGCTGTCGGGCGCGATCATCCTCTTTGAGGCAGTCCGCCAGCGTCGGCACGAGCAACCGTCTTGACAACGGGTGATCTTCCGCGTATGACTATACGGTGAAAACGCGATGACGGAGCGCGTCGCGGTGGCATTGGCCTCAGAACCTATCCGGTATGACAGGGATGCGCGGGCAAGACTGAAACCCGCCGAATTCCGGATCGCCACCCGATCTTCACTCCTGAGCGGGGCGGTGAACGCGAGTAGCCGCGCACGGTCGTTCCCCGTTACCGGAACGTCGCCATTGGCGCCCAGGCGCCTGTGGCTGACGGTGAGATGCGCCGTATCGGCGTAATCAGGGTGGTACCGCGGAAGCCATGCTTTCGCCCCTGTCGGGGTAGCATGGTTTTTTTGCGCGCGAGGAGGTCGTATTGTGGCGAAAGCGGAGCCGACAATCATCGAACTGCGGGAGGCCGCGTTGTCGCGCCTCCGTGCGGCAACCGACTTGGAAACGACACGCGCGTGGTACCGGGAGTATCTCGGCGACCACGGCGCCGTGACCGCGCTGACGAGACGGGTCGCCAGCCTGCCGCCGGAGCAACGCCGTGCCTTTGGCATTGCCGTTAATGCGCTGAAGAGTGAACTCGGCGCCGCCCTGGCGGAGCGTCAAGCGCGCCTCGAAGCATCTGCCCTCGAAACGCGCATCGAAACGGAAGCGCTTGATGTCACGTTGCCGGGCCGCCCGGTCCAGCGAGGTTTCCTGCATCCGACGACACGGATCATTCGCGAAATTTGCGACATCTTCGGCAAGATGGGCTTCCAGACGGTCGAGGGACCGGAGGTCGAATACGCGAAATACAATTTCGATATGCTCAATATCCCCGCGGACCATCCGGCGCGCGATGTCTGGGATACCTTCCATGTCGAGTCGGGCGAGGCAGAGATCGTCCTCCGCACGCACACATCGCCGATGCAGGTGCGGACGATGCTTGCGCAACAACCGCCTGTCCGCGTCGTCGTCCCTGGGCGCTGCTACCGCTATGAGGCGACCGACGCGACGCATCTCGCGATGTTCTTGCAAGTCGAGGGCCTCGCAGTGGATGAGGGCATCACGCTGGCCGACCTGAAAGGGACGTTGACCGAATTCGCACGCCAGATGTTTGGCCCGGATCGGAAGACCCGCTTTCGGTGCGATTTCTTCCCGTTTGTCGAGCCGGGAGTGGATTTCGCGATTGACTGCCCGCAGTGCAATGGCAAAGGGTGCCGACTCTGCAAGCAGTCCGGCTGGATTGAACTGCTCGGTGCGGGCATGGTGCATCCGCGCGTGCTCGAAATGGTCGGCTACGACACCAGCAAGCAGACCGGGTTTGCCTTCGGCATGGGGCCGGAGCGGCTGATGCTCCTGAAATATGGCCTCGATGACATCCGGGACTTTTATAAGAACGACATCCGCTGGTTGCGCCAGATGGATCGGGCGTGGCTCTGATCGGCAATGAGCGATGAGCAATGAGCAATGAGGGATCGGGAATTGCTGATACTCATTGCATCGGTGAGAGGTGAGAGCGATGAAGGTTTCCTGGCAATGGCTCAAGGAATACGTTGACCTCGACATCACACCGCGCGAACTCGCCCGGCGCCTGACAATGGCGGGTCTCGAAGCAGAAAAGATCGAAGAGATCGGCGCGGCGTGGGATCGCGATCTCGTCCGCGTCGCGCGGGTGAAGGAAGTGCTCCCAATCGGGGGCGCTGACCGGGTCGTTCAGGTGATTCTGGAGTTGCCGGAACGCGACGTCATGGTCGTCACGGGCGCAACGAACATCCGTGCGGGGCAGAAAATCGCGCTCGGGCTGATCGGAGCGCGGCTCTACGACGGCCACCGTGACGACACCATCCTTCGGACGCTGAAGCCGCGCGCGATTATGGGGGTCACTGGCGAAGGGATGGTCTGCTCAGAGAAGGAATTGGGCATTTCCGACGAGCACGAAGGAATTCTGGTCCTGCCCGACGATGCACCGATCGGTGCGCCGCTGGTGGATTATCTCGGGGACACGATCATCGAGTTTGAGATCACCCCGAATCTCGTCCACGACTTCTCGATTGTCGGCGTCGCGCGGGAGGCCGCCGCAGTCACCGGCGCGCCCTTCCGCGACCCGTTTCAGCGATGGGCGACTGAGCCGCTTGATGCGCCGGAAATACCCGGCATCGTCACGGTGGAAGATACGAACCTCTGCCCGCGGTATACGGCCCTCGTGATGGAAGGCATTCGCATCGGTCCATCACCGGATTGGATGCAGCGACGCTTGCTCGCGGTTGGCGTGCGTCCGGTAAACAACATCGTTGACGTCTCCAACTATGTCATGGTCGAGTACGGCCAGCCGAATCATGTCTTCGACCTTGACCGGCTGGTCGGGCGGCGGTTGATCGTCCGTCACGCGCGCCCCGGTGAGATGCTGGAATTGATCAATCACGAGACAAAATCGCTCACGCCCGATATGGCCGCCGTTTGCGACGAGGCGGGCGTGACGGATCTCGGCGGGATCATTGGTGGCACGCGCTCCGAGATTGTGGAGACGACGAAGAACATTTTGATCGAGGCGGCGAACTGGGAGATGCGCAATATTCGCCACACACGGCAGGCTTTGAATATTCGCACGGACGCTTCCGCGCGGTACGAGCGCGGTTTGGAGCCGGAACTCACGATGCCGGGTGCGCGGCGTGTCGCTGAGTTAATTACACAACTCTGCCCGGAGGCGCACCTTGTTGGGTACACAGACCTGTTCCCCAACCCGCCGCGACCACGCGCGCTGACGATGCGCTTCAGCAAGATCGCGGCAGTCCTCGGCACCGCATATCCGCTCGATGCGGTTTGCGATGTGCTGAAACGTCTCCAGTTCGGTGTCGAGATCTCGGGCGATGCCGACCCAGTGCTGACGATCGCTATTCCTTCTCACCGCGCGGATGTCTCCCACCCGGAAGATATCGTCGAGGAAGTGGCCCGGATCATTGGCTACGAGACCGTCCCTGCAACGATGATCGCGGGCACGACGCCGCATGTCATCCGATCCGACCGCTGGATCGCGCGGGAGGCGGCGCGTGACGCGGTCGCCAGCGCGGGCCTGATCGAGGTCAGTACCTATTCATTCACGAGCGCCGACGCTCTCGACCGTTTGGCCGTGGTCGGGGGGCCGGGCGCGGCTGCCGTTCCCATCGTCCGGCTCGTGAACGCAATGGGCGAGTGGGAGGGAATGCGTCCGACGCTGCGGGCCAGTCTGCTCGCCACGGCGTCTGACAACGTGAAGTTCACGAGCGGCGTCGCCATCGGTGAGGTCGCCAATGTCTATCTCCCACGCGAATCGGGCGAACTACCCGACGAACGGCTGACGTTGGGCATCGTGCTTGCGGGCACGGACACCGAGCGGTCGCTGGGCATCGCCCCACGCGCGTATGATTTTTTCGACCTGAAGGGGATCGTCGAGGCAATCTTGCCGGCGTTGGGTGTCGGGTCGCTCGCTTTCGTATCCGCTGATGACCTGGTCTTCCAGCCAGGCCGCGTCGCGCGCGTGTCGGCAGGCGGTCAGGCGCTTGGGGTGATCGGCGAGGTGCATCCACGCGTCGCGGAGGCATTTGGGTTGCCCGGGCGTGTGATGCTGGCAGAACTCGATTTGGAACCGATCGTCGCGTCGGTCGCGGCCCGCCGAGGCGAACTACGCCGATTGCCCGGCACGTCCCGGTATCCGGCGACGGAGAACGACTTCTCGGTGATTGTTGATGAGTCGGTCGCGGCGGCTGATGTCGCGCAGGCGCTCGCACAAGCGGTGGGGACTCTTGGCCAGCGCGTGCAGTTGTTTGATATCTACCGGGGCGACCAAGTGCCGGCAGGGAAGAAGAGCCTGACCTTCGCGGTGACGATGCAAGCACCCGACCGCGCGCTCTCAGAGGCGGAGATTGCGAAGGTGCGCGACCGCGTCCGCCAGGCGCTCGCGAAGCGCCTCAAGGCGACCTTGCGATCATAGCGTCACGGTCGTCAGAACCGGCGGGCATGGTAAGATATGGCCCGATGTATGGCGTCGGGGGGGAGCGTTTGGTGGCAATGCGGCAGGTAGCGAATATGACGGTGGAGCGCGTGCGCGGGATGAGCGACATCCCGCCCGCGCTCCAGGCCGCGCACGCGACGCTGGCCGCGCAAATCCTGAAGGAATGTGCCCGCGTTGGCTATATGTTGATGGATTTTCCGGTCGTCGAATCAACCGAACTCTTCCTTCGTAAGGCCGGCGAGGAACGCGTGCAGCAGATGTATGCATTCCGCTATCGGAACCGGGACTTGTGCCTGCGCCCGGAATTTACCGCGTCGGTCGTGCGCAGTACGATCGCGACAATGCAGAGCGCGCCGCTGCCGATACGCGTCGCGTACCACGGCCCGGTCTTCCGCTACGAGCGGCCGGGGCAGGCGCGCTACCGCCAGTTCACCGAGGTTGGCATCGAATTGCTCGGAGCGGCGACAGACGCCGCCGATGCCGAGGTGATCGGCGCTGCGGCATCCGCGTTGCGCGCTGTCGGCATCCCGAAGGTACGGATCGTTCTCGGCCATGTGGGCATCGTGCGCGGCTTCCTCGCCGGCCTGGCATTAGATGAGCGGGTGCGCGAATGGCTCGTCTGGAGTATGGAGCGGCTCCGGCCGGACGATCCGCGCGGCGAGCGAATCCATCCTGCCCTTGCCGCCATGCTGGAAGAGGAAATCCACCTCGCACCGCCGACAAGCATCCAGCCGCCCGACCGCGACGCGTTCCTCTCGCTTCTGCGCGAGGCGGGTATCTCCCTCGATGGCAATCGCCGGACCCCGGAGGAGATTGCCGAGGGACTTATCCGAAAGATGGCACGGCGGGCGGAGGGGAACGACGTGCGGCGCGCGATTGATTTTCTCCGCCGTCTGGTGATGTTGCGGGGCGCTCCCGATGATGTTTTTCCGCAACTGGAAGCATTGATGACCGCCGAGCACATGGGGATGGACGCAGTGATGCGTTTGAGATCAGTGATCGCGCTCCTTGAAGCATACGGCGTCGGAGCGGACCAAATCATCCTCGATCTCGGCCTCGGCCGCGGCCTCCACTACTACACCGGCGTCCTGTTCGAGTTATACGCTGACGGCTCACAGCAACTGGGCGGCGGCGGTCGGTATGACGATCTGGCGACAATTCTCGGTGCGCGTCAGCCGCTCCCCGCGGTAGGGTTTTCGCTCGGTATTGAAAGAATTGCTGACGCGTTGCCGCCGTTCGATCGCGCCCTCGCGTCACGCCCGACCGTCGTTGTCGGACACGGTGAGGGAGGAGAGACGCTGCACGCCGCCGCTCTGGCGCACGCATTACGTGCGATTGGTTGGACGGCGCTGCTCGATGTGCGGAACCGTACGACGAACGCCGCGATCAAGCATGCGCGCTCCGTCCGTGCCGACGTGTACGCAGAGCCTGCGTCGAATGGACGTTCGATACGCTGGCTGCCCCTGAATGGCGAGCCTGAGCGACAGATCAATCGAGAGGGCGAATCGCTTCCGGCGCCTGCCGGACCGAATGGTGCAACGGATGAGTAACGACACGTTGCGGATCGCGCTGCCGAGCAAGGGGCGCATCGAGGAGGGCACGCGCCTGTTCTTCGAGCACGTCGGGTTTCCGGTCCGGCGACCGAACGCGCGTCAATACGTCGGATCGCTACGCGGGGTTCCGCAGGTCTCCGTGCTCTTTCAGCGCGCGTCGGACATTGTGACGAAGGTTGAATCGGGTTTGGCCGATGTGGGGATTACGGGGCTTGATTTCGTCGCCGAGCATCAGGGTGAGAGCGGTGCGGTGATCGTGCTGATGCCGGACCTCGGCTTCAGCCGTTGTCGCTTCGTCATCGAGGTGCCGGAAGCGTGGGTGGACATCACGACGATCGCCGACCTCGCCGATCTCGCGGCAGATTTTCGCGCGCGTGGCCGCACGCTCCGGGTAATCACGGATTCTCCGAACCTCGTCAAGGACTTCCTCTACGCACACGGCGTGACCTATTTTGTCGTCATCGAGGGAGAAGGGGGATTGGAGGCTGCCCCAGCGATTGATACGGCGGATATCGTCGCCGACCGTACGGAAACCGGGACGACGCTCCGCGATAACCGCCTCAAGGAAGTGGAGGGCGGCACGATCATGGAGACGCAAGCCTGCTTGATCGGCAATCGCGACGAACTGCGGGAGTCTCCCGCGAAGCGGGAGCAACTGCGCCATATCATGGAGTTCGCGGAGGCACACTTGCGGAGCCGTCGGTTCCGCACCCTGACTGCGAATGTGCGGGGCGAAAGCGCCGCCGATGTGGCTGCGCACGTCATTCAGCGGGTGGAGACGGCAGGCACGCTCGGCCCGACCGTCGCGCCGGTCTTTCCAAAGACTCCGAGCGCACGCACCGCCCCGGTGATCACCGCGTTGGAAACCGGCTGGTACGCGGTGAGTATCGTCGTGGAGGAGCACTTGTTGCTCCCGGCGATTGACCATTTGCGGCGTGCGGGGAGTGGCGGCATCACCGTCGGCGCACCGGAGTATGTCTTCGAACCGGCATCACGAGCCTACGTCGCGATGCTCGAAGCGCTCGGCCTCCCGAATGAGGCGGCACAGTGATGCAGATCTTCACGGACATCGAGGAAGCGCGGCGAACGATCCTCCAACGCGTTCCCGCAAACGAACCTGCGTTGCCTCCACACGTCCAATCCGGTATCCGGCGCATCTTCGGCCGCGACCTCACGGCAGCAGGCGTGGCCGCAGAGATCTGCATGGCAGTCGCGGCGCACGGTGATGCGGCAGTCCGGGACTTCACCACGCGCATAGATGGCGTCGAACTCACGGGGAGTGAAGTCCCGCGCGCCGAGATGGAAGCGGCGCGGGAACGCATCGCTCCAGAACTCCGGCAGGCGCTCGAACATGCGGCGACACGGATTCGCGACTTTCATCAGCACGAACGATATGAGGGATGGCAGTGGATCACGCCGGACGGCGCGCTTGGCCAGATCGTGCGCCCACTGGCGCGGGTCGGCATCTATGTGCCCGGCGGTACCGCGGCGTACCCGTCCACGCTCCTGATGTCCGCGATCCCCGCGCGCGTCGCGGGCGTTCAGGAAATCATCGTGACGACCCCTCCGCATCCGGCGGGCGTCGCTGACGTGATTCTCGCCGCTGCCGCAATCGCGGGCGTGGACCGCGTGTTCATGATCGGTGGCGCGCAGGCGATTGCGGCACTGGCGTATGGCACGGAAACCGTCCCACGGGTGGATAAAATCGTTGGGCCGGGAAATCCGTTTGTGAGCGCGGCGAAGCGCTACGTTTTTGGCGCGGTGGCGATTGATCAAATTGCCGGCCCTACCGAGACCGTGGTGATCGCCGACGACAGCGCCGACCCCACCTGCGCGGCGGCGGATTTGATCGCGCAAGCGGAACATGGTGAGACATCGTCCGCGATCTTACTGGCGACCGATGAGCGGATCGCTCGCGCCGTCGTCGCAGAGGTGACGCGCCAATTGGCATGCCTGCCACGCGCCGAGGTCGTCAGTGCTGCGCTGAACGCGAACGGCGGCGCGGTCGTTGTACCGACGATTGAACGGGCGATCGAACTGGCGAATGCATATGCACCGGAGCACTTGTGCCTGCTGGTGCGGGAGCCGTGGCACTATATCGGGCTGATCGCCAACGCGGGTGGTGTTTTCCTCGGCGAAGCAAGCCCGGAAGTGCTCGGCGACTACATTGCCGGGCCGAGTCATGTCATGCCGACCGGCGGCTCGGCGCGTTTTTCGTCCGCGATGCATGTCGGCGATTTTGTGCGGAGAATGAGTGTCGTCGGCCTCACGCCACGTGCCGCGTCCACGCTGGCCGGGGATGCGGCGACGATCGCGGCAGCGGAAGGTCTCGAAGGCCATGCGCGCGCCGCACGACTGCGCGTTCGCATTGATGCGGCGGGGACGAGCCAGTGACAGAGAAATCCACACCGCGCGACTTGCTGCGGTGGAGTCTTGAGCGGGTCGAACAGTATCGCACCATCGAGCCAATCGAGGCCGCCGCCGCTCGTCGTGGCCTCTCGCCGGACCGCATCCTGCGGCTCAATGCGAACGAAAACCCGTACGGGACACCGCTCCGCGTGCAGGAGGCGCTGGCGTCATTCGATCAGTATCATCTCTATCCCGATCCGGAGAGCCGGGAGATTCGCGCGCTGTTGGCGAACTACACCGGCATAGACAGCGGGCGAATTCTCGTCGGCAATGGGTCGGACGAGATCATTGATCTCTTATTCTGGCTCTTCGTCGAGCCGGGTGAGTCAGTGATGATCCCGACCCCGACGTTCGGGATGTATCAAGCGCGGGCGGAGGTCTTTGGCGCCGACGTACGCGCCGTGCCGCGACGGCCGGACTTTACCCTCGACATCGAGGCGATGGAAGCGGCGCTGACGCCCGACGTGAAGCTCGTTTTTCTCGCTTCGCCGAACAATCCGAGCGGAAACCTTTGCCGGGAGCGGGATGTCGTGCGGCTGCTGCTGCGGGGTGTGATCGTCATCGTGGACGAGGCGTACTTCGAGTTCAGCGGGCGCACCGTCGCGCCGCTGGTCGGCGAATTCGACAACCTCGTTGTCCTGCGGACATTTTCCAAGTGGGCGGGGTTGGCGGGGTTGCGTGTTGGGTACGGCCTGATGCCACGGTGGATTGCTGATGAGGCGTGGCGAATCAAGCAGCCGTACAACGTCAATGTCGCGGCGCAGATCGCCGTGCGCGCAGTCTTCGATGAAATGGTGTACTTTCGCTCGACGATCCGTCGCATTCGACTTGAGCGCCTGAGGATGTACCGGGCATTGCGGAAATTGAATTTCGTCAGACCACTCGAAAGCAAGGCGAACTACCTCCTCGTCCGCGTGTTACATGGGGGTAGCGCCGCGCTCCAGGAGTGGCTGGAGGAAGACGGCATCTTTGTGCGACGCTACTCCTCACCGGAACTCGCCGACTATATCCGCATCTCAGTCGGCAGACCGGAAGATACGGATCGCCTGATGCGCCGGATGACGATGTTGGCGCAGCGATATGCACGGGAGATGGTATGAATACACAGGCATCGCGGATCGGAACAGTCGAGCGGGAGACCACTGAAACCCACGTCGTTGTCAGCGTGACGATAGATGGTACGGGAAAGACCGATATCGCAACCGGCGTCGGCGCGCTCGACCATTTCTTGACCCTCTGGGCGCGGCACGGCCTGTTCGATCTCGAGGTGGCCGCGAACGGCGACCTGGAAGTGGACGGCCATCACACCGTGGAGGATGTCGGGCTGTGCCTTGGCCGCGCGATCGGACAGGCGCTCGGCGACCGGCGTGGCATCCGACGCGCCGCGCAGATGGTTATGCCGATGGACGAAGCGCTGGCGACGGCGGTGGTGGACCTCGGCGGGCGTGGGTATTTCGTCCTCCAGGGAGCATTTTCCGCGACGCACGTTGGCACGCTGGAAACCGACCTCGTGCGCCATTTTCTGCTCACGCTGGCGATGGAGGCACGGATGAATCTCCATCTGCTCTTGCATTACGGCTCGAACGCGCATCACGAGGTCGAGGCGATCTTCAAGGGGTTCGGGCGTGCGCTTGACGCGGCGACGCAAATTGACCCGAGGCTTGGCGACACCGTACCGTCATCGAAGGGCATGATCGAATCCGGGGAGTAACGAGTAACGAGGCGTCGTTGCCCCATCCCTCGTTACTCGTTACTCAATGCATGCTGCTGGATTGTGAAGAGTTCGGCGATGCCCTTCTGAGCCAGTACGAGCATCTGATTCAGGGCGTTGCTATCGAATGTGTCATGCTCGGCGGTCATCTGAATTTCGACAAAGGCGCCCGCGCCAGTCATCACGACGTTCGCATCTACGTCCGCCGTGCTGTCCTCGCGGTATTCAAGATCGAGGCGTGGCTCGCCGCCGACGACGCCGACGCTGACGGCGGCGACCGGAGTACGCACGGGTGGGCGCAATCGCGTCCGTCCGTCCACCAATGTGCGCAATGCGAGGACGAGCGCGACGTAACCGCCGGTGATCGCCGCCGTTCGCGTCCCGCCATCCGCTTGTAAGACGTCACAGTCCACGGTGATGGTGCGTTCTCCCAATGCGGACAAGTCCACGACGGCACGGAGCGAGCGCCCGATCAACCGCTGAATTTCATGTGTGCGCCCGCCGATTTTCCCGGTCACGGACTCGCGCGGCGAGCGGGTGAAGGTCGCGCGCGGCAGCATCGCGTACTCCGCCGTTATCCACCCTTGCCCCTTGCCGGTGAGAAAGGGCGGTACACGGTTCTCGATGCTCGCGGTGCAGCGTACTTCTGTCTTGCCAAAGGCGATTAGCGCGGATCCCTCCGCGAAGGCTGCGACGCCCGTCTCGATTCTTACCGCACGCATCGCGTCATTTGCCCGGTCAGATCGAGACGCAGTCACGTCGGCTCTCCTTCGGTTGGGTGGCGGAGCGCCGCGATCCGCTCGCGCCGCTCGGCGAGGCGCTGGCTGATGCGGGCTTCGACGCCACGCTCTGTCGGTTCATAGTACTGGCGGTCGCGCAGGTTCGCGGGGAGGTGCTCCTGCGCGACCGTCGCATCGGCAGCATCGTGGGCGTATTGGTAGCCCTTGCCGTAACCGAGTCCCTGCATCAGGCGCGTCGGTGCGTTCCGCAGATGGAGGGGAACGGGATCGTTGCGTGTCTCGGCGACATCCGCCTGCACCGCCTTGTATGCCCGGTACAGCGCGTTGCTTTTCGGCGCGATCGCGAGATAGACCGCTGCCTCGGCGAGCGCGAGGGCGCCCTCCGGCATGCCGATGAAATGAACCGCCTGCTGCGCTGCCATCGCGACGACGAGCGCCTGCGGGTCAGCCAAGCCGACATCTTCTGACGCGGCGCGCACGAGTCGCCGGGCGACGAAGAGCGGGTCTTCGCCCGATTCCAGCATCCGCCCCATCCAGTAGAGGGTCGCGTCCGGATCAGAGTCACGCAGCGACTTATGGAGTGCGGAGATCGTGTCGTAATGCGCGTCACCGCCCTGATCGTAGACGGCGGCACGGCGTTGCGCCGCCTCCATCACTGTCTCGTCAGTGATCATCCGTGCGTCTGGATTTTTGGCGGTGTCGGCGGCGACCGCAGCGATTTCCAATGTGTTGAGTGCGAAGCGTGCATCGCCGTTCGCAAGGTTGACAAGCGTTGCGCGGCCTTCATCGGTCAGTCGCACTGGCTGTTCGCCGAGTCCACGCACCGGATCGGCGAGGGCATGGCTCACGATGGCGGCGATGTCGTCGTCGGTAAGAGCGTGCAGAACGAAGACACGCGCCCGCGAGAGGAGCGGCGCATTGACCTCGAAGGACGGGTTCTCGGTCGTCGCGCCAATGAATATGACCGTGCCGTCCTCGACATAGGGTAGGATGGCATCTTGTTGTGACTTATTGAAACGGTGGATTTCGTCTACGAAGAGCAATGTGCGCTCGCCACCCGTAGCGCGGCGCTGCTGTGCCTCGCTGACGACGCGCCGGAGGTCCGCGACGCCCGCTGAGACCGCGCTGAGCGGCGCGAAGTGCGCGTTCGATTCGGCAGCGATAATGCGCGCGAGAGTCGTCTTCCCTGTGCCCGGTGGCCCCCAGAGGATGCATGAGCGGACGGCATCCTGCTCGATGGCGCGGCGCAAGAGTCGCCCCGGCCCAAGCAGATGCTCCTGGCCGACGTACTCATCAAGGTTCCGCGGCCGCATCCGGGAGGCGAGTGGCTCGCTCGACACGGAGTACGGAGCACTGAGTGCAGAATGCTGAGTCTTGGGCATCGCAGCTCGTTGAGCGCGGTCATCCATAGGCACTTGCTCACCCCATGACACTCAGTACTCAGTACTCGCTACTCGCTACTCGTCCTGTTCGTCCAAACGGGCATAAATCGTTGCGATGAGCGCTTCGGCCTCGTCGCGCGTGCCAATCGCTAGATCATCCATGTCTTCGATAAGTGACTCCAGACGATCCAGCAAGTCCAGCAAGTCATATTCAGCCGTGGGGAGGGGGCGCGGTATCATCGCAATCGCCTCATGCCTGGAACCAGACCGCCGCGGAGACGATCGCAATGGCGACGAGCGCGACACCGCCGAACTCGATCACATCAAAGACCTGGATACGGTCTCGGAGTTGCGCCCCGCTCATCCCCGCAACAAGATAGAAGATGGCCAGCAGGAACGCGCCGCCGGTCCATCCCGTCGCGGACCAGTAGTTGATCACCCAAGTGACCTGTCCGACGATCAGCGCGCCAACAACGGCGTAGACAGCCCGACGTAAGAGGGAAGCATGTTCGCCGTCGGTCATCTCCAGCAAGAGGAAAAAGGCGATAATGACGACTGCTGAGGCAGAGAAGACGGAGCGGTATTTGTTGATGTAGACCATCGCGAGCGCGATAAAGCCGATGACGTATGTGACGACGGTGAGGGACGTGCGTGCGACATCCCGCGTAAAGCCGTCCGGCATCGTCAGCAGGGCGCGCGAAATTGTCCCGATCAGGATGGCAAGCCAGACGACAATCGGCGCCACGAACCACCATCGCCGGTCGTGATAGACGGCGATCACGAGCAACCCCGTGACGAGCGTGACTGCGGGAAAGATGCCAACGGTGATGCTCGGCAATTCTGGTCGTTCGTCTCGCCGCGCGAGGGCGGTGATGATCGCGCCGACGAGTATGGCCAGTAGCAGGCCGGGCAACCAGTATTTCCAACCATTTGGGGCGCGCAGGGTAAAGGCCACGCTCCCTTGCGCCTCGAAGTGTCGGGCGAGGTAGCCAAGCGCGAAGAGCAGGCCGGCTCCCAATGTGCCGATGACGCTCAACGCGATGATAAGATTGCGCGTCGCGGCGGGCAGGGGGGTATCATGTGCCATTAGGTCGGCATCGGGGGCCGTCGAGCGCGTCGGGTAACTCTGCATCAGCCGCTCGTCTGTGATGTTCGGAGGATGTGCCGACTCTTCCATTTCTCCTCGCGGTACGTACACCCGGACAACGGGAGTGTATCAGAAACGACGCACGCGTGTCGTATAGGTGACAAGCCTCACCCCGACCCCGCTCCATTGCGAAGAGATCGCGGAGCGTGTCAGCTCCATGCGGCGATGGAGAGAGGGGCCGATCCATTTATCCGAGCGCGGCCTTGATCCGCTCCGCCACGTCACGAGTCATGCCCGGTGCGGTCGCCAGTTCATCTACCGTCGCCTGTTTAATCTGCTTTACCGAGCCGAAGTGCGTGAGCAGTTGCTTCTTCCGTTTCGGGCCGATGCCGCGGACATCGTCGAGGCTCGAATGCAGCGATGCCACCGCCCGCTTCTGCCGGTGGTAGGTGAGCGCGAAGCGATGCGCCTCGTCGCGGACGCGCTGGACGAGGTAGAGCGCCTGCGCGTCCCGTGGCAGGATCACCGGGTCTGCCCGGCCCGGAAGGTAGAGTTCCTCATTTTGCTTGGCGAGGCCGACGATCGGCAGATTATCGAGGTTCAGCGCGCGAAGGGCATCGAGCGCCGCGCCCAACTGACCCTTGCCGCCGTCAATGATAATGAGGTCCGGCCACGCCGACCAGCCCGCCGCGCCGGTCGCTTCCGGTGACTGGATACGTTTGAAGCGACGGTCAATTACTTCATTCATGGAGGCGAAGTCATTTGCTCCCTCGACCGTCTTGATAGCGAATTTGCGGTAGTCGCTCTTTTTCGGACGGGCATCCTCAAAGACCACCATACTCGCGACGCTATTCGTGCCCTGGGTGTTGGAAATATCGTAGCATTCGATGCGGCGCGGCCATCCGGTCAGGCTGAGTGCGTCCTGCAATTCGCTGAGGGCGGCGGTCATCTTCTGCTCGTCAGTGAGCCAGCGTAGGCGATCCTGGGCGAGGTTCTCCGCCGCGCTTTCGGCGGTCATCGAGACGAGTTGCATCCGCTCGCCACGCTGGGGGACGACGAGTTCGACTTTGCCACCCCGCCGTGCACGCAGGAAATCCAGGAGCGCTCCCTGTTCGTCCGCAAGAAGCGACTTCTGGAGGATGAGGAGAGGCGGCACTTCCCGTTGCGTCCCGTAGTATTGCTCGACAAATGACGAGAGAAGCGCGGCGTCGCTGTCATCAATTCGCGCGCCGAGTAGCCGCAGGTGCTCCGTGCCGTGAATCTTGTGGCTGCGGACGTTCAAGACCTGCACCGCCGCGTCGCCCCCTTCGCCGCGCGCAAGGGCGATCACGTCGGCATCAGCATCGCGGCGCGAGACGATCTTCTGCCGTTGGAGGACATGCTCCAGGGCACGGATATCCTCCTGATACCGCTGGGCGCGCTCGAATTGCAGTTCCTCGCTGGCAGCATCCCGCTTGGCGACAAGATCGGCCTTGATCGTCTCGTCTTTGCCCAGGAGGAGTAATCCGGCCCGCTTCAACTCCATCTCATATGCGTCGGGCGTCGTTTTGCTGGCGCATGGAGCGAGGCAGCGATGCAGGTGATAATAGAGGCAGGGGCGCTGATTGCCCTTAATCGTCATCGTGCATTTGCGGAACTGGAAGAGCCGTTCCAGGAGATCCAATGTCCGCTGGGGCGAGCCGCCCGTGGTGATCGGCCCGAAATATCGCCCGCCATCATTCGCGACGCGCCGCGTGATGACGACCCGTGGCCACTCCTCATTGGTGATTTTCAAGAAGGGGTACGTCTTGTCATCCTTGAGGAGGACATTGTAGTGTGGCTGATACCGCTTGATCAGTTCGTTTTCCAGGATGAGCGCCTCACGCGGCGTGTCGGTGCGAAAGACGTCGAAGTCCGCGATGTGGCGCACCAACTCACGCGTCTTGCCGGTCATCGAACGCGGCGAGCCAAAGTAGGAGCGCACCCGATCGCGTAGCGACTGTGCCTTGCCGACGTAGATAACCGTTCCCTTCGCGTCCTTCATCAGGTAGACGCCGGGCGCGGTCGCGAGGGCCGCGAGACGATCAGCAAAGTGATGCCGTTCACCGGAACGCCGGACGCGTGGCGCGCGCCCCGACGCATCATCGAGTGTGACCTGCGTGGCTTCCGTCACCGGCGCGTCGGCGGTCGGATCGGTCTCAGGAAGGATCGGTGAAGCCAAGTCCGTATTCATGGTACGATTGTACCAAAGGGTCCGGCTGTCGGCATGTGGAACGCACATACGGACGCGAGTATCTATGGCGGCGGGCTTTCGCCTGCCGCCACCGGGAATTGGGAAGATTAATGGAAACTCCTGAGAGGTGTGGTAGGGGCGGTTGGCCAACCGCCCCTCTGGCCCCTATTCCCCACGCGTAATTGCCCTGCGGCACTGCAGGATATACCCGTGCCTGCTCATCCCATCAATGTACGGACAGTACGTACGAGCGATTTCGTTGACAGTTCGGCTCGCCGTCGCCTACAATGCGACGAGCGGTCCGTCATAAGGAGCGATGTCCGATGAACCCGATGGACAGCGAGACAATCCGCCAAACGTTTGTGGATTACTTTCTTCGGCACGGTCATTCGCAGTTGCCGAGCGCGTCGCTCATCCCGCCGAGCGATACAGGATCACTGCTGACGATCGCGGGAATGCAGCAGATTACACCGTATTTCCTCGGGCTGGAGCCGCCGCCCAGCCCGCGCCTCGTCACGGTCCAGAAGTGTTTTCGCACCGGTGACATTGAGGAAGTGGGCGACGTAAGTCACGGCACGTTCCTCGAAATGCTCGGTAACTTCTCGGTGGGGGACTATTTCAAGCAGGACGCGATTCGCTTCGCGTTCGAATTGCTCACGACGGGATACGGTATTGATCCCGACAGACTCTACCCATCAATCCACCCTGAAGATGAGGAAGCCCGCGCGTGCTGGCGTGCTATCGGGTTCGCGCCGGAGCGCATCGTGCCGCTGGAGGAGAACTGGTGGTCGCCCGGCCCGGTCGGCCCGAACGGCCCGGACTCGGAGATTTATGTTGATCGGGGCCGCCAGTATGGCAAGGATTTTCCGGCAGGCGGCCCCGATCGGGACGACCGCTACCTGGAGACGTGGAACCTCGTGTTTATGCAATATGCCCGCAGCGCGGACGGCGAGAATGCGAGGCTGTCCAGCCCGAATATTGACACCGGTATGGGATTGGAGCGCCTCGCACTGATCATGCAAGACGCGCCGACGGTCTATGAGACTGACCTGCATGTGCCCATCCTGGCGAAGGCGGCGCAGGTCGCGGGTGTGATCTATGGGCGTGACCCGAAGATTGACCGCGCCCTGCGGATCATCTCAGACCACAGCCGGGGCGTGGTGTTCCTGATTGGTGATGGCGTTCTGCCGAGCAATGAGGGGCGCGGTTATGTCCTACGGCGCGTCCTGCGGCGGCTGATCCGCCAGGGGAGGCTGCTTGGTATCGAGCGACCGTTCGTGACTCAGACGGTCGGCGCGGTTATCGAGAAGATGGCGCGCAGTTACCCCGAATTGCGGGCGCGGGAGGCGCACATCCTCCGCGTTGTCGAGCGCGAGGAAGAGGTCTTCGGGCGGACGTTGCAGGCCGGCCTCGGTCGGTTCGCGACGATGACGCAGGAATTGCAACGGCAGGGGACGACCGAGATTCCCGGCGACCAGGCCTTCCGCCTCTACGATACTTTCGGGTTCCCGCCCGATCTGACGCGCGAATTGGCAGCCGAACAGGGTTTCTCGATTGACGAATCGGGCTTCGAGCACGCGATGCATGCTCAACGCGCGCAGAGTCGTACGCACGCGGCCTTCGATACGGCGGCGATGGCGAACATGCAGACGATCGGCGGCCTCGGCCTCGCGGCGACCGAATTCCTGGGCTACGAGACGACGGAAGCCGATGCGACAATCATCGCAATCATCGGCGACGATGGCGCACAGGACGGCGCGGAGGTGGGGGAGACGGTCATCGTCTTCCTCGACCGTACGCCATTCTACGCGGAGTCCGGTGGGCAGGTGGGCGACACGGGCCTGCTGACCGCGCAGACGGGTATCTTCGCGGTTGTGGACACCAAGCGGCCGAACGCCGCGCTCGTCGCCCATCGCGGCCATGTGATGGAGGGATCGCTCCGCGTCGGAGACCGCGTGCGCGCGGCGGTAGATTTCGCGCGGCGTACCGCGATCCGCCGGAATCACACCGCGACCCATCTGCTGCATCGTGCGCTGCATATCGTATTGGGCGAGCACGCGAAGCAGGCCGGTTCGCTCGTCGCGCCCGACCGGCTCCGATTCGACTTCTCGCATTCCGGCGCGATGAGCGGCGACGAACTGCGGCGCGTCGCGGAAATTGCCAACGATCAGGTGCTCGCGGATACGCCCGTGGAGACGACAACGATGGCGTACGACGCGGCGGTGGCGGGCGGCGCGACCGCGCTCTTCGGCGAGAAGTATGGCGATACGGTGCGCGTCGTCCGCGTCGGTGACTACTCCCAGGAACTCTGTGGCGGCACGCATGTCCGGCGGACAGGTGAGATCGGGCCAGTCGTCATCATCGCTGAGGAGAGTTCGGCGGCGGGTGTGCGCCGGATCGAGGCGCTGACAGGCGTGTCGGCCATCGAATATATCGGCACGCTGCAAGCGATGGTCGGCCAACTGGCAGCGGAGTTCCGCGGCAAGCCGGAAGAGTTGCCTGAACGCATTCATGCCCAGCGAGAGCAACTGCGCGCGAAGGACCGCGAGATCGAGGGATTGCGTACTCAGGTTGCCCGTGCCGCAGTCGGTAGCCTCCTCGATCAGGCAGCGACGATGAACGGCGCGCGAGTACTCGTGGCCCGTGTGGAAACGGACGACCTCGGCACACTCGGTGATCACATACGCGATCACCTCGGGCCATCTGTCGTTGTTCTCGGCAGCGTGGATGATGGCAAAGCGAAACTGCTCGCGCTTGTCTCGGACGAACTGATCGCCAAAGGCGTCTCGGCCGGCATGATTCTCCGTGAAGTCGCACCGCTCGTCGGCGGTCGTGGCGGCGGTCGTGACGGTCGCGCGCAAGGCGGCGGCCCTAACGGTGATAGGCTCGATGGTGCTCTCGATAGCGCGCGGAGGCACATCGCGGCGCGGCTGGGGCAGTAATGAGTAACGAGTAACGAGTACTGAATGCTGAGAAATGAGAGCCGCGATGTTGTCCGAACAGCGAAAAACCACATCTGATCAACCAGGACGAAACGATAGCGTCGTCGGCCCTCAGCCCTCCCGTGTCATCCGGGTCACGCGACATGTCACATTGGAGTACGTGCTCGACCAACTCCGCGATGGTCCTGCCACAAGCGCGACGCTGCTACTCGATCCGCTCTCGGTGCTGTTCTCCACGCCGGACCACTTTCGCGCGCTTGACGCCGTGCGGTTCGCCCGGCGGTTGTCGGTCACCATCGAAGTGACGGACGCGCATCGCACGGGGTTGGCGCTCGCGTTCGGCTATCGCGTGCGGCAGCCGGGGAGCTATGCCGGGATAGACACCGCGCCTGTCCCTGATCTCCAATACGGGCCACCCAATCGTACGGGCGCGCTCCGCGCGGCCGCGCCCTCTGCCAAGCCGCCTGTCGCACAGCCTCCGCAGGATGAAGCCGCCCCCCGTGTGAGGAGACGTCACGCTACGCGGCGTGGCGTGCGCGTCGCGCTCTTGGGTGGCTGCGTCGTGGTGTGCGGCCTGATCGGTGCGATGATCGTCACGTTGCGGGTTCATACGGCGGATGTGACCGTGCGGCCAGCGGAGCTGTCGTTCTCGCGGGTCGTGCAATTCGCCGTTTCCGTGGCGCCAACCAACGACCCCAATACACTCCAGACGACACTGTTTGAGACGACGATTGCGCGCGAGGGGGATGCGAGCGCAACGGGAACGGCAACCGTGCCGGACGGCACGGCGGCGGGCGTTGTGACGTTGCGAAGCCGCGCCGACGGTGCGACATCGCTGAAAGCGGGCACGGCGCTCAAAGGGCCACGTGATGTGTCGTATCTCGTGCAGAGCGATGTCGTCGTGCCGGGACTGGATTTCGTGCGCGGCCAACTCGGTGAGGCGACCGCGCAGGTGCGCGCCTCGCAACCGGGGCCCTCGGGGAATCTCGGCGCCGGCTTTTCGGCGCGCTACACCGACAATATCACCTACATCACCGGGGAAATCACCGGTGGCACTGAAAAGCAAGTGGCGGTCGTGACGGATGCGGATGTCGCGGCCGTCCGCGCGCGGCTGGAGAACGAACTGCGATTACGCGCCCTCACGGAAGTGAACGCGGCACTGCCTCCGGGCACAACGGCGCTCAACGATTATCTGACGCTCCGGCCGCCGACCGTGACGGTGCAGCCGCCCGCCGGAACACAGACCGACACCGTCCATGTCCGCGTCGCGATCACCGGGCAGATTCCCGTCTATCAAAACGCCGATTTTGAAGCGCTGACTGACCGACGCTTGACCGACGCAGTGCGCGATCCAGGCGTCAGCGACGGCGGCGCCCGGCAGGTGCTTCCCGAAACGGTCGTGAAAGGGAAGCCGGTCTTTATGGATGTGCAAGGCCCGCTCGTGCGCTACCTTGCCACCGTGACCGGCAAGACGCGGGCGGTCCTCAGCGATGCCGATCTCGCCCGGTTCCGTGCCGGGCTCGTCGGACGGGACGCGAGGAGCGCCGAGCAGTTCCTGTCGGGCGAGCCATCGCTTGGCGGGCATGACGTCCGCTACGGCCCAGCGTGGCTGCCAAAGATACTCCGCGAGAGAATGCCGCGCACGGCGTCGCACATTCGTTTGCATGTCGGTACGTAAGCGTGAGTGCTTCTCAGCCCCCAACGGAGCGCGTGATTGGCCTCGATGTCGGGACGCATCGCATCGGGGTCGCGGTGAGCGACGAGATGCAGATCATCGCTTCGCCGGAGGGGACGATACACATATCCCAAAAGCACGAAGGAATAGACACAGCAATCGGTGAGATCGCCGCACTCGTCACTCGGTACACCGCGCGTCGCATCGTCATTGGCTTGCCCCGGAATATGAAAGGCGAGCGCGGTGTTCAAGCGCTATGGACGGAACAGTTTGTTGCGCGGTTGTGCGCCGTCCTCGCACCGCAGCATGTGTACATATCCCTAATAGATGAGCGACTCACAACCCTACAGGCCGCCCGCACGTTCTCCGAGCCTCAGGGGCGCTCCCGTCGCAAGCGACCAGCCCGCGAGGGGAGAAGTAGCCTTGACGCCCGGGCGGCCGCGTTAATTTTGCAGGGGTATCTCGACCGGCGGCGCGACCGACGCGCAAACCTTGACGTATCGGACGACGAACCGTAGGATCACAATGTCCGCAGTGGATTCACCGCGAACATGTCGGGGCAGAAATGCCTCGGAAGGAGCATGACATGAGAGACCAGGTGCTGACCGCACTCAACAAAGTCCGCCCGGCATTGCAGGCCGATGGGGGGGACCTTGAATTAGTGGAAGTGACCGATGATGGTGTCGTGATGGTTCGCCTGCACGGCGCGTGTGGCGGCTGCCCGATGTCCACGATGACGCTGACATACGGCATCGAGCGGTTCCTCCGCCAGCAAGTCCCCGGCGTAACGCAACTCGTCCCGGTGGAGTAATGAAAGGCTGAGTGCGCAACCCCCCGGAAGCAAAACTCAGTTACAAATAAGAACGCCAGCGGCTTAGGCTGGCGTTCTCAATCGTCCGGTACTCAGCACGCGTTACTGGATTTCTTCCCGCTCCATGCGGCTGTAGGCATCGTCAGCCCGGGGCAGGATCTGATCGTGCGATACGTGTGACGCATCCTCATGGAGTTGGTCAACATCCTGCCGGAAAACGAACGTCCGCCCACTCATCTCGTCACGTACATAGTTGAGCGTGTGATCGTCCATCCAGCGATAGATCGTGGGTCGGGTCACACCGAGCCGCTGCGCGGCATTGCCGATGCTCATGAGTTCGCTGGCGTCCACCGCACGCAACTTCGCCTGTGAGAGCATCTTGCCGAGCGGTTCTTCCCAGAAGGAGCGTGGCACCTGGTATTGGTCTTCACCGGCAGGCCAGAAGAGCAGTTCGAGCACCGAGTTCACGGCCCGGAAGACGTCTTCCTGGTTCGCTTGCTCCTCGCCACGCGCCAATCGCCCGAGATGATAGAGATCCTGACCAAGTGGCCCCTCGCGTAGTCCCTCGACGGATACCGCGTCCGGCCCCTTGCCGAACAACTTCAGGTGATACCGATGCATCTGGCTGTAGACGAGACGAAGCGTCTTGTCTATCGTCTCTTGAAACGGTGACGTGTCGGCCATCATACGTTCCTCCCCAAATCCTGCACGGCGATTAAGCGCTGTGGAACGCTTGTACGGACGAAGCATACGTCACACATTGTACGTGCGGTTACGACATTCTGTCAACTAGGTGACGGTCATGTGAGGATATTGCGCCATCCCAACGGTTGATGGGCGTGAGGGGAACGATGCTCTCTCGCCTCTCGGTCAATTGTCGCTTAACTTGGCTTATGCGACATATGGCAACACTGAGCATTCAGCGTTGGGTGCCGGAAGATTCGGCGTACGATTGCCTCCGGCTTGGCGTTGCTTCGTACTCGGTACTTCCGGGCTCAGCACGCGTTACTCGACTTCGACCGGCCGGGCGGGGCTGTCGAGCGTGGCGTACCCATCCCGCACGGATGCCGCGATGTATCCGAACGTCTGCCGGAAATACGCGGGGTACTTCTCCCATTCGTCGGCCATCCCCGGCGTGAACTTCATCCCCGTCGCCTTCGCATCGTTATCCTCAATGGTAACTTCCTCCAGCAGTCCCAATCGCGCGAGCGTCACGCGATCGGCGAGGCGCATGATCTGGATCAACAAGTCCTTGAAGTCTTCCACACTGATCCTCATTTCAACATCGCATCCACCTGTCTTCGTTGCTCATGGTACGCGACCCTTTCAGTCCACGCAATGCGGCGTCCCGCGTGTGCTATACTCCGCGCGAGGCGCCGCATTGCGGCAATGCAGGAGGAACACGGTTGGCTCAAGCGCTCGACCCGCCCATTGTCGCGTCGCAAAACGTGGCGACTTCAGCGGTTGACTGGTATCTGCGGGTCGTCGTCTTCGTCAGTGGTGGCGTGAGCATCGGCATCGAGCTGGCCGCCTCACGGCTGCTCGCACCCTTCTTCGGCACCTCGCTCTTCATCTGGGCGAACCTGATTGGCCTGACGCTTATCTATCTCTCGATCGGCTACGCCGTCGGCGGGCGGATCGCGGACCGCTGGCCCCACGTCTCGTTACTCTATGCGATCACCGCCGCCGCTGCGTTCGTCACCGGCCTCATTCCGCTCCTGGCGCAGCCCATCCTTGCCCACAGCCTCACCGCATTCGCGGCACTCTCCCTCGGCGGCTTCTATAGCTCGCTTGTAGGAACGCTGGTCCTCTTTGCGATCCCTGTCACGCTGCTCGGCTGTGTCTCGCCGTTCGCCATCCGCCTGGCGCTTGCCTCCATTGCGGGCGCAGGCAACACATCAGGCTCGTTGTATGCCCTGAGTACCGTCGGCAGTATCGTCGGTACATTCGTGCCCACGTTCCTGCTCATTCCGCGCATTGGTACGTTCAGAACCTTTTATCTTTTTGCCATCGTCCTCCTGGTGGCATCGCTCATTGGTCTCGCTCGCGTTCCGCGCACCCACGAGCGTACCCGCTTGCTGATCGTGGTAGCCGTGCTTCTCGCGATCATGGCAGGAATCGCCGGCTTCGGACATCGGGGCTTCGTCCGTCCTGTCGAAGGTGGTCGCGAGATTATCTGGCAGGGCGAGTCCGCCTATAATTTCATCCAGGTCGGGCGCAATCCCGCGAATGGTGCGAACGAACTCTATCTCAACGAGGGGCACGCGATTCACTCACTCTACTTCCCCGGTGTAGCGAATCAGCCACTCAGTAATGGCCCGTGGGATTATTTCGCGGTCGCCCCGTTCTTTGTGGCGAATCAGCGACCCGACGCGATCAACGATGTCTGCATTATCGGTCTCGCCGGTGGCACAGTCGCGCAGCGAATGACGCAGGTCTATGGATCGCAGGTGCAGATAGATGGCGTGGAGATTGACCCAAAGATCGTGGATGTCGCGCGTCAGTTCTTCAATCTCAATGCACCGAATATCCATGTCATTGTGCAGGATGGCCGCTACTATATGCGGACGACCGAGAAGAAATATGACGTCATCGCTGCCGACGCCTACCATCAGCCCTATATCCCCTTCCAACTGACAACACGGGAGTTTTTTCAGGAAGCGTCCGACCATCTCAACGCCAACGGGACGTTCATCGTCAACGCAGGGCGGACGAATACGGATTATCGCCTGGTAAACGTCATTAGTGATACGATGCGCTCCGTCTTCCCGAATGTCTATCTCATTGACACGCCATCGTTCACCAACACGATGGTGATTGGTACAAAGAGTCCGAGCACACCCGCGAATTTCAGCGCGAATATCAACGCCGTCCGGCAGGCCGATCCTCACTCCACACTCGTCACGATCGGCGACGCGGCGATCCAGGATGGGCGCCTCCGCGAGGCAGCACCCGGCCCACGCATCTTCACGGACGATCTCGCGCCTGTGGAAGATCTGATAGACCGCATCCTTCTGGACTATGCCCGCAAGGGCGGAACGTAACGTAATGCCAGCACTCACCCCATGCACTTTACCTGTCCTGATGGCGATCCCGTGGCTGCGACACACGATAACAACGCGGAACGATTCCCTCCCGCTCGGCGGCGATATGAGTCTCACGACGGGGGCGGCGTATCCGGACGGCGTGATCGCCAACCGCCGGCAATGGCTGGCGACGATTGGTCGCGCTGCGGAAAATGCCGTGATGAGTGGCCTTGTCCATGGTACCAATATTCGGTCGGTGACATGGCAGGATGGAGGTCGAGGTATTACCTCCTCCTCGACGGTCGTCCCACAGACGGATGGAATGATCACGAACGAACCGGGCATCGCATTGATGATGTGCTTTGCCGACTGCGTGCCATTGATCGTGGTAGACACGGAAAAGCACGTTATCGGCCTGGCGCACGCCGGGTGGCGTGGCTCCCTCGCAGGCATGGCGGACCGCCTGATTGCCGAGATGCGCGGGGGTTTCAATTGTCGTCCCGAGGCACTCGTCGCGAGCATCGGACCGAGTATCGGCCCGCGCATCTATGAGGTCGGACCTGAAGTCATCCACGCATTCTCAAAGAGATATCCTAACGATTTAATTCTCTCTCCTAATGGATCACCCTCGCGACTCGATCTCTGGGAGGCAAATGCCGCTCAGTTCAGACGTGCAGGTTTAGGGAGCGAGAACATTCATCTCAGTGGGATATGCACGTTCGAGCAAGGCGATCACTTCTTCTCGCATCGCTATGCGCAACGCCATAACCAACGCGAGGGCCGGTTCGCGGTACTTGTGTCCATCGAGGAGTGACGGGCTATGTCCGATGCTGCCATCACTGCCATTGTCCAGCAAAACGTCGCGCGCGTCCGTTCGCAGATTGCTGAGGCATGTTACCGAGTCGAGCGAGATGCCGAGGAAGTAATGCTGATTGGCGTGACCAAGAGCGTAGATCGTTCGATTGCCGACGTGCTGATTGCCGCAGGGGTTCACGATATCGCGGAAAACAGAGTCCAGGATGCCATCATGAAGTTCGGTAGACGGAGTGCCTCCCCTCCCCTGCCTGCTGATGTCCGGCTGCACATGATCGGCAACCTGCAGACGAACAAGGCTCGCGACGTTGTTGGCCTGTTCAATACGGTCCATTCCGTGAATCGCCCGGAAGTTGCGGACGCGTTACAGCGTGAGGCAATGCGGCAGGGGGTTGAGCGCGATATTCTGCTCGAAGTGAATGCGGCAAATGATACCGCGAAACATGGAGCAGGTCTTGGGGTCGTTGAGAGTCTCTATGGATATGTCGTCAATCATTGCGAGAATTTGCGCCTCCTCGGGCTAATGACAATCGCCGCTCAAGTTGCGCATCCCGAAGATACGCGCGCGACATTCCGCACGCTACGAATGCTGCGTGATACGCTGGTTCATACCGACCCATCGCATCCACTCCCGATCCTCTCGATGGGTATGTCGAACGATTTTTCCGTTGCGATCGAAGAAGGCGCGACTCATGTGCGTGTCGGTCGCGCCCTCTTCGTCGGTCTCGCCTCCCCCACCTAAGGAAAGCGCCAGACGATCGTCTCCTAAGTAGGCAGCCAATCGAACTTAGACGATTGCAAGCCTGACGTATGCAAGTTGTCGGCACCGCTCCGGTCGTCCAGCCACGCCATCGCGCGGGTGGCCTGCTCGTCCACGTCCGCGTATG